>Ga0210394_10005587_pt1 | contig 14035 bp, 12 predicted proteins | sample IncBWC12MmetaG_FD_160121 | JGI IMG/M metagenome (GOLD analysis project Ga0210394, IMG submission 160121) | Forest soil microbial communities from Barre Woods Harvard Forest LTER site, Petersham, Massachusetts, United States - Inc-BW-C-12-M | ecosystem: Environmental > Terrestrial > Soil >...
GAAGTCCGGCGGCAGCATGACCTGGGCCCTGTCGCAGACGATCCCCAACTTCAACTACTACGAGGTCGACGGCACTCTGCAGGACAACACCTACGTATTGAACGCGCTGCTGCCGAATCCGTTTCATTTCGACGCGGCTGGCAATCCGACGGTGGACACCGACTACTTCAGCTCGATCGTGCAGAAGTCGAGTTCGCCGCTGGTGATCGAGTACACGATCAACCCGAAGGCGACCTGGAGTGACGGCACCAGGATCAGCTGGGTGGATCTGGCCTCGCTGTGGCGGGCCAGTAGCGGTGCCAACCCTGCCTTCGACATCTCGGCCGACACCGGCTACAACCAGATCAGGAGTGTCACGGCGGGAGCGAACGCGCAGCAGGCGGTTGTCACTTTCAGCAAGCCCTTCACCGACTGGCAGGGGCTCTTCTCCCCACTGGTACCAAGGACGCTCACCGCGACCCCGGCTGCCTTCAATACCGGCTGGACGGATCATCCGCTGGTGACCGCCGGACCGTTCAACTGGGGTTCGCAGGACAAGACCGCGCAGACGTACACGGTGGTCCGGAACCCGAAATGGTGGGGTGATCCGGCCGAGCTCAACAAGATCGTATTCGCTGCCTACGACGACCCGTCGGCGGCGGTCCAGGCACTGGGCACCCATGAGGTCGACTACGACGACATCAGCCTGGGTGACACTGCCGGCAACATAGCGGCGGCCAAGTCCTATTCGGGTATCGATATCCGGCAGGCGCCGGGCAACAATTACCGGCAGTTCACGTTCAACACGAAGGATCCGCTGCTCTCCGACCTCAAGGTGCGGCAGGCAATCCTGCTCGGCATCGACCGAGCCAAGATCACTACCGCGCTCATCGGCCGGCTCGGTGGTAACCCGACTCCACTGGACAACAACCTGTTCATGAAGAACCAGGCGGCGTATGCGGCGACCTGTGGCAGCTACTGCGCCTACAACCCCGGGCAGGCCAAGCAGCTTCTGGAGAGCGATGAGTGGACGCTCGTCGGCGGCACCTTCGAGAAGGGTGGAAAACCACTGACACTGACGATCACGATTCCGGCCAGCACACCGAATGCCACGTCAGAGGCCGAGGTCGCCCAGAACTCTCTGGCGGCGGCCGGCATCAAGCTGGCGATCAGTTCGGTGCCGACCAACGACTTCTTCTCGAAGTACATCGACGCCGGCAAGTTCCAGCTGACGACCTTTACCTGGATCGGCACCTCGTTCCCGGTCGGCGGCGCGCTGTCGATATTCAAGTACGACCCGTCCAGTGTCGGCCAGAACTACGGGTCCGGTGGAAGCGACGAGATCAATGCGCTGCTCGGCGAGGCAGCGTCAGCACCGAATGCGAAGGCAGAGGCGGTACTGGCCAACCGGGCCTCGCAGGCGATGTGGGCCAATGCGGCCTGGCTGCCGCTGTACCAGCGACCGCAGATCGTCGCGGCGAACTCGAAGCTGGTGAACATCGGCGCGCCCGGCTTCGCCGACATCCGCTATCAGGACGTCGGCTACGTCAGCTAGCTGCGACTGCCCGGGACGGTGTGGTAACGTGCGCCTAATCGGCATAAGGTGTAATCAGTCTAAAAGGGAGTAAACAACCTTCGCTACGTAGGTAGCCAGCGGAACCTTCGTGCGCCCGACGCTCGCGTGGATCGGACAAGGAGCAGCCCCAATGACAAGGGCGATCAGGATGGGCGGGCGATCAGGATGGGCGCGGGGCGGCGAGCGCGGGCCGGGCGACCCGGCCCGCGTGTGCGGGTGTGGTGGAATGCGTGCTGGACGGCGCCGGTATTATCCGCTTGCGCTTCGTTCTGTCTCCAGTTTATCGGGGCGTATTTTTCGGCCGTCTACCAAATGCATATACGCGGACAGGTCCGAATCGGGTCGTCCGGCGAAAGGACCAGGAAATGATGGGACGTCGCTGCATGAAGCTGCCCCGACTGTGTGCCGCGGTGGTTCTCGTCATCGCGGTGCTAAGTGCTTGTTCCGCCCGCGGAGCCGGAGTGGCAGGCACGGGCGGTGCCGGCAAGGCGACGAATACGGCCACTTTCGCGCTGCCGGCCGCGGTGACGCCGAACTGGATCTGGCCGTTCGCGGCGGTCCAGGACATGGGCGTGCAGAATATCGCGTTCCTGCAGCAGCTGATGTACCGCCCGCTGTACTGGTTCGGCGACAGCAATGGTGGTCCGGCCGTCAATTCGTCGCTCAGTATCGCACAGTTGCCGACGTTCAGCCCGGACGGCAAGACGGTGACGATAAAGCTCAAGCCGTATACCTGGTCGAACGGCGAAGAAGTAACCGCGCAGGATGTCGTCTTCTGGATGAACATGGAGAAGGCTGAGAAGCAGAACGACGGCGCATACGTGCCGGGGCAGTTTCCGGACAACATCACCTCGGTCCGCACGCCCGACGCGTCGACGATCGTCTTGACGACCAGTGAGGCCTACAGCCAGCAGTGGTTCACCTACAACGAGCTCGGCCAGATCACCCCGATGCCTACCGCCTGGGATGTCACCGGCCCCGGTCACGCCGGAACCTGTGCGACCTCGACGGCCGGTTGCGCTGCCGTCTTCAGCTACCTCACCGCGCAGGCGAAGGATCTGCCGCACTACGCGACGAACCCCCTCTGGCAGGTGGTGGACGGCCCCTGGAAGCTCAAGAGCTTCAATTCCGACGGCCACGTGACCTTCGTGCCGAACCTGTCCTACGCCGGCCCGGTCAAGCCGACCCTGGCGCAGTTCAACGAGACGCCGTACACCAGCGAGGCGGCCGAGTTCAACGTGCTGCGTGGTGGCAAGGCGATTGACGTCGGATACATCCCCCCGCAGGATCTGAGCGGGCCCAAGCCGGCCGGCGCGGCACCGGCAGCAGCTGGGCCGAATCCGATAAGCGGGTACACCCTCGCGCCGGAGTATCTCTACTCCATCAACTTCTTTCCGCTGAACTACAACAACCCGCAGGTCGGCCCGATCTTCAAGCAGCTGTACTTCCGCCAGGCGCTGCAGTCGGTCGTCGATCAGAACGCGATCATCCACGCGGCGTCGGCGGGGTACGGGGTGCCGACCAACGGGCCGATCCCGCTGTACCCGGCCAGTGACCTCATCTCTTCGCTGGAGAAGGCAAATCCGTACCCGTTCAGCCTGAGCGCGGCGAGCGACTACCTGACCAGCAACGGCTGGAAGGTCGTGCCGAACGGCACCACCACCTGCGTTCGGCCGGGGACAGGCGCTGGCGAATGCGGTGCCGGCATCGCGGCGGGCAGAGCATTGACCTTCGACCTGCAGTACTACAGCGGCCAGCAGACGGTCGCTACCGCGATGGCCTCGCTGAAGTCGAACGCGGCCCAGGTGGGGATCACACTCAACATCTCGGGCGCGCCGTTCAACACCCTGACGGGGACGGCTGTGCCGTGCCACGGGTCTGGCTGCACCTGGCAGATGGAGAACTGGGGTGGCGGCTGGAACTTCGCCCCGGACTACTACCCGACCGGCGAGACACTGTTCCTGACCGGTGCGGGGGTGAACGTAGGTAGCTACAGCAACCCCGCGATCGACAAGCTGATCCAGGCCACCAATCATGACAGCGGCACCGCGGTCATGCAGGCTTACGAGGACGCGCTGGCCAGGGACCTGCCGGTCATCTGGCAGCCTGACTACCCGTACCAGCTGACCGAGATCGCCGGCGGGCTGAAGGGCGTTACCCCGCAGAACCCGTTCGCGACACTCACCCCGGAGAACTGGCGGTGGTCGAAGTGAGCGCCAGGCAGACGGCGGTGATTGTGTGATCCGCTTCCTGCTGCGGCGCTCGCTGCAGGCCGTGGTGGTGGTCCTCGTCGTGACGGTCGACGTCTTCGTGCTGCTGCATCAGCTTCCGGGGGGCCCAGCCCGCGCAGTTCTCGGCGCGCGCGCGACGCCAAGCCAGGTCGCGTTCTTCAACCACCAGAACGGCCTGGACAGGCCACTGGTCGCGCAGTACTTCACCACCCTCGGGCATTGGGCCGGCGGCAACTTCGGCTTCTCGTACACGCTGAACCAGTCGGTGGGTTCGCTGATGATGCAGCGGCTGCCCAAGACGCTGGTGCTGAACCTGCTGGCGCTGCTGTTGACGATCGTCGTCGCCGTCCCGCTCGGCATCTACCAGGCGGTTCGCCGCAACAAGGCGTTCGACTACCTGGCGACCGGCGTCTCGTTCGTGCTGTATGCGGCGCCGGTGTTCTTCCTGGGCGTGGTCATGCTCGTCTTCTTCAGCCAGGAGCTGAACCTGTTCCCGCCGGAGGCGCCGCAGGGCGACGGGGTCGGGCCGATCTTCGCCGAGCCGCGGGCCATGGTGCTGCCAGTGGTGACGCTGGCCTTCCTCGGGATCGCCGGGTTCTCCCGTTACATGCGCTCGTCGGTGCTGGACAACATAAACCAGGACTACGTGCGCACCGCTCGGGCGAAGGGCTGCTCGTCGGGGCGGGTGCTGACCAGACACGTCCTGCGCAACGCGATGATCCCGATCGTCACCCTGATCGGGCTGTCGCTGCCGACGCTGTTCGCCGGCGCACTCGTCACCGAGTCCATCTTCAACTTTCCGGGCATGGGGTTGCTCTTCTGGCAGGCCGCGCAGGACTCGGACTACCCGGTCGAGCTGGGGGTCGTGCTCGTCACCGCGGTGGCCACCGTGATCGGCACCCTGCTGGCCGACATCTGCTACGCGGTCATCGATCCGAGGGTTCGGTTGGGAGCATGAGTATGCGACCGGTAACCACGGCCGTCGCTGTCGGCGAGAATGCCGACAGCGAGGGCGGGCACGATGCCTCCACGGTCGGGCTGCCGTCCGGCAAGCCCAAGAGCATGTTCCGGCTCGGCGCGGAGGTGTTCCTGCAGAACAGGCTGGCCGTCGTCGGCCTGGGCGTCCTGGGCGTCGCGCTCCTGTTCTGCTTCGTCGGCCCGTTCGTCTACCACACCAATCAGATAAATACGGATTTGATGGCGTCCACGCTGCGTCCCGGGCAGCCGAATCACCCGCTCGGCACGGATCAGAGCGGCTATGACGAGCTCGGCCGGCTGATGGTCGGTGGCCAGACGTCACTGGAGGTCGGCTTCGCGGCGGCATTCATCGCGACCCTGGTCGGCACGCTCTGGGGGGCAGTCGCGGGCTTCGTCGGCGGAGCTGTCGATTCGCTGATGATGCGGGTAGTCGATGCGCTGCTGGCGATCCCGACCCTGTTCCTGCTGCTGTTCCTGGTCACGATCGTCAGGCCCGACATCGAAGTGATGATCTGCGTGCTGGGGCTGACCGCGTGGCTGGTGCCGGCCAGGCTCGTCCGTGGCGAGTCGCTGACCCTTCGGGTGCGCGAATACGTGCAGGCCGTTCGGGTGATGGGCGGATCGTCCCGGCGAGCGGTCGTTCGCCACATCCTGCCGAACGTGGCGGGCACGGTCATCGTGAACGCCACGTTCCAGGTCGCGGACGCGATCCTGCTTATCGCCTATCTCGGGTATCTCGGGCTGGGCATTTCGCCTCCGGCGACGGACTGGGGGGCGATGCTCAGCAACGGAACGAATTACATCTTCCCGAACTACTGGTGGCTGATCTACCCACCGGGCGTCGCGATCATTCTGGTTGTGGTTGCGGTGAACTTCGTCGGCGACGGCCTGCGGGATGCGGTCGAGGTCAGGCTGCAGCGTCGTTGATCGCGTGCTGTCGGAAAGGTGTTCGGCTGGCTGCCGGTCGTCTCAACGGGATTCGGTGATGGGGGAATAGCTCGATGGCACTCTTGGAACTGCGTGAGCTGAGCACGGATATCCAGCTCAGCAAGTCGGTGGTCCATGCCCTCGATCGTGTGTCGTTGAGTGTCGAGGCCGGTGAGACGCTCGGCATCGTCGGCGAGTCGGGCTCCGGCAAGACGATGACGGCGATGTCCATCGAGCGGCTGCTGCCGGCGGGCGGTCGCATCGTGCACGGTGAGATTCTGTTCGACGGGGTCGACCTGACGACGCAGCCGGACGCGGCGCTCAGGCGGATCCGCGGCGTCGATATCGGCATGATCTTTCAAGACCCGATGACGTCGCTGAACCCGGTCATGTCGGTCGGCTCCCAGGTAGCCGAGCCGCTGGTGTTGCATCGTGGCCTGTCCAGGAGCGAGGCCCGTCAGCGGGTCGTCGAGATGTTCTCGCTGGTCGGCATACCGAGCCCGGCGCGGAGATTCGACCACTATCCGCACCAGCTTTCCGGAGGTCAGCGGCAGCGGGTCATGATCGCGATGGCGCTGATCTGCGAGCCGAAGCTGCTGATCGCCGACGAGCCGACCACTGCGCTGGACGTCACCATCCAGCGGCAGATTCTCGATCTGATCGCACGCCTTCGGGTCGAGCTGAAGATGGCGATGATCCTGGTGACGCACGACCTCGGCGTGATCGCTGGCAACGCGGATCGGGTCGCGGTCATGTATGCCGGAAAGGTGGTCGAGGTAGCGGATACCGAGAGCCTGTTTGCCGCACCGAAACACCGCTACACCGAGGCCCTGTTCGAGGCGCTGCCCGAACGGGCGGCGGGGGCGGGCGAGCGGCTCTACTCGATTCCGGGACTGCCGCCCGATCTCACCGAGCCACCGGATGGGTGCCGCTTCGCGCCCCGCTGCCGCGCCGCGACCGAACTGTGCCGGAGCCGGGCACCCGAAGCCGAGGTCGTCCGCGACGCCGCGGGGAGCGTGCGCTGGGAGTTCGCCTGTTTCCATCCGCGCCCGGCCGAGCTGCCAGGTGGCTCGGTTACCCTGTCGACCGTGCCCACCGCGGTACCCGGGACCGGCGGCCTCGGCGCAGGCGCCGCGCTGATCCGCTCCGACGAACGGGAGTGGCTGGCGCCGACGCGCGAGATGGGAGCTGGAGACCGGCCACTGGTCCAGATTCGCGGCCTGGTGAAGGACTTTCCGGTCACTGCCGGCCTGCTGCAGCGCAAGGTCGGCGCTGTCAGCGCGGTGGCGGGCGTCGACCTGGACATCTGGCGAGGCCAGACCGTAGGGCTGGTCGGTGAATCCGGTTGCGGTAAGACGACCCTCGGCAGGATGGTGGTCGGGCTGGACAAGCCAACCGACGGAGAGATCCTCTTCCAGGGCCGCCGGGTTGATCGGCTGCGAGGGCGGGATGCCCGGCTGGAGCGCCGGAACGTGCAGCTGATGTTTCAGGATTCCTTCGCCTCGCTGGATCCGCGCATGCGGGTCGGATCGATCCTGCGCGAGCCCCTGGAGATCCAGCACGTCGGAACGTCGCGTGACCGGGAGGGCCGGGTCGGTGAGCTGCTCGACGCCGTCGGGCTGCCGCGGCGGGCGGCGGAGCGGTACCCGCACGAGTTCTCCGGTGGCCAGCGGCAGCGGATCGGCCTCGCGCGCGCCTTGGCGCTGCAGCCGGGATTGATCGTCGCCGATGAACCGGTCTCCGCCCTCGACGTATCGATCCAGGCGCAGATCCTGAACCTGATGAAGGACCTGCAGCGCGACCGTGAGCTCACCTACCTGTTCGTGAGTCACGATCTGTCGGTTGTGCGCTACCTGTCCGATGTGATCGCGGTGATGTACCTCGGAAAGCTGGTCGAGGTGGGGCCTGCCGCTGAGGTCTACGCCACGCCGAGGCACCCCTACACCAAGGGCCTCATCGCGACGATCCCGATTGCGGACCCGTCGGTGGAGCGGGCGAAGTCGACGGCTGCCATCTCCGGCGAGCTGCCGTCGGCGATCGATCCGCCCAGCGGGTGCCGGTTCCGGACCAGGTGCCCGGCGGCGCAGGACATCTGTGCCACGGTGGAGCCCGCGTTGGTGCCGGACGTCACCGCCCCGGCATCGCAGGCTGAACCGGAAATCCCGGGGGTGCAGGTGGCGCCGACGGCGCGGCGGCACATGTCCGCCTGTCACTTCCCGTTGGTTCCGGCTTCGGTTTCACCAGGTGGCCCGCGCTAGGGTTCGACCCGTGACGGATCGCAGACTGCTGCTGGTGCACGCCCACCCTGACGACGAGACGATCGGCAGCGGCGTCACGATGGCCCGCTATGCCGCTGACGGCGCCCGGGTAACGCTGATCACCTGCACGCTGGGGGAGTTGGGCGAGGTGCTGGTGCCTGAACTCGAAGGCCTCGCCGCCGAACGCGCCGACCAGTTGGGCGGCTACCGGATCAGCGAGCTGGCCGCGGCGATGCAGGAGCTCGGCGTCGACGATTACCGGTTCCTCGGCGGCGCGGGCCGTTGGCGTGACAGCGGAATGGTCGGTACCGAGGGCAACGACGATCCGCGCGCGTTCTGGCGTTGCGCCACTGATCCGGCCGCGTTCGACGAGGCGGTACTGCAACTGGTGAGCGTCATCCGGGAGTCGCGACCTCAGGTGCTGATCACCTATGACGAGAACGGTGCGTACGGCCACCCGGACCACGTCATGGCGCACCGGGTGGCGATGGCCGCGATCGTGCGCGCAAGCGTGGCCGGTGGCGACGGGGAGCCGTGGCAGGTCGAAAAGGTCTACTGGACGGCGATGCCGCGCTCGGTGCTGCAGCGCGGCATCGACGCGCTCAAGGAAGCCGGCGAGACGACGTTCTTCGGCGTCGAGAGCGCGGACGAACTGCCATTCGCCAGTGATGACTCCGAGATCACCACCGCAATCGACGGCGCCGCTTTCAGCGACGCGAAGCGGGCAGCTATGCGTGCTCACGCGACACAGATCAGTGTGGACGGCCCGTTCTTCGCGCTCTCGAACCGGCTCGGGCTCGAGCTCCTCGACGTCGAGTACTTCCGGCTGGTGCAGGGCCGGCTCGGCGAGTTGGACGCCGGCGGACGGGAGACGGACATCTTCTCGGGCGTCACCGGGTGAGCGGCGGGGCTGGAAACGCCACGCCGGTCCAACCGTCGGCGGAACCGCCGCTGTGGGGAGCGCTACTCGTCCTCGGGGTCGTGCTCCTGATCGCTGCCAGCGCGCTGAGCGCGATCATCGAGGTGTTGTTGGTGCCGCTTTATGTCGGCGGCGTCATCTTCCCGATCAGCGTCGTGATCGCGGTGGCCGGCAATATCGCGCTTCCCCGGCTTCTTCGGGGTCTGACCGGTTCGATCGGGATCGCCGCGATCGGTGTCGTCGTCTGGCTTCTGGTCTTCTTCGTGCTGGCGTTCTGGCCGAGCCCTGAGGGCGATGTGCTGTTACCCGGCTACGGCGACGGTCAGTACGTGTCGTACGCGCTGATGCTGGCCGGGCCGCTGGTCGGCATCCTGGCGTTGACACTGGATACCGGCGAGCGCGGACGGGTGGCCAAGGCGGCGGTCACCACGAGCGCGGCGGCTACGGGGCGTCGGTAAACGGGGTCCGGTTGGCCTCCTCCAGCGCTGCTTGCACGGCGCTCACCGCGGCCGGTGGCAGGTCGGTCTCGACCAGGGTGGCGCTGGGGAAGCGGGCGAGTTCGTGCTGCAGATCGACGATCGACAGATGGCTTACCAGCAGCGCAAGCGCGGTGCGCCCGGCCGGGACAGCCGTGCGCAGGTCGGCGACGGTTGCGTCCTTGATGCCGGTATCGACGATCTTCGCGTAGAGCGCGCCGCCGCCCGCGGTGGCCGCACCGGCGATCAGGCCGCCGATGGGGCCGCCGAACAGGGTGCCGATCAGCAAGCCCCACACGCCGGCGCCGATCGCGCCGCGCGACGGCGTGATGTCGGTGGTCTCCGTGACGTGCGAGCGGCCCTGATCGTCGCGCCGGACGATGACCGCGTCGTGCAGTTGCAGGTTGCCGCTCTTCTGTAGCCGGACGATCGACAGCAGCAGTTCCTGTGCCTTGATCGGATCGTCGACGGAGATGACCAACAGCTTGTGGCTCGTGGGTAGCGTCACGCCGCCATGGTAGGCGCTTCGCGAGCTGATCGGCAGCGCTCAGCCGGCGGGCGATGGCTGGCCAGTAGCCGGCTCGGTGCGTGACCGGTAGTCGTGGTGCCGCCAGTAGCCGAGCCGGGTGTAGGCAGAGATCGCCGCGGTGTCGGTCGACCTCACCTGCAGGTAGCTCCGGCTCGCGGCGTGTTCCCGGGCGCCCCACGCCCACAGCGCGGCCAGCAGCGAGTCGGCCAGGCCGAGCCTTCGGTACGCCGGATCGACCTCGACCGCGGTGATGCCCAGCCAGCCGGCGTCGACCGCGCCGCGTGCGATCGCTACTGCCCGCCCGCCGGTGCGGATCGAGGCGAAGGCCACCGCGTCGTGCCGGGTCAGCAGCGCCCGCGCCCGGAGCGGCAACGGTTCAGCGTCGCGGTGTGCCGCCGCCAACCAGGCAGCGTCCGGCGTGGGCTCGAGCCTGACGTCGGTGCGCAGGCCGGTGCTGGGATCGGTGCTGCGGTCGTGGCCGTGGGGTGGCGCGCCGTCAGCGGGCCGAACCCGCCGAAGCATGTCCAGACGCGCGGCCAGTACCTGCACATCGGGATCGGCCAGCCAGCCGCGGGCAGCAAGTTCGGTGTCGAGCAGGCGGCGGGTCGGCAGCGGCGACTGGATCCGTAATGGCAGGCCTCGAGTGGCATACCAGTCGCGGGCTGCACCGAGGACGGCGTTCAGATCGCGTGTAGTGCGCAGCGGCAACGCGGCGTTGGCGCGGCCGGTGCAGCCGCCGTCGGCACGCAGCAACCACCCGTCGATCTCGGCGGTCTCCGACGATCGCCACCCGCGCGCGCTGACCGCCTCCAGCGACAGCACCTCCGCTGCCGAGGGGACTGCCAGCCGGGCTGCCGTCACGTCACGACGGCGCACTGTCACCGTCCCCGACCTGGTCTCGATCACTGCGTCGTCGTCACCGACCTCGAGCAGGTCACCGACGGCGTCAGCCAGCACCAACCGGTCATCCTGGTCACGATCGACGAGGCGTCGCACCACGACGCGCCTCCCCAACCACTGCTCGTTCAACACGAGCGGCATACTAAGCAGTCGCACTATATTTCGCTTACGCTGACCGCCCACAGATCCGTCTCCGGAGGACCGCAGTGACCTATGTGATCGCCGAACCATGCGTCGACGTGCTGGACAAAGCATGCATCGAGGAATGTCCGGTTGACTGCATTTACGAAGGTGGGCGGATGCTTTACATCCACCCTGACGAGTGTGTCGATTGCGGCGCTTGCGAGCCCGTATGTCCGGTCGAGGCGATCTTCTACGAGGACGATCTGCCGGACAAGTGGCGTGACTATACCCAGGCCAACGTTGACTTCTTCGACGAGTTGGGTTCGCCCGGCGGTGCGTCGAAGGTCGGCAAGACGGACAAGGATCCGGGCCTGATCGCGGCACTGCCGCCGCAGGCGGGCGAGCACTGACCACCTGCTCGTTGGATGCCGGGCACTGGCGCCTGCTCGCCGGGTAGACCGGCGTGCGGCGGTTAGGTATGCCAGTCAGGTATGCCAGTCAGGTATGCATTGTGGCGATGACCCGGGCGGCCGATGCTGAGGTGTCGGCCTGCCATCCCTTCGTACGTGACCATTTCCGCCCGTCGTAGCCGACGGAGTCGATGCCGAGGCGGTCGGCGTTGGCGACGAACCAGGCGGCGGTCGTCCACGCCGCCCCGGCAACGACCACGGTCGACGCGCTGGTTGTGGGCGCGTTCACCGGCAGATCCGCGCTGAGCTGGTCGGCGACCTGTGCCGTCGTCGCCACCAGGGCCGGCGCTGGGAAGGTGCAGGTAATGCCGGCCCGGTCGCGCCCGGTCAATGCGTCCGACAGCGCCTGCGCTTCGGGTTCGTGCTGCGCGTACGCACCGCCGTCGGCGGATCTCTGCACGGCCTGGACTGCCTCGGCGAGCGGGATCGTCTGCCAGTCGGGCACCTTGAGCAGCGCATCCAGGAAGGCGTTCGTGGCGTAGTGAAGATCGGAGAGCTGAGCGACGGTACCCCAGCCCTGCGACGGGCGCTGCTGGAGGACGCCCACCGAGTCGCGATCCCCGTCGCCGGCGGGGATATTGGTCAGCTTGCTCTCCTGTAGCCCGGCGGCAAGGGTCAGCACCGCGGCGCGTTCCGGCAGTCCACGAGTGGTTATGACGCCCACCATCGTGGAGGCTGTGGCGGCTTGATCGGTATCGATGTCGTACTGGCCTACGGTGCATGATTCGCCGAGCGGCCCAGCGCCGACCTTGAAGATCGCATGCACGGCAAGCGCGACGCCACCGACGATGGCAGCGACGAGCACGATGGCGACTGCACTTCGGCGAAGGGTGCTCATCGTGTGTCTATTGTGGCGGTATATCGGCCGATCCGGTCAAACGTTGGCATGCAGGGCCGCGTTCAATTCGACCTTCCCGCCCGCGCGTGGCCTGGCCTCGAGGGCGCCGGTGACGCTGTTGCGCCAGAACTGCAGGTTCGATTGTCCGGAGAGGTCGGCTGCCTTCACCGTCATTCCGTCCGGCAGCGTGAGTTTCGAGCCGGCGGTGATGTAGCAGCCGGCCTCGACGATGCAGTCGTCGCCGAGCGAGATGCCGATCCCGGCGTTGGCCCCGATCAGGCAGCCCTTGCCGACCCGGATGACCTGCTTGCCGCCGCCGGACAGGGTGCCCATGATCGAGGCGCCGCCGCCGACATCGGAGTCGGCATCAACGACGACACCGGCCGAGATGCGTCCCTCGACCATCGACGTGCCCAGGGTGCCGGCGTTGTAGTTGACGAAACCCTCGTGCATGACGGTGGTCCCCTCGGCCAGATGAGCGCCGAGGCGGACCCGGCTGGCGTCGGCGATGCGGACCCCGCTCGGCACCACATAGTCGGTCATCCGCGGGAACTTGTCGACGCCGAAGACCTCGATCGGGCCGTGTGCACGGAGTGCGAGTCGCGTCTGTTCGAAGTCCTCGACCGCGCACGGCCCGACCGACGTCCACACCACGTTGGCGAGTACGCCGAAGATGCCGTCGAGGTTGAGACCGTGTGGTTGGACGAGTCGGTGTGACAGCAGGTGCAGGCGCAGGTACGCGTCTGCCGCGTCAGCGGGTGGGGCGTCCAGGTCGATCTCGGTTCGGACGACGGCCACGCTGACTCGCCGTTGGCTGGTGGTCGCGGACGGACCGGCGGCCGCAAGGAGTCCGGCGTCGGCCTCGGCATCGGCGGGCATCGGGCCGAGGGCGGGCGAGGGGTACCAGGCGTCGAGTACCCGGCCGCCGGTGGTCGAGGTGGACAGCCCGTAGGCCCAGGCAGATCTTGTCGTCGTCACCCGCACACCCTAACGAGGTCGGCGGTGAGTGGGTTTGGTGGTCCTCCAATTTTCCACAGTCGGCAAAGTCGGCTAGCGCACTATTGCGACTTATGAAATCTAGGGGCATGGGGATCAGGTATATGGCATTAGTACTGACAGTCGCAAGTGCCTGCGGGTTGACCCGGCTGCGGTTCACGGTCGCCGCCGCCGAACTCGACGAGTCCGGTGGCGAGCGGCTCGCCATCGGTTGCTTCGGTGGGTACTTCGCCGGTTGCGTCCCCGTCGCTGGTCGCGGCGGTTCCGGCCGACGTGCCGACGACGGGGGCGAACATGCTCGCGGGGGAGAAGCCGCCGCTGCCGGTGCCGCAGGTGCATACCGAGGCGGGCGCGCAGGCGTTCGCCGAGTTCTTCATCAAGACGATCGACTGGAGCTACGCCACGACCGGTTCGGCGTACATGCGTCATGTACTACCAACCCAGCTGCACGAGTTTCGCCGGGCTTGCCGCAATATCGATTCCACATCCCACGCGGGCAACCACTACTACGGCGGCAGGCTTCGGATTACGAGTTCTGCAACTGCGGCCAGTGACGGCAGTTCGGGCGCGGAGGTGGCGGTCTTGGTCCGCCTGACCGTGCTTCCTGGGACTTAAATCGTGACGCGAACTGTCGCGTGCGGATCGGCCAGCGAATCTGCGTCGCCAGCTGGTAGGTCCGGGCCCTGCGTCGACCACCAAGATCACCGTTCGCGAAGCGCAGGGCGTGCTCGTGCAGCCGCATCTGGCCAGTAGCGGCAAAACGGGCTGATCATCGCTCGGCAGGACAACACCTGATTCATCGGGCTATGCTCGGGTTGCGGGCTTTACCTGGTTC
>Ga0210394_10005590_pt1 | contig 14031 bp, 9 predicted proteins | sample IncBWC12MmetaG_FD_160121 | JGI IMG/M metagenome (GOLD analysis project Ga0210394, IMG submission 160121) | Forest soil microbial communities from Barre Woods Harvard Forest LTER site, Petersham, Massachusetts, United States - Inc-BW-C-12-M | ecosystem: Environmental > Terrestrial > Soil >...
CGACGCGCAGGGTAATCTGCACAACTGGTGGACTCCTGAGGACCTGAAGAATTTCAAGGAGCGCACCGCCTGCGTGGAAAAACAGTTTGACTCATTTGTCGTGGTGGACGACCTGCACGAGAACGGCAAGCTTGTGCTCGGCGAGAGCATCGCCGATCTCGGCGGGCTCACCCTCGCGCATATGGCTTTCGATCGCACGCTGGCCGGAAAGCCCGAGCCTGCCCCGATCGATGGCTTCACCCCCGAACAACGCTTCTTCCTCTCCTTCGCGCGTATTTGGGGCACCACTGCCCGGCCTGAATTTGAACGCATGATGACTACCGTCGATCCGCATCCCCTGCCGCGGTTTCGCGCCGCGGGAGCACTGATGAATACGCCGGAGTTTGCGAAAGCGTTTGACTGCCAGGCTGGCGACAAAATGGTGAAACCCAGTGACCAGGTTTGCAAAATCTGGTGAGGCTGCTTGGCGAACTCCCTCGTGCTCGTTTCGTGTGCAACTATGGTAGGCTGGCGCCACCTTCGGAATCCGATCCAGAGGAAGCCACTTCGAGGAACTGTTTTTTGCCTTCTCAAGGGTCCTCGGGGCTCGGGCCTCATGCGAGGAACATCCATGAATACGAACCATGCGAGCACGCGAAATAGCCGAAACCTGATCTTTGCGCTGGGCTTTGCCGTCTATTTGCTGGCCGTCGCCGTTACGATGCGCGCACGGCCACAGGCAAAGGCCACCGCCCAAGCTACGGACGCGCAGGGCGCGCCGACGTACCGCGTCGATCCCTTCTGGCCCAAGCGCCTGCCGAATCGCTGGAGCATGCAGCAGGTGACGGGTTTGTACGTGGACGAAAGGAATGATCACGTCTGGTTCCTGAATCGCGGCGCGGCAGCCGACGGCGATGAAATTGGCGGCGGCGACGATCCGCCGCGTATCGCCTGCTGCGTGCGCGGACCGGAAGCCATTGAACTCGATACCGACGGCAACGTGGTTCACGCCTGGGGCGGACCCGGCTACATTCCGCAATGGCCGACAGCTTTGCAAACCATTCTGGTCGACCGCGAAGGAAACGTGTGGATCGCCGGAACGGCGGCGCAAGACAGCATTCTCAAATTCTCACCCGATGGGAAGCTGCTTTGGGATTTCGGCCATCGGCCGCCAAAAGAAATGACTCAGATCAAGGAAGACAACACGCAGACCGATTGGCTGGTCTCCAAGGGGCGCTTCAATCTCGACCAGGATGCGCGCGAAATCTACCTTATCAATTGGAAACGCGTCCTGGTATATGACATGGATACGGGTGCGTTCAAGCGCGGCTGGGGCGGCCACGGGATGCCGTTGAGCGAAATTTCCAACGACCCGATTCCGCCCTACAAGTGGACTGGCGCGCCTCCCCCGGAGGAAAAGAACTTCGTGCCCGACTTGCACTTCGTGCAGATAGCCAAGGATGGACTGGTCTATGTCGGCGAGCGCGGGCAGGACCGCATCTCCGTGTACACCAAGCAAGGCAAGTGGATGCAGGATTTCTACGTGTCGCCGAACACGCCTTCGCGCGGCCCGGATTGCGGCGGCCTTCCACCAAACACGAAGATGCCTCCCTGCGGAACCACCTACAAGATGGTCTTCTCCAAAGACCCGCAGCAAAAGTTTATGTTTGTGGCTGACGGGACTAACAACCTGGTCTGGATTCTCGACCGCAAGAGCGGCAAGACAGTCGGCTCATTCGGCGGCAATGGCAAATACGCGGGACAATTCCACTGGATCAATGCCATCGACATAGATTCCAAAGGCAACATCTACACGGGTGAAGTGGAACAGGCTAAGCGGATCCAGAAATTTGCTCCCGTGGTGACCAGCACCAGCCGGTAACCGCTGCCGCGGCTGTCAGTCTGAGGGCAGCATCATCGGCCCGAAGAATCGCTCAAAACGGCACGCGTGCTCTGAAATCCGGCGCATGCTCCGAGCACGGCATAGACCGCCAAGATTGTCATCACCGGATCGATGGGGTGGCGGTAACGTACTGCGCTATGCGTGATGTAGTAAGTCAGGGGAAAGAAAAGCATCGCGGCTGATAGTGGGAATGTCGCGAACGCGTCCGCACGGCGCGCCAGCAGCAAACCTAGAAGCGCAAGAAGCGAGAAAAGGCTCCACAAGCCTGCGTAGGCCGTGCCCGCATGCAGCGCGTTCACCCAAGGGTCGGCACGCTGATCCCAAAGTGCTGTCCAAGTATCCACGAAGCGATCAAAAGAAGAATCGAGAAAAGCTCCCGGATGGGTCCAGATGAAGTTGAGAGCTTCGCTCTGCTTCTCATGCATGTAAGCAATCTCGCCCAGTCGGTGCAACTCGTTGCTTTCGGCCGGATCCGAAGCCGGGCTGCGCCACCACGTCCAAATGATTTTTACGTCGGGATTGTTACCCAGCCAAAACTCCAGCCCGAAATTGGATTTGACGGGCACAAATCGTCCGAAGGCTGCGTAGTTTCTCGCCGTCCACGGAACTATGCCGAGCACGCAGGCGAGCAGCGCGATTGCGAGTGGGCCTTTCCAAGCCGCGCCGGTTTTGTCGCGCTGATAGGCGAGCCAAGCCAGTAAGACTGGAAGCAGCAACCCGATCGCCGGATTCGTGAGCAGGGTGAAAGCCCAGCCGATTCCGTATCCAACCCAAAGCAGAGCGTGGCGCCGCGCACCCGCTGTTTTGGGAGCAGGCTCTGCGGCGAGATAAACCGTGGCACAGAGCAGCGCCGTCAACAGAAGCGCTGAGAGACTCTGGTCCCAAACCCACTCCAGAGGAAGGAGAATTGCAGTCGGCAGGGCGGCCCACGCCCAGCAGGACGCCAAGGCGACGCGCAAGCTGAAGAGCTTCTTGGCCAGCAGGTAAATCGGCCAGCAGGTCAATGCCGAGAAAATCGCGTTCAACACCTGGCCGAAAGTGACGACGTGGTAGGGATTCATGCTCAGCAGCTTGAATCCAAGCGCGAGAAGAAAGGGATAAACCGGAGCGACCCAGGCCGTCGGGCCTTGCATGCCGATGAGAGGCGACGAGAAACCATGGCCCAAGGCGAGCGACCACGCTACGTTTCCCGCTTCCTGGCCCACGGGAAAGAAGTTGCCACCGGCTCGATGAGCCAAATACAGGAAGCCGAGACGCAGCAGCAGCGCCGCCGCCACGGCGGTTGCCGGCGACCGCAGCCCCGCTTGAACCGAGTCTTCTCGCAGCGACAAAATCGCAACTGCCGAGTTTGCTGGGCTCGCGTTCATGAATTCAAGCGTCTCATTTCTCCACACTGGGGCGAATGCCTGTTCCACTGCGATGTCTTAAAAGTACCCGAATTCACTCGAGATGAACCAAACGTGGATGGGATGGGGTGTCGCTGAAACCGAGACATACAGGTATCTTTGTATATTTCTGAATTAGATCGGGCCGATCACTTCTATCCCTATTGACACTATTAGGTTTCGGATAATAATGGGCCGGTATTGTCGAACTAGTTTCGACGGGGTATGAGGCAAGGGGCTCGCCTTGGGGTTCGAGTCACTGGCCGTTCTAAAAAAAGGAGGGTGCTGTCCATGAGACATATTTGGGGGTATTGTGTCGCGCGCCTTTGCGCGCAGCGTTTGTCATACGTCGAAGCGAACCGTCCGAGAATTCTCGGCCGAGCCAAACCAATCAGAACGCATAACGTGCTGTACCTGCTGGCACTGCTGGTGTTTGTGCCCAGAATCGTTTTCGCGCAGGTAGATACAGGAACACTGACAGGCACGGTCAAAGATACTACCGGGGCCGTGGTCCCCGATGCCATGGTCACCGTGCGCAACACAGCCACGGGCGCGTCACGCGCGGTACAAACCGCGAGTGACGGAGTTTACACCGTGCCCGGCCTGCCGCCGTCCCTGTACGACGTCACCGCCAGCAAGACCGGCTTTGCCGACTACAAAACCCAGGCAACGATTACAGTGGGAAGTCACGTCACTTTGGACGTTCCCCTTTCGGTCTCCCAGGTATCGACGACCGTGGAAGTCGTGGCCCTGCCAGTTGCGGAAGTGAACACACAAAGCCAGGAGGTCTCGCAGATTGTAACGCCGCAACAGGTGCAAAACCTGCCCACCCTGACGCGCAACCCCTATGATTTCGTGGCGCTGGCGGGAAACATCAGCGGCGGCGACCGTTCCGTGAGTAGCGGCAATCCTCAAATTAGCGGCTCCGGCCAAAATGGCTTCGACCGCGGAGTGGGCTTCTCGATCAACGGCCAACGCGCTTCGGGGACGGAAATCCTGCTGGACGGCGCCGAGAATGCGAACGTCTTCGACACGAGCGTAGCGTTGCTGATCCCCCAAGATGCTGTGCAGGAATTCCGCGTCATCACCAACAATTTCGACGCACAGTATGGGCGTGCTTCGGGCGGCATCGTCAACGTAACCACCAAATCCGGAACCGGCAATTTCCACGGCGACGCCTGGGAGTTCAACCGCCTCTCCGCCTATACAGCCAATACCTTTACCAATAATGCGTTTGGCACTCCGAAGGGTCAATACACCCGAAATCAGTTCGGTTATGACGTGGGTGGACCGATCAAGAAAGATAAGCTCTTCTTCTATCAGAGCACGGAATGGTTGCGCGTGCGCAGCAGCGCCAACCAACTGGCATACGTACCTACTCCCCAGCTCCTGGCCTTGCTACCAGCGAACGTCCAAGCTTATTTCAATACCTATGGAAAGGGCGCACCTACCGCTTTTCTCAGCACCGTGGCCGCGGGGGATCCGAGTTTAAACGAAACAGCGGGCGCGTTTAGCCAACTGGTTCCCGCCGGCACGCCGGCCTTTGGACTTGTGAATTTCGCGGCACCTATCGATGCCGGTGGAGACGTTCCACAGAACACCTACGAACTCGTTGGACGCTTGGATTACAACTTGAATCAGAATACGCAAATCTTCGCTCGATACGGCCGCGAGAGCCTCCTGGCTTTGCCAGGTTCTCTTTTCGCCGGCCCCTACCCGCAGTACAACGTCGGCCAAACGATCTACAACAACAACGCCCTCCTGTCGGTGAGCCATACGTTCAGCTCAACCTTACTGAGCACCACGAAAATCAGCTTTTTCCGGGAGGATGAGGCTTATCAATACAATACAGCTCTACAGGAAACTCCTACGCTGTATCTAGCCACGGCCAATGCGACTATCAATGGCCAGTTCGTGCAACTCCCAGGTTTTTTTGATTTCAGCACCGGGACAGGCGGGCTCCCTTACGGGGGTCCGCAGAATACCTTCCAGTTTAACGAGGACCTCGCCTGGACCCACGGCAAGCACAACATGAGGTACGGAGGACAATTCAACTATATTCAATTGAATCGTGGATTCGGTGCCTATGCCCAGGCCGTGGAACAGCTTGGGAGTACCCTGCCCAAAGGGCTGGACAACCTGGCGCTCGGCGTCCTGTCGAACTTCCAAAAAGCTGTAAATCCAGCGGGACAGCTTCCGTGCGTCTCCGCAGCCTACTCAGGCACGTCCACTCCTCCTTCCATCGTGACACCTGCCTGCACGCTGAACTTTCCGCTCAGCGAGCCCTCCTTCAACCGGAGCGACCGCTATAACGACTGGGCGATCTATGCAGAGGATAGCTGGAGAGTGACGCCGCGATTCACGTTTAATTACGGTTTGCGTTACGAGCACTTCGGCGTGCAGCACAACAATAATCCGAACCTCGATTCCAACTTGTACTACGGGCCGGGTGCGAACATTTTCCAACAGATCAACACGGCCCAGATTCTTACGGTACCCAATAGTCCAATCAAAGCGCTCTGGAAGCCGCGTTGGGGCACGGCTGCTCCGCGCATAGGGTTTGCTTATGACGTGTTCGGCGACGGCAAGACGGCCCTGCGCGGCGGCTATGGCATCAGCTACGAGCGCAACTTCGGCAACGTCACGTTCAACATCATCCAGAATCCGCCCAACAATGCCACATCCCAGATTACCGGCGGCGTGGCGCCAGTATCCGTGAGTAACCTCGGACCGTTTGCTGGAGCAGTCTGCCCGACGCTACCGAAGCCTTGCGTTTTGCCTCCGGTTAGTCCGCGCAATGTGGCCCAAGATATTCAAGTGGCGCAGACGCAATTTTGGGGCGTCTCGCTAGACCGGCGGCTCGGCAACAAGGCGGTCGTCTCGCTCGAGTATAACGGAGCACATGGCCTGCACCTGTACGACATCGCGAATGTAAACGAAATCGGCGACGGCCAGGTTTATCTCGGCCAGCCGATGGTCAAGAGCGATCCCAACAATCCCGCTTGCACTGCGACCAAGCCATGCCTGACCCGTGCGAACGACCAATTTACCTCGATTAATAACCGCGGCTCGCGAGGCTTTTCGCATTACAACGCGCTAAACGTGAAGTTCCAAACAGAAGAGGTAGGCCGCACGGGAGTCACACTACAGGCAAACTATACCTATGCGCACTCGTTGGATAACCTCAGCTCGACCTTCTCCGAAAATAGCACCGGCTCAAATGGTGTAGGTAACCTCGGCTATACCAATCCAGCCGACGTCTGGCTAGACTACGGCAACTCCGATTTCGACATCCGGCATCGACTCGCGCTTTCGGCAACCTGGCAGGAGCCATTCTTCAAAAATGGGAAAGGCTTCCTCCGACAAGCCGGGGGCGGCTGGTCGATCTCGCCGATCTTCACAGCGCGCACGGGAGTGCCATTCAGTATCGCCGATAGTACAAATTCCCTTAATGGCGCAACCGGCCCGTACGGCATCCCGCGTTACACTCCAAGTGGACCAATTCCCAGCTTTTCGGCGGGAACCCCGGTGGATTCCGGCAGCCCTAACCTCTTCAACCTTCTTACGCTCCCCCCAACAAGCAGTTTCACGGGACTGTTGGGACATTCCGACTTCGGTCCTTATCCTGCCGGCATGACCACTCGGAACATGTTCTTCGGCCCAGGCGCTTGGACATTCGACCTGGCCGTGGCCAAGAACTTTGCTCTGACCGAGCGTTTCTCGCTGGAGTTCCGGGCCGAGGGATATGACATTTTCAACCACGTCAACATGTACGTGAACGGATTCAATCTCGATGCTTTTAACTTTTCCGGCAAGCCTATTCTACTTCAAGGGCTGAAGGGCGGGCTCGGCAACGGCGCAAACAACGGCCAACACGACGAGCGGCGATTCGGGCAATTCGCGCTGAGGCTGCACTTCTAAGCGCAACCAGCAGCAACACAAACGCATTTCAACAGGAGGGCCGTTGGGCAATCATCCCGACGGCCTTCTTTTTTGGCGCGAGTTTGATAGCGCGAATAGAGGATCTGTCCAAACTCGTGGTGGCAAAGGAGATTTCACCCTGGCAAGTCGGGATCAATCGAAACGCGAATCGTTGAAACTCCGTCTCTAAGAATGCTAGCATCCGACAGCAACACGATAGAACCGAGATCCAAGCAGGACGAGTTTTCTCCAGGAGATGTATGCCATGATGCGGAATTTTATTGTTCTGATGGCGGCGGTTTGCCTTTATCTCTTAGGGGCGGCGATGCCTGCATCCGCCCATCACGCGTTTGCCGCCGAGTTCGACAAGGATAAATGCGCCGATTTCACCGGCACGCTCACCAATATCGATTGGGAGAACCCGCACGCCTATTTCACCATGGACGTGAAGGGCGACGATGGCAAGACCCTGCAGATGACTTTCGAGACCTCCTCATTGTCGACCCTGAAGCGCGCGGGGACATCGAAAGCGGATTTCGTTAATAGCTACGGAAAAGGAGTAACCGTCAGGGGCTGCCCGGCCAAAAACGGCAATAAAACCAAGGCCGCCGCGAATTACATCAAGTTTGCCGATGGCACGACGCATCGCATCGGCCAGGACGTCGAGGGTTTGTTCCCGGGGAACTTCCAGCCGACCGGCGATAAATAAAGAGGAGTTTTGAGATGAGAGAGCCCTTCAGTCGTGTAGTGCGCGCCGCGGCGATGCTTGCCGGTTTGGGCATGCTTTCCCTTGCCGCCTCGGCTCAGCAGGCAAAATCTCCGGTAAAGGTTCCCGACAATATCATCGGCAACGAACATCCGGCTCCCGAGCCGCCCGGCGGGCCGCCGCCGCACGCAGCTGACGGACACGTAGATCTTTCCGGCGTGTGGATTCGCGGCGAGGCTGGAGTCCAGACGCAGTACGCGGGCTCGCGAACGCAACCAGGCGGAGGGCGAGGCCGGGGCGGCAACGAAGATATTCCCTTTCAACCCTGGGCCGCAGCCAAAATCAAGGCTTTGACGCCGACGCAGATGCAACTGGGCATGGCGGGCGTGAATTGCATGCCGCTTGGCGATCCCGGCATTTTCCTTTTCAATCCTCATCCAATTCAATTTTTCCAGATGCCCGGCGTTTTGGTGCAACTCGAGGAAGTGGATAACCACTGGCGCCTGGTGCACACGGATGGACGACCGCATCAGAAAGATGCCGATCCCACGTTCAATGGCGACGCGGTAGGACACTGGGACGGCGACGCGCTAGTGATCGACGTTGTCGCACTCGATGAACGGACCTGGAACAACACGACGGGCTGGTTTCACAGCGATCAGGAACATTTGATCGAGCGCATTAGTCGCCCGTTCATGAACCGGCTCACCTACCAGGTGACCATCGAGGATCCGAAGGTACTCACGAAGCCGTGGACTTCTCCGGTGCAGACGTATTCGCTCGCGCACGAGGACTTGTTCGAGAATTTCTGCACGCGAAACGACGAAGTGACGGAATTCGAGAAGCTCAACTCGCAGGAATCGGGCGATAAGAAATAGCCGCCGGTCGTAGCACCTGAAGTCGCAGCGAGCCCGAGCGCCTCGAAGATGGCGTTACATCCGGGATCACACTACCTAAATCTGCGAATATGCCGTCGGCGTCAGGATCACGTTGGTGATATTGGAGACGATGGGCTCGAACGCGTACCGCTGTTGAGTCGAATACTTCTTCCAGTCATCTGACGCGCGGAATGCAGCCCATTTCTTGTCCCGGTCCGCGAGGCTGTCGAACGCCAGCATGTAGGTCAGATTCGGCAGGCGCGTTCCGACGAGCGTGTCGCTATAGAAAACCTGCTCGACTCCCGCCTTGGTGAAGATTTCCGATTCGCCCGACTGCATCATTTCCACTTTGCGCTTGTGATCCTGGTCGGTGGCGCCTTCGTAGATGCGGAGCTCAAAGACTCGCGGGCTGCGTGTTTTGGTGGCCGCCGGCGGGATGAGTTTGGGCCATTTCTCAAATGCCTGTAGGAATGAGCTCTCCATGCGGTCGAAGGCCGGCTCCTTGGCGGGAGCGTTCAAAAATGCGGCGCCGGCTTTCATGTATTCGTCATCCTTCGCGAGGTGAGTTTCCACAGTGGCCACCGTTTCAGCGGAAAGGCCCGGCATCAGGACGTAAATCGTCGGCGTGTCCGGGCCAATTGAGAGATCGAACACACCGACCGGGCCGATACTCATGCGGTTCAGCGCGGGAATCAACACGCCGCTGAAAAAGTCATCGCATAACTTCCGTTGCGGTCCGCTGATGATGTGATAGCGGCGCAGCTGATAGAACTCCCGGCCATTCTTTTTCGTGGCGTCTTCCGCTGCGCCCAAATAGGAGGCGGGTTGAGTGGCCGCGAGCGCGCTTGCCGCCAGCGATGATGCCAGAAATTTTCGTCTTTGCATGGGCTCCTCCGGTGTTGTCTCGAACTTGCCGGGTATCCTCGCATAGATCGAAGCGCTCGTCTATTGACGCAAGGGCGCGCAACGCCGGAGAGCGCTGAGCGGTCGCATCGCAATCTTCCCAAACACCGGGCGCAGGTGTATATTGCCGGTCAAACTCCAGTAATCACGACGATAATTCGGGTGAAACGATGCTCGTTTCGGGGAAGCTCCTGAACCAGAGACGGACAGAAGGCCCTTTGAAGCTCCCTTCGAGGCTCAGGGCAAGCCCTTCGATTCGCTTCGCGCTTCTCAGGGCAAGCAGGGCAAGCCGCCGCTGCTCCAACCTCGGACGGCGGTGGTGGAATCGCCTAGTCGTCTGTGCTGCAGCCCTGGTGCTGAGCGTGGCGTGTGCTTTTGTTGGCCGCGCTCAGGATCGCGCAGTCACGTATGCTCCGGCCGACATTCGCTATGGCGCGCAGATTTACGCCGCGCAGTGCTCGGCTTGCCACGGCGCGAACGGCACTCAGATCGGCGGAGTGGATTTGGGCGGAGGACAGCTCCGCCGCGCTTCCTCTGACCAGGATTTGCGCGCTGTGCTAGCCAACGGAATCCCGGGCACGGCGATGCCGCCATTTCGGTTCGATCCGTCGGAAGTCACGGCCATCGTGGCTTACATCCGCAATATGCGCAATTTTGATTCCCACGCAGGCAATCTGGGCGACGCGAACCGTGGGCGCGCGTGGTTTGAGGGCGCGGGCGGCTGCATGAACTGCCATCGCGTTAATGGTAAGGGCCCGCGAGTCGCTCCCGATTTGAGCGAAATTGGAGCGCTGCGGAGCGCGGACTTCCTGCAACGTAAACTTCTCGATGCTAATGGCATGATGCTGCCGATGAACCGTTCCGTGCGCGCGCTCACAAAAGATGGCAAAGTCATCAACGGCAGGCGGCTGAATGAAGACACGTATTCGGTTCAGCTCATCGACGACCAAGAACATTTGGTTTCTTTGGATAAGGCGAACCTGCGCGAATACACCGTGCTCACGACATCCACCATGCCCTCTTACAAAGACAAAATGAGTGAACAGGAAATGGCCGATTTGATTGCGTACCTGCTCACGTTGAAAGGGCTGCGATGAAACTGAAAATCTGCTGCGCGTCTCTCGTGTGCCTGGCGTTGCTTTTTCCCGCCGCGCTCGGCGCTCAGGTTACCTCCGAGCGCTTGCTGCACGCCGGCGCAGAGCCGCAAAACTGGCTAACCTACTCTGGCACGTACCTTAGCCAACGGTATAGCCCACTGAAGCAGATCGACGCCGCGAACGTTAAGAATCTCGAGCTGAAATGGGCGTTTCAGGCGCAATCGCTGCAAAAATTCGAGACGACACCACTGGTCGTGGACGGGATCATGTACCTTACGCAGTCGCCCAACGATGTGGTGGCGCTCGACGCAAAGACAGGGCGCGTCTTTTGGGTATACCACTACGCGACGGCTCCCGAGTCCCGCCCCTGCTGCGGAATCGTGAATCGCGGCGTGGCCATCCTGGGCGATACGTTATTCATGGCTACAGTCGACGCACATCTGGTGGCCATTGATGCGAAGAACGGCCACGCGATTTGGAACAACAAGCTGGCCGACGCGGCCGCGGGTTATGCGATGACGCTCGCGCCGCTCGTAGTAAAGGACAAAGTGATCGTCGGCGTTGCGGGCGGTGAGTATGGGATTCGCGGCTTCATCGCGGCTTACGAAGCGCACAGCGGCAAAGAGGCTTGGCGGTTCAACACGGTTCCCAGTCCCGGCGAGCCGGGGCACGAGACATGGAAGGGCGATGATTGGAAGCACGGAAGCGCGGCTGTCTGGCTTACGGGATCCTACGACCCAGATCTCAACCTGACGTACTGGGGCACCGGCAATCCGGGGCCGGACTGGAATCCGGGGCAACGACCCGGGGATAACCTCTATTCCGATTGTGTTGTCGCCCTAGATCCCGATACCGGAAAGCTCAAGTGGTATTTTCAGTTCACGCCAAACGACGCCTACGATTATGACTCGGTGCAGATTCCAGTTCTCGCAGACATGGATTGGAACGGAAGCCCTCGCAAGCTGATGCTTTGGGGCAATCGGAACGGCTTCTTCTATGTTTTGGACAGGACGACGGGAAAGTTTCTCAACGGAGGGCCATTCGTAAAAGTGAACTGGGCGAGCGGCCTGGACGCGAAGGGGAGACCAATTCCCACACCGCAGCCTGCGGGCAAGCCGACTTTTCCCGGCATCCAAGGCGGGACGAACTGGTATTCACCATCGTATAGCCCGCGCACCGGATTGTTCTATCTTTCCACCTGGGAAAACTACTCGACAGTTTTCACTGGCGTCGACGTCGATTACAGGGAAGGCCTACGTTATACCGGCGGCGCGAACGCTGCCCCGATTCCCGGCGCAGATAATCCCGTCGGCCAGCGGTCGAGTCCCGTCAATACGTACACCGAAGCATTGGGCCGCGGCGCGGTGATCGCTCTCGATCCGCACACAGCAAAACGGAAGTGGAGCTTTGACATGCACGACGTCAATGTGAGCGGAATTTTGACCACGGCGTCGGATCTGCTCTTCTCGGGCGGCCGTGAGGGCTATTTTCAGGCGCTCGATGCGCGCACCGGCGCGCTGCTCTGGAAGGTGAATCTCGGCGGCGAGATTATTGCCGGTCCAATCAGCTACGAGGTGGATGGCAAACAGTACGTCTCCATTGCCTCGGGGAATGGGCTATTTGTATTTGGCCCTCGGGACGGCGCGAACTGACGGATCTCTTCGGTCAAAGGTTTCTGCCCAATTCTCTCCTTCCTTCGAACATATTGAGGAATACGCGCGGCATGGTCGCTTGTTATTATTGCGCCGCTAAACGAAACGAGGAGGAAATATGAAAAGGCGCACAGGTGGACTGCTACTCGCGATAGCGATGACGGTAGCAGGCTTCTTCGTAGGAATGTTACAGGAGAAAAAGATTCGAGGCGTCGAGGCGCAGGGTAAGCCAAACTTCAGCGCCGCCGCGATTGCGGGAGAGAAAAATACGCAGGACATCTGGGGGCCATACGAAGTTGTGCCGGACTGGCCGAAGCCGATCACTTCCCTGCCAGGACATGAAAAATGGACCTGGGGAGCGGTGGAGAGCGTTTTCGCGGAGAGCGCCAATCGCGTTTTCATCCTGGAGCGTGGCGAAATCCCCGCGATGAAGCGCCCTGAAGAAGTTCCCTACCCCAAAGTTGGCCCCAGCATTTCGTTTCCTGTTTCCCAGCTTCCTTTTCGTAACGCATCGGTCGGGCCAGTCACCGCCGCGGGCAATCCCGTGTGGGAAGGAAAACTTGGCGTGGATGCGCGCTGGGAGCACTGTATCGTCGTCGTGGACGCGAATGGCAATCAGATTGAAGACTGGACCAAATGGGATTCCATACTCAAGCGCCCGCACTACATCACCATTAACCCTTATGATCCGGATAAACACGTTTGGGTGGTCGACGACCAGGGCCATGCGATTTACGAATTCACGCACGATGGCAAGCAATTGGTAAAAACCCTCGGCACGCCCAATCAATCGGGCAACGACGAGAAGCACTTCAACCGGCCGACCTTCATCAACTGGCTTCCCGACGGGACGATGTTCGTCACCGACGGCTACGGCAATACGCGCGTCGTGAAATTCGATAAAGACGGCAAATTTATGATGACCTTCGGCCAGCCTTCGAATCCGCCGGACGATACGCGGCCGAGCGTGTTTAAAGACGTGCATGGCGTCGTGTTCGATCCGCAAACGCACCGCGTTTTCGTAACCGATCGCGCGGATCATCGCATCGAGATCTTCGATGAAAACGGCAAGTTCCTCGATCAATGGAGCACGGGAAAGCCCTCGACGCCTCAGTTTCTCTACATGGCGGCCGACCGCAGCGTGTGGATTGCCGACGGCACCACGGCCAAGATCATCAAATTCGATCTCGACGGGCACTATCTTTATTCCTGGGGCAGTCAGGGCGATTGGCCGGGCGCTCTGTGGAACGTGCACGGAATGAGCGTGGATCCGGAGGGCAATCTCTATCTGGCCGAAGTCAACAACGGCCGCGCGGAGAAATTCCGGCCGCGCCCCGGCGCGAATCCTGCGCTGCTCATCGGCCAACGCATGCGAGCAACGCAGTAAGTTCGCCGGCGGGACTCGCCGGACCTGAGAACCCGCTGAAGCTGAAGTGAGTTCAGGCACACCATCACACCTCGTAAGAGCCATTGGCCGCTGGGGGCTCGCGGCGCTGGTGATCAACTCGATCATAGGCAGCGGCATCTTCGGACTGCCTGCAATTATTGCCGCTGATCTGGGTCGCGAAAGCCCGCTCGCATATCTCGTGGCAGCGGCAGCCGTCGGT
>Ga0210394_10005591_pt1 | contig 14031 bp, 17 predicted proteins | sample IncBWC12MmetaG_FD_160121 | JGI IMG/M metagenome (GOLD analysis project Ga0210394, IMG submission 160121) | Forest soil microbial communities from Barre Woods Harvard Forest LTER site, Petersham, Massachusetts, United States - Inc-BW-C-12-M | ecosystem: Environmental > Terrestrial > Soil >...
CCACTTGTCGCCCATGGCCAGCGCGCCCAGCGTCAGCTTGGCCACCAGGATGGCGCCCGCCGCATCCAGTCGCTTCACCACCGTCGCGTCTTCGTCGATCTCCTGGTGCTCAAAGCCGCCCGCACCCCACGTCGTGGGATAGCCCTTCACCGCCAGCAAATCCTTCGCGCCCCACGGAATCCCATGCAGCGGTCCGCGATACTTTCCCGCCGCAATCTCTGCGTCTGCCACGGTCGCCTGTTTCAGCGCCCGCTCCTCCGTCAGCGTGATGTTGAAGTGCAGCGTAGCGTCATATCGCTTCAGCCGCGCCAAATACATCCTTGCAAGGTCGAGTGAAGTCACTTTGCGAGCATTGATCAACGCGCCGAGTTCGACGACACTGGCGAAGGCCAAGTCTTCGATACTCGTGAACGCCAACAATTTCGGCATACAATCGCTGCCTACACAATCGATTGGAATGTCCACTTCCCCATTGGAACGCGGCCGATCCTCGCTATCAGACTTTCCGCTTGCTATTACCTTCACCGCCGCCATGGGATGGAACACAAACGCCGGCGCAACCGAATTCGCCAGGTTCAACTTCCGGATCGCCTTAATCGATCCGTTCTGATCCGTCAGCCCGTCGATCATCATCTTCTTCTGCTCATCGCTGAACGGACCCACGCCCGCCATCAACGCCGCCTGGTCAATCAACTCGGGCGTGAACTTCGGCGGCCTGGCCTGATCAGTTCCCGCGGCCTCCTGCGCCTGGGCTGCCAGCGTGTAGAGAACTCCCGGCATCAATGCCGACGTGATGCCCGCGCGGCTGCACGCGGCCAGAAAACTGCGGCGATCCAGTGTCATGAGTCTCAGTGTCCTTGTCAGGGATAAGGCTATGCCTTTCGGACACTATACAGCGCTGCGGACTACTCGGGACTCTTACTCGCGTCTCAGCGCTTCCATCGGCTGCACCTTCGCTGCGCGGCTGCCAGGAATCCAGCTTGCCGCCAATGCGACTGCCAGCGACAGAATGGCCGCTCCGGCCAACGTGGCTAGATCGTAAGGCGCGATGCCGTAAAGCATCGATTTGACGACGGGGGAGAAGGAGTGACGTTCCCAGTCCGGCTGCAATTCCCACAACAGATAGCCCCGATGCCTCGCGTAAAATCATCATCTGCACCTGGCGCGGGATTGCGCCCAGGGCCAGTCGAATGCCAATTTCGTTGGTCCGCTGCGCAACCGAGTACGCGATGACCCCGTAAATCCCCACCGAGGCCAACACCAAAGCCAGTATGCCGAAGCCCGAAGTGAGTGTCACAAACAGCCGCTCCTCTTGAAGGTCCGCGTCGATCTGCTGGTCCTGGGTGCGAACATTCACCAGTGGAAGGTCGGGATCTATTGCCAGCACAGCACGGTGCAGGATCGTCTCCGCTTTCACTCGTGCATGAATTTCGTAAGTCATCCCCCCAAAAAAGGTCTGTTGCACATAAGGAATGAAGAACCGCGGTGGTGGCTGCTCGCGCAGATTCGCATAGAGATTGTCGCCGCACACACCCACGATCCTCGTCTCTTCCGTCACAAGTTTGCCTCCGTGGCCATCGGAGTTGTGTCCACCGATTGTGAACCTCTTGCCAAGCGGATCCTGACCGGGGAATCGAGTCTTGGCCAGGCTCTGATTGATGATTCCCACCTTCGGAGACGCGGCTATATCCTGCGGCCCAAACCCGCGTCCAGAAACGATCGGGATGGCAAGCGTCTCGGAGAATGAATACCCTCCGTGTTGTACGCTTCGGTTTGATGTTTGTTCGGATCGTTCGCCTCTCCTTCCGGCAGAAAATCCGTATCCGATAAATCGCCGGAAAGATACGACTCCATCGCGGGTGAAACGGACTCAACGACGGGGATGGCCGCGACAGCCTGTTCCAGTCGCTGATGGAGTGCAATGTCCTTGCCCGCAGAATAGCGCTTTTGCGGCAGCGGGAGTTGGGCGATCAGCAGATCGTGGGTGCGGAATCCGGGGTGCGGAATCCGGGTTCGATGGCGCTGAGGCCCGCTAATGTGCGAATAGAGAGCCCTGCGCCAATCACCAGTACCGTTGACACCGCAATCTGAAAGCCCACCGGTGCCTTGCCACCCACACCCTTGCGCCGCCGCGTCGATGTGGGTGGGCTCTCCTTTAATCCATGCGTGACTTCGGCGCGCGCCGCCGCAAGTGCCGGAGCCATCCCAAACAACAGGCCGGTGAAAATCGTTACGGCGGCCGTAAATGCAAAAACCTTCCAGTCAAAGTGCAACGGCGGTTTCGCGCGCTGCCAGCGTTGCAGTCGATCGACCTTACAAGAAGGGGTTGGTCCGTCGTGTGGAAAGCGAGAGCGATCGCCGCGTTCGCACCGTTTCGCTGACCGAGAAGGGCCGCCGGGTCTTCGTTCCGATCTTCCTCCAACACGCCGCTCTCATCAAACGTTCATTTCAGGATGTCTCACCCGACGAGCAGCGTCAAATGGAAGAAGTGCTCAAGAGAATCGGAAGTCGCGCCGAAGAATTGGGCGAACAAGAGGGCCACAGCTAGGATCGTGTCTTCGACGGTCCAGGTGCTCCGGTCAGCCTGGATGCCATTCCCGAAGCACCAATGCGGCATTCTCTATTCTGTCGTCGGTTACGATGTAACAGGACAGTCTAGGTGACGACCTATGGTTGGAGAGAATGCGAAAAAAGCTTTCGGACTCAAGGTGCCTGAAAACCTGAAGGATATCGTGCAATCTTCACGCTGTGCTTTGATCGTCTACGACATGCAAGCAAGTATCGTTCCTCAAATCTCTTCCGGGTTGGAGATCCAAAGGCAATGCGTCTTGCTTGTGAGCGCTGCGCGCAAAGCTGGCTTGAGAATTTTCTACACGCGTCATTTCTTCCTGCCATCCGCTGCGGCGGGTGTTGCTCAGTTACGCCGAGCAATGGTGTGGCAGAGCAAAGAAGAGCCGCTGGAGACAAAGTGCTTTGTTCCGCAATGCCCCAGCCTTTCAGATCGTGCCTGAACTTGAGCCGCGTGAAGGCGAAGTTGTAGTCGACAAGATCACTATGTCAACCTTCGAGGGCACGTTCCTCAATCTAGCTCTGCGAGACGCCTGCATTGACTCTTTTCTGATGGCTGGGATTGCGCTGGAAATCGGAATCGAACCCACTGTTCGACAAGGGCCGGATTTGAATTACTTACCAGTCGTCATCACCGACGCCTGCGGCTCAAAGACAGAAGAGTTGAAGCATCGGTCGCTTGCAACGTTCAACGAAACAGGCGAGGTCTTTATGGCCTCAACCGCCGACATTGTAAAAATCTTGGGCGAGCGCTAAACCAGTCCAGTCTCCGCGCACCCACGCCGGAATCATCCGCATCTAAAAATGGCAAAGCTTGCGAGGTATGGTTATGAAGGCAATTGTGCTACATGAGTACGGCGGGCCCGATAAGCTGAACTATGAGGAGTGGGGCGATCCCCAGGCGGGCGACGGCCAGATCCTTATTCGCGTCACCGCTGCCGGAATCAATCCCATCGATTGGAAGATTCGCAGCGGCGCCATGAAGGCTTTCATGCCGCTGCAATTCCCCGCCATCCTCGGTTACGACTACTCCGGTGTCGTTCGCTCGGTAGCCAAGGGCGTCGAGGGCTATGCTGTCGGCGACAAGGTCTTCGGTCGCGCCGGCAAGACCTACGCCGAGTTCGTCGTGGGAGATCTGGCAGGCTTGTCGAAGCTTCCAAAGGGTCTTGATCACATCGAAGCCGCCGCACTTCCGGTGGTGCTCAACACCGGTGCACAACTCATCATTGAGGCTGGTAAGGTTCAGCCTGGCCAGGCCGTCGTCATCACCGGCGCACTGGGCAGCGTAGGCCGCACCGCCGTCTGGGTGGCGAAGAAACTCGGTGCGCACGTCATCGCCGGTGTCCGCAGCTCGCAAAAAAAGGCGGCAGAGGAGCTCGGGGCCGATGCCCTTCTCGCGCTCGATAACCGCCAGGAGATGGACTCGCTAGGCCTCGTCGAGGTCGTCGCGGATACGATTGGGGGGAACGTCGGCGACGCGCTCATGGCCAAAGTCAAGCCGGGCGGAACCTACGCCTCCGTGGTGGGGCCTCCTCCAAATGCCAAACTTCACCCGGCCGTAAAAGTGGAGGCCTTCGGCTCCCATCCTGATGCAGCCACCATGCGTACGCTCGCAGAAGACATTGCAAACGGAAAGTTCAAAATTCCTGTCGACCGCAAGCTTCCTCTCGCCGACGCGGCGAAAGCACACGCTGAAGCTGAGAAGGGCGGCATCGGCAAAGTTCTTCTTTTAGCCTGACCGCCATGGAGCACCTCAACTGCTTCGTCTGGACACCTGGATCGACACTGAGATTGCTGAAAATGTCAGTCCTCGCAAGTCTTGGTGTGTCCGCCGATCCGCAGCCCGTCACTGTCGCTCTTCAGCGGACCTTCACTTTTCACTCTGTCTACTGTCGCTGTCGTCTGTCGTCTATTTTCTTGTCAATACCAATGCCTGTGGGAAATCGACCTAAGCCATTGAATCTAAGCTCAAAATGAATTTCAACAAGTTACTGATTAGTATTAGTTCTTCGACACCTGCCATACTGGTATTAGCAGTCGAGAAACGCCCGCTCACTCGGCGGGCGTTTCGCATTTTTACCAGCACGGGAGCGAGACCATGGCAAGCCAATCAAAACTGAACTCACCAGCACTCCTTGCCTCCTATTCCTACTCCCTACCCTATCCCTGCCCTTTTCACTTTTCACTTCTCACATCTTCACCGGTTTTTTTCTGTTCGCTGCCCACTGTCATCCAGGGCCTCCGGCCCGCGAAAAGTCATGAAAATGCCTCAATAAGTGAGATCGATTTTTCAATAAGTTAGCGACGATTTTCGACCCTGTTCACTGTCGTTTGCGATCGAAATCACATTCAACCCGAAATTCCCCTTTTTCGGTGTGCAATCCCATGAATCCACAAGCTTTGACCGTTTCCTTTGCAACATTGCGCGCCCTTACGGGAAAATGCGCACGATAGGATGTCTCCATGGCGCTGGTTGAAGTCGAGGGCGTGAGCAAAAGCTATCCACGGCGGACCGGACTCCGCACCGAGATGCGCTCCGTAGTCGAGAATGTCTCCCTCCAAGTCGAAGCCGGCGAAACCCTCGGCCTGGTTGGCGAATCCGGCTCCGGAAAAACCACCGTCGCCCGCATGATTCTGGGGTTGGTAAAGCCCACCAGCGGCACCGTCCGCGTAGAGACAGTGGACGTGGCCTCCGCTTCGGCCGCCGAATTGAAGCGCCTCCGCCGCCAGATGCAGCCGGTATTTCAGGACCCCTTTGCGGCTCTGAACCCCCGCATGAAGGTCCTGGACATCGTGACCGAGCCTTTCATAATTCATGGCCGCGAAGCCGGAGCCGGAACGGGAAAAGCAGTGATGCGCGCGAAAGCCGTTGAGCTTTTGAAAGAAGTCGGATTGGACGAGTCAGTGCTGGCGCGCTATCCGCACGAGTTCTCCGGCGGGCAGCGGCAGCGCATTAACATCGCACGCGCCCTGGCGCTGCGGCCGAGGTTGCTGATCCTCGACGAGCCAGTCTCGGCTTTGGACGTGAGCGTGGGCGCGCAGATCGTGAACCTGCTGCGCACCCTGCAGCGCGATCACGGATTGACGTATCTGTTCATTTCGCACTCCATGCCGCTGGTGCGCTATTTGAGTACTCGCATCGCGGTCATGGAGCGTGGGCGGCTGGTGGAGACCGGGGACGCCGAAGCCGTGTGCGCCGCACCCCAGCAGTCCTACACGCGCCAGTTGCTCGCCGCTACCCCGGAACTCCCGGTGACTTGAGAGGCTTTGAAGGCTCGAGTGCGGCAGTTCTGGCCGTGCCAATGGACGGGCGAATTCTGCTACACTGAGCCAAGCGCATCAAAGGGATATTCGCACCAGGCAGCGCCCGGCGATTCGCATCTACAGTAGAGGTTCGGGGAGTGGCTCAGCCTGGTAGAGCACCTGGTTCGGGACCAGGGGGTCGGAGGTTCGAATCCTCTCTCCCCGACCATTCATGGTTTTTCGCCCTTTTCGCTATTAGGTCGAACGGCTTTCTATAAGCAGGATAAAGACTTACAGCATCGATGGCGCAGTTCGAAAGTACACTTCTGAGCAATTTGGCCTTTTCGGCGGGATTCTGCTTAATGTACATGGAATGAGCAGTGTGCGCGAGTTCTAGAATTCTGCGCGCGTCAAAGACTGAATCCCGATTTTGGACGCCGCTCTTCGTTGCGATCTGCTCCTTTAGCCGTGATTCTTCGGATTCCCATTCGGCTTGTCTTCGGCCCCAAAAATCATCTGAGATCTTGCCGTCCAGCCTGTCGATGTACGCGGCGTCCATTCTCTTTCGGATCACATCAAGGGCGCGCTGCACACGTGCCCGTTCTTGGGCGACACGTGCCCCCACGTGCACGTGCTCACGTTCAAGTGCGTGTGCGATGTGATCAGCCACATCACGGGGCACGTACACGTCTTGCAGCACGTGTCCTAGTTTCTCTGCAATTTCTTCCTCACGGAACCAAGGCAACTCACAGTGCCCCCTCCCGTGGGTGCAGTGGTAGTACACGTACTTGCCTTTCTTGATTTCACCCGTGATGAGACATTCGTCATGTGCACACGTGAGCAGCCCACGGAACGCGAATTCATGCTTCCCATACTTCGGTTTGTTGTACCCGTGTAGTACCGCATGTGCCTGTGCGTACATTTCCTTGCTGATCAGCGGAGGGTGCGTGCCCTGGTACGTGCCCCCTCCCCATTCGAATTGCCCAATGTAGAACGGATTGTTGAGCATCTTGTGCAAATTGGTCTTGGAGATGGAGACGCCCGTCTCCTGACGTACCTTTTTTGAGAGTGTCAAAAGCGAGTAACGTGCCGACACGTACAGCTCAAATACACGTATCGCAATGGGAGCTTTTTCGGGGTGAATGCCGATGGTACGTGCCCCCACGTCGTTGCGGTATCCGAAGGGGGCACGTCCGGGGTACGTGCCCTGGGACGCCTTCTCCGCCATACCTTTTTTGACTTCTTCCCGTAGGTTCTCCGAATAGTTGCGGGACATCGCGACACGGATGTCGTGCATGAATTTAACCTGAGATTTTGCGTCCTTCGAAAGAGTCTCGTTTTCCTTAACGAAATGAATGACGATATCCAAGTCTTCGAGCGTTAGAGCGTCCCTTTGGTTTCGGTATAGTCTGTCGGTCTTTTCAACCAGCAATGTCCTGCATGACCGATTCCGTCTGAAAAACGTCACCATTTCGGCAAATTGCTTTCGACCGGCTGATTTGGCGGACTCGACTTCTATAAACTCACGAACGATCTCTAGCCCCTGCTTCGACGCCGCAGCACGTAAGAGCTTCACCTGAGCTTCGATGGAAAAACCCTCTTCACGCTGCTCACGGCTAGAAACGCGTGAGTAAATCACAGCTGAGTGTGACGTCATTTCGTGCCTTTCTTCTTCGGGGGCTTCGATTCTCGCTTCGCCCACCGAGCGTTAACGGCCTTCCTGGCCTGTTCGCTCCGCTCTTCTGCGCTCAGATTGGCGGCGCGCTTGCGGCCTCCAATCCGACCCTTCTTTCTGAAGAACTCCAGTGCCTCTTTAGGCATCTTTGATCGTGATCCCATACGTAGGGGTTAAGTATACATCTGCCCTAAGCCGCAAGTTGCTTCATGACAGATTGCCGATAGGTCTGAAATACCGTGTCGGCAGTGACGAGATCGTCGCCGTTCGGTTGCAGAAACTCGGAATAATCTCTCCGCCATCTAGCCGAATTGCCGTTGGAATGGCTACTAAGCCAGCGGTGGAACTGCTGTATCCCCATCTCGTCCTGCAATTCGCGAAGACGTGTCCCCATGAGCCACTTTCCGAAATCACACTCCCGGATTGTAGGCACCCTTGCCGCTGTGCCGTTCAGAATCTCGATTCTCCGAAATGGATTGAACTCAGGCAACCGAGAAAGCCGCGCAAAGTGACCAATTTCGGCCGGAATTCGACTGCCCCCAATTTGCTGTTCGAGGCGTGTGATGACGGCTTTGTCCGATACGCCGAATTCAGATTCCAACGTGATTTCGTCCGCGTCGCAACTCTTCTTTCGTTTCCGATCACGAAGTTGCTTACGGTACTCTGCGACTTTGTCATAGGCCCGGAATATGTTTGGACGCTTTCCAGAGGAGAGCGTTTGAATGCCCAATTTGCCTATGCGTTGCGCTTTAAGTGTTCCGATTTCATGGGCGATTCTCTTGAACTTGACTCGAAGCCGGTTGAAAAACCAATCAATGGGAATTCCGAACATGTCAGCGCAGAGATCGATGCGCATGATCTCAAGATCCGATAGCGGCCCTTCGATCGTTGACTCCAGTTGTCCGACGATTTCGCTATATGGCTTGTCACCCGAATCCATGAGTTCAAACTTATGTTCTCCCTCATGGGGATCGCGTTCTTCACGTTTCAACCCAAAGTGCAAGAGTCCGTCAATCGCAACGGGGCGCAAATCGGTCACCCATGAATAGCGCCCCGAGCCCATCGTGCGAGAACTATTTTCAAAATGCCTGCTTTCCAGGATGAATTCCCCGGACTACTGGCCGGAATTGGGTCAACCTGGGTAACCGAAGCTCGAGCTTGTCAATCATGCCCGTGCCCCGAATTCGTCAATCTGACGTGAGTTGCAGGCTATTAGACATAGCCTGCAACTCACGGCGGCGCGGCCGAACTGGTGGACCACGCCCGCCGACTTCGGATGGCAAGAGTTGCCAACGGTGCTTGCCGTCGCGCCGCAAATGGCCGATCTTAGCGCTATAGCGAACCTTGAACGCGTCCGCGCTTGGTCGGACGTGCTGAGGTATGAAGTTGCCCACGAGAACGCTCCTGAGGGGATTGAAGAGGGAATGTGAGTTGACTGGAGAAGAGCCTGGGAGGGTGAGTACTGGAGATCGCCCCCGGCATCGCGTGGCGGACCGGATGGCCTACATGGATGGATTTCCATGTGCCTCCCGATCCCAGCGATCCAAGATTCTGAAGAATTCGAGCAGTGGGGCCAACTCTGAGTCGGTTAAATTGCAAAGACTTGAAAGCCCGAAACCAACGGGTTCGATCTTCGGCGCTTCGCGCCGAGTCTGTACGGCGGGACTCTGCCCCGCACCCCGGCCAGTTTTAGGCTGAGCAGGTTCCGTTCCGCAGAGCGTCAATCCTGATTCATGCGGGGTAAAGGAGCGGGTTTTGATGGGAGGGCGAGCCGCTGGCTTTCGGCCAGCCGTCAATGGAGGTGTAGGCCGTCTCAGCCCCGGATCGGACTGGCTAACCGATTTCCCGGATTTTGGTCGGACCGCACTCCGCTCGCCCATAGTCGCTCTTCGAAACCAACGCACCCGACTGCGTTGAATTTCGAATCCCTTCGTTTGCAACCTATTGGTGTTGTAGCGGAGAATTGGCTTGATTTTCTGGCGAGTTTTTTAATGAAACGCAAACCACGACCAGCCTTGAAAAATTCGACGCAATTTGCGAAATCGCGCGAGCAATTCGACGCAGAGTGCTCCAATCGTGAACTTCGGGCGCGTGTTGTCAAGTTAGAGAGCATCATCGCCGACTACCTGGGTCCGGGCATTCTCGACTCGACCGATTTTGCCTCAGTTGGACGGAAGAAGCGCGGTCCCCGGTCAATACATGACGTATCGCTCATTTCAGAACGAAATCGCCTGATCCAAATGCTTGAGGCATATTGGCCGGAAATCGAACCTCTCACACGACCAAAGCCTAAAGCCGATGCGCTCGAAAAGCTTTTGCAGCAAATCGCCTGTCTCGAGAATCAGCTTTCAAATTCGCAAGGCCGTCACGCCCACGCTGCCGAACACTTTCTTAAACACTTCCAGGAATTGGTCAAATTCCTATTGAGTGATCGGTTTCGACACGATCCCCGCCAGATAGCAAATGCATTCGCTGGATTCCCCAACATGGGTACATGGCGCTCGCTCAAGCGGTGCCAGGCGCACCCCAGTAATGAGCCAATCGGACAGCGAGCAATCCGCGCCTACATTCTCAGAAAGAATCCCCGTCTCTATGCGCGCGCTTTCAGCGGATCAGAACTTGCCAAATTTTGTGAATTCGCTAAGAGCCTATCGCGGTAAAGATCCCAACATGATGGCTTTCAACGCCCAATATATATTTATGTGTTGGACGCAGGGTGCTCCGAATTCGTCGATTGACCGCCGAGATCTTCCCTAAGCCAGGGAATGATCCTCTGAATCCGATCAAACTTTGATGAAAACCGTCAACGAACTTTCCGCCAGATTCGGTCTTTGCCCTGGAAACGGATGAGATTCGCTCTCATTCGTCTGCCTTCGAAGGCATTGCTCTTTCTTGCCTTTGGCATTGCTCCGTCGTGCAGATACTGTCGGCGGAATCAGGTTCAATGCCGATGCGATCATTGACTGCACGACGAATGCGCTGCTTCGATCCCAGGTAGCGTTCCGTGGTCTGGATGGAGACGTGACCCAACAACATTTGAATCTGCTCCAGTTCACCGCCAGACGCCTGACAGAGCCTCGCGCATGTGCGGCGTAAATCATGTGGTGCCAACTTCGCAACTCCGATCCTGCGTGCTGAGTCCTTCACGATGTGCCAGACCGCCTTGGCAGTAATCCCCTGTGTTGAAGCCTTTCCCATCTTGCTGACTCTCCGGAAAATCTTGCCCCGCTCGATGCCAGCGGCGGTCAGCCAATCGTCAAGTTCCTTCCTCACCCAGTCGGGGATTGGAACGGTCCGGATGTGACGACCCTTACCCACTAGATCAACAATTGCCCAGTGGTCTTCTCTTTTTTGCAGGTCATCAACTCTCAGAGCCACGACCTCGTGGCGTCGTAACCCACAAGCCAGGAGCAGGCACAGCATTGCCCGGTCCCGCTTCCCTTTCAGTCGATGATCGTCCGGAGTCTGCCAAAGGGCTTGCCCTTCTTCAGCAGTCAGCCAGTTGCCCAGACGAACGCCGAGGTTCTTGACTCCCTTGACGCGTCGAATCCCAGCGGTTAGGTCTGCGCTCAGCAGCCCACAATCAGCAGCCTCATAGGCCAGACGGCGCACTGCGCCGAGGCGAAGATTGATCGTTCCCGGAGCCAGTTGACGTGTCTCTAGGTGGCTCCGGTAGCGCAACACAACCGTTCGATTGAAGGCTAGGCGCGGTTCCGAACAATACCAATCCACGAACTCGTCAATTGCATGCTGGTAGCCGCGCTGGGCATCGGCGTTGGTCAGACTGTTGAGGACGGCGGCTTTGGCGTGTTCCAGATCGGGCAACCGAAGGGTTCTTCTAGCTCTCCTTCCCTTCGCCCGGTAATTGGGCTTATGTTTCATGGTCGGTGGCCTCCAAGTGCCACCGGGCCATGATCTGTGATCTAGGGCAGTCGGGCGGCTTGCGAAGCAGTTCCCGGCAAGAACTAAACTTCAAAGGGAAGAGTGCCCCGCTTTAGGCTCAGAATGCGCCTCACTGGTGTGATACTTAGCCTCAGGACTGTCGACGCAACCATGCCCCAAGAAAACCAACACGCACTTTCCTCGCTTTACGGGTTCGCCGACGCTGCGAAAGCCTTTGAGGAGCGCCACCCGCATTGGACACAAGTGATGTCTCGCATCGCAGAAGTCATCGACTTGGCGTTTACGCGCACACAAGTAATGAAGACCCCATTAGAAAAATTTGTGTACTTCTACGGGAACCTCGTCGCTGAGGATTTTTGGGAATTGTTTCTGATGGCAGTGAACGGCTACGGATTTGGGGCCATGAAGCTATTGCGCTCCATGTACGAGCACACGGTCACCCTAAAGTACCTGCACCTCAATCCCGGCGAGCTTCAAGCTTTTTTCGATTTCGACGGGGTACAGCAGTACAGGCTGACAAGACAGATCGTTCAGACGTTTGGCGAGAGCGCGTTGAGTCCTGACACTGTAGCTGGTACGGAGCGAGATTATGCGGGGGTCAAAGACAAGTTCATGGTGAAGTCATGTAAGTCGAAGGCATGCAGTGAGCAGCGCGTCGGACCCACGTGGAGCAAGCTGGACTTCGTTTCCATGGCACAGAAGGCGGGCGTCATAGGCTCGCTCATCGTTCCCGGCTACTATGTGCCCCTGCGGCATGCTCATTCCACGTTCCGGTCAATGACCGAACGCCTCGAAATGGGTGACGGGCAAATGGGCTTCCGACGAGAGTCGCAACCGAGGGAAGCAGACCAAGCGCTCATGATGGGGCCATAACTGCCTGCTTTTGGCGCTCGAGGTTCAGAAGGAACAATTCAGCGTCCCCGGTCTGGAAGAAGCAATCCAGGAAGGTTGTAGCGATTGGGCCTTGGTATGGTCACCTGAGTTACTTCCAGAGGCGCGGCCTGAAACTTTCGAGTCATTGTAGCGAGCGACCGCGCGTTGCCTCACCCGAGCAATTCGCCGCCGACCTTTCCCCGACCCAATTCCGGTCTGCCGGGGCTGGGGCGAAGAAACGAAAAAGGGAAGAGTAGGCCACCACTCACTCCCAATGCTGCTGTTTGTCCTGCAAACGAGTCTCGACGCCTCAAAACCTTCGTCAGTGTGGCAATATTCAGGCATGGCTCAAGCCAGCGATAGCGAGACCCTTGATAGCGAGCGCCTGCTTTGTTATTGGCGCTGGCTTTGTCCCCAATCCCTTACTGTCATCCAGAGAAATGCGTTTGGCGACCTATTCCTGAGAGATGAAGTAGGGAGAGTCCACATGCTCGATGTCGGATCAGGGAATTTCAGCCTCATTGCCGAATCGGTCCTTGAGTTCACAGAGCTTGCCATGACTCCAGAAGGGCGAGAAGAGTGGTTTGCGGGGGGGGAGACGAATGCAGCCGCGGTACGCGGCCTAGTTCCCGGTCCCGGGCAGTGTATTGGCTTTTACCCTCCTGCTGTGTCCGCCGAATGCGATGGCCTCAATTCGGCGTATGTTACCGATCTTTATGACAACGTCGGCTGGCTGGGGGACATGCACAGGCAAATTGCGACACTACCTGACGGAGCGAAGGTGAGGATTGTTGTCCAGCCTCCAACGAGCAATTCTTGATTTGAGTCCCGAGTGACCGCGTACTCGGCAGTTACTGGTTGAATAACACCGGCAGCGACCTGTTGCTTGAATGGTAACTGAAGAGTACGCGGTAATTGGACAGTAACCCGCCGATCTTGCACTTCGCTATAGGATTGGCGGTATGGTATCGATCGCGGTTTTTGTTGGAGTGCTGGCAATTGCCTTTGCATGGTTCAAATTGCTTCGGTCTGTTCGTGACAGGTCGATGCGATCCCTTGCAGCGAAATTGGATTTTCAGTACATGGGTCGTACTCTCCCTGACGGCTTCCCCTCGAACGCGGAACCATTCGACAAAATCTCGCTTACTTGGAACGTTCTCCGGGGAGTAAGAAACGATCTTGAGATCCTTGTTTTCGACGGAATATTCGGACGAGGACGCGGCATTTATCGGACTTACATCGCCATCCAAACGACGAAAGATCCATTTCCAAAAGACGAGAGTGTGCTAGATAACGTGCTCCAATCAGGAGGCTGGACGGCACTCTTCGGAAGCCAACAGTCACTGAACCTCATCCCGTGGTCTCTAAGCTCTCGAAGAATCGAAAATTATCTGAATCGGCTAGTGTTCTGAGCGTCGCGGGCGAATCGTGGGCGACTCTTCAGTATGCCGTCTGTTCGCCCCCGGGTACCGGTAAGCGGATGGCTTCACACTTTGAGATGTTGTCGCCCCATGACCTGTACCCAGTCACCGGTTGCAGGAGGCACAAACATCGGGAGAAGCAAGCCGCCAGCGTTGAACCACCTACTTGCGGCGGGGCCGATATGCCCTTTCAACTCCGGGACAGGATTCTTTCGCCAAGACTTTCTGATGTACCTGACCGAGCTTTCAAACCACTTCTCGAACGCCGTTGGCTTGCCATTGAACTGACCGTATATTCGACCTTGAGTCAATGCTGGCCTCCCCTGCCACTCCGTCAGAATGGAATCT
>Ga0210394_10005592_pt1 | contig 14028 bp, 11 predicted proteins | sample IncBWC12MmetaG_FD_160121 | JGI IMG/M metagenome (GOLD analysis project Ga0210394, IMG submission 160121) | Forest soil microbial communities from Barre Woods Harvard Forest LTER site, Petersham, Massachusetts, United States - Inc-BW-C-12-M | ecosystem: Environmental > Terrestrial > Soil >...
CGCCAGCTTGCGCACTTCCTCGGCGACCACCGCGAAACCCAATCCGTGCTCGCCCGCTCGCGCCGCTTCAATGGCCGCGTTCAATGCCAGCAGGTTGGTCTGTTCCGCCAGATCATCGATTACCTCGATGATCTTGCCAATGTCGTCCGCACGCCGCCCCAACACATCAATAATTTCCGCCGAAGACTGAATCGCGTGGCTGGTGCGGTTCAATCCCTCGGTGGCCTTGTTCATCGTCACCATGCCGGTTTGCACTTCCTCGCGCGACCGGTGCGAAATGTCCACAAGAAGTTTTGCCGTGTCCGCCACGCGCTCGATCGAAGTCACCATCTGATCGATGGAAGCAGACGTCTCAGCGACGCTCGATGCCTGCACCTGCGTGTTCTTCACGACGTTCTGCACGTTGATGCTCATCTCGTGCATCGTGCTGGTCACTTCGTCAATCGCCGAAGCCGCCTGCACGCTCACCTTGGCTGATTCGTCCGAAGCGCTGGCCATCTGCCCCGAACCGCTCGCCACTTGCGCCGCGCTATCCCGAACTTGCCGTACCAAATCCCGCAGCCCGCGGGTCATCTGCGCAAAGGCCTTCGCCATGGTGTCCTGCTGCGAACGCGGTTGCACCGTAACGGACAGCTGGCCTTCCGCAATCGCCGCGGATACCGCAGCCATGTCCTTCAAATGCACAATCATCTTGTTGAAATTTTGCGCCAGCACGCCCACTTCATCGTCGCGACGGGTATCAATGGACTGCTCGAGGTCGCCGGTCTCGCCAATCCGCCGCGCCACGTCGATCAAATGGTAAATCGGCTCCTTGATGGACTTCGCCGTGTAGAAAGCGATCAGCAATCCCAGCAGAACCGCCAGCAGCGTGCCCGCGGTGGTGATGGCGGTGCTGAAAGTCGTAGCTGTTTGCGCCGAACTGTTGGAATCGTCCAGCGATTTGCGCACGGTGTTATCGGCCTGATCCAGTATCGCCGTGGACTTGTTTACCCACGATGCCGGATCGTGCTGCAGGTAGTAAATCTGCAGATCGGAAACCGTGGCGTCCCCGGCGTCCACCTGATGGCGTTTGGCGATCATCGGCTTCGCAAAGTTTTCCGACCAGCTGCTTTCGGTGTCTCCGACCTGGGCCAAAGCATTGCGCAGGCTCGCATCGCTGGACTTCGCTTCCGCTTCTTTCAGCAGCGCCAGCAAATCGCCCACGCCTTTGTTGGTCTTGTCTTCATCCCGCAGATCGCCGCTCAGCAAATAGTTGCTCAGATACAGCCGGTCTTCCATCATCTGAAAACGCGCATCGTCGATCGCCTGCTTCGCCGCCAGTGTGGCCTTCACCGTGTCCTGCGCGCTGTACTCACGGCGCACCGTGATCACATTGATGACGAACAAAACCAGCATGATCGCCAGAATCGCGCCGAAGCCGAAATAGAGTTTCTTCCCGATTGTCATGAGAAATGCCTCCGCTCCCCGCCCGCGACCGCTGTCACAGGCCCCCCATCACGCCCGCTCAGCTGTGTCCCGAAAAATCAAATTCCACCACTTCCACCGATTCTTTTGCCGCCGGCTCAAAGCGCCATTTCTTCAAGGCATCCAGCGCCGCGCCCACCAGCAGCGGACTTCCGCCGATCACCTTCGTGCTGGTCACCCGCCCCTCGGCGGAAATTGTTGCTTCGATTTTCACTTTGCCGCTCGCGTTCATCTGCCGCGCCAGCTCTGGATAATCCGGTAAAGTCTTGGTCTTCACTTTTCGTTTTGCCGTATCCGCCGAATTCTCCTGAGCGCTCGCTTGCGGAGCGGCTCCCAGCGATGCCCCCAGAATCATTGCCAGTCCAAAGCCCAGCAGTCGTTTCCTGCGGTTCATGCGTGCGCCTCCTCAATCGAGGGAAAGGTCCCGCAGCGGAAATTGCAATGAGGATGCCATCGGGAAATTGTTCTTGGGTCACGTCGAAAATTCGCCAACTCTCCTCGTATGTGCCTGATTCCACGGGTCTTCGGTGATCGCGCATCGGCAAACAGCGGCGAGCCCGATCGAGGCGTTCGTCTCAAATGCCCGCCGCCACCCCGCGCGCCGTCTCACACTGCGACGCCAGGAGATTGCTCAATACGGCAACTGCCGCCGCCCCTTCGCTTGACTCAAATTGAGAACACACCGTAACGTCTTTCTCGTATAGGCGTAGCGCGCGCAGTGCCCCCTAAGCCTCCATGCGTGCACTAAAAAGAAGTCGCGATGTCTCACCTCGTCTCAATGGCTCCTTCGAGAGCCTGCTGGCGCAGTTCTCCGCCACGACGCTCGAGCTGAATCCTTCGCTCGGCACCGCTGAATTCTCACGGCGTCTCACGGCCCGCGCTGCCGAAATGCTCGGCGCGCGCGCAGCGGTCCTGGCGATCGCAAGCGATCCGGAATGGGAAATCGCGGCGCTCAGCGGCCCTGCGCATCGCTGGGATCCCGTGACCCAGCATCAGCTCGCTGCGGTCCTCGCTGACCAAGCCGGCGTTCCCGGCGAGAAGTTGCGCGAAGGCTCGGCCGTAATGTTGTTAGGTCGCGGCCTCGCCGGCACGCTCGTGTGGGAAGCCCTGGTTCTCGCTCGCCTCGCGGGCAGCCAGGGCGAATTGCTCGGCGTCTTGTGCCTGGTAGATGTCTCGCGCGAACTTTCTGCGACAGAACGCCAGCTCCTGGAAGCTCTGGCAGGCCACGCGGCGATGGCACTGGAGAACGTCAGGCTTTTCTCGCGCGTCGAGCAGTCCAGAAAGCAGTGGGTCGAAGATTTCGACGCCATCTCCGACTTCATCGTCGTCCACGACGCCGGGAATCGCGTCCTGCGCTTGAATCGCGCACTGGCGGAAACGCTCGGGCTGCGGCCCACCGAAGCCATCGGTTACGAAATCGACCGCCTGGAAATTCTGGATTCGCCGCCCAAGGAAGGGCATTGCCCCTTTTGCCGCAATCCGCGCCTGGCGCACGAGGAATACATCCACGAAGCCGCCGAGCGCACCTTTCTGATTTCCGCCTCACGCATTCACAACGCGCAGGGCAATGACTGGCGCACCATTCACGTAATGAAGGACATCACCGATCGCCGCCTCGCCGAGCGCCGCTATCGCCGCGAGCGCGATTTCAACAAGAACATCCTGAACAACACGCAAAGCATGATTCTGGTTCTGGACACCGCCGGTCTCGTCAGCTACGCGAACCGCCGTTGCTTCGAGGCCGGCTACCGCGAACAGGATTTGCTGGGGCGAGCGCTGGTGGAAATGGTTCCGCCCGCGCGCCGTCCTCTCCTCGCCGAAGCCCTCGAGCGCACCCTGCAAGGCGCGGCGCTCGATAATCTTGAAATCCCGCTTTTTCGCGGCAGCGGCACGCCCGGGCAATTTTCCATCAGCCTCAGCCCCATGCGCGACGAACAGGGCGAGATCAACAGCGTCGTCGTGGTCATGACCGACATCACCGACGCCGCCAGCCTCCAGGCAAAATTGATGCACACCGAAAAAATGGCCGCGCTCGGTCAACTGGTCTCCGGCGTCGCCCACGAAGTGAATAACCCGCTCGCCGCCATCGTCGGCTTCACCGACCTACTTCTGGAAAATCCCGCCGTCCCGGCCGACGCGAAAGAAGAGTTGCAGGTAATCCTGCAGGAAGCCCAGCGCACGCGCGTTATCGTGCAAAACCTTCTGAGCTTCGCGCGCCAAATGCCGGCGCAGCGCGAGCCCGCCCAAGTGAATTCCATCCTGCGCCAGACCATGAAATTGCGCGCCTACGACCTGGAAAACCACGGCGTCGAGCTGTCCGAAAAATATGCCGCCGAACTTCCCATGGTCATCGGCGATCCCCATCAGCTCCAACAGGTCTTCCTGAATATTCTGAACAACGCCTACGACGCCGTGCAGGAAACTCGCCGCACCGGAAAAATCGAAGTCCAGACCGTCCATCGCTCCGACAAAATCGAAATCGTCTTTCGCGACAACGGCCCCGGCATCTCTCAGATTGACCGCATCTTCGATCCCTTCTTCACCACCAAGGAGGTCGGCAAAGGCACCGGTCTCGGCCTGAGCATTTGTTACGGCATCATCCAGGCGCATGGCGGTGAAATCGTCGCCAAAAATAATCCGGATGGCGACGGCTCCACGTTCGTCGTGCGTCTCCCGATCGCTGAAAAAGCCGCGGAAATGCACGCCGCAAAGGCTGGCGAATGACGGCCACTCCCGCACCTGTCTCCGCCACCCGCTCGCATATCCTCGTGATTGAAGACGAGCCGTCGGTCGCTGCCTTCGTGCGCGCTGCGCTCGAACGCCACGGTTACCAAGTAACCTCGTCGTCGTCCGCGGTCGAGGGCCTGCGCCTTCTCGCGCTCCATGATTTTCGCGGCGTGATTTCGGATTTCCGCACTCCCGGAGGAATCACCGGTTCCGATGTGCACGACTGGCTGCAGCGTCACCGGCCCGAAATGGCCACGCGCATTATTTTCATCACGGGCGATACCGCCAGCGACGAGACCATCGCGCTGCTGGCGCTGGCTGGCACTCCCTGCGTGGAGAAACCATTCCGCGTTCAGCAGTTGATGGACGCGGTCGAAAAGACGATTGGAAAACCATGACCGACGAACTGAAACTTCGCTTCTTGATTGTGGACGACGAGCAAAGCATTCGCCGCCTCTGCATCACCGTGGGCCAGGGGCTCGGTTACCTCTGCGCGGAAGCCGAAACCGCCGAAGCCGCTCTGGAATCCCTGGAAACCACCGCTCCCGATTTGGTGGTGACGGATTTGAAACTGCCCAGCCTCTCCGGCGTCGAACTGCTGCGAAAAATAAAAGAATTATTGCCCCGCGCCGAAGTCGCCATCATGACCGGCCACGGCTCGGTCGAAACCGCCGTGGACGCCATGCGCCAGGGCGCCTACGATTACATCGAGAAGCCCTTTCGCGTCGAGCGCCTGCGCCAGCTGCTCCAGCGTATGGCCGAAAAAGTTCGCCTGGTAACCGAAAATCAGTTCCTGCGCGAGCGCGTGAACACCGTCACGGATATGGACGGCATCGTCGGCACCTCGGCCAAAATCCAGGACGTCCTGCGCATGATCTCGCGCCTCAAGGAAACCCGCACGCCCGTGCTCGTCACCGGAGAAAGCGGTACCGGCAAGGAACTGGTCGCGCGCGCCATTCACTTTCGCGGCCCGCTCGCGGAAATGCCTTTCGTCGCCGTGGATTGCGGCTCGCTGGTTCCCACCCTGATGGAAAGCGAACTCTTCGGCCACGAAAAGGGCTCCTTCACCGGCGCGCTCAAGACCAAGGCCGGCCTGTTCCAGGCAGCCAATGGCGGCACAATCTTCTTGGACGAAATCGGCGAACTGCCGCTGGAATTGCAAGCCAAGCTGCTGCGCGTGCTGCAGGAAAAAGAAGTGCGTCCCGTAGGCAGCAATGAAAAAGTTCCCGTGGACGTCCGTGTGATCGCCGCAACGAACCGCGATCTGGAAGCCGCCTACCGCGCCGCAACTTTTCGCAAAGATCTCTATTTCCGTCTCAACGTCGTAACCGTCCAGGTCCCGGGCCTGCGCGAACGCCGTTCCGACATCCCGCAACTCGCGCATTATTTCCTGGATCGCTACGCCGCCGGAGAAGACATTCAGGTCACTCCCGCGGCGATGAAAAGTTTCCTGCAGTACGAATGGCCGGGAAATGTGCGCGAACTGGAAAATTGCATCGCTCGCGCCGTAGCCCTCGGTGACCATCACACGATAGATGTCGCAGATCTGCCGCCCGCCATCCGCGCTCCGCAGGACAGCAGCCCAGCGTCCGCCGATTCCTCCTCGCTCTCCACCACCGCGCTAGCCGACCTTGAGCGCATGACCATCCTTCGCGTCTTCGAGAAAGCCGGCGGCGATAAGGCTCTGGCTGGCAGAATGCTGGGCATCAGCCGCGCTACGCTCTATCGCAAGCTGAAGCTCTACAACATCCCCCTGCGCGCCGCGCATAAACACGACGTGCAGCTGGCGTCCTGAGGCGCAGGCGTCGCATCGTAACAATCCTTCGAGCCAGTAGCATCCCGGTCCGCGGACTCACGCACGCCGCCTCAGGTTTTGGGTTTGGGAATCGCCCCACGGGGCTATTCAGCAAGCGCTCCCGCTGCGCGGTACCGCCCGCCTTGGTCCTTGCTTCTGAATCTTTGTAGGTCTTGGCTTCGGCGACAAGATCACTTGCGCAGGATCAAAGCGGCTTCTCTGCCGCTCGAGTACGATGCTTGGAGCCGCCGCTCGCACGCAAGCGAGAAACGCCCGCGCAACGAATCCATTCCGCATTCGGCCTTGCGCCCGATCCGTGAGACGCATCTGTATCAGCCTGAGACAGTCGCAAGACCAGAGCTTCACCCAACAATTCGCAACCGGCACATAACAAGACACTTACTATGCCAGCGCTTCGCCCTCCTTTGGCCGTATTCGTGCAAACATCTCCCCGGAAGTCTTTCTGCGTCCGCTACCACTGCGCGCGAATCGCCCGGCGGGGCGATTCACCCCGAGATCCCGCGGTGCGGGATCGAAGGGCAGCGGTGAGCTGCCGTCGGCCGCCTGGGACTTTGACCTTGCCGGCGCCGACGTCCCGCCGGCTCTGTTGCTTTCGTCTTTGAATTTGGAGTGGCCGGTTCGGCTCGATCCAACCGGGCAGCCGTTGCTTAGCCGTTGTCGTCGTTTTTTGACTTTGTAGCGGCCGACTGCTCTTCAGGCGGGCGTACTCGAATCGGCTTTTGAATTTGCAGCACGCGGTTGCTTCGCATTGCCTGGGACGTGGCTTGCGTAGCGGCGCACTTCGGTGCGCCGTGGGCGCTGTGTTCGGGCACGGCTTCCGCCGTGCAGCAGCCCGAAGCGTTCGCAGAAGCGATTCGAAAAAGATTTTTGGGCAGACTGAAAATACCCGGGGGGTTCCGTGATCAGTGAAGCCGCAATAGACACGGCTGAAGCCACACAGACGTGCGTCGAAAAATTGTCGCAGCTATTCCCCAGCGCCTCGCCCATGAGAATCCCGGTACGCGTGGTCACGCTCGCAGCGGCGCGCCGCCCCTTACAGGAACAAACCGTAATCGAATTCGGAACCGCACAGGAAGTTCTGTTCGCTTCCACGCTGCCGCTGGAATTTGAAGACGGCGTGCGCGTGCTCAATTCCGACGGTTCGCTGGACGCGCGCGCGACGGTCGTCGCGGTGCGTTATCACGACGGCAGAAAGGCCGTCGCTGCCCGGTTCGTGGGAGAAGTGGGCAACTGGATCATAAAACGATGACCTCCAAACCAGACGTCACCGCTTTGCAGTCGCCAGCGCAAGCAGGCTCCGCGGATTTTGTCGCGCAATGGTCCGAAGCGCGCAATGCCTATCCGCTGTACGCAGCGCTCGCCACGCAATTCAATTTCGGCCCGCTGCCGCATTCCGCCGGGGAGTTGCCGCCGCAGCGCCCCACGCGCGAGGTTTTCGACAACGATTTGAAATGGCTCGACGGAATTGACGCGCGCCTCCGCGCCTTTCAGATCCGCCAGCTTCCGCCGGAAACTCTCAACGCCAGCGAACAAAATCTCCGCGCCTTTCTCCAGCGCCAGTTGCGCAAGCAGGAGAAGACCACCGCCGATCGCGACAAAATTGATTTGCTCCTGGTGCAATATTTCGCGCTCTGCGCGCCGGAAGAGCTGTATCGCAAGGAAATTCACCTCGAAGACGTCGCGGAGGTCTTGCAGCCGGCGCTGGTCGGCGCCGATGCCACGCGTCTCGAATGGTGTGCGCCACTGGATCAAATTCTCGACAAGGTCGCGCGCTGCGAAAGCTTGCGCGACATGATGGAACTCGGCCTCCTCGAACAAGGCCGTCTCGTAAAGGAATCCGCCGGTGCGATGTTCTACGATCCTGCCGCACTGGTGGCTTTCTGCCGCTTCAATTTTCTTCTCCGCCGGGCCTTCATCCGCATGTTGCATGCGGACTTGAGCGCCGTCCGCCAGGCCGCCGAAACTCTCGACGCCAATGGCGTGAAGACCGTGGACTGCCGCCGCGCCGGTTTCTCCGCCGCGGAAACCACCACCCAGCTGCGCTACTACTGCGAAAATTGGAAACAGCCGTTTCACAAGGACTACACGGAAACGTCGGTAACCCACGCCTTCGAACAGCTCCTGGCCCTGCGCGCCGACCTGGAAGAGGCCCTCGCGCGCGGCCAATCCGGCGCGTCATCGCCGGTGGCCAGCCCGGAAAATCGCCAGCCCGACAAACGTTCGACCGTGGATCAATCGTCCCAACCCAGGGAGCCAGTCGCGCCACCCGCCGCTGCACCGCAAGCGCCCGCAACAATCGCTCCGGCGCCAAAACAACCCGCCGCGACTCCGGCAGAGAAACCTGCGCCAGCACGAGCAGCGCATGCCTCCGCCGGCAGCGCCGACAAAACCGAAAAGCCAGCCAGCGACCTACCGGCACCGCCAGCCGGCGCGCTCGATAAAGAAAAATGTCTCGAATCGATCTGGGAACAGCTCATCGCCGAGCCTCCCTCTCGCGGACGCTCCATGTCCACGATCGTCTTGCAGAATACCAAGGTTCTGCTCTCCTCCTGGGAAGTCGCGGCGTTCGTCGCCGAAGGCGATCAGGAAGCCGAAGATCTGCGCCGCGCCGTCGTCGCGCGCGCCCTGCTCGCTGTCGCCACCGAAGAACGCAAACGGTCCGGCGATTTGAGCCAACTCGCATCCGCTCTCACGCTCGCGAAAACCGAAGTTTCTTACTTCCAGGGTCGCGTCGAACAAGCCAAGCGCGCCAAGAACACCGAAGCCGCCGTAAATCTGGGCATCAGCACCAAGCGGCTGCTTTCTTTCATCGAGGAAGCCGAAAAATTGCAGCCCTGAAGCGACTGTGCGAGAACTCGGGAAGCGTCGTAGTTCGTAGTCTTGCAAAGACGGAACAACGCACGCCGCCGAAGGTTTTGCCTTTGTGAATCGCCCCCGAGGGTGATTCATCCTGCGATCCCGCTGCGCGGGAGCGCAGGGTAGCGGCTGGTTCAGGTTCATTCGACCGGGCAGCCGTTGTCTTTCCTTGCGCCGGGGTCCGGCTCTTCGCAGTTGACGTTGTAGCGGTCGCCTGCGCTCTAGACGGGCGCCTTTGACTTTGCTTGGGGGAAAGCTCTTGACTCACTCTAGCGTCCTGATCGTCTCCGACGACACTGAATTCGCGCGCACCGTTGCCGCTCGTTGGCAGGCCGAACACCGCGTCCCCGAGATCACCCTCACTACCAGCGACGTCTGGCAGGCCTCAACAGCCGAAGGCTACAACCTCGTCATCGTAGGCCCCGTTCGCAATAACAAAATCAGCGCAATCCTTTCCGCGCTCAGCTCCATTTCCACCGCCGCAGCTGTCTACGTCTCCAGCGAAGCGCGCGATGTCCCGCAGCTCGCCGCCGAACACCCGCACGTGTTGGTGATCCCGCGCGAAGACGGCTGGATCGGCACGCTAATCCTGGTCGCAGCAGAAGCGCTGCGCCGCGCGGCCGCCACCGCGCGCGCCCAGCGCGCCGAACGCGTCGCCGCCGAAGCGCAACGCAACGCCGTCCTCGGCCGTTACATGCTGGAAATGCGCCCCAGCGTCAACAACGCGCTCACCTCCGTTCTTGGCAACGCCGACCTGCTGCTCCTGGACCCGGTGCCCATACATCCGGACGCGCGCGAACAAATTCGCACCATTCACACCATGGCCTTGCGCCTGAATGAAATCATGCAGCGTTTCTCATCGGTCGCCGCCGAAATGCGCGCCGGTGAGAAAGAATCTCAAGCTGAGACAAACAGCGTGTCACAAATCTCCACAGCTGGCCTGGCGAGGTAGCGCGGCCGCGCGTAACCAGCTGAAAAGTAACACGGTTGCAATCCAGTCGCAGAACGCGAAATAGGCTCCGGACATGGTCTCGGAGTTGCATTTCTATCTGCGGGTATTTCTGTGGAGGTCCGTCGATGTCGAAGAAAGTTCTGATCGTGGATGATTCCCAGGCGGAACTCCACCTCATGCAGTCCATGCTTCAGCAGGGCGGATTTCATTCCGTCGGAATTTCCGATCCCACCCGGATCGAAGAGGCCATCGAAGAAGAACGTCCCAACGTCATTCTCCTCGACGTGGTTATGCCGCTGCGCAATGGCTTTCAGGCTTGCCGCGATCTGAAGAGCCAGCTGCCCTACTCGAATATTCCCGTGATTCTCGTCACCTCGAAAACGGCGCCCAGCGACCGCTACTGGGGCGAGCAGCAGGGCGCCAATGGCTACGTCGCTAAGCCCTTCACGCCGGACGAATTGCTCAGCGCGGTAAAAAGGTTTGCCTGATGTCCCTGGAGCGCGAAAACGCGGCGCTTTCCGCTGAACTCGATGGCGGCGCATTCCTCGAGAGCGAGGTTTTTTCTGAGGAACGCCTTCCCGAGCGCCAGTACTGCGTGTTCCGCGCCGGCCGCGAGCGCTTTTGCTTTTCCGTGCTCGAAGTGGAAGAGGTGGTGGATTGGCCCATCGTCACGCGCATTCCGCTCACTCCCGCTTTTCTCATGGGAGTGTTCAATCTGCGCGGCACCATCGTTCCGCTGATTGACATCGCCTTCACCGAAGGCCGCCGCCCCGGCCTGCTGCCGAAGCATGTAGTGGTCGCGCTGCTCAAAGGTGACGCACACCGCGAAGACATGCGGCTGGGAATTGCCGCCGATGAAGTGATCGGCACATTTTCCGCCACCGAAGAGGCGCTGCTCGATCAAGCGCCCGCCGACGTGCCGCACTGCCGCGGAATGTTGCGGCACGATGATCGTCTGGCTCTGGTGGTGGACTTGCGCCGGCTGGTTGACGTATTTCCAGTGCCGGTGATTTAAGGCTTCGCATGGCCTTTGACTTTTTTTTTCGAATTGGGCTAGCGAATTTGCAATAGGCAGTTCTCGGGGTCACAGGTTTTCAGGCTGCGCGCACTTTCCGTTCCGCACCACGGACCGGCCGTGCCAATGGGCGCACACGTTCTTGGGAGGAAGTCATGAAAGCTCGTTTGAGTTCCACAGTCTGGCTGCTGGTTTTCTGGGTCACACTGTTGCTGTTCGCCTCCGTCGGCTTTGCCTACTACGCAGGCGCCCACTCGGCCGGCCAAGCCGCTGCGGACGCGGCCGGGATCCCCGGTGGTGCCAACGGCGCGCTATTCGGCGCAGCCGTGCTGGCGCTCATCGCTGTGATCTCCATCGTGTACGTGCTCAGCAAGCGCGTGCTCACTCCCGTCGATGAGCTCGCGAAATTCTCCGAGCGCGTGGTCTCCGGCGACGTGCGCGCCCGCGTCGAAATCAGTTCCAACGACGAGTTCGGCTTGATCGCCGAAAATTTCAATCGCAGCGCCGCCAAGGTCGCCCACGCCGTCACCAATCAGCAGGCGCAGGATTCTCTGCAGCGCAGCATCACCGACCTGCTCAACACCATCAACCAGGTAGCCCGCGGCGACTTGACGATTCGCGGCAAAGTGACCAACGACGCTCTCGGCAACGTCGTGGACTCGGTGAACTTCATGCTCGACAACTTCACCAAGGTTCTCGAGCGCGTCCGCAAAGCCGCCGTGGACGTCAGCGGCAGTGCCAACCAAATTCTGGACGCGGCGGACGACATGACCGCCGGAGCCACCCAGCAGGACCAGGAAATCACCAACACCTCGTCCGCCGTCGAAGAGCTCACGGTCTCGATGAAACAAGTATCCAACAACGCGGAAGCCAGCGCCGAAGCCGCACGTCGCGCTCTGGACGCCGCCGAACAAGGCAACCGCGCCGTGCGCGATACGCTCGAAGGCATGCAGCGCATCCGCGCCTCCGTGCAAGCTACCGCCAAGAAAATCAAATCTCTCGGTGATCGTTCACTTGAAATTTCCGAAATCATCAACGTGATTAACGACATCACCGAGCAGACCAACCTGCTCGCTTTGAACGCCGCCATCGAGGCCGCCCGCGCCGGAGATGCCGGCCGCGGTTTCGCCGTCGTCGCCGACGAAGTCCGCAAGCTGGCCGAACACTCCCGCAGCGCCACCAAAGACATCGCCGCGCTGATCAAAGCGATTCAAGCCGAAACCAACGAAGCTGTGGTCGTCATGGAAGACGGCACCCGCGAAGTGGAAGTCGGAGCAGGTCTCGCCGACCAAGCCGGTAAAGCGCTCGAAGCGATTTCCAGCGTGGTGCGCCAATCGGCCGAACTGGTCCAGGAAATTTCTCTGGCCTCGAAGCAGCAGGTGCGCGGCACCGAGGGTGTGGCCAACGCGATGCAAATTATCTCCGGCATCACGCGCCAGACCACGCAGGGCGCCCGCCAGACCGCTTCGACGGTCGGCAACATGGTCAAGCTCTCGGAACAGCTCAATGAAGCGCTCGCGCAATTCCGTTCCGGTCGCGCAGGCGAAGCGCCGGAAGAAGCGCGTCCGGCCGCGCCCGTGGGTGCGCATCGTTAGGTCGCCGTGATTCCTGGCGCCGGCGAAGCCCGCCGGCCCCGAACGTGCGCCGCACATGAAACCACATCCAGCAACGACGACGAAGCTCAGCGAGTCCGAACTCGATGAAATCCGCACGCTGATCGAGCAGCGCTCGGCCATTCTTTTCGATGCGTCCCGCGAGCGGTTCTTCTCCACCCGCATCCGCGAATACCTCGAGGAAAAAGAATTAGCTGGTGGCGCGGAGCTGTTCGAACTCGTGAAAAGTTCCAGCACGGAATACGAAGCCCTGCTCGAGCGCCTTCTGACGCAGGAGACTTCCTTCTTCCGTTATCCGGCGATCTATGACGCGCTGGTGAAACGCATTTTGCCGGAGGTGCAGGAACGCAAATTCTGGCAGAGCCCGCGCGCGTTGCGCATCTGGAGCGCCGGCTGTTCCACGGGTGAAGAGGCCTACTCCATCGCCATCACTCTGTGCGACGCGCTGAAATTTGTGGAAGCCTGGGAAATCGAAGTTCTCGCGACGGACATTAGCCGCCGCGCGCTGCGCCATGCCGAACGTGGCCTGTACAGCAAGCGCAGCCTGCAGGATGTCTCGCTCGGCCAGGTGGATGCGCACTTTACCAATACCAAGCACGGCTTTCAGATAAGGCCGCGGATACGAAAAATGATTTCGTTCGCGCAAATGAATCTGGTCGAGCCGGTTTACGTCGGCAAGCTGGACTGCATCTTCTGCATGAACGTGCTCATGTATTTTTCCGAAGAGCGCCGTCTGGCGATTCTCCGGCGCTTTTACGACGCCCTGGAACCGGGCGGCTATTTTCTGTTGGGCCACGCGGAAACGCTTTCCAACGTGCCCATGAAATTTGAATCTCTGGTGATCGGCGATTGCCGCATTTATCGCAAGCCGGTCGCCGCTGAATCGCGCGCCGCAGCCGTGTTGGTGGAGGAAAGCCTGTGAACGGGCCCAACCAGGAATCCGTCGAGCTCTTCCTCCAGGAGGCTTCTGAAAACCTCCAGTATCTGCGGGAATATTCCGGCATGTTGCAGGAGCCGCAGACCAAGCCCGAGGACCTCGAAAAACTTTACATCGCTGCGCACACTCTGGCCGGCACATCCGCCAGCTACGGATTCCCGCAATTTTCCGAAGTGGCCGCGAAAATGGCCCACATCTTTCATTACGCCATGAACGCCACGCTCACCGCGGACATGCACGGCCCGCTCACCGAATTTATTTCCGATGCTATTTCCGTTCTCGAATTCGATCTGCTGCAAATCAGCTCCAGCGGCAGCGAAACCGAAGGCGACATCCTGGCCTTTAAGCAGCGCTATTCGTTCGCTTTTCCGGCTCCGCCCGCCTCGCGTGCCGCCCGCGAAGCCGCAGAACAAGTCGCGGCCGCAGAACCCGTCGCGGATGCGCCGCCCGCTTACTCCTATGTGGACCATATGCCGCAGGATAGCGATGTCCCGGCCGAAGTCCTGGAGTTCTTCGTTCCCGAAGCCGAGGAACACCTGCAAGCCGTCACCGAATGCTTGCTTGCGCTGGAAGCCAATCCCAATTCGGAAGATATCAACCGCCTCTTCCGCTCCATGCACACCGTGAAGGGCTCCGCCGCGCAGGTAG
>Ga0210394_10005593_pt1 | contig 14028 bp, 7 predicted proteins | sample IncBWC12MmetaG_FD_160121 | JGI IMG/M metagenome (GOLD analysis project Ga0210394, IMG submission 160121) | Forest soil microbial communities from Barre Woods Harvard Forest LTER site, Petersham, Massachusetts, United States - Inc-BW-C-12-M | ecosystem: Environmental > Terrestrial > Soil >...
CGGTTGCCGCGATAGCTTTGCCGGTATCAGCGCAGGCGCTCGCACAGTCCTATCAACTCAACATACCACGCCAATCCCTAGACGGCGCATTGAAGGACCTGGCGCAGCAGACCGGCCTGCAGATCGCCCGATTCAGCGATATGCCGGGAGGGAGTGCGTTCGTCGGGCCCGTCTCGGGCGAGATGTCGTTGGGCGAAGCGCTCACCTCACTCTTAGCGAAATCAGGATTAACCTACAGAATGGTGAACGACCGCACGATCGCAGTGGTCACTGTGGGTGCACCGGCGCGCACGAACGCGACGGCGATCCCTCTGAACCCAGGAGGCGCTGAAGGGCCGGCGACAGGGCATACAAGAAGCCCGTTCGAGACTTTTCTCCTGGCTCAAGCTACTGGGACACAGACCGGCGGTGGGTCCGTTACAAACCAGGAAGTGCCGTCGGGGCGGGCGGGGGAGAAAAGCGCATCTGAAAAATCAACGGTGGAGAAGCTTGCCGAAGTAGTCGTTACGGCTACCCGCCGCAGCGAACGCCTCGCGGACGTGCCAATAAGCGTAGGCGTCGTGAACAGTGACGATATTGATCAGCGCCAGCTCGTGGGCGCCTCGGATTATTTGCGCGGGATGCCGGGGGTAAATCAGACCGAAATAGCGTACGGCGGGCAGGCGATAATCATCCGCGGTCTAGAAACCGCAACCGCGTTCCTTAACTTCAGCGGGGGAACGACCGTCGGTACCTACTTTGGCGAAACGCCAACGACCAACTCGGAGGGATTGGTCGGCTCAGCTGTTGACATCAAGCTAGTCGATGTCGAGCGCGTCGAGGTGCTTCGAGGGCCGCAGGGCACCGCATTCGGCAGCTCCTCGATGGGGGGCACGGTGCGAACCATTCCGGTAGCACCGCGCCTCGACAGCTTTGAGGGCCACTTGGAGGGCGGCTACTCAAATACCGCAAACTATGGCGGCGATAACTACAATTTCCAGGGGATCGTCAACATCCCGCTATTTGAGGACAAAGTCGCTCTACGCGCGGTAGCCTACAAGTACTCAGACAGCGGCTATTACATTAACAGAGCTGGCTCAGATCCCACCTTTCAAAGCACCTTGGTTGTTCCGTATGGAGCGCAGGCGTTTGCCATTGACCAGAAGAACGTAGGCGAGACCAATACGCAAGGCGCACGTGCTGCGCTCCTCTATCAGGCCACCGACGCTCTTCGCTTTCACGTGAACTATCTCAAACAGACGACACTTACCGATGGCTATGCAATAGCGACGAGCGGGACGTATGAGCAGACATTGCTGCAAGTTGCGCCCGAGTATGTTCGCCGCGGCGTGACCGCAGGCGCCAACGACACCAACATCGAGATCGTCAATCCAGATTTCGAGTACGACTTCGGGTGGGCAAACCTCCTTGGCACGTATTCCTACCTCAGCGGCGAATCCGACCACGCCGTGCCAGCGTCGGTATTTGGACCCGGATTCCTGCAGCCTGTGGCATTCCAAGAAGATACGCCGCACCACGAGCGGTCTGGCGAACTCCGCTTTGTAACGAAGCTACACGGCGCATGGAACTTCGTCGGAGGCCTGTATTACGACCGGCAACGAGACACGTACTACTCAAACTGGGTATGGTATGGAGATCCAGCGACCAACACCTACGTTCCGCCGCTCCGGGACTTATTCTTCTACGACGACCGTCGCGCGCTGACGGAAAAGGCGGGCTATGGCGAGGTGTCGTGGGAGTTCGCACCGCGATTCACGCTCACGGGAGGCATGCGGCACTACGACTATGATCGTAGCGGGCGCATTCATGAGACTGGTCCTGTGGTCGGCAATACCACGATCATCACTAATGTCAGCAATAGTGCTTCGGGAAATACTTTTCGCGCCAATCTGTCTTTCAAGCCAAACACAGACTCGCTTCTCTATGGCGGATGGTCGCAGGGTTTCCGCCTCGGCAGGCCACAAGCCGAGCTTCCGGCTGCCGTTTGCGATAAGAACGGCGACGGCATCATCGATGGAACCAACGTACCGCTTTCATCAACGACCACTATCAGCTCGGATACTGTGGACAGCTATGAGGTGGGTGGAAAGTTCGCGTTCGCAGAGCATCGGATTTCGCTTGATACGGCTCTTTTCTACATGAACTGGAAGCAGATCCCCGTTTCGATCATTCCTCCGTGCGGATTTGGGTATACCGCAAACGCGGGCAAGGCCCGCTCATCGGGTATCGAGTTACAAGCGAACTTCCAGATTACGCAAGCGTTTCTTCTAAGTGCTGGTGGATCGTATACCGATGCGGTCCTCACAACGGACGTGCCGGCGCAAGGATTTCACTCTGGTGATCCGTTGCCAGGCGCACCGAAAGACATCGCTAATGTGAGCCTGCAGTACTCCTTCAATATGGCAGGGCGAGCCGCCTTCGTCCGTGCCGACACAAGCTACGTTGGAACGTTCTACCTGGATATACCCCGAACCCCAACTCAGAAGGCGGGAGGCTATACGAAACTAGACATGACGCTGCGCATGCCAGTTGGTCGAAGTCTCGACATGGATCTGTTTGCGCACAATCTGACAAATGAGGATGCTTACATTTCGCGCCAGTCGCTCGGTGGAGACCTGATGGGCTACAGGATGCGACCACGAACCATCGGTTTCCAGCTGAGTTACGCTTTCTAGTCTAGTGCCTGCGGTCTCCGCGGAGCCGCTGTGCTCACTGTGCATCACTTGGAAATATCGCAGTCTGAGCGAATCGTCTGGCTTTGCGAGGAGCTCGGGATTGCGCACAAGTTGGTGCGGTACGAAAGGGATCCCGTCACGTTACTTTCACCCCGGTACAGAGCCCTGTATCCGTTCGGCACGGCGCCGGTGATTACGGACGGCGACCTCGTGCTCGGAGAGTCTGGTGCGATACTCGACTACATCATTGCTACGTACGGCGCCGGGCGTCTCGGAGGGAACCCCGAGATGCCTAACTACGTGGACTACCTCTACTGGTTCCATTTCGCCAATGGCACTTTGATGCCAGCGCTGAACCTCGACCTGGCCACACGGGCGATCGGGATCAGCCGGGATGCCGAGACACTCGCGGCTTGGCGTGACTGGTGGCGTAATCGCCCCTTCAGAGGCCGGCCGGCGAGCGACGACGAACTGACCAGAATGCTCTGGGCGCTGCGGAACGCGTGGCACGAGCGGCCCGTCAATGCCTACAGGCTCATCGAACATCATCTTCGATCTCACTCGTATTTTGCCGGCTCAGAGTTTTCGGCGGCAGACATCATGATGGTGTTCCCGCTTACCACCATGCGCGTGTTTGATCCACGCGATATCTCGCCGTACCCGAACATTCGGAACTACCTGCAACGCGTTGGAGCCCGCGCTGCATATCAGCGCGCGATGGCGCGAGCGGAACCAAACTTAAAGCCGCTGCTGGACTAATTGGAGAAGGGCAGATGCTCGAGTTCAGTCAACGCGTATTGCGACCAAATGACCTGTTTGCGCTTCGGTACGTCCATGACGCTAGGCTCTCTCCTGACGGGCGTTCGGTCGCATATGTGATTTCGCGCACGGTGGAAGAGAGCGAAGACGAGTTCTTCGAGATCTCAATCGAAGAGTTGCAGTCCGGGAAGCGATATCAGCTTGCCCATCAGAACGCAAGATTCCCCAGATGGTCCCCTGACGGAGCCCGGCTTGCTTTCGTCGGCAAGGAGGGGACTTCCCACAGACTATATATCACCGATACGGATGCGCGCGTTGTCACGCCACTGACGCCGGAGGGCTGTCAGGTGCAAGGACCTCCCGCTTGGTCTCCTGACGGATCGTCGATTGCCTATACGGTTGTTACACATCGACGCCCGGAAGGCCTCCGACGAATCACAAAGAGAGTGTTTCGGTCCGAAGGCGTCGGCACTATCGATGACTTGGTGCTGAGCCTTCATCTCATAGACATTCGAAGTGGGGATAGTCGGGCGATCGACCTGGGCAAGGGGGTGACGGCGGGTGTACAGCCGGAGTTCAGTCCTTGCGGCGAGCGACTTCTGTTCATGGGATCGGACGCCGCCCTCGGGCATACGTGGCTTGGGGGTCTAAAGGTCTTTGCTCTCGAGCTCTCTGATGGGCGCGTGACGGAGGTGCTGAGCAATAGTTGGTTCATCGTGACAGCTACATGGTCTCCCTGTGGGAAGCGTGTAGTCATCGCAGGTCATCCCCAAGGCAAGGCAACCTTTCCCTATATGGGTGTTTGGGTTGTGAATCGTGACGGGTCCAATCCGCAGTGCCGAACAACGGGCTTCATCGGCAATGTCGGATTGCGCGTCCATCATGACATGCCCACTTGGGAAACATCGCAAAACAATATCCTTCTCGTCCCCGATGCGGGCCACGCGTACGCGACCGTGGTCAAGCGAGGACGCACAGAAATCACCGCGATCGCGCTCGACGGTCCCGTTCACTGCGAGCCTGCGGTGTCGGGCGCGCGGACTTGCGTGATCATGGATGTGAATTCCCGGAACTCCCAACTGCTATACGCGGCAAGTGACCTCAATTCCCCATGGGAGCTCTATCTATCGCACTTGAAGCGTGGCGAGGAGAAGCGGTTGACGCATCTCAATGATGCGGTCTTGTCGGCCTGGCCGGCGATGAAGGTTGAGCACCTGGAATTCCAAAGTTCGGACGGCATGCCTCTCGAAGGTTGGTATCTTTCGCGTGCAGACCGAAAGGGCCCACAGCCCACGGTGATGTTTATTCACGGCGGTCCGATGTTGTCGGTGGGCCACTGTTTCAGGTATGACTTTCATCTGCTGGCTGCCAATGGCTACGGAGTTGTCTTTTCCAACTACCGTGGCTCATCAGGCTACGGCGAACGCTTCATGGACGCCTTGATGGATGATTTTGGTTCGCGCGGATTTCCGGATCACATGGCGGCCATTGATGCTGCCATCGCACGCGGCCTCGCGGAGGCCGACCGCCTGGGTGTCTGGGGCCCCTCAGCGGGCGGCTTCGCTACTTGCTGGATTGTCGGGCACACGGACCGCTTCCGTGCAGCGGTAGCGGAGTCCTCGGTCACGAATTGGGTCACGTTTTACTATCTGAACGACACTGATGTGTTCGTCCACGAGTTCGGTGGGCGGCCGCACGAAATTCCGGAGGTCTATCGCTCGCGCTCGCCACTCGCCTACGCGGCCAGGTGCCGGACTCCTACACTCATGCTGCACGGCGAAGAAGATGCACGCTGTCCCATTGCCGAGGCTGAGCAGTTCTATCGAGCGCTCCATGATGTGGGATGCAAGACCGAACTGGTGCGAATCCCCCACATGAACCATATGGGAGACTCCGACGGTCCACTCGCCGCGCGGCGAGCGCAAAACGAAGCGCTCCTTGAGTGGTTCGAGCGGCACCTTTGACCTGCGTTCAAAGGGTGTTTTGTGTCTGCTGAAATCCGGGAACTCTTCGAGAAGGCCGTTCAAGTGAGCGGCGCTGTTGGCGCGCAACTCTCCATAGTGAGAGAAGGCCGGAGGCTTGATTTTGTCCACGGTCTCGCGAATGCCGAGCTGTCGCTGCCGATGACAGAAGACACACTGGTGCAATGCGGCTCGGTAACGAAAGTGTTCAACGCGACGATGATCATGTCGTTGGTTGAAGAAGGCAAACTCGACTTAGATGTGCCGGTCAAAGAGTACTGCCCCGAATTCATGGTGGCGGATCCTCAAGCCACAAGCACTATCAGCCTGCGGCATCTGCTTACGATGTCGGCAGGCATAGACAATGGCGACTATCGTGACTTCGGTGCGGGCGAAGATGCTATCGCTAGGCGGGTAGCCTCGCTGAGAACACTTCCACAACCCTTCGTACCCGGCAGATATTTCGGCTATTCCAATGCGGGCACGGATATCTCGGGATATGTGGCGGAGAGGGTAACGGGAAGAGTCTGGGATGAGTTGCTGAGAGAGCGAGTGTTACAGCCCGCAGGTCTGAAGCACGCGGCATCACTTGATCGCGATCGCGTATTTCATCGGGTGTCAGTCGGGCATGTACTGGATAAGAACGGTCGCGCCCAGGTGGTCCGACCCTGGGGTCTGACGCGCGGGCTCGGACCTGCCGGTGGCACATTTACTATCAACGCCCGCGATCTCGCTAAACTCGGACGGGTTTTCATCGATAGCGGAATTTCCGAGTCCGGTGCGCGCGTACTCAGCGAAACGTCTGTGGGAACGATGATGACGCCGCGGATCGACGTGCCGGTTCATTACCAGGCGGTGTCATGGTGTGTCGGTCCCTGCATCCAAGACTGGAATGGGGTCAAGCTGTGGGGCCATCGCGGCGGGAACATCAGCGGAGTGTCCTATTTGTACTGGATACCCGAGAAGAATGCCGCAATGGCATGGGTTATGAACACTCCGTCGGTCTTGCCGCGCTTTGAGAAGGTAATCGTCCAGGAAGTCATGCAAGCTGCCTTCGGGTTTGCGAAACCCGAGATTAAGCCGCCGGCGTTGCCAGTCAAGATTGATCCGAGGCGATATTTAGGGACCTATGACGCGCTTGGCGGCCGCTGTCTGGTCGATGTTGTGGATGCAAGGCTGGTCATGAGAAGGATATGGAAGGACTTCGTGAATGAGGCCGTGGAATTGGAGGAAACCGTCTCCCTGGTTCCCCTAGGAGGCGGCCGGTTCCTGATGGATCGCGGTGAGGCGGCTGATCCGCTGGCAATGGTGGAAGACACGGCATTCGTTGGGGATGATGGGCACGGTAATGCCGCGAACCTGATCAGCTTTGTATTCCCTTACAGTAGAGCGAATGGACGACGGCGATAATTCCATGGAGCGAATTAATCCGGAGTCGTTTGCCAGAGCTTTGTACGACAGCGCGATCGTCGTCGACGCCTGCGCACCCGTAGCCCCGTTCGCGGCAATCGAGCCGGAAGGCGGGCCGGAGAAGCTTGTCGGCACCTATGTGGAAGCCGGCGTCACCTTTGCTGTTTTCACGGTCGTTGACGACTTTCCAAACTCGATCGAACAGACCATCAAGTTGATCGGGGCGAACCGCCGTTTCTTCCTCAGTCAGCCCGAGAAGTATGTGCTCGTCGACACGCCGGAAGACGTGCGCACTGCGAAAGCGGCGGGCAAACTTGCTGTGGGCTTTTCCTTCCAAGGCAGCAATGCGCTATTAGGCGAGCTTGCGCTCGTCGAGGTGTATCGTCGACTCGGCGTCATTCAAATGCTGCTTGCCTACAACATCGCGAGCCTGGCCGCCGATGGCTGCCACGAAAGCCGCAACGCCGGCCTGAGCCAGTTTGGTCGCAGCCTGATCGCCGAGATGAACCGAGTCGGAGTGATCGTGGATGTCACGCACGTGGGGTTGCGATCCTCGCTCGAGGCTCTCGAGTTGACAACGAAGCCGCCGGTATTTAGTCATTCTACTCCCAAGAAGTTCGCGCCTCACGATCGCAACATCACCGACGAGCAGATTCGCGCGTGTGCAAACAAAGATGGAGTTGTGGGGCTAACTGGCATCGGTCTATTTATGGATTCGCAGTTCCAGAAGGCGACGGTCTCCAGGCTTGTGGACACCATCGAATACGTCGCGCAGCAAGTCGGCCCGAAGCACGCCGGGATCGGTCTGGACTATATGGATGCCGAATCCATGGCGCGATATTTTAGGCAGCACGCGCCGCTTTACGGCGGAGGCGATCAATATCCCACCGACGGGTATATCGACTTTGCGCCCCCCAGAGTTTTACCGGAGATTGCCGAGGAGCTCTCTCGCCGCGGCTACTCCGAGGACGAGTGTCGCGGCATCCTTGGCGGGAACTATCTGCGCGTGCTCGAACGCAACCGGCCGAACTCATAGTACAGATTAAGAAGGGGTTGTTCGCGAGTCGCTAGACGAATTCCGGCGAGAATCGTGATCTCAAGTACGGATAAACTCGATGCGCTTGAATTATCCTCCGACGCGTACGGTTAACGCGAGTGAACAGGTCGGTGCCAGCCAAGTGCCAGACCCTTATCGCTGGCTCGAGGAGGAAAGCGAAGAGGTCCACCGCTGGCAAGCAATGCAGCGTGAGCTGGCCGCTGGACACGTTCGTTCCTGGCCTCACTATGAGGCCGTTCGTGCTCTCGTTGATCGGTACACAGTTGCGGGGGTGACTTCTGTGCCGCGGTTTGCCGGCGGCAAATGGTTCCGCGAAGACATGCCCGAAGGCGCAGCGGCTGCGCAAGTGAAGGTCGCTGATCAGCCCTTCGGTAGCGGCCGCGTGCTGGTCGATATCGCCGAATTCCAGATTCGGAACTCTCCGGCAGTCCTCTCCTGGCTATCTCCGGCACCGGACGGCAGCGTGCTGGCGATCGGCATCTGCACCGACGGCAGCGAGCAGAATACGATGAGGCTCGTCGATGTCGCGACCGGGATGATACGTGATGACGCGCCGCCGCAAGTCCTGTATGACGCGTTCGCAGGTGGAGCGGTTTGGCTGCCGGACTCAAGCGGCTTCTATTATCTCGCTTTGACCGGTTCCGTTCATGAGTTCAATCAAGCCGTCTTCTTGCACAGGCTGGGGCAGGCGCCGCCGACATCGCCGGAAGCCATACCGCTGCCCGCCGACAAGGACTACACCCTCATACAGGTCTCCCGTGACGGGAGGTGGGCGGTCGCGGTACACCGGGGAATCAACCCGATCCCGGTAGCAGTCCTCGACCTCAGCGATCGCGGAGCGTTGTGGCGACCATTCGTGACCGACATTACCGGAACGGTCGCCGGCCACGTGATCGACGGCCGATATATCGCCGTCACCGACGTTGATGCGCCCCGAGGTCGGGTGGTGGCTATACCTCTTGACTCGGCGGCGCCGAATGATGCTGCGGCGTGGATCGATCTTGTACCTGCCTCCAACTCGGTTTTGATCGGCGTCACACCCGTGCAGGATCGGCTGTACGTGAACGAGTTGGAGAATACGTACGGGAAAGTAAGAATTATCGACCAAAGCGGTCGTTACTTTGGAGACGTGCCGCTGCCAGGCAAGGGCGCCGTGGAGTTGGCGAGATACGTCCGCCCGTTCTTCCTGCTCCCGCCGCGCGGGCACCCTGACGAATTCCTCTTCGCATTCTCCTCACTTACCCGCTCGTCGGGCGTATATCGTCACCGTCCGGGAGACAAGACCGTCGAAGAGTTACTCCCCCCGAGAGTGACACTTGATGGCGCGCACGTCGAAGATCGCTCTGCCACATCCATCGACGGAGCGAAGATTCCCTACCATGTGGTACGGCTCGACTCCGTCGATGCGCGTACCCCACAACCAACCCTGATCTGTGCGTACGGCGGATTCAGCGACCCGTTCATGCCGGGATTCCCGTCGAGTGGACTCCTAACCCGCGGTGGTGCAGCTTTCATCGCGGCCGGCGGCACCTTCGTGCACGCGCACGTTCGCGGCGGCGGCGAGTATGGCCGCGAATGGTGGGAGGGCGGACGCTCGAAGAACAAACAGAACAGCTTCGCGGACCTCTACGCCGTCGCCGAGGACCTGATTGCGCGCAGCGTGACTACGACGCAACTCCTCGGGCTAACCGGCGCATCTCAAGGTGGTCTGACAACGGGCGTCGCGGTGACACAACGGCCAGACCTGTGGAAGGTGGCGGTCCCACGTGCACCGCTGCTAGACCTCATCGGGGCGCTGCGAGACCCGTACTTCTACTGGTGGTGCGATGAGTACGCTGATCCCAAGGATCCCAGCGAGGTGCGACGGATGATGGGTTTCTCACCTTATCACTCGATCCGCGAGGGCACCTCCTACCCGGCCGTACTGATCGATGCCGGTGATACCGACCCGCGCACGCCGGCGTGGCACGCGCGCAAATGGGCGGCGCGCATGCAGGCCGCTCAAACAAGTGACGCCCCCGTCCTCCTGCATGTTTGGGAGAATGCCGGACACGGCGACGCCACGGCGCGAGGGACAATTGTCGCCGAGACAACCGAATGGCTCGCGTTCGTACTGCAGCACATGAACGTGAAGCCCCTGACACCGTGACAGACTGCCTGCGGCTGCTCCAATTCTGATTGCAGGGGGATCCGACCATGACCAGTGATACGAACGCTCGACCTCTCGCCGTTGCCGGCGCCACCGTCATCGACGGCAATGGGGGTGCGCCCATCAAGGAAGGCGTGATCGTCATCGAACGTGGCCGCATCACGACGGTGGGTGGTCGGGGCACACCCGTTCCTGCCAATGCCCGAAAGATCGATGCACGTGGCAAATTTGTTATTCCTGGGCTGATGAACGCCAATGTGCATTTGTTCGGGGTGCTGCTTACCCTTGAGCGCCTGGCGCGCCACTTGGTGAATCCTGAGGAAATCATCATCGAGGGGGCGCAGGTTGCCCTTAAGAACGGACTGACGACCGTATTCGATACCTGGGGCCCGCGTCGGTTCCTGATGAACGTTCGCGACCAAATCAATGCGGGGAAGGTCATCGGCAGCCGCTTCTATTGTGCGGGCAATATCATCGGGTTTGACGGGCCGTTGTCAGCCGACTTCATGACTAAAGCGCCGGAAGCGGTAAGCAGCTTGTTCGCCAAGAGGGTCAATTCGATTTTTGTCGAGAACGTCGGACGGCACCTGATGTGGCTCACGCCTGATGGCGTGGCGAAGGAAGTGCGCGCCTACATCGCCAAGGGCATTGATTTCATCAAGTATGGGTCGAACGAGCATTATTGGGCATCCGCCGGGGCCTTTCTGGCCTTCTCGCATCGGCAGCAAGCGGCGATGGTCGAAGTGGCACATAGCGCCGGCGTTACCGCCCAGGCGCATGCCATGTCAGTTGAAGGGCTGCACCTCGCGGTCGAAGCAGGCTGCGATCTCGTCACCCACTGCAATGTCACCGGACCCACGCACATTCCGGATGAAACGCTCGAGCTGATGGCGAAGCGAAAGACGGGCGCCGTGATCTTTCCGCAGACTGATAAGCAAATGGGCTGGATCAAAGAGAATGTCTCTGACATCGAGTGGACCCTGTGGAAATCCACTGATATCAATGCGCGCAATCTGATCAAATCTAGCGCACCGTTGATGCTCGCCAATGACGGCATAATTTGGCCACCAGAGGTGAAGGCTGATCCGTGGCTCAAGAAGAGTTGGGTCTCGGCACCTGAGGAACAGAACATGGGGAGTCTTGCCAACGGCCACTTCTTCTGGTTCCGGGCGATGGAAGAGAAGGGCTGTCCGCCAATGGCGATGTTGCAGGCGGCGACCAAGAACATCGCCGTTGCTTACAAGAAAGACAAGGACCTCGGCACGCTGGAGAAGGGCAAGATTGCGGATCTAGTCGTTCTCGATAAGGACCCGCTACAGGCCGCGGAAAACTATCGCAGCATCCAGATGGTCCTGAAGGACGGCGCCATCGTAGATCGTGATGCGCTGCCTGAAAAGCCGATCCTCAGCGGGCCCTTGGAGCCACCTGCCGAGGAGGAGGCATCCTACGTCGACGCCATCCCGAGCGGTCCGCGGCTTCCCATGTGTCCGATGTGCATGTGCCGTTGAACGGTCGCCGCATGCGATATATTGGAATCAGCGTCGACCCGGTTTGGCGACATGAGGCCCGGGGATTGCGGGTAAGGCAATGCGCTAACCGGGGTCGTCGGCCATGCATTCGTTGAGCAAGGGCCGCGGCTTCCAGCTCTTGCTGCTGGCCTTTGCGATGGCAGGGGCAGGCTACACTCGAACCGCCATCAGTCCACTGCAGGAGGCCATGCGACTCGCGCTGGCACTGAGTGACAACCAGATGGCGCTGCTGCAGGGACCGGTAATAGGAGTCCCTGTGGCACTTGCCGCCATCCCACTGGGTCTCCTCATTGATCGGACTTGCCGCGTGCGGCTGCTCGAAGTGCTCCTTGTGCTGAGCGTGCTCGGGAGTCTGTTCACTGCATTCGCATCGAGCTTTTCATTGTTGCTGCTGGCACGAGGTCTCGCCGGCGTAACCGGGCTCGGCATCGTGCCTGTCGTATTCTCGATTCTGGCGGATCTCTATCCGCCGGCGCAGCGCGGTCGTGCGGTGACGGTCGCGCTCGTCGGTCAGGTCGCCGGCAATTCAGCCGCCTTTGCACTTGGCGGTGCACTCCTCGCGATGAGCGGCTCCGAACCGGAAGGCTGGCGATGGTCGATGCTCTGGCTGAACGCTGTGCTCGTGCCGATCTTGCTGCTGTCGTTGCTGCTGCGGGAGCCAAACCGAACCGGCCTAGTTATCGCAAATCCGACCGCACGACAGATTTGGGGCGAACTTCGGCACTACCGTATTGTGATTGTCGTCATTGCGACCGCTATTGTCTTGGTGGAGATAGCGATCGGGGCGATGTTGATCTGGGGCGCACCCATGCTTTCACGCAACTATGGTCTTCCGCCAGAGACAGTCGGGGGGACCATGGCCATGGGGATGTTGCTCAGCGGCGTACTGGGCCCGATCGTAGGCGGCATGCTGGCAGACCTGTGCCAGCGCACCGGGGGACCGCGCCGCACGGTCTCTGTACTGGGCGGGATTGCACTCGTGAGCGCACCTGCAGGCTTGTTTGCCTTTCTGCCAGGGGTTACAGGTGCGAGCATCCTGCTTGTCTCGGTCATGACGATCATGCTGGTGGTTGTCGTTATGGGGATGGCGCTCTTTACAATCGTGATCCCGAACGAGCTGCGGGGTCTGTGCATGTCGGCGCTGGTGGCTGCATGCATTCTGTCTGGCCTTGCCGTTGCGCCGCTGGCCGTAAGCCTCCTGTCGAGCGCAATGGGCGGCCTCATCATGATCGGGAAGGCCTTGTCAATCGTTTGCGTGGCGGCCAGCCTCCTTGCCGCCATGACCTTTGCGATGGGGCGAGCTTACGTTCCACGCGAAGCGGTGGAGTGACATGCAACGAGACTATCGTGAGACGGCTCTTTATCGGGAAGCCGATGCGCTATATCAAACCCTGCGTCGGCCCGGTACGGGTCAGATCAGCGACGCATCCGAGGTGCATGTCTCACCAGATGCCAGCCAGGCTGTGTTCGCGGGCACCATCGTGGATACCCTTCAAGGTGTACCGCCAACGCGCATCTTTCAGATCGATCTGAAATCAGGAAATACGCGAGCGCTGACCTTCGGTCCAAACACGGATCGCCTTCCCAGATTTTCGCCTGACGGCGAGCGCGTGGCCTTCCTGTCAGACCGTCACGCACCCGGAGATTTTCAACTCTACTTGTTGGACCCGATCAGCGGTGCCGCTCGACCCACGCCGCGAGTAGACGGCTGGGTTGAATACCTGCAGTGGTCGCCAAATGGCAAGCAGATCCTGCTAGGGGTAGCCGGTCATGGAGCTGACGTCGCCGGCGGACAGGGTGCAGTCACCAGCGAACCAGCAGGCGGAGATCTGCCCTCGTGGCTGCCGACGGTGGAGTCCGGCGACGAAGGCTATCGCTGGCGCCGCGCGTGGGTGTACGAGCTTGCCACCGAAAGTGTGCGCTTGGTTTCCAAAGCCGAGACCAACATTTGGGAAGCGACGTGGTGTGGCGATGAAGCGCTTGCGGCGGTGGTTTCGCCTGGTCCGAGCGAAGGGCTTTGGTACAGCGCCCACCTGGACATTATCGACCTTTCGACCGGGGCGTCCCGCGAAGTCTATGCGCCGAAGCACCAGCTTGGGTGGCCAGCCGCATCTCCTTCCGGTCGTTACCTTGCTGTTGTCGACGCGATTTGCAGTGACCGTTGGCTGGTGGCGGGCGAACTGCGGCTGATCGAGACTGGGACCGGAAAGGTGCAACGAGTCGACACGTTAGGCGTCGATGTTTCCAGCACCGAGTGGCGCTCGGATCGACACCTGCTTTTGGCCGGTCACCGCGGACTCGCTACCGTCATCGGTGTCTTTGATGCGGTCTCCATGTCATTCACCGAACTGTGGTGCAGCCGCGAAATCGCCACGGGTGGATTCTTTGCGACAGTTTCGGGTCTTGGCGAAACCGGCGACTGCGCCCTGGTCGGCGAAAGCTTTGTGCGCGCCCCGGAAGTCGCCATTATCCGCGGGGGCCAGTATCA
>Ga0210394_10005594_pt1 | contig 14025 bp, 9 predicted proteins | sample IncBWC12MmetaG_FD_160121 | JGI IMG/M metagenome (GOLD analysis project Ga0210394, IMG submission 160121) | Forest soil microbial communities from Barre Woods Harvard Forest LTER site, Petersham, Massachusetts, United States - Inc-BW-C-12-M | ecosystem: Environmental > Terrestrial > Soil >...
TGGGATTGGACATAACGAATGCCCCCGGCTTGATCACCGCACCCACAACGTACACCACCTGGGCCGCAGAAACGTTGATTACGTCGCCATTCTGAACTTCCACATTCAAGCTGGTATCTTCGCCCTTGATCAAGCGGCTCATGTCTATGATCTGTACCGAGCCGACCGGCGTGCCGGACGCCTCGGCGCTGGCTGCGCCTCTGACGATTGTGACCGTGTTGCCGGATGCGGGAAGCACGCCGCCGGCCAGCGAGAGCGCATCGAGCACGGTGGTGCGCCGCTCCAGCGGATACACCGCAGGTTTCACGACGGCTCCGAGCACCGTGACTCTGCGACCGTGAAACTCTTCGACAAAAACCGTAACCTTGGGGTCGCGCAACTGCTTCGCGTCGATGAGCGCTTGGCGAATCGAATGTGCAAATTGCATCGGCGACTCGCCTTCGGCTTGAATCGGCGAAGGCAAGCCGGCGATTTCAACTAATCCCGAATCACTCACGCGAAATTTCCCGCCGAATTCCGGCGCTTCGGGAATGGAGACAGACAGCACGTCGCCCGGACCGATGGTGTACTCTCCGGCCGGAGCGCCCGTGACGGCCGAAGCGGCCTGAACCGAGGCGGCATTCGTTTGTGCCGCTGCCTGACCGCACAATAACAGCAGGGAAATGAAAGCGGTGGAAAACGCACAGCTGCGGCCGATCGCGCTCGCTCGTAGGGGGGTCATCATAGTTGCCTTCGGCCGCACAGACATCTGGCTGCGCCTCACTGCCTGCACCCTACCGGCGCGCCTTATGCGTGTGCACCTTTCGACTTCGATACCGCAGGAGCCTCGGTACGGCCCTCGGAGGTGAATTTATTATTTGCGTCGTCGTACAACTCTTCGTCAACGGTTCGCGCCGAACCGTAGTTGAAATAACGGTAGTCCGCCGACGCCAGATCAATGTCGTTCAGTACGACGCCAACGATCGAGGCTCGACTGTCGCTGAGGAGTTGCGATGATCGCATCAAGGCCCGTCGCGTGGTCACCCCATAGCGCCCGACCAGTAGCACAACGTCCGACAGGGGCGCCAGCACCCGTGCATCTGAAAACGGGATCACCGGGGGTGAATCAATCACCACATGATCGAATTGGGCTCGCAGCGCGATCAATACTGCTTCCATCTCTTCGGATGCGACCAGGTCCGCGGGGTTCGGTGGATAATACCCGCCGCATATAACCGACAGGCCCGGAACATCCGGAATTTTCAGGAGGGCCTCTGCCAGAGAAGGCTTGCCCGCGAGCAGGTCGCTCAGCCCGACTTTGGCGCGCAACCCGAACGCGCTCGCAACCATCGGGCGGCGCAAATCGCCATCCACTAAACACGTCGTGCCGCGTTTGGAAAGAACGATCGCAAGGTTGATGGCCACTGTGCTTTTGCCCTCGCCCGAGGACGGCGACGACACCAGCACAACTCGCGGGGGCGCGCCGGGCCGCGACATCATCAGGCCCGCGCGAAGATCGCGCATCGCTTCCGCCTCGGGCGTATGCGATCGAGCGAGGAAAATCTTCAGCCCGCCATGCTTCACCGCGGACCCATCCGCGGCGATCGCAAGCGGCTGGAGCGGTCGCGCATCGAGCCTTGCAGCTGCTCCGTTTCGATTGAGCCTGGGCAGCATGGCCAGCGACGTCAATCCCGTCCATTCCTTGACGTCGTCAGGAGACCGCAGGGTGTTGTCCACGCTCTCGCGCACGAACGAAAGAATCAGTCCCAGCAGACAACTCAGCATCGCGCCGATTGCAATAATCAGCGCGCGGTTGGGCGCCGTGCTTCTTCGCAGTTTGGGGGCCAGGTCCACGATATGAATGTTGCTTGATCGCAGACCTGCATAGATTCCCGCCTCTTTCAGCCGCGCCTGCAGGGTGTTGTAAAGCTCTCCGGTTGCCAGGGCCTCGTTTTTCAGCACCTTGTAGGCCACCATGTGCGAGCTGGCATCTCCCATCTGCGCGCGCAGTTTCTCTCTGGACTGCAGCATCATTTGTTCCCGCGCCAGAGCAGCTGCGTAGGAAGTCCGCACCCGGTTCACCATGCGCGCCCGTTCCGCCTCCACCTGCGCGCCCAGTTCGCTTGATTCGTTCTCCAATTTCTTGACGTTGGAGTTCTCGTCGCCATAGATGGCGCGCGCTTGGGCCAGTTGAGCGCGCGCATCCGCGAATTGCGTCATCAGGTTCTGGTAGAGCTGGTCGTCGCGAACCGATGGAATCGCGTCCGCCTCTCCCAGATCAATCATCCGCACATAGGCTTCGGATTCGATACGGTTTGCCGACGCGTCGCTGAACTGATGGTTAACCTCGGCCATCAATTGCGCCAGCGGGACGTCCCGGTCATCCGCCTCTACAAATCCGAACTTCTTTTGATAGTCCGCTACGGCTTGGTTCGATTCCTGGACCTTCTCGCGCAAATCATTGAGCTGCGTCGAGAGCCACGCAGAAGCTTCCATCGTCGTGGTGTAGCGATTCCGGTAATTTTGATCGATGAACTGCGTGACCAGACTGTTGGTGACCAGCTGAGCGAGGCGCGCATCATGGCTCGCGTAGCTCACTTCAATCAGCCGGCTGTTGCGAACCGGATTCACCGATAACTTTCGCTGAAAAACTTCCAGTGCGACGGATTCAAGCGGTGTGCGGTCGGCCAGTTCAAACTGTTCTTGCAGGAAGGAACCGTCATTCGCAGGATTCGCGAGCGCGGGTTTTTCAGCATCCTGCGGCGCTGCGAATTTCGCCAGATCCTTTCCTGAAACCAATTCAGGATTACGATCCAGGTGCAGTTTGCGAATTACACCGATCGCCAGCGCGTCGCTTTGCAGAATCTGTGCTTGCGTCTCCAGATAATCCTGATTGTCCGTCTCGCTTGCGTATTCGATCTCATGCAGAGTTTTGATTCCGGTGCTGGGGGGATCAATCTCCAGCCGCGCCGTCGGCTGGTAAACGTCCTTGATCAGAAATGCCGAAACCGCGACCACCAGCGTCATCGTCACCGCGAAGAGCGCGGCGAAGCGGCGGTTTTTTCGCAGCACGCGCTGCGCCTGTTCCCAGGTGAACAAGCGCTCGAGCGAGGTGGGCGAGGGCGGAGCGAGCGAGCTGGATCGCATCAGTTCCGACAAGCTGTAGCGAGGTCCGGTGTCTGTGTTATTAGATTCCATCGTCTGCTTGCACTTGTTGCTGGCAGGATTGCTGCGCGTGAAATCAGGTGCCCATCATCCGTTGCGAGTCATTCGCGGGATGGCCTGGCGGAGGCGAAACCCCCAGCCGTTCGACACTCGAGACATCCACTTCCACCGCAACCGCCTTTTGCAGCAGGTCCACCGACAAGACCACGCGATAGCGGTTTTTTACTCGCGTCAATATTCCTTCGACTCCGGCCATCGGCCCCGCCAGGACGCGAACTCGATCCCCGGATTTCAGATAGGGATGTGGTTCCGCATGCGCTCGACCCTGCATAATCTTGCGGATCGATTCGATGTCGCTGTCCGGGACCAGGCTTGCGTGCCCCCCCTGTCCCACCAGCCAGAAGACTCCGGGAGTCTGCAGAATTTCGAGTTTCCGCTGCAGGCTCGCGCGCAGGAACAAGTAGCAAGGAAATACGGGCAAGGCGACGATCTGCATGCGATCCTTCCAGCGGTGCGCGGTGTGGTAGAGCGGCAGCAGTACGTTGAATCCTTTCCGCGCGAGCAGGTTCGTCGCCGATTTCTCATGCTGATGCTTCGTATAGACAGCGTACCAGCCTTCACCTTCCTCACCCGCTATGCTCCACGGGCTGACAGTTCCCGATTGCATGTAGCTCCGCCCTCTGGCTTACAGCGGGTTCCGCGTAAGCTATTCCTGGCCGGCATCACGGATGCGCGTTCAGGATCGTCGCCCTGTCTTTACCTGTTGTGTTCGGCTTCGAAGCTGCGTTACCGCTGCGATGGTCAACCGCAGCGCATCTCCGAGGAGCTAGGTCACTCCCGAAGCGATCGGAAATGGCTCATCCACCCGAGAGTACGACCCGAAGCCGGGAAGCACACTGCCCGAATCAAAATATCCTCGGGCACCGGTGGATTTGCCACTCCCCCAGAATGCTCATGAACGTGGATACGCGTCGCTTGTTAGCGTTGTATGAAAGAGCGATGAAAACTGGCACGCGGAGCGAGAGTTGCTCCATATTTCCGGAGCGGCGACAAGAACATCGCGATTTTCGATGTTTCTCGCTGAAGATAGCCAGCCGCAGGTCTTCCGATCCCGTTCGAATTCCCGTGCTCTGTCCCGCTCGATCGCCTTCGCTGTAACAATTGCTGAGTCTCAACCGCTATCCGCCGGGGATTTGATTTTAATCCGCCCACCCATCTTTGGCGCAGGAAGCAGCTTTCACCCAATTGTCATCCGTCGCTAACAAATCTCACGTATCGACGGTATGCAGCTAGGCAGCTGCGCGCCAGATGCGAAAGCGGGGGCTGGACCCACATGCAACGTCCGAGACGTTGAAATCATGAGCTCGATTACAGCGAACGCCGAGGCGCCCGCTTCACCGGAACTGGACCGACAGCCACCTGGAATTCGACCGAGTTTCCTGTCGAACATCGCGACCGTGCTCGGCGGCCAAATTGCGTGCGCCGTGGTCGCCCTCGGAATTGAAATCTGTTACGCGCGCCTCCTCGGTCCTGTTGGTCGCGGCCAAATCAGTCTTTGTATGATGGCCATTGCTATGGGAACGTTGATCGGCGGACTGGGCGGTGAGATTCCCATCGTGGTGTGGACCGCAGGCGCAAGACAACCATCCCGCGAATGGCTCCCTGCCGTATTTTTTTGGGGGGCCATCGGTTCGGCGACAGCGGCTGCCCTCTGGGCACAGATCTATTGGCACTGGCACCCCACTTTCCTGCAAGGCATCACGAGCGCTCTTGCGGGCCTGGTGATCGCCGCCATCCCGGTTAGCATTTTTTTCAGTTACTTCGTGGCCATTCTTACAGGCCTCGAACGCTTCCAGCTGCGCGCTGGCCTTTCGCTCGCAAGTCAAATCGTTGAGTTTATTGCCATCGTTGTTCTCGTTGGACTCTTCGGAAGGTCTGCCGAGGTTGCCGTCCTCGGAGTTCTATCGGGACTGATCGTTGGCACGGCCATCACGGTAGGGTTCCTCAAAGAGCCGCTGCGCGGAATGTGGAAATTCGGGAGCGCCCGAAAAAAACTTGGCTCGGCCCTCAGTCTGGGCCTGCGGGGTCAGCTGGGAGACCTCGCCAGCTTTTTCAACTATCGCCTCGATGTCTTCATCGTGAATTCATTTCTGGGCCCGGCTCAGGTGGGTCTTTACGCGGTCGGAGTCGTTGTATCGGAATCCATCTGGCAAATTCCTCAGGCTGCGGCGGTTGCCCTGTTTCCGCGAACGGCTCGAACGCTTGATCGCGGAGCGACCGAATTCACCTGCTTGGTTTTGCGCCAGGTGCTCTTGCTGGCCGTGCTGTTAGGTATCGTCATGGCCGTTTCCAGTCCCATTCTGATTCCGATGCTTTTCGGTGCGCGATTTAGCCCCGCCGTCGCAGTCATCTGGTGGATTCTGCCGGGCACGATCGCTTTGTCGCTGGGAAAGGTAATGAGCGCGGACTTGGCTGCGCGCGGAAAGCCGGAATACAGCTCGATTTTCGCGCTGGTTTCTCTCGCGGTAACCGTAATCCTGGACTTCGCGCTGATTCCGCGCATGGGAATCCAGGGCGCTGCCCTGGCCTCCTCCATCGCCTACCTCGTGGACTCTGCTCTGCTTGCGATTGCCCTGAAGCATCTGCTGAAAGTGACCTGGAGATCCTTGCTTGCGCCCACTGGGGCGGAATTCGCAGCCTACCACGAGGCTTTTCTGCGCTGCTGGGCATGGCTTCGCCTTGCGACAGTTTCAGGTGGTGCGGACTAAAGTTCACCGTTTGCGCATGGTGCTGGTTGGATCGAATGAGCGTCGGCACAATAGCAAAATTCGACTACGAAGTTTGCCAGCCCCGCCTGAGCGTGGCTCAGGGGAGCGCGCGTCTTTTGCTAAGCACGCTGCTGAGTCTCTCGATTGTTGCTCCCGCGATCATCCTCAATCCAACCCTGCCTTGGGTGAAGGCCGAACAACTCTTGTTGCCCCTGGTCTTCTTGCTCTATGGATGGATGCTGCTCTCTGGTTCCGCGCAGCTCATTCGCCCTAACGGCATGTTCATCGTTGGCGCACTGTTCTGCTTTTCCATTCTTCTCTCCATCTGGTACGGCGCCCAGATCCTCCATCACCCCGTCATTTTCCGTGATTATTATGAACTTCCGAAAGTCTGGTTACCGGTCATCTTTTTTACGATTGCGCTCGAAGCGGACCTGTCGGAACCCTCGCTGCGGCGCCTGCTCGGTTATTTCGCAGCCGCCATTTCGCTTGTTTGTCTCTACGCTTGGGCGCAATTTGCAAACCTGGGATTCACCTCCAAGCTGAATGATCTCTATTCAGCGGGTGCGCATATTGATATCGGTCTTCGGAACCACGGTCGCGTGTACTCAACCATGGGGAATGCCAACGTCCTCGGCCAGCTGATGACCTGGGCCATCGTCGCGTTCACGATGGCATTCCTCTACCGGGTGGGCAGTCGCGCTCGGAACATCTTGCTGGTGTTTGCATGCCTGGTCACTCTGGCCATGACTGGATCGCGCTACGGCTTGCTCACCACCGCAATCGGTGTCGTGATGATTTTCGCGTTGCCGGCTTCCTTCAACCGTCGCCGGCTCACGCAACTCGGGTTGCTGGTTTTGCTGCTCCCGGCTTTCGTATGGGCCTTTGATGCAACGGTCGAAACAAACCAGGGCAACGCGCAGCGCCTGGCGTCCTTGCGACATCCTCTCGAAGTGGACTCGCTGCGCGCGCGGCTCGATTATCTCTGGCTCGACGCCGCAAATGATTTCCTTCGTTCGCCATTTGTCGGGTTCGGTCCTGCCAAGAGCTTTTACACCGGAGTGTTCACCGATTCCGAGTATCTGGACGTGCTGAAAGAATTTGGCATCGTTGGCTTCCTTCCCTACCTGGCCTACTATTTCTTCCCTATGTTGCTTCTCTGGAGAGGGTTGCGCGCGGCAAAGCGCGCGGGCCCGCGCTGGGAAGAGCGCCTGCCGGCGACATTGCTGACCCTGCGCCTGGCTTTTGTACTGGCGGTAACCGCGCTCGTGATGAACATCGGTGAGTCAACCTTCTACAACCAGTTGTTGCAAGCATTTCTGTGGCTGTGGCTCGGCCTGGGCGTCAGCTGCGCGCGGCGACTCGCATGGGCGGGAGTCGACCTGGCCGGGCGCTTTTCGGCCAGCTCGAGCGCGAGAGAATCCGCTCTGGCGTGATGCCGGGTCCGTTCGCATTGAATCACAGCTGCTATATAATTCCCGCGAAATGCAGACCTTGACGACCGGCGCTGCGCAATTCCAGCCTGCGAGTGATCAATCGCTTCTGGTTTACTTCGGCCAGCAGATCACGCTCGATGCGCACCAGCGCGTCAGGAAATTGCTCCGCTTGCTGGAGGAAAAACCGATCGCCGGCGTGCAGAATCTTAACCCTGCGTACTGCTCGATTCTTGTCAGCTTCGACGCGCTGAAATTGAATCAGGGCGACTTGGAAGAAATTCTGCGTGGCTATCTCGTCCGGCTGGACTCGATGCAAATTCCAAAAAGGCGGGAGCTGCAACTGCCCACCTGTTATGGACGGGAGTTTGGTCCAGACTTGAACGAAGTAGCCAGGCTGCATGGGATGACGCCCGACCAAATAATCGAATTGCACGCCTCGGTCAGTTACATCGTTTACTTTCTCGGATTCGTTCCCGGCTTCGCGTATCTCGGTGACTTGCCTGAAGCGCTGGCGACGCCGCGGCTGGACAGCCCGCGCCGCAGCACGCCTCGCGGCAGCGTGGGAATCGCCGGCAGCCAGACCGGCGTGTATCCATTTGCCACGCCGGGCGGCTGGCGATTGATCGGGCGCACGCCCATCGCGATGTTTCGTCCGGACCGAAAGGCGATGAGCTTTCTCTCCGTCGGCGATCGCGTGCGCTTCCTGCCGATTTCTGCCGCGCAATTCGCCGCGCTGGAGAACGCGTGAGCACGATTCTGGTCGAGGCGCCGGGTCTGCAGACCACGGTGCAGGATCTGGGACGAAACGGCTTTGGTCCCCTGGGGATTTCGCCGTCTGGCGCCGCCGATCCAATCTCGCTGCGACTTGGAAACCGACTTGTTGGCAATGACGAGGGCGCTGCGGGACTGGAAATGATGTTGCTTGGCGGAACATTCGTTTTTCCGGAAGGAGCAATCCTCGCGCTGGCAGGCTCGGACTTCGGCGCGCTGCTGGATGATGTCCGCCTTGAGGCGCGCACGGCAGTGGAGGCCCGCCCAGGCCAAACGCTTCGCCTCGGTCCCACCCGTTCAGGAGCGCGCTCGTATCTTTGCGTTCAGGGCGGAATCTCGGTCGAGCTGTTTCTGGGCAGCGCGTCCACGCACATTTTGAGCGGACTAGGCGGATACCAGGGCAGGGCGCTGCGCAAACGAGACGTGCTGCGCATCGGGTCGGCAACCAAGTCCTTCCGCAGGCGAACCATCGCCCCGCAAGCATCCGAGCAATTGTCAGAGCGCAGCGTCTTACGCGTAACTCCCGGCCCGCAGGTTGATTGGTTCGCCGAGCGAGCGCTGCACTCGTTCTATACGGGAACTTATCGAGTGGGGGAGCAATCGAATCGCATGGGTCTTCGGCTGGAAGGCGCGACGATAACGCAGCAGGGCGCGGGAGAGATGATTACTGAAGGCGTATCGCTGGGCGCGATTCAGGTACCCGCTGGGGGCTCGCCCATCATTCTTTTTGTCGAGCAACAGACCACAGGCGGCTATCCAAAGATCGCGAACGTGATTTCCGCCGATCTTCATCGCGTGGGACAACTTCGCCCCCGCGACGAGATACGGTTTGAGCTGGTTTCGGTCGACCAAGCGCGACGTCTGTTGATCGAGCAGGAAGAACTTCTGGCTTCCCGGGAGTTAATTCTGGAATGAAACGCATGGATCTGAATTGCGACATGGGCGAATGGCCGGAAGCCACTCGCGATGGCACGCAGGAATCGTTGATGGCGTCGCTGACGTCGGTGAACATTGCCTGCGGAGGACATGCCGGCGACGCGCAAACCATGCAAGTGACGATCGAGCAGGCGCTAGGCCGGGGACTGGATGTGGGCGCGCATCCTGGATATGCGGATCGCGCGAATTTTGGCCGGCTGGAATTACACGTGCCGCCGGAAGTAATCGCCGATTCCGTATTCGAGCAAGTGCGAGCGCTCGCGGGCGTCGCGAGCCTGTGCGGCGCTCGCCTGACGCACGTGAAGGCGCACGGCGCACTCTACAACCAGGCTGCGCGGGATCGCGCGGTGGCTCAAGCGATTGCCGACGGAGTCGCGCGTTGGAACCGGAGCGTCACACTCGTCGGACTCGCCGGATCGCTGATGCTCGATGTGTTTCAAGAAGCAGGCTTCCGTGTGGCTGCCGAGGCGTTCGCCGACCGGCGCTACGAGGCCGATGGCAGCTTGCGTTCGCGCAAATTTGCGGATGCACTGATATGCGATCCCGCGGAAGCAGGGCAGCAGGCCTTGCGCATCGCCGAACGCGGGACGGTGATCGCCTGCGGCGGGACCGAGGTTCGGACGAACGCCGAGACCATTTGCGTCCACGGCGACACGCCGGGCGCTCCGGCGATTGCGGCGGCGGTGGCGAAAACGCTGCGCCAGGCGGGCGTTGCGCTCAGCGCGCTCTCGCGGTCCGTCCGAGACGATTCGCGATCCTAACTCCGCCTTGCGGAATTTGTTTTTGAGCGCGCTCGCCACAGCCAGTAAACCGGCACTCCCGATAGAATGATGATTAATCCTGGCCAAGTGTATTGCGGCTTGTAGCGCAATAATTGCACTTCCACGAAGGAAGCGAGCGAGAGATACAGCGCCGGAAGCAGCGGGTATCCAAAGACCCGGTACGGCCGCTCCATATTTGGCCGCTGGAAGCGCAAGAGAAACAGACCGAGGATCGTCAGTATGTAAAACAGGACGACTGCGAAAACCAGAAAGTCCAGTAATTGCCCGTACGTGCCGGACAGGCACAAGGCGCAGGCCCAGATGCATTGAACCCACAGCGCGACCGAAGGTGTATTGCGCTCGTTTAGGTTGCCGACACTTCGGAAGAACAGACCGTCTTTGGCCATCGCGTAATAGACCCGCGCTCCGGCCAGGATCAGTCCGTTGTTGCAGCCAAATGTCGAAATCATCACCGCGATGGCTACCAGCACCGCGCCGCTCGGGCCCAGGATCACTTCGGCGGCGGCCGCACCGACTCGATCGCCCGTAGCGAACTGGAGTCCTCGGGCCAGCGCGGAAGTGCCGTCCGGAGTTCCGGTGAGCGGCAGCACGTTCAGATAGGCGAGGTTCGCCAGAACGTAGAGAAGCGTCACAATTCCGGTGCCCAGGGCCAGAGCGAGCGGCAGGTTGCGCCTTGGGTTCCGCACTTCGGATGCGATGTAGGTGACGTTGGTCCAGGCGCTGGACGAAAACAGAGCTCCGACCATGGCGAGACCAACCAGTGTAAGGACGCTGACCCACACAGTGTTTTGGCCGGCTTGGTATGGATGCAAACCAGAAAAGTTCGCGTTCCGCCAAAAATCGCTGAAGTTGGAATGGCGGGCTGCTTGGGTCGCGAATACAAAACCCAGCAGGGTTAATCCCCCGAGCGCGGCAATTTTTGCGAATGTGAAAATGTTCTGCAGCACGGCGCCGATGCGCAGGCCCCGTGTGTTTATCCAGGTGAGAAGCGCGATCGAGGAGATAGCGAGCAGGTTCTGGGTGTTCAGCCCGACGTTGTACGGCCCGAGCGTGCCAAACCAAATCCTGTAAGGGCCGAATGTTCCCAGCTTCGCAATCCACGCGGAGGATGACACCGCCGAGAACAGCACTCCGGTGAAATTTGCGAAGGCAATGGCCACCGCCGCGATGGTGGCAGTCTGAATGACGAGCAGCGTCGCCCAGCCGTACAAGAAGCCCCACAGCGGGCCGAGCGACTCGCGCAAGAAAATGTATTCGCCACCGGCGACGGGCATCGCCGCGGCAAGCTCTCCGTAGCAAAGGGCCGCCAGGGTGGTCATCAGACCGCTCGCCAGCCAGACAATCAGCAGCAACGCAGGGCTGCCAACTTGCCGGGCAATGCCGGCGGAAACTATAAAAATTCCCGAGCCGATCATCGAGCCCGCGACGATCATGCTGGCGTCGAGCAAGCCCAGGCCCTTGATCAGTCCGGATTCGGCGCCAGCAGGCGCTGCGGTGTGCGGTTCTATTTGCTCGGGCATGGGCGACGATGGGCAACATTACACCGGATCAGTGAGTTTCAAGAAACTGCAAGGTGAGCGCGGGAGGCGCGCGAGGAGCGGATGGCTCAAGTGAAGGCGAATGCGGCCGGCGGGACGCCGCCGCTAGGAAAGTCAGTGGCGGAAGTGCGCGCCGGTTACCACGGTAGAAAATGGTGCGGGCCAGTCTTTGACCTGATTTGCGTGATGGCGATCGAGATCAGGGCGACCACACCTAGCGCCGCCAGGCCGAAGTAGACGTCTATGTAGGAGAACAGCCTGCTCTGGGTGATCACATTATTTTGAAACAGCTGCAAGGCTCCCAGCTCGGGATTGCTGCTGCCGCCGCCGTTGCGGTGAATCAGATCGGCATATTGCGCCAGGGTGGAGCGAGTAGTGGCGTCCAGACGATTGGAGATGTCCAGCAGGCGCGAGGAATGCAGGGTCATGCGGCGATCGAACAAGACGGTCGCCGCGGTGACACCAAAGGTGTTTCCGAGCTGGCGCACGAAGAAGTAGGTGGTGGAAATGTCGTTGACGTCGGCTATCGGCGCATTGGCGGAGACCACGTTTCCGGCAGCGAGGATAACGGGCCCGATGCAAAAGCCTTGCAGAAAAATTGCAGGCGCCAGGACGATGGTGGGGGTAGTGGGCGTCCAGATATAGCAGATCGCGAGATACGTCCCGACCAAGAGCAGCAATCCGCAGACCAGCGTGCGCACGCCACCCAGGCGGGGAACCAGCACGTGCAAAGCAAGCTGCAGCCCCAGCCCCAGGCCCAGCGTGTACATCGAAATAAAACCGCCTGCCTGCAAGGCGCTGTAATCCTGCACGGAGCGAAGGTATTGCGGCACGACGTAAAGGCCGGCGCCGAAGAACGCTCCCACGATCAAAATCACCAGAAAGAAGGCGCGCAGGGAAGCGGTCCGAACGATCATGCGCAAGTGCAAGACCGGCGAGGGGTTCTCGGGGCGGTAATCCCACCAGAGGAACGCGATAAAGAAAATGGCAGCCGCAACCAGTGCGGCAGCAATCCAGTTCGACTGCAGCCAGAGATCCTGCTCGCCGCGGCTGATGGCAGTTTCCAGGCAGCCCAGCGAGGCAATCAGCAGAAGTGCGCCCCACACATCAACGTGACTCTCTTTCTTGCGCTGCAGCAAACGACCTGGCGGGACAAGTTTCCAGATGAGAAAGGCGCCGATCGCCAGAAAAGGGAAATCAACCAGGAAGGCATAATTCCAGTGAAACGTGTCGGTGACCCACCCCATGACGGTCGGATAGGGGACTTCAAAGGCCGCAAGAACAAGGTAAAGCCGGGTGACCGCCGCGAGCCTCGCTTTCCCGGGAAACAGCACCCCGGAGAGAATGACGACGCGCACCAGAAACGCGCCGCCACCAAATCCCATAATCAAGCGAGAAGCCAGCAGCTGCGCGAGATTACCCGTACTCAGCACGCAGCCCATCGCACCCGTAGCATAGATCCCGATGCTTAACAGCAAGTGACGCCTGGTGCCCATGACGCGGGTCATCCAGAACGCCAGCGCTATGGAGCAGAGGTAGCCGACGTTATAGAGAATTATGACCCAGCTGATTTCATCGGAGCTGGCGCCTACGTTGCCTTGCATGTCCGGGAGGAACACGTTGATGGAGAGGCGGTTGGAGATTTCGATGGCGGCGACCATGCCAACTGCGAGGAGCATGGCCAAGCGGCGCCCGTAAGACAGGCTCGAAACGATGCTGCCGAGGAACCGCACTTCTTCCAGTTCCCAGGCCTCCGGGGTGCTTCCAGCCAGATAGCCCATCCGGTCCGTCTCCAGTCAGCGAGTGTAAATCGTCGCTTCCCACTTCATACCGGGCCGCAGCACGAGATTCGGATTCTTGTTCGGCTTGACCAGGATTTTCACCGGAATGCGCTGCACGACTTTGATGAAATTTCCGGTCGCGTTTTGCGGCGGCAGCAAGGCTTGCCGCGAACCGGCCGCTCCGGCAATGGAATCGACCGTGCCTTCGAACTCCTGGCGGTAGGTATCGACGTGAATGCGAACCTTCTGGCGGGGGGCGACATTCGCCAGTTGCGTCTCTTTGAAATTCGCAGTGACGTATACCTGATCGAGAGGGACGATGGTGAAGAGCAATTGGCCGGGTGAAACGTACTGGCCGAGGTCCACGGATTTCTGGGTGACCTGGCCGGTGATCGGCGCAGTGATGTGCGTGTAGGCGAGATTCAGCTCGGCTTGTTGCAGCGCGGCTCGAGCGCGTTCGACGGCGGCGAGCGCGGATTTGTAAGTGGCTTCGGCGATGGGAACTTGTTGCTCGCGGGCTTTGGTCTCCATGAATTGAGATTCCGAGCGCGACACGCGGGCTTGTGCGGAACGCGCATTGGCGCGGGCAATCAGCACTGCCTGTTGCGCGGCGGAAAGCTGCTGTTCGGCCGCGACCAGGTCGCTTTTCGCGACGCGCGCGGCGGCATCCACGGCATCAAATTGAAATTTGGAGACGTCGTCGGTGCCGAGCAAGGGTGTGTAACGGGCCAGATCGCTTTGCGCGCGATCGTTGGTGGCGCGTTTTGCGGCTACGTTGGCCTCGGCTACCTGAAGATTTGCGGTGGCGGTTTGTTCCAGTTGCGCCTGAGAGCTGAGGTAATCGGCGGCGTCGGATTCTTTTTGCGCCG
>Ga0210394_10005595_pt1 | contig 14024 bp, 13 predicted proteins | sample IncBWC12MmetaG_FD_160121 | JGI IMG/M metagenome (GOLD analysis project Ga0210394, IMG submission 160121) | Forest soil microbial communities from Barre Woods Harvard Forest LTER site, Petersham, Massachusetts, United States - Inc-BW-C-12-M | ecosystem: Environmental > Terrestrial > Soil >...
CGAAATCGGCTTCACCGTGAAATCCATCTCCAAAGACGGTCGCCTCGAAGTCGAATGGCGCGGCGGCGGCGAACTCGGTTTTTTCGCAGGCCATCCGGCGCTGGTACATACCGAAAAGGGCGACCTCGACGCAATCGTCGAGCTGCCCAACGGTTGGGACACGCCGAATTTCAAGTGGCCCACAGACGCAGGACAACAAGGCTCGACGAACCCGGTTCGTGTGGATGTCGGCGGGAGCACGCCCGAAGAAGTCGGAAAACTCGGCATCAACGTTGGCGACACCATTACCATCCCCAAAGCTTATCGCCCGCTCCTCGGCACGCGCGCCAATGGACGCAGCTTCGACGATCGGGTCGGCGATACCGCGCTGATTTCCGCCGTGTGGGCACTGGGCGCCCCGCTGAAAGATCGCGATGTCACCTTCGCCTGGTCCACGGGAGAAGAGGAAGGCCTGGTAGGCGCCGCGAAACTCGCCAAGCGTCTCGCCGCCGAAGGTCACGAGCCCGACTTCGTTTTCGCCGTGGACACGTTCGTGAGCGCGGACTCGCCGATCGAATCAAAGCGATTCGGCAATGCCGAAATCGGCAAAGGCTTCGTAATTCGCGCTGTGGACAATTCCAACATCGTCCCGTCGGCTCGAGTCGAGCGCATCGTTAAACTGGCGCGCGCAAATCAGATTCCCATACAGTACGGCGTCACCGGCGGCGGCAATGACGGCTCGGCCTTCGTCCGCTACGGCTCGGTGGACATCGCGCTCGGTTGGCCCCTGCGCTATTCACATTCCCCCGCGGAAGTGATTGACACGCGCGACGTCGATTCCCTCGCGCGGATCATCACCGCGATCGCGAAGTCGTGGTGATCGTCCCGCGCTGTCAGAACTGGAGAATATTTGCAGCCCATGGCTTTAGAGTTTGTGTGAGAACCACCGCTTCGCGCCAGGGCAGGGCATCAGCCGTGCCGCAGCCGCAGCAGGATCAGAGCGGCTTGGGCTGCTGCAGTAGGTATTCCGCAGCGCTCACTCGGACTCTTCGGTCCCCATGTCTTCGCAATGGATCCCTGAACGGATAAGCAGGGACTTCGCTCGCACTTTGCTATAATCACGCGCCGTGAGCGATCCAGCTTTCAAACCGCCCCGCCATATCGCAATTGAAGGTCCCATTCGCGTCGGAAAGTCCACTCTGGCCAAAGTCCTGGCCGAACAACTGCACGCGCGCCGCATCTTCGACGCCGATGACAATCCCTTCCTCACGGATTTCTACGACGAGAAACCCGGTTCCGCCTTCCGTGCGCAGATGTATTTCCTCTACGAGCGCCATCGCCGCCTCCTGGATACCAGCCCGGAGGCCAATCCCGCGCCCATCGTCAGCGATTTCCTGTTCGAGAAGGACAAAATTTTCGCCTACCTGAATCTGGACAACGAAGAGCTGAAACTCTATGAGCGTTATTTCGAAATGCTGGCACCAGCGATTCCCGCGCCGGACCTGGTGATTTATCTGCAGGCCAAGCCCGAGGTCCTGCGCAAACGCGTCTCCAAAAAAGGTGATCCCGCCGAAACACAAATTTCTCCCGAGTATGTGGAAGCCGTGGCCAACGCCTACGAGCATTTTTTCTTCCGCTATTCAGGCGCAAACCTGCTGGTGGTGGACACTTCGGAAATTGATTTCGTGGAACGCAATCAGGACCTGCAGGAACTTCTCCGCCGTCTGCGCCAACCAGTGAAAGGAACGCAATATTTCCTGCCGCTCGGCCAAGGCTGAAAGAGTCGGCGTCGCAACTCGAGCCTCTTGGTAGGTCGTGGCTTCAGCCACGACCTAATCTGGCAAAGTCCGCGCGGCTTTAGCCGCCGCAGTACCCAGTTCGCCTTTGTGACGCGAATTCTGAAGGGCGATTGCGACAGCTCGATAATCCGGATGGTTTTGACTTTGTAGCGTCCGGTCCGTCCCGAGCATAGCGCGACCGAGCGGGCACTTCCCATGCTTGCCGAGCAGCAAACCTAGCGGAATCTGGCAAACGAAAAAGAGGGGGACGGGACGGGCGGCCCCGCCAGGCTACCCGCCCCGCATTGCGCACAGGAGGAACTCAAATCCAAAAAAACCAGCGCGAACCACAAAGTCGCGTCAAGCGATCCGATCCAACTAAGCAGCTTTGTGCGTACCCGTTAGCCGATGCCGCAATCTTCCCAGTGTGCGATTCACCGGATGGCTGCGGTGCAAAAATGTGAGCACCGGCATGCGCCGCACGCCGATTTTTTCCAGCGCGCGTCGAATGCGGAAATCTCTTCCCGCCGACACCAATCCTTTTTCGAGCGTGGTGATCGCATCCGAAGTGCGTCCGGCCTGGTAATAAACCTCCGCCAGGTTCAGATACAGCTGAGCATGATTGTGTTTCATCCCCAGCGCTTCGCGGCACAGCGATTCCGCGTCGCCAAATCGCTTCTCAGCCAATGCGGCCAGCAGGCCGGTGTACGAAAGATAAAATGGGTTTTTCGGAGCAATGCCAAGGGCGCGCCGGGCGTGTTGCAGTGCTTCTTCAGACTGCCCGTCGCGGAGGTTTTTCAGACACTCCTTGAAATCGTTCATTCCCGCATCTGAGGGGGATGTCGTTCCGATCCAGTGGGACATAGGCTCCTTCCTTAACCCTGCGGGCACCAGCAGGGCCACTGAACGCAGAGTACCTGCGCGCTCCGAGCGTGGAAATAGAACGTGGGTACAGTTTTTGGGCTACTCCCTTTTACTGTCCGAAATGACAGGCAAAGGTTTTTGCAAGGCCAGGTCGTGCGTTCCCTGCATCAGGCGGGGCGGAAAGGGGCTGCAAGCCCTTGCTTTATTGGGGTTTACGCGCGCATCAGGAAAGGTCCGCTGACAACGAGAGATTCTGCGAGCCGCCCAAGAGAGCGATTCGATTCAGTGTCGAATTCGATAATCTCTGCAGCTCATGGCCTCTGCCGCGACTCCGACCTCCGCAAAGAGAGTGCGGGTTTACCGTTTGCGGAAAGAGTCGGATTTCTACGGGGTCGGAGCTTTAGCCCCGACAATCGGTGCTTGGCTTTCGATGGGCTTCAGCCCCCCGAAGGAAGCGGTTTGCAGCATTTTTTCCGCAAACGGTTTAGCCGCCGAAGTGCCGATTTTGCGGTCGTGCCCCGGGGCCTGCGAAGTTCCCAGGCGGCGTCCACTGTTCTTGCTCTAAATCACCTCCGCGCCGAGTCCCGCTTGCGACGAAGCCTCCGGCCAGTTATGCTCCGTCGTGATTTTCGAGGACAGACATGGAATCGATCCGTATGCGTAGAATCAGGCCCCTCGGCGGCGCACTACTCGCATTCCTGCTGGGGTTGGCCCTGGCCAGGCCCCTTCCTCTGACCGCCCTCGCGCCTCGACCTACGCAAGCGCAATCCGCGCCGGCAAATTCAGTGCCCATCGAGCAAGGAAAATTCATCCTGCACAAATTCGAGCAGCCGATTGGCGAGGAAACCTACCAGATCACGCGCGACGGTGATTCGCTCGACGCGAAAATTGATTTCAAGTTCACCGATCGCAGCTCCCCCGTACCGCTGACGGCTGCGTTTCGCTGCGCAAACGATTGGACTCCCCGCGCATTCGAAATCAAGGGCAAGAATTCACGCTCGACGGACATTGACGAATCCGTCGAAGTGCAAACCGCTAAGATACGCCTGCGCGATCGCGACAAGTGGACCGAAACCACCCGGCCGCCACAGTTTTTCACCATCGCGGGCTACGCGCCAACCACCATGCAGATGCTTCTGGTGCGCTACTGGGCGACGCATGGCTCCCCGGCGCAACTCGCCACGCTGCCCAGGGGTCAGGCGAAGGTCGAGCCGCGCGGCAGCGATACCGTCACCATCGCTGGCGAGGCGCAGAAGTTCGATCGCTTTACCATCGAGGGACTGATCTGGGGCCGCGAAACACTTTGGTTCGACGCGAACCGCAATCTTGTCGCCGCCGTCACCACCGACGCGGAGTTCGACCACTTCGAAGCGATTCGTGAGGGATACGAAAGCGGCCTGGGAACCTTTGTTGGCCTTGCCGGCTCGGACGGCATGGCCGCGCTCGCGGATATTTCCAAGGGCATTTCCGGCAGCCGCGCGGAAAAGATTGCGCTGGTCGGCGGCGCGCTGATCGACGGAACCGGCCGCGACCCCATCCCTGATTCCGTTGTCGTGATTGAAAAAGGCAGGATCGTGGACGCTGGACCGAAGTCGCGCGTCAAGATTCCCGGCGGCACGCAAAAAGTGGACGTGCGCGGAAAGACGATCCTCCCGGGCCTTTGGGACATGCACGCGCACTTTGAGCAGGTCGAATGGGGGCCGATTTATCTGGCGGCCGGCGCCACCACCGTGCGCGACTGCGGCAATGAATTTGAATTCATCACCGCCGTGCGCGACGCCGTGGCCCATGGCCGCGGGCTGGGCCCTCGGCTGCTGCTTGCGGGAATTGTGGATGGCACCGGACCGAGCGCGATTGGCGTCGCTCGCGTAGACACGCCCGAGCAGGCGAAAATGTGGACGGACAAGTACCACGACGCGGGTTTTCAGCAAATGAAGATTTATAGTTCGGTGCCGCTCGAGGAAGTAAGAAATGTCGCCGAAGAAGCGCACCGCCTGGGTATGACGGTCACGGGCCATGTGCCGATCGGTCTGAACGCGTATCAAACGATCGAGGCGGGCCAGGACCAGATCAATCACATCCCCTACATCGTTGACATCATGATCCCGCAGCTTCCCGACGATGCCAGCCACCTCGATCACGCGAACGCCAACGCAAATCTGGATCTGAAGTCGCCCGAAGCGCGGAAAGCGATCGCCTTTCTGGTGCAACACGGAACCGTGGTAGATCCCACGCTTGCGCTGTTCGAGTTTTTCACCGCCAGCACCTCCAAACCCGCAGCCAGCATCGAGCCGGGAGTCGTAAAAGTCGCGCCGGAACTCGAGGCCATTCTCGCGGACGTCGGGCCGCCATCGCCTCATGCGGAAATCAACGAAAAAGTTTTTGCGAAACAGCTCGCCGTTGTTGGCGCATTGCATAAGGCGGGAGTTCCCATCGTAGCGGGTACCGATCAGACGGTTCCGGGGCACAGTCTGCACCGCGAAATCGAATTGTACGTCCAGGCCGGATTCACGCCAATGGAAGCAATTCAGGCTGCAACGATTGTGCCGGCGCGCGTGATGGGACTCGACAAGGAGGTCGGCACAGTGGAACCGGGTAAGCGCGCCGACGTAATTATTCTCGATGGCAATCCGCTCGAGTCCATTCACAATATTCGCAAAGTCGAATTTGTCATCACCAATGGCACGATGTACAACTGTGCGGAGCTGTGGCGCAGCGTCGGTTTCCAGCCGTAGCAGGGGGAATCATCCGATGATCCATCTCGCGAATGGCTAATCGGAAGGGCGGGGCTTCAGCCGCGCCGCCAAGCGCGCCAACAAAAGAGCTTTAGCCCCGGAAGCCGGGCTGGGGCTGCGCTTGCTTTTGTCGCGCCGGCCTTCAGGCGGGCGCAGTTGATTTTCGCAGACCGGGAACTTGCAACGCGCGCACTTTACGTGTCCGCGCGCAGGAGTAGACGACCAATGGACCAATGGACGCGAAGAAAGTTCTTCTTAGCCACGCTGACAGGCGGAATCGCCGCAAGCACGCGCCGCCTTTTTGGCGCCGGCGATCCCCCGCGCAAAATCACGGCGATTTCTGACGACACAGCGGGTCCTGCGGCGGCGCAAGGCGTTCGCCCGCTGATTATTTCCGCCGCAAACGGCTTGCAGCATCTCGACGACGGAATGGAACTGCTCAAATCCGGCGGCGACACGCTGGACGCCGCGCTCGCGGTCGTGACAAAAGTGGAAGATGATCCCAATGACGATACCGTCGGCTACGGCGGTTTGCCCAATGAAGACGGCGTCGTCGAGCTGGATGCCAGTGTGATGCACGGGCCGACGCGCCGCGCCGGATCCGTCGCCTCCCTTCAGAAAATCAAGAACCCCTCCCTCGTCGCAAAAACTGTGATGGAAAAAACCAACCACGTTTTCATTGTGGGCGCGGGCGCGCAGCACTTTGCCGAAGACGAAGGCTTTGCGCCCATGAATCTTCTGACCGAGCGTTCACGAATCGCCTGGCTGGCTTGGAAAGCTTCCATTTCGGAAAACTGGCGGCCGGGGCTCGACAGTCCCGAATGGAAGGAAAAACTTGCGCAGCTTCTGGACACACCGGAAAAATTGGCGTGGCGCGCTCACATTGAAGATGTGGTGATGCATCCGCCAACCGGAACGATCAATTGCCTGGCGGTGAATGCGAAGGGCGATATTTCCGGCACCACCACGACGTCCGGGCTGGCCTGGAAGATTGCCGGGCGGGTGGGCGATTCGCCGGTGATCGGTGCCGGTCTTTTTGTGGATAACGACGTCGGCGGAGCCGGTTCCACCGGTCGCGGTGAAGAAAACATCAAGATCGCCGGCGGCCACACCATCGTCGAAATGATGCGCCGGGGATCCTCTCCCGCCGACGCGTGCCTGGAAGCGTTGCATCGCGTGGTGCGCAACTACAAGCCGTTTCCCGACCGGCTGAAGAAATTTCACATTCAATTCTACGCGGTAAACAAGAACGGCGACTATGGTGCGGGCAGCTTGTGGGGCAAGCATAAGGACGGCCGTCCGATTCAGTATGCGGTACACGATGGCACCAAGGCGCGCCTCGTGCGCACCACTTCGATATTTGATGAACCGGGCGGAGACTACTAGAAATCGCGCGAGCGCGCTTCCACGCGCGCGCCTGCAACACGCCTAACGCTCCGAACACAAAATTTCCGCGCCGCGTGGCGGCGCGCTAGTGGACGAGTTCGGATGCGAATACCAAGCGGATGCCGCGGGCTTCGAGCGGCGGAACGCCTTCGGCGAGCGCGGCGATGGTGGCCGGACGTGGATGGCCGATGGCGATGGTGAATCCGTCGCGCTGCGCGTCGCGGGCGGCGAGCCCAAGCTGTTTGAGGATCGCTTCACGCGAGGCCGTGTCGTCCAGGAAGACCTTGCGTGAAGCGGCGGGGACGCCGGCGCGTTCGGCCATGTCGTAAGCGACGGTCTTCGCGTCGGTGCGGCTGTCCACGAAGAAGAGTCCGCGCCGGCGCAGCGCCGGCATCAACGCCTGCATCAACGCCGGATCGGCGGTGGCGCGCGAGCCTTGATGGTTGTTCACGCCGGCTGCGTACGGAACGGTTTCCAGCATTCCCGCCAGAGTCGCATCCACCTGCGCAGGGCTCATGCCCACGCGCAGTTCTATCTCTTCGGGCTTTGCTCCGTCCGCTTCGGATTCCATGGGGAGATGCAGCATCACCTGATCGCCGCGGCGCTGCGCTTCTTCGGCGAGTTCGCCCGAGAGCGGCAAGTGCGGCAGGACGGAAACGGTGAGCGGAAAGCCCAGCGCGAGCACAGCATCCGCAGCGGAGCGGTCGTAACCCAGGTCGTCAATGATGATTGCCAGCCGCGCATTTCCGGCGTTGGTAGGGTGGCGCGCTGGCGCATGCGCAGCGGCGCGCGCGGCGAGCGGCGTGACAACGTGGACCGTGTGCGTGCGCGCGCCGTGGAACGCGCAGTCGAAGCGGAGCACACCGTTCGAAGCTGTCTCGGTGATGGCCAGATCGTGCTTGCGCGCAATGGCGTGCAGAGCTTGCGCGAACGCAGCGGATTGCGATGTGTCGCTGAGAGAGATGTAGATATCGTCAGCTGCGAGAGCGTTCGCGCTGCCGTGTTTCGCGGGCTGGAGCTCCGGACGAATGGCGATTTCGGATTTGTGGCCGTTGATTTTCTGCGCAGCGGCGACGATTTCGCCGGTGATGGTGCGAAGCTCGGATTTCGAGAGAGTTTTTTTGCCGCAGCCGGCGAGAAACAGAAGAACGATGGCGGCGCATGCCGCAAAAATCCGCACCGCGCCGCGCGAATTCAAATCTAAGCGGCCAATTGCTGCCAGCCGTACACCAGCTTGGCCGCTTTCTTCTCGACTGCAGGGGCGCCCTGCAATAATTCAATCGCTTTCTTCACGACCGGATCATCCGGCGAAGAGCTGGGCAGCGCGGCAGGCTGTGTGAGGTCGGCCTGCGCGAGAAGATCGTCAATCGAAGGATGCACTTCCGCGGTGGGCGGCACGCCCTCGGCGGGTATGTCCTTGCTACCCGGCGTGAAATAATTCGCGACCGTGAGAATCAGCGCGGAGCCGTCGTCCATTTCGATCAGCTTCTGCTGCGAAGCGGTGCCATAGGTGCGTTCGCCCACGGTGCTGCCGCGCTTGTTGTCGGCGATGGCCGCGGCAAGAATTTCGGCGGGCCCAGCCGTGCCGTTGCCGATCAGCACAGCGACGGGCTCCGTCCACACAACTTTCGAGGGATCGGCGGAAGAGACGACGGGCGTGACCGTCTGGCCTTTCAGCGTGGCGATCGTGCCGGAAGAAAGGAAAAGCTGCGCCGTAAGAATTCCTTCCTGGTCGTCGCCGAGCGAAGAATCGCGCAGGTCGAGAAGCAATTTCTTCGCGCCGGATTTCTGGAATTGCACCAGTTTTTCGCGAATCTGCTTGGAAACTCCAGGAGTGAATTCTGGCACGCGCAGGTAGGCGACGTCGCCGTTCAAGCGGTCTTCCACGAGCTTGGGCGCCGTGAGCTTCGCGAGCGTGATGTTCATTTCCTGCGGTTCGGCTTTGCCGCGGCGAATCACGGAAAGCTGCACGGTGGTTCCCGGATTGCCTTTCAGCAGCAATTGCGCTTGGTCAATGGCCATCTGTCCGGTGGTGAATCCGGCGATTTTCTCGAGGATGTCGCCGATGCGCAGGCCGATTTTCGCGCCAGGGCTATCGGGCAGCACGCCGATCACACCGATGTAACCGAAGCGGCGCGTGAGCGCCAGACCGGTTTCGGCGGGCGGATTGCTGGCGCTTTTGTCCTTGAAGTCTTTGTATTCGAGCGGGCTCAGATAGGCGGATTGCGGGTCGAGAGAATCGAGCAGGCCGTGGAGCGAGCCGTTGGTGACGGCGTGCATGTTGGGATCGTCCACGTAATCGCGCTGGATGTGTTGCAGAACTTCGCTATAGACGGTCAGCGCGCGGAAAGCTTTGTCATCGGATGAACGGCCGAGCATGTATCCGGTGGCCGCGTAGGCGACCACCAGAACTGAAATCCCCAGAACAATTTTTTTGCCGAGCGGGCTCATGCGTTGTCCTTTTTAGTGCCCCAATATTAGATGACCGCAGGCCGAAGCCGGTTTCGTGCCGCGCCGGTAGCCTGTGGCCGGCCGCGCGACTGGGCTTTTCGTTAGACTGGCCCGCTGCGCGTAAGAAAGCATGATTATACCGTGAGTTGGCGTTTGGGAGTTGCGTGATTCGCGGGGCGTGATTAGTAACTCGTGAGTAGTGATTCCCGTCCCGAGCCGCGCGATTCCTGACTTGTAGCTTGTGATTTGCGGAGCACGAGATGCGCGCGAGAAGGCCCTATCACAGGGTTTAGAGTGAGGGGTCGCTGTTTGTTTTCTGTAAGTTACGCAGGTTCCCAATCCGGATGTAGGGGCTAGAAATTGGCGAGTGGCGAGGTAAGATTGGTGAACGCGGACATGCCAGCCATTTTCCAAACGGCGAGAAACAGCAGCGATTGGGAAAAGTTTTCTTGTTGTGAGCGAATTAGATGGATTTCTAATTCTTGCGTAGCGACTAGAAATGGGCGAGTGGTGCGCCGCCGTTGGCGCTTCCTGAAGCGTAAACCGTGCGAAAAACGGGTCGACAAACATGTAATTCTCGACCGGTCAGAATTGCACTGCGCGCTGATTGCAGAGGAGTTATGGGCATTTGTAATCGCAATCGAGCCGATGAACAATTGCGTGGTTGGCGGATGCTGATTGGTAAGTAATGACGCCTGATCTATGCATCGTGGTCCACGACCCCTCAGCTGTGACCCGCGCACCGCGCGGCGAACCAGCGCACCAGAAGCGATCCGCGCCGAGAGCTGCCGAGAATGGCACGAAGATGAGAACAATTTCATGTTTTAGTTTCCGTCCGAGATTAGCGCGGAGGTGGCGCGGAAACAGCTGCCCGTCGGTACACATGTGGTCCAGAAACAGTTCAGAACCAGTACCCACTGGCCGACGACGATCCGGAACCTGTACTTTTCTGCGAGGAAGGATCGCACAGCTGTCCGTTTGTCGGGGCGGGCGGAAAGCGAGCGGCTAAGGGGCGCGACTCGGTGTGTTGTTCTAGACCGAGGCGGATTGGTTCAGAGGGTTGATTACGCGAAGCGAACCGTATGTCTGTCCGTCCGACAAATCTTCTGAGTAGACAATCGACGCCCCAGCGCCTCCAGCAGCTTGGATTATGAGCGCATCCCAGAACGAAATATTGTAACGCTGCTCGATTGCAAGAGCCTCCAGTATAGATTCGGCCGTGTTAACCACGATATTCCAGCTCAAATAATCCTGCAGCAATCGGCGCGTCTGTTCAATGGAGAGGGGATGAGCGGTCTTTCGGCGGAGGTTGACGCAAAGCTCCTGGAGAACCTGGGTGCTCAGCACGCCGCCACCGGAATTCCAAAGCCTTTCGATCAGCGATCGCGCCCGATCGTGCTTGACGCCAGTCGAGGGATCGTGCGCATAGAGGAGGATGTTGGTGTCGACGAAGACCTTATCGCTCATGCAGTTCGTCGCGCGAAACAGGACGTGTCCAGCCCAGGTCGAGTCCTGTGCGGAGTCGCGCTAGGGCTCGTTTTCGAGCACGGTCATAGCCCTTCCGCTGGCGCACGATTTCATCGAGTTTGGCGGCCAGCAAGGCACTAACGGAAAGACCCTCTTCGGCCGCCAGAATGCGCGCTTCGCGCAAGACATCGGCATCGAGCTTCAGTGTGATGTTCGCTTTCATGAATGGCACGCATTTGCGTGCTGCACCATTTTACGTGCCGCGGTTCCGATTTGCAAGCTCTGCGCAAATGTACGGCTTTGGCTGAGCACCCGCCGACACATCGGTGAAAACCAGGCTTGCTCGTTAGGACAAGCAGGTGCTTTTGATACAAAAAGCCGACAACGTGAGCGAGCCAAGCTCACTTCCAGTACCGCCCGAGCAAGGCGATGATCGCGCCGAAACCCATGTTGATTGTCGTTCGCGGTGTTTCGTTGAGAGCTTTGCGGGCAGACTCATTCCTGAACAGGAGGAAGCGGATGCCAATGCACACGATGGTGAGAGATAACCCCCAAAATATTTGACGAAACCATTCAGTGGATGGAAAGAGGTACAAGCGTGAATGGGCTCGTAAGGCTTACCATGCGGAGAAACGTCGCAGAGAAGATGAAAGGTTGCAATTCGTTAAGCGTTCCGTTCGGATCCGCTGATGCGCAGACGGCGATTGGCGCGAGCTGTGGCGTGAGACGGCAACCGAATTGGGTGATACAGCATGAAGGACGAAGGCGAAGAATATAAATTATTTGATGTAACCGAATGTTTGTGAAGGCATCCAAGTTTGTGTAGGCAAATTGCTGCTCTTGGCGTCAATTGTGGCGGAGTACTAAGGCCCATTTTCGGCCCCACCTGCAATCCCCTATGCCGCCGGAGGGAAGCTATGCTTGGCCTTAAGCCGGTGCTTTGGCAGGAAGCATTCATTCGAGCTGTGGATGAGCCGGACCGGGAAACATTGGCTCGCCTGATCCGTGAAGCGGAGTTCGCGATCTTTTTTCGGCGGCAGCAGCTGGAAAACCCCGCGAATTATCGCGACGAAGTGCGCGCGATGAATCTGGCGAAGCTGGCCATGGATTCGATCAAGGTTCAGAAACTCGGCGGCGTGAGGAACCTTACGTTGTTGAAAGATTGCTGTTCGTTTCAGAAATCCGCTTGACGGATCACGCGCTACGATTTTCCACGTTTTTTCAAGCTCCGCAACCTCTCCAGCGCGAAACTCGATTTAGCAGCGCAGTTCATCCATGACCGTTGTTCGCATCCGCGCAATTACCAGTGAAGTGCAGCGAGGTGAGGACCGATAAATGACATTGTCCGGGAGGGACGTGCTTTTGGTTGGGCAGAGTTTTCAACCTCCCAACCGCCTGACGAACTGGCTGCGGCGCTGGGGATTCCGCTGCTACTTTGCCGGCAATATGCGGACAGCCCGCGAGTTGTTGAGCTCGATGCAGGTGGATGTGGTGCTCAGTGATATGCACCTTTCCGATGGGACCGGCATTGCGCTGCTGGGGACTTTGGCCGACTTGGCGATTACTGCGTTCCTCTGCTTGCCCGTCGAAACCAGCTGCTTCTGGTTGCCCGCCATCGACGCTGGAAAAAAATGCCTGGGATTGCCCGCCCTGCGGCCCGCGGAGTTTGCGAAAGCGCTGGAAGAAATGGCCCGGGGTTTGGGAACTGCGACGAGGGGCTGAGTTTTTTCGGCGTGACACCGTGTCGAGATCGCTTGCGCGCGTGCGGCACTAGGTTCTGAAATCGATGGACCAGAAGCGCGGGGCGGGGCGAAGGAATTCGAAGCCAACCAGCGTCGTGCCGGCCTGCGTTTTTATGGTGCGGGCGATGCGGCAAGGCAGCTCCTCATTGGTCTGCATGTTAGCCACCAAAAATTTCTGGGACGTCGCCAGTTCGCGCGAAAGTGAGAGCAAGCCGCCACTGGCGCTTACGTTCAGTGTGACGGCGTGTTCGACGAAAGGCTCATCTTGCGAATGGCCATAGATGAAGACCGGCAGAAATGCCGAAACTCGATGACTCCGCCGCCTGTTCGCTTTTGAAACGGCGGCCCGCGGAGCCAGCTCGCCGCGAGAACGAACTTTCCCTGGAAAAAGTAATTTGCGCCAGCCCATGGATATCCTTTGTGTGCAACGATACTGCGCGTATCGGCCACCTGGCAGAATTCTTTACGGGGCTGAGGGTACGGGTAGTTTACGCTGCATCGTGCGGGATGCGCGCGGAATGTGCGCGCCAGGTTTAGGTTGCGTGCCTGTTGGCAGATGACGAGCAACAGCGGGCTGGTTCGGGTAAGCTAACGCTCATGATGCGAAGCGGATTGGCGCCTGTCGAGCTGCGGCGATGACGGCGGCGGATTTTCGGCGGCTGGCGCTGGGTTTTCCGGAAGCGACGGAGAGTGCGCATATGGAACATCCGGATTTTCGCGTGCGCGGAAAGATATTCGCGACGCTTGGTTATCCGGATGCGGGTGTGGGGATGGTGAAGCTTTTCCCGGACCAGCAGAACGATTTCGTGCGCGCCGAGCCGAAAGCCTTTGCGCCGGTGAACGGTGCGTGGGGACGGCGCGGGGCGACGCATGTGCGTCTGAAAGCCGCGAAGCAGGCCAGCGTGCAGCGTGCGCTGGAGGCGGCTTGGCGGAATACGGCGCCGCGTAAACTCCTTGCGCAATATGACGGAAACGATTCGCGTGGCGGCGCGCGGCAGAGCTGATTTCGCGCCCACCCGGGCTAGTTGATTCGCTGGTTCGCACGCTGATTCCACGCGTCATTGTTCGTGAAATTCGATGAGATGAGCGCTCGCCCTTTTTTCTACGCACAACTCGGCGCGGCATTGGCGGCGGGTCTGGCGCTGCGTTTGTTCTTCATTTGGCGCTTTCCGTTTTATTCCGGGGACACGAAATTCTACGAAGAGCTGGCGCGGAATTGGCTGGACCACGGCGTGTACGGGCTATATGTGCGCGGAACGCTGACTGCCGTGGACATGCGCGTACCGGGGTATCCGGCATTTCTTGCGGCGATTTATTTTGCGATCGGGCGAAGCGCGCGGCTGGTGATGGTGATGCAGGCGCTGGTGGATCTGGGGACTTGCGTGCTGGTAGCACTCGCCGCGGCGCGGCTGGCGCCGGTTTCTCGGCGCGCGATTGTGGGCACGGCGGCGTTATGGATGGCTGCGCTGTGCCCGTTCACTGCGGACTACGTGGCGGTGGTGCTTACGGAAACGCTCGCTACTTTTTTTACGATGTTGGCGGCGCTGCTGTTTGTTTATTTTTTGACCGAGCCTGCGCTGGATTTGTCTAGGGATGCGGCCGGGCGGCGAGGGACAATTTTG
>Ga0210394_10005596_pt1 | contig 14024 bp, 12 predicted proteins | sample IncBWC12MmetaG_FD_160121 | JGI IMG/M metagenome (GOLD analysis project Ga0210394, IMG submission 160121) | Forest soil microbial communities from Barre Woods Harvard Forest LTER site, Petersham, Massachusetts, United States - Inc-BW-C-12-M | ecosystem: Environmental > Terrestrial > Soil >...
GATCCACACGGCGATCGCGCCGACCGCGGCCTGCCAACAGATCGCCAAGAAAACGCCGGCGCCGGTCGCGACGCCTCGTCCTCCCCGGAAGCCCAGCCATACGGGATACAGGTGACCTACCAGGGCGAGGAGCGCGACGAGAGTCATCCATCGGACGTTGTCCCCTGTGGCTCGCGCGGCGAGCGACACGGCGAGGTAGCCTTTCGCGGCGTCGAGCGCGAGAGTCAGCACGCTTGCCGCGATTCCGGAAACGCGGGCGACGTTGGTCGCTCCGATATTGCCGCTCCCGCGCTCGCGAATATCGCCGCGGCCGCTGATTCGCACGACGAGATAGCCGAAGGGGATCGATCCCAACAAGTAAGCCATCAGCGGAAGCCACCACAGGGTGGCGGGATTCGCTGCGGGATCCAGCAGAAGGACTGCCGCGCTCACGATGCAGGCTCCCGAGAAAAGGCGTAAGTTGCCAGGCGAGTATACTCGGCGCGAGCCCGCTGGAGAACGCTCTGGTAGAGGTGGAACTCCCGGGTTGTCAGGCGGCCAAATTCGGGCATCCCGAGTTCTTCGACGGCAGCGTGGAGTGGGCCCATTCCTTCCGCAGAGTGAAATCGCGCCAGCGTGATGTGCGGGCGAAACTCGCGCGTCTCCCGCGCAACGCCCAACGCTGCGAGCCGCGCCTCAATCGCCACGAAGAGTTCACCTAGCGCGGGGTTCGATTCTATGCCGGCCCAGAAGACTCGCGGGCGTTTGGCGTCGGGGAAGAAACCCAGGGCGGCGAAGCGCAGGTCAACCGGCGTGATGGTCCGAACCTCAGCCAGCGCCGACTGGATTTGCGCAGCCTTCTCCGTCGGTACTTCTCCGATGAATTTCACGGTAAGGTGCGCACCTTCGAGAGGCACCCAGCGCGCGCCGCGGGAGATCTTCGCGAGCCGCCGGCTTAGTTCGGCGAGGGCCTGGCGGACGGACTCAGGGATGTCCACGGCTACGAAGAGACGCAATCGTTCAGCTCTTCACGCCGGCGGACCGCGGCTTCCCTTGTCCGGCGTAGAGAAAATAACGGCGGACCGTATCGAGCGCCATCTGCGAAGCATGCCAGCGAATGCGTTCGCGGTCACCGGGAAAGCGCATGACGTGCTCCTTGAAACCCGCGGCGTCAGCGAGCGCGATGTACACGAGGCCCACGGGCTTTTCCGGCGAGCCTCCTCCAGGCCCGGCAACGCCTGTGATCCCGATGCCGAGCGTCGCCCCGGTACGGAGGCGGATGCCCGCAGCGAGCGCAAGCGCGACTTCGGGGCTGACGGCTCCCTTGGCTTCGATGAGCGCGGCCGGAACGTCCGCCCAGGCGGTCTTGAGTTCATTGCTGTAGCAGACGGCGCCTCCCAAGAAGTATGACGAACTGCCCGGTATTCGCGTGAGCCGCTCGGAGAACAATCCGCCGGTGCAGCTTTCGGCGGCTGCGATGGTGGCGCGGTTCAGCGTCAGCTCGCGCGCGACGATCTCCTCGAGCGACTGCCCGTTTGTTGTGAAGATGCTTTCGCCGAGCGCCAGCTTGATCAACTCGACCAACTCGTCGAGCATGCGCTCGGCGGCCGGGCCATCCTTAGACCAGGTGCGGAGATGGATTTGAATCTCTCCGAGGCCCGCCAGGATGGTCGTTTGCACGTCGCCGTAGCGGGTGTAGATGGGCGCGATGCGTTCGTCGAGTTCCGATTCGGGCACGCCCACGGTGCGTAGTTCGCGAGCGTACAGGCGCGTGTCGCCAGCCAAACGAGCCAGGCGCGGTTCCACGTGCTTGCTGAAAATCGCTTGCAGTTCGTGCGGCGGGCCGGGCAGAAGAACGACCACGTGTCCGTCGGGCTCGAGCCACAGGCCCGGCGCAGTACCGCGCGAATTCTCCAACACATCGGCGCCTTCCGGGACCATCGCTTGCCGGGCGTTCCTTTCGGACATGGTCCGTCCTAGCCGGCGGAAGCGCGACTCGATGGTGCGCAGCACGTCATTGTTCAGCGACAGTTTGCGGCCCAGCAATTCGGAGAGCGCCTCGCGCGTCAGGTCATCGTTGGTGGGTCCGAGTCCTCCGGTCGCAATCACCAGGTCGGCGCGGGTGAGCGATTCGCGGAAGGCGTCGCGAAGCTGATTGTGTTCGTCGGCAACCACCGTCTTGCGTTCCACGGCGATGCCCAGGCGGTTGAGGCGGTCGGTGATGTACAGGGAATTGGTATCGAGCCGATCCGGAGTGAGCAACTCCGATCCGATGGCGATGATCTCGGCCTTCATCAGCGCGGCAGCGGCAGGCCTTCGACGTCCCAATCGAGGCTAAATAGCGCGCTCGAGGTGGTCAGCACCGCGCGCTTGGTAGGCAGCAGGGCCAGGCCAACCAGCCCGTGGCCGCTCAACACAAGGTCGGCTTCGCTGCCATCCGGCCGGATGCGGACGATGCCGCGCCGCCCGCCCTTGGAGGCCGCAACGTAGAGATTCCCTTCGCGGTCGAAGGCCATGCCCTGCGGCCGTCCGAGCCCTCGATAGAACAGGCTGATTTCGCCCTGATGATTGATGCGGCAGATGTGGTCGTAGCTCGAAGTGGTCGGGCCGGAAACGTAGAGCTCGCCCTCGGGGCTGAACGCTAGATGGTAGGCCGCAATGGAGGGTTCGAGGGTTGCAAAAACGAAGATCTGGCGGTCGGAATTGATTTTGAAAATCGTTCCGCTGCGGTCGCCGACGAAAAGATTGCGCTCGGAGTCAAACGCCAGGCCCGTGGCGATCCCCATGCCCTCGACCCACAATTGCGAGCGCCCGTCGGGCGTGACGCGGTGGACGGTGCCGTCATCGCGGCAGGAGACGTACAGCACCCCCGCGCTGTCCAGAGCCAAACCGGTCGGATTCACCAGCTCCGTGACGAACGGCTTCACCTGGTAGTTTGCGGTCACCTTGTAGAGCGATACGGGAACCTTCTGCCCGCGCTGGCCGCTGTAGGTGACGTAGATATTCCCCTGCGCATCCACCGCAGGGCTGGCAACCGGGTGGAGGTTGTCGGCAATCTGCACGCCGAGCTTGACGGCAAACGGCTCGCTCTCGCCCTGCGTCGTGGATACCCGTACGAGGTTGCTCCCCGGGCCTTCCGGGACGCGCGCGACCAGGGAATTCTCCGCGGCAATCAACACCCTGGTTTCCGAATCGCCAAACTCCACGCGCGGGCGCGCATTGTTGTGCGACTCAAATCCGCTGCCAGCAATGATGATTTCCCCGCCGGGGATTGCGGCGGCAGGCGTAATTCGTTCGATGCGAGGTTTGAGGTCGTTGCCCAATGTTTACATGACCGCCGGCCTGGATTTGTCCACCAGGGCCTCACAGACCCAAGAGCCGAGCGAAGCAGAGCCCGAACGCGGCATAGAGGCCGGCGACCCAGTCGTCAGCCATAATACCCAGGCCGCCGGGAATGGATTCGGCCTGCCGCGCAGGGAAGGGCTTCCAAATATCGAAGACGCGAAAAAGTATAAATCCTAGGAGCAAATATTTCCAGTTCAGCGGCGCCAGCGATAGAAAGTAGGCAAGGTACTGCCCCGAGACCTCGTCTATGACCACGAATTGCGGATCTTTCTTGCCGGAAAATTCGGCGGCGCGATGCGCGGCCCACAGGCCAGCTGCGGCCAGGACCAACGCGACTGGCAGGGCCGTCCAGGCTGCCCAGAGCACTTGCCGGCCAAGGTCAGGCTGGGGGCCCGAGGCGACAGGCAGCGGGAAATAGAGTCCCGTGAGGGCGTAGAGCAAGATGCCGGCGAGAGAGCCCCAGGTGCCAGGAGCTTTTGGGAGGTAGCCGAGGCCCAGAGCACTGGCGACGGCTAGAGCGAGGCGCGGCTTTGGCTGTTCCTCAGCGCTCGGATTCATGCGGGCCGGCCGCATCCGAGCCGGACTCGTCGGGCTCGTCCTCTTCGAATACCGGCTCGGAGACCACGTACCGCTCGGAAGACCAGTTGGCCAAATCGATCAGGCGGCAACGCGCGCTGCAAAAGGGGAAATCGGAGTCGTTGGCCGAATCGGTGGGTTTCTTGCAAATTGGGCAGCGGTGTTTCATCGGCCGAACCTGCCTTGTTCAGCGCTCGGGCGTGTTTCAAGCGATCACGCGGAGCGGCGCTCCCGTTGAGATCGTCCGCGCTGGAGCGAAGCCCGTGTTCGCGGCCACGGGCAAAGCCTCGCGCGGCGTCTCGCTTAGAGTTTCGTGCACTTCCAGCACCCGGCCGACTAAGTCGTAGTCATGCGACTCGGTAATTTCCACTGTAGTCATGTCGCCGGGCCGTGCCGCGCGCTCGCCGGCCGGAGGTTCCAGGTCGTTGAGATATAACTTTCCGTCGATTTCCGGCGCCATGCCCTCGAGGCGCGCTTCCCAGACGAGCGGGGTGTCTTTCGAGGGACCCTCGACGAGCGCGGGCAATTTTTGACCAACGAAGCGCCGCAGGCGCCGCGCCGAAATGTGCCGCTGCATGGCCATCAAGCGGTCGCGGCGTTCGGCGATGAGTTCGGGGGCCAGCTTTTTTCCCTTGAGCGCGTGGCTCGCCGCGTTCTCGACATCGGAATAGGCGAAGACGCCCATCCAGTCGAATTCGGCGGCCCGCACGAACGAGGAAAGCTCGCGGAAATCGCCCTCGGTTTCGCCGGGGAATCCGACGATGAACGAAGTGCGCAGCATCACGCCGGGAATCGTCGCGCGGATGCGCTCGAGCAGGCGCAGGAAGGCCTCGCCGGTCGATCCGCGCTTCATCCGGGCGAGCACGCGTCGGCTGGCGTGCTGCAAGGGCATGTCAAGGTACTTCACCAGGCGCGGGTGTAGCGCCAGCGTGTCGAGCAGGCGTTGAGTCACGCGGTTCGGATAGGCGTAGAGAAAGCGCACCCAGGCAAGATCTTCCACGGCGGCCAGCCGCTCCAAAAGCGCGGCCAGGCCGTCTCGCAGGCCCAAATCTTCGCCGTAAGAAGTGGTGTCCTGCCCGATGAGTGTGATTTCGCGCACGCCTGCCGCGGCCAGGTTTTCGGCTTCGCGCACCACAGACTCGAATCGCCGGCTGCGGAATTGCCCGCGCAGTTGCGGAATGATGCAGAACGTGCAGGGATGATCGCAGCCCTCGGCGATCTTGATGTAGGCGGCGTGGCGAGGCGTGGCGAGCACGCGAGGCGTGGCGTCGTGGTAAAGGAATGCTGGCGGCGCGGCCGGAGCGGCGCGCAAATCGCCCTGGACGGCTTCCAGGATGTGTTCGAGTTCGCCCGTGCCGATGACCGCGTCGACCTCGGGTATCTGCTCGCGGATCGCGTCGCGATAGCGCTCGACCAGGCAGCCGGCTACGACCAGACGGCGCGCGCGGCCGAACCTCTTGTGCTCGGCCATCTCGATGATCGTATCCACCGATTCCTGCTGCGCCGGCTCGATGAAACTGCAGGTGTTGACGACCAGCACGTCGGCTTCGTCGGCGCGCGGCGTGAGCTCATACCCATGGCGCGCCAGAATGCCCATCATGACCTCGCTGTCGACGAGGTTTTTGGGGCAGCCCAGACTGAGAAATCCGACCTTCGGCATGGCGGACAGTTCTTGCTCTCCCTCGTGAATCAGCAATTCTAGCACATCGAGGAATGTGCGCTGCGTGGCGCAGCCGCGGTTACGGTCGCGCCTCCGGTGCGTGGGCGGTTAGCGCGAGGCGGGCCGTGCGCGCAGCGCGGCTTGCAGTTGGGCGAGAAGCTCGACGAACGTGCCGGCTTCGGCTCCGTGGGCGCCGAAGCGCGAGGCCTGATAAAGCTCGGTGAGCCGCGCAACCGGCGCAGCGACTTCATCGCGACGCAGCGAGGCGGCGAATTCGAGAGGCGTCTGCGCCGGCAATTTTCGCCAGCCGCGCCGCTCGAGTAGGCGCAGCATGCGGCGATAGGAAAGCGCGGCCGCGTGCGGCGGCAGGGGCGCCTGCCGCGCGCGAAGACGCCACGCCAGCAGGACGCGCTCGCGCAGCGAGGCGCTGCGGAAACAGAGCGCCAGGGCGAGGAGCGCGCCGAGGGAGATGGGTATCCAAGCCGGCGCTGCCGTGACGCTCTCCTGCCAGCCGCGGACGCGCGTGGCGCCCGCGTTGCGCGCACTCTCGAACTGCGAGCGAAACTGCGTGCTCCAGTCGCGCGAGACGCGCTGCAGGTTCTGCGCCAGCGTGTACTGGTGGAAGAAATCGTAGTTGATGACCCACTCACCCCATTGCAGCTCGAACCAATCCACGTAGAAGCCGAGCCGCGTGAGCAGCCCGATAGCGTGCTCGTCGCTGGGCGGCGTGGGATCGAACGTCAGCCAGCCGTATCCAGGAAAGAAGGCCTCCACCCAGCTATGTGCGTCGCTGGCGCGGATGATGTAGTCGCCGCCCACGCTGTTGTAGTCGCCGGGCAGGAAGCCGTTGATGTAGCGCGCCGGCACGCCAAGGCTCCGGAGCATTACAGTCATGGCCGTGGCGAAGTATTCGCAATGGCCGGCGCGCCGCTGGAACAGGAAATAAGCCAGGGGGTCGGCGGGTGGCTCGCCGGAGAGGTCCAGCGTGTAGCCGTAGTGCCCGCGCAGGTAGGCTTCGATATCGTGCGCCTGGTCGTAGGGCGTTTTCGCGCGGCCGACGATTTGGCGGGCCAATGCCGGAATGCGAGGGTCGAGGTTCGGCAGCTGCAGGTATGACTGACGCACGGAGTCCGGATAGGCGGTCCCGGCGGCACGCAGGAGGTCGGCGGGAACCTGCGGTACCTCTGAGACGGCGTCGTAGCGGACGTTCGAGAAGTTGTGGAAGGGGTTCGAGAGCGAGCCCGTTCGATCCTCGACGAGATAGGTCCGGCGAAGGGTCCGCCCACCGGGCGCGGCGTCCCCGATGAACTCCCCGCGGATTCGCACGGGCTCTGCGGCTACAAACAGCGCGTCGGAAGCCATCGGTTCGAGCAAAACCGTATAGCGTAGCGGCAACAGGTAGCGGCGATCGAGGGATGCGGCGTTCTTCACGGAGAGCCAGCCGTCCGGATTCTGGCTCAGCGCGTAGGGCTCATGTTCTTCGGTGTACCATCGCCGGCCGTCAAATGTGGTGAGCGCGATGCCGCGCCAGTGCGTGCTCTGCGCGGCTGCCGGATCTCCGTCCACCTGGATGCGCATGACCACGGCACTGCTGCGCTTGATTTCGCCGATCTGTCCAAGCTCGACGTCGTCGCTGAAGCCGGATATCAGGGATGGTTGCAAGTTGAAGCCGGAAAGATAACCGGCGGTGAAGCGCGGAATCAGGAAGAAAATCCCGGTTCCCAGGACCAGCGCGCTGACGGCAATGACGCTGGAGGTGATGCCCAGCGCGGTGTGCAGGCGCCGTGCGCTTGCAGTGCCCGATTCAAGAGGAGCCGAACGCGCCTCCTCGGCGCTGCCGCGCATTTCGAGGCCGATGAAGGTGGAGACGCAGAGCGCCAGGAAAACCAGGAAAAATAGGAGAAACATCGTGTCCACGGTCAGAATCGCCGCGGCCAGCATGGCGGCGAACGCCAGCAGCGCAAGGAACAAGTAGTCGCGCGTGGTGCTCGCGCTGTAGAGGCGTACGATCATCGCGAAGAGCATCAAGTGAATCGCCGCGAGCAGCGCGGAATAGAGCGCCGGGTTTTGCGCGTCGCTGGCCAGCATCCGCGAAACCCACCACAGGTCCGCGGGAAAAAAGAAGAAATACCCCACCACCAGCAAGGTCGCCGCGCGGGGGGAGAGTTCGGGCGAGCGGCCGTGCCACCAGCGATAGCCCTTCACCAGCAGCGCCAAAGGAGGGAGCAGGATCGAGACCAGATCGAGTTTGCCGGTCGATACCAGGGTCAAAACGCTTACGAGCAGGAGCAGATAAAGCGAAATCTGAAAGTAGCGGCCCAGAGCGGAAGACGGGGACGCAACGAACATGGGAGCGGTGACCATGGCGGTGAGACCAGTCTAGCATCGGCGGTGGGCAGATCGCCGCTGGGCGCCGGAAGCGCGCGCGAAACAGCCAACCTACGGCAACGGGTTAGAGGGCGTGAAGAGCGGCGGCAGCGATCTTGCGGGTGGCGCTCGAGACCGGAAGGCGACCCAGTTCGACCAGGGGCGGCTTTCGCGCTCCGGCAATCGCGGGAAGCCGCGCGACGCGAACGAGAAACGGCAGCAGGCGGATCTCGCGAAACGTGACGGTATGGCGCGCGGCTGCCAGAGCTTCGAGGTGCGCTGACGGAACCCCGATGCTTTCGAGGTGACGCGTAAGCGTGTGCCCCGCGTCGCGGCCCGCTGCCACGGCGGGGAACTGCCACAGCCGCGAAAACAACGTGCCGTCGCCGTTCTGGTGCCGCACGAGAAGCGTGCGACGCTGCGGATCGAGCAGCACGGCTGCGGCGAGGGTTATGCGTACCGTCCGGGCCCTTCGGCGCGCCCCGGGCAAGTCGCCGGCAATCCCCAGCGCGCGGGCGCGGCACCAGCGTTCGACAGGGCATTCCCCGCAGCGCGGCGCCCGAGGCGTGCAAACGGTTGCGCCCAGCTCCATCATCGCTTGATTCCAGTCGCCCGGCGCGCCGCGGGCAAGCAAGCTATCGGCCGCCGTGGCAAGGCGCCGCCATCTCCGGGGCTGGCGCGGCTCGCCGCGTACCGCGCCGAGCCGCGCCAGCACGCGCGCAACGTTTCCGTCGAGCACGGCGAGCGGCTCGCCGTAGGCGATGCTGAGCACGGCTGCCCCGGTGTACTGGCCGACGCCGGGCAGCGCCAGCGCGTCCGCGAGACTGCGCGGAAACTCGGCGTCGCGCCGCGCGGCGATTTGCTTGGCCGCGCGGTGCAAGTTGCGCGCACGGCTGTAGTAGCCGAGCCCGGCCCAGTGCTGCAGCACGGTATCCAGTCGTGCCCCTGCAAGGCGGCGTACCGTGGGAAAACGCGCCACGAAGCGCCGATAGTAGGGAACTACGGCGGCGACGCGCGTCTGCTGCAGCATGATTTCGGATAACCAGATGCGGTAGGGGTCGCGCGTTTGCCGCCAGTCGAGATTGCGCTTGCTGCGGGTGAACCAGGCGAGCAGCCGCCGTCGAAATTGCGGCAATTCTGGCTCGGGGATGACCACCAGGCTTTCGGGCATGAGAAGTCGCGCCGAGGATCGTACGGGAAGCGGCGCGGAGACATTGTCGCACAAGCGCCGCGCCCGCCGCCCGTGACTGCGCGCGCTCAGCGCAGCCCGGCGGCAGCGGTCTATGTATTGAGGAAGAGGATGTAGGAGGAGCTCCAGAGGCTCGTGGGAATCGATCCGCGCGGTTGGTGAGTGAGGATGATTTTGAAGACGTCCGAGGCGGCGGCCTCGTCGAGGAAAGAGCGCCCGGCCTCCGCCGTTTGCGGCGTGACGTCCGCCAGGTAGCGCAGGATTTCGTAGATCGATGCGCCCGCCGGCCCCATCGGCGTCTCGAATCCGCCGCTGCGAAACGCGAGCACTGAATCGAGCGTGTAAAAATGCCAAGCCAGGCTCGCGCAGAGCCCCACGCCCCGCTCGAAGACGGGGTCCCGCGCGTCGCTTCGCGCCTTCACCGGCGGTGGAACGAACGGGTCGAACAGGAGAAGCACCCGGCGTTCGTCCTCGCGAGCGAACTCGCGCACTTGCAGCACGCCGGTCTTGGCGGAGGCCTTCCAGTCCACGTGGCGCGTGCTGTCCGACGTCTGGAATTCGCGGATGGAGTAGAGGTCGTGGCCCCGCCCGCGCATGTAGCTTTCGAGTTCGCCGCTCACGAGCGGCAGGATTTCGCAGACCTCGTCGGTCGGCTCGACGGACGGATAGACGACGGCCTCCAGACGCGATTCGACGCGGCGCGTCTTTTCGAGAAAACCGAACGGGAATTTGGTCCGGAGTCCCAAGGCGTCCTGGCGATAGATCCCACGGCGTGGGAAGAGCAATTCGACGGGCTGCTGCACGGTTTGCCGGCGCGGCAGGTAGGGGAAGTAGACCGGTGCGGTCAGGATTTCGTTCGCGCTCTTCGCGCGATCGCGCGATTTCGCCGCGGCTCCGGTCAGCTTCAGGGAGAACGACGGCAGGGTCTGCTTGTGATTGCTAAGTTCGGCCAGCGCCAGCACCGGCCGGCCCGCGAAAATGTGCTCGGGCAGTTCCAGGCGCAATTCCACGCCGCTCAATACCGCATGCGAGAGTATGCCGGAGACGAGAATCCCGGCAAGAAGGCAAGCCAGGACCATGAACAACAGGTTGTTGCCGGTGTTGAGCGCGGCCACCATCACCACGAAAATACCGCCGACATAGGCGACGCCTTCATGCGTGACGCGATATTCCACCCGGTGGGCGAAACGAAACAGCGGCGTGCGGCGCGCCAGCGCGGGCACCAGCGTGATGGCTACCCAGCCGGCCGCGGCCAGCGCCATCGTCGCCGTAGCCGCCGCGAGCCACACTTTGCCGCTTTCCGCGGCGGAGCTGGAATAGAGCGCCAGCAGCAGAGCCGCGGCAAGCTCGGCGATGGCCAGGAAGAAGAGGCGCCAGCCCGCCCGATCGATCCGGCCGACGTGGGCCTCGTCTTTCTCGGAGTGGGCGCGCCACCAACGCAGCAGCGGCAGAGAGCTCATCAGAGTGGGACGCGCGTCGCTTCGATGATTTCCGTGAGGATCGCTTCGGCCTGCGCCGATTTCTTTTGGGTGGTGGCGTAGCGGGTGTTCACCACCAAGCGATGAGCGAAGACGGGCAGCACAAGCTGCTTGAAATCATCAGGAAGGCAGAAGTCGCGCCCTTCGATGAACGCGCGCGCCTGTGCCGCGCGCTGCAGCATCAGCGAGCCGCGGGGGCTGACGCCGAGCGTGAGGCGCTCGGTCTGGCGCGTGCGTTCGATGATCGCGAGCGCGTAGTCGAGAAGGCTGTCGTCCACGCGCACGCGCGCGACCGTCTCCTGCATGGCCACGACGTCGCCCGCTTCCATCACCGCGTCGCTGGTCGCGCCGGCGTGCGGGCCCACGCGGCTGCGCAGAATCTCCTTCTCGCTTTCCCGCGACGGATAACCGATGCGGATGCGCAGCAGGAAGCGATCGAGCTGGGATTCGGGCAGCGGATAAGTGCCGTGGTGCTCGATGGGGTTCTGCGTGGCCAGCACCATGAAGGGCTGCGGCAGCGGGTGCGTGTGGTTGTCCATCGTGACTTGCGCTTCGTTCATGGCTTCGAGCAGCGCCGACTGCGTTTTCGGCGTGGTGCGATTGATCTCGTCGGCGAGCACGATATTGGCGAAAATCGGGCCCGGCTTGAACTCGAATTGCTGATCGACCTGGTTGAAGACGCTGATGCCGATCACGTCGCTCGGCAGCATGTCCGAGGTGAACTGGATGCGCTGGAACGAGCAGTGGAAGGAATGCGCCAGCGCGTGGGCCAGGGTCGTCTTGCCCACGCCGGGCACGTCTTCGATCAGCAGATGCCCGCGCGCGAGCAGGGCGATGAGCGCCAGCTGTATGGCGTCGTCCTTGCCGCGAATGACGCGTGCGATGGATTGCTGAAGCTGCGTGATGAGTGCGGCGGTGGCTGTAGTCATGGGATGGGGTCGCTCTTTTTGGGGCACGTCCAGCCTGGCGCTCCGTTGTTTTCGCGCGCTGGCGGGCGCGCATTGCTCGATTGACGATTCCCTCGAGCATCTGCTACAAACGATTTGCCGTCGCTGTTGCCGTGGGCGATTAGCTCAGTTGGTTAGAGCGCTCCCCTCACACGGGAGAGGTCCAAGGTTCAAGTCCTTGATCGCCCACCATCACCCTCGATTTGCCGGCGCGACTGTTGCGGGCACCCGTCTTCCTGGCAACAATCCATTTTGCCATCGTTCGCAGGTCCTGTCGGGCATTTGATTCGCCCGATGTGCTCAACAAGTCGGCCCGTAAAAGTGCGGCGCGGCCGGCGCAGGAACCAAAGGCCGCCTCCGAGCGCTGTACCGCGCTGCTATACTGAGCGGCCATGACCACGCTGCTTCGCTTCGCGCAGTTTTTCACGCTGGGCACTTGGATCGGAAGCATTCTGTATTTCGCCGCCATCGCGGCGCCTGCGGCGTTTACGGCGCTGGCCAACCAGGATCAAGCCGGAGCCCTCGTGGGATTGACGCTGGGACGGCTGCACCTGCTTGGAATGGTGCTGGGAGTGATCTACTTGATCGCGACCGCCCTGCTGGAGCGCACGCCCGCCGCGCTGCTGCGTCCGGCTCCGCTGCTCGTGCTGCTCATGATCGTGCTGACGTTCGTATCGCAGTTCTGGGTGACCGGAACCATGGAGGCGCTGCGTTCGCAGATGGGTTCGGTGGCCGCGACGCCCGCAACGAATGCGCTGCGCGTCTCGTTCGACCGTTTGCACCGTATCTCGGTGCAGCTGGAAATAGCCGTGCTCGTCGCGGGCATCGCCGCGCTCGCGCTGCTCAGTCGCAAGCCCGCGCCGTAACCGGCGCGCGCGGTGTGCTAGTATGCGCGGGCCATGCAAACCGGGATCATCGGACTGCCTCAAGTTGGAAAGACCACTCTCTTTCGCATTTTGACGCGCGCGAATCTGGACGAAAAATCCGCGCGCGCGGCGACGCACGTCGGGGTGGCGCGCGTCCCCGAGCCGCGCATCGACCAGCTCGCCGCTCTGTATAAGCCCCGCAAGGTGACCTACGCGACGGTCGAGTACGTCGACGTGGGCGGCATGGTGCGCGACCGCGCGCGCGATTCGGCCGTCCTCGCGCCGTTGCGCGAGGTGGACGCCCTGGCGCACGTCCTGCGCGTCTTCGACGACCCCGCCGTGCCGCATTCGGCCGGCAGCGTGGACCCGCTGCGCGACGCTGTCACTCTCGACCTCGAACTCATGCTCGCCGATCTCGAGCAGATCGAACGCAGACTCGAGCGCGTCGAGAAGGACCTCAAACGAAAAAGAGAGCCGGCGCTCGAGCACGAACAGGCGCTGCTGCTGCGCTGCCAGGAGGCCATTTCGGCCGAATGGCCGCTGCGCGAACTCGACTTCAGCCCTGAAGAGCGCAAGATGCTCACCGGGTTCATGTTCCTCTCGCTGCGGCCGATGCTGTACGTGCTGAATCTGGGCGACGCCGAAGTGGCCGAACTCGATACTGCCGTCGCGCGGCACGGCCTCGAGAAACTCGCGGGGCGGCCGCAGAGCTCTGTCGTGCCCATCTGTGGGCGCATCGAAGCCGAACTGGGCGAACTCGATGAGGCCGCCGCCGCGGAATTGCTCGCGGCCTATGGACTCAAGGAGTCGGGTCTGCGCCGGCTGATCGGCGCGACCTATGAATTGCTCGGACTGATTTCATTTTTCACCGCCGGGGAGCCCGAAGTGCGCGCCTGGACCATTCGCCGCGGCACCACGGCCGTGAAAGCCGCCGGCGTGATTCACACGGACATCGAGCGAAACTTCATCCGCGCGGAAGTGGTGCGCTGCGAGGATCTGCTCGCGGCGGGAAGTTTGCCGGCCGCGCGCGAGCGCGGGCAGGTGCGCCTCGAAGGGAAGGAGTACGTCGTGCAAGAGGGCGACGTCATGCTGTTCCGCCACGGCGGCTGAGTGCAGATGATTCTGGGCATACCATCGCGGATGTGGTTGGCGCTCGCGCTGGGCTTGGCCGCCGCTGCCGGCAACGTTCTTGGCGGCCTCTTCGTGGTGCACCGCGAATGGTCGCGCCGCTTCCTGACTTATTTTTTGGCGCTCGGCGCGGGCTTCATGCTGGCGACGTCCCTCGTCGAAATGGTGCCGGAGTCGATTCGTCTGGCGGGCGATGCGGCGCTGCTATGGGTTCTCGGAGGCTATTTCGTCGTGCATTTTTTCGAGCACACCCTCGCGCCGCATTTTCACTTTGGGGAAGAGACGCACGCGGCCGCGATGCGCCAGCAGCACGCGCGCACCTCGGCGCTGCTGGGCCTGGGCATCCACACATTTTTCGACGGCGTGGCCATCGCCTCGGGATTCCTGGTGTCCAGTCGGCTGGGCGTGCTGATTTTCGTCGCCATCCTGCTGCACAAATTGCCCGAAGGTTTCACGGTGTCGCCTCTTATTCTCGCCGGCGGGGGCGAC
>Ga0210394_10005597_pt1 | contig 14024 bp, 13 predicted proteins | sample IncBWC12MmetaG_FD_160121 | JGI IMG/M metagenome (GOLD analysis project Ga0210394, IMG submission 160121) | Forest soil microbial communities from Barre Woods Harvard Forest LTER site, Petersham, Massachusetts, United States - Inc-BW-C-12-M | ecosystem: Environmental > Terrestrial > Soil >...
AGAACTTAGTCTAGTCAAGGCGGCGCGAGCGGTCAAGGTAGCCAGGGGTAGGTGTATGGCGACGGCAAAATGCTCCCTCCCCCCTTTTCGGAGCGATTGCGCCCTGGGGAAAGTGTTAATGGTGGGTTACGGGCGCGCGGCCCGGGCCACATTCCGGTAAGCCCGGCGGTCTCAATGGGTTATTGCAACACTTACGCAAGTGAATGACCGCATGTTGCTTGCAGGAGCGGGCGGCCGATCTCAAGCAAGGACTGTATAGTCTTGTATCGGTGCCATAAATAGGGCTTTCTGCGTTGCAGAAAGCCAGACGCCTCTCATCAGCTAGAAAACACCACCTTTAGAAGAGAACATTTAACCCAGAGGGTGTTGCATCGACCGGTTGAGCCGGCACCACTTGTCAGGAGTTGGGTCTGACCTCCTAGGTGCTGCCTATTCTTAAGTGGCCCTGCTCTGGGGACAATTTCGGATGTCGAATCCAACTTCTCAAAGACAAAGCCATATCAGGCTGAGGTTTCAGTGCGATCCCTGACAAGCTCCACGGAGCAGTGAACGTGGTGTGTCACAGCGTCTGCCATGCTGCCGAACAAGAATCGCCTCAAGGCCGCTCGTCCGTGCCAGCCAAGTACGATCAAGTCCGCGTCCCATTCCGCCGCTGCATAGATGATGGCATCACTGGTCGCCCCTGTCATGATGAGCGTTTTCACTTTGAATCCGGCAGACCGGAGCACCTGAGCCGCCTGGTTTATCAACCTTTGTACCTGGCTTCCTGGGCCGTCCCAGGACCACACGGGCTCCGCGTACAAGACTTCCACTTCAGCATTTTGGGCTCGGTGCCGCTCGACCAGAGCGCGTAGCGCCGCTTGTGAGAGTCTCGACCCGTTGTATGCAAGCAGAATCCTTGTAGCTCGTTCCGGTTGTTTCTCAAGGTCGCTCATATTTTGCCTCCTGCTTAACCACAGCCCTCATTCTATCATGTATATCGTACACAGATACATATCGGACGGCGAGTAATCGATAAACGGACTCCGGAGCCTCCAGGCTTGCGCGGAAGTTGCCATATACATCGTCATACGATATACTCTTGTCAGTCGGCCTCTGGTTGCCAACTGGAGTCGGTGGAGCCAGCGATGTCGGCGCTCCCACATGTGGAAGACGGCCAGCATGGCGCGGGACGAAGGTCTCTCCTCCACCGCGTGAATACGGCTCCCGTGAAGACCCACTCGGCTAGCTCTTCCGCGGTTGCAGTTCTCCTATTTCTCCTGGCGGATTCGGGATCTCTAAATCACGCGCAGAACCCGACAGCCAACCCGAATCCGCAAATCGGCGCGGATCAACTCGTTCACGAAGTGATCCAGAACGAACTACAAGCGCAAGCCGGCGATCAGACTAATTGGAGATATACGGATCTCAAGGAAGAAGACGGCAGGAAAGAGCTTCGCGACGTCATCGGGACGAAGGATGGCGATGTCGACCGACTTCTGGCCGTCAACGGCCAGCCCTTGACTCCTGCGCAAGACCAGATGGAGGATGCGCGCATCCAGAGACTGCTAGCCAACCCCGACAAGATTCGGAAAGAGCAGCAGAAGCAGCGCGAAGATGATCAAAGCGAAATCCAGCTGCTTCAATCGTTCTCCAGCGCCTTCTTCTATAAGTATGACGGCTTGGACGGCGGCCTGGTACGGCTAACATTCACGCCGAATCCGCATTTCCGCCCCTCCAAACGTGAAGTGCAAGTCTTCCATCACATGGAGGGCACGATATGGATCGACGTTCATCAGAAGCGCCTCGTAGAAATAGACGGACGTCTCACCAGCGAGGTCAGGTTCGGTGCAGGTCTGTTGGGGCATCTGGACAAGGGCGGCGCGTTCTCTGTGAGGCTGAAGGATCTGGGATCGGGACATTGGGATCTGGATTCGTTGACGGTTCAACTGCAGGGCAAGGCGCTGCTCTTCAAGACCATCAACTTGCAACAGAAGGAACGCCGCACGAATTATCGGCGGATTCGTGATGACGTGACTCTGCAGCAGGCAGCACAGCTTCTGCAGAAGGAATCGAGTGCATCTGTGCAGCCTGTTGTGCCGAAATCCACAGGAAACCAGAGGGAACCATGCCCGTTGTACAAAAGTCGCTCTGTCTCGTATGTGGCAAGCCGTCACTCAGAGTCATTTGTGTTGTTTGTGCGGCTCGCTTGAAAAGAGAGGCGCTCCACCAGGAGATTCAGGATGTGAAGGGCGGGAAGATACATTCGACCTTTCTGCATTGATGATTCCTCCCTCCCTCTCCCAAGGCAGGCTCGCTCGGGACGCACTCACGCGGTCCCGGCGAGTGCGCATTCCTCCTCGTGGCCCCTTTCAGCTGGAAGATGCGCCGGGTCGGTCGTTTGCCGGATCTCCGCTGGACTCGTGGAAACGGGCCGCGCCGCAGTAACGAGCTCGTGTAGGAATTCACCAAACTCCGCCGGCCGGGACGCAGGCGCGCCCCGGCACTCCTTTCCTTTCTGCACGACGGGTATCCACCAGCAGCCGTTGGCCACCGGGTAAGAGAAAAAAAGCATCGTCGGCCTCCCCTGAAGCAGCGGAATCATTTGAGAGGCCGAACCGTCCACCAGCGTCATCTCGCTGAGCACGACATCGCAAGTCTCCTGTGCGAGCAGAGCGCGGGCTTGTTGGTAAGAATCCGCGCACCGGCAATCCGCACCCCATCGGGTCAGGCACTCCGTGAGGTGCGAATGCCGGTGCATTCCCTTTCCGACGAGAAGAACCCTAAACGCGCTCATTGGGGGCCCGCATGAGGTTCCCGGTTAGTTGGAAAGCAGCCGGCTTGCCTGAGTTTGTTGGGAGCCGCGGGACGGCTGCGTGGTCGCTTTTACCGATTTGAGGCTCGGCTGAGCCCGTTGCCACAGGATGCGCGCATCCGGCGCATCGTTCGGATAGGTCTCGGTGGACTCTTGGCCTGCAGGTTCGAGGTTGACGTCTACCCGGCGGTTGTACGCAAGCCAGGTGGCCTTCTTCCGGTTCAGCATCCATTTTGGCGGCTTCTCAGCATCTTGCGACTGCAGGTTCTCTACCCGCTTCTCGTCCAAGGGTTGGTTCTTGCCCTCTGCGCGGGTCTCGATCCGGTCGGCCGCGATGCCCTGAGAAACCAAGTAGTCCTTGGCTCGATCCGCTCTTCTCTGGCTAAGGTCGAGGTCGTATTTCGCGTCGCCGCGCTCGTCTGCGTGCCCGATGATCACGAGCTTGGCGGCGTTGTCGTATTGCAGATGATCTTTGAACTGCGTCGCCAACTCCGCAAGAATCTTCTGCTGGCTCGGCACCAGACCCACTCTGGGATTGCGCCGCAGGGGATAGTTCGTCGGGTAAAAAAGGCTTGCCAGGGTCAGCGATGGCGGTGCGGGTGCCGGATCGATGGAGCCCGCGATATGCAGAGTCGCAGTCCGGGTCACCGTTCCGCCGCAGGCGTTGGCCACATTCAGGGTATACGTCACATCTTGGTTGATGGGCCCCGGAGTGGTTCTGTTGGGCACTGCCTCGACGGTCCGGCTGCCGCTGGCCGCGACGCTGCCTAGCGGTTGAACGGTCACACTGTTCGCGTTCGAAGCCGTCCAATTCAAGGTCGCTGATTCTTGCTCGACTACCTTGTCGCCGACCTTGTGATAATGCACTTCCGGCCGGCTTAGCGTGAGTGTCGCCGTCGGCTGCGCGTTGACGTTGATCGTCGCAGTTTGTTGCACTTCCCCTCCAGGGCCCTTCGCCACGAGTTCGTACGTCGTCGTCTGGGTTGGGCTCACCGTTCGATTGCCGCTGTCGGGTACATCTCCAACGTTTGTAATGGTCGTGTCCGCCGCATCTGTGGCTTTCCAGTTCAGTGTGGCCGACTGGCCGCACGTCGTTTGTGTTTGCGACACCGACAGCTGCGCTTCCACCGGCGCGATGGGCACCATTGCGTGGGCCATACCCGCGTCGAACCGCGGCTGCGGCCCAAGCGTGAGACCTGCCTTGAAGTCCTTCGTCTTGATCTCGCCGTCGCGGTCCAGATACACCACGGTTCGCTGGCCCGCCTTCACAGCCACCGGTCCCGCCCAGATCGTTTGTCCCTTTTCGGTGACCGTCACTTGGTAGGTGCCAGGCTTCACGAGCAGCCACTGATGCCAAATCCAGTTGTTATCGAACTCATCCACGTGGCCGACGAAATAAGCTGGAGTGGTGCCGTTGAGCAGCACCGCCGCCCGGGGATGCCCTTTGAGCTCGATATCGCCGAAAGGCCCGGACACCTTGTCTCCGGAAGCTTGGAGGCTGACGGCCAAGTCTTTTGTGTTGCCCTGGGTGATGTCTACCTCTTGCGTCTGTGGCGCGTATCCATAGTTGTACACGCCGATGGTGTGCTTGCCGGCGCTCAGGCTGATCGTTTGGCTGCCGTCGCGAATGGCGTTGCCATCCACAAATATGTAAGCTTGTTTCGGGCTGACATGAATCTTCAGTTTTCCGGTTTGTGCCCCGCTCTGCGCAAAGGCCGGAGCCATGCCTATTCCTATGGCCAGTGACGCCATGGCGATCAGATGGGTGAACGCTTTCGTGCTCATCGCAATCGTCCTCCAGGTTTCGTATTTGGAATTCGGACCATTCTCTTGGGGTACGCACCGGTCGGAATGAATGTACCAACCATCCCCCAACTGCCGGGTCACCCCCGGCCAATACATATCGTACAGCGATATAGATGTCGCTGACAAGAGATAGGGTTGCCGGGCGACGATGTGTCGCTGTACGATGCAAGGTATGAAGCGACGAGTAGGTTTAGCGGAGTATCGGGCGCTGGCCGAGATGCGGGTCATCATCCGGCGCTACCTTCAACATTCCGAAGCTGCGGTTCGGGCCGCCGGCCTTGCGCCTCAGTGGTATATGGGCATGTTGCAGTTGCGGGGCCTGCCCGTCGGTCAGCAGCCGACGATTCGCACACTGGCGGACCGAATGCAGCTGCGCCACCACAGCGTAGTGGAACTGGTTAACCGCCTGGAGAAACGGGGCTTGCTTCGGCGCGAGCGTGCCCAGCATGACCTGCGCTACGTCCTGGTGCGCATGACGCCCAAGGCAGAAAGGTTGCTGGACAAGCTCGTGCAGAAGCGCATCGAGGAGCTTCGCGTGACTGGGCATGACCTGGTGCGCTCCCTCAGTATCGTGGTGGGCGTTCCGTCCCGGCGCAAACAGGGCAGACGGCGTGGCCCCAGAAAAGCTTGATTTGGTTGGGATCACAGCCTTGGCCTTGATATTTTTGGCGCGTTCATTCTCGAAGCAAGCCATGTTCAGAAACAGCCACTGGTCGTAGGAATAAGACTAGGTACGTTCATATGTTTATTTTGAAGGAGGAGTAAAGTCATGAGCGATAGTACTAAACAATCCGCCAGTTCTGCCGCCATTCGTTCGCCAGGATCGCTCGAAAGTCCCGCCCTTTCGTTTGACCTGAGCGCCGAGATCGAACAGTTGCGCGGCGAAAATGCATGGCAGGGTGGGCGGAACTCAAAAACACTGGTGAAGCATCCGGATTTTCGGGTCGTTTTGACTGTCCTGAAATCCAATGCGCGTCTTCACGAACATAAGGCCGCCGGCAGGATTTCTGTGCAGGCTGTTGCCGGTCACATCCGAATGAATGTGCAGGACAAGGTTTTTGATCTGCCCGCAGGACACTTGCTGGCATTGGAACGTGCGCTTCCGCATGATGTGGAAGCTCTGGAGGATAGCGCCTTTCTGCTGACTATCGCCTGGCCTGGGTAGGCAGTAGTCGCTCCGTCTGGAATCTGGCAAGAAACAACTGCGCCCAATGCAGGATCAGGCCCGTTTGGGCGGTGGCGTGCATCGATGCGTGCGTGAAAGGGAGAACATCATGAACGGTTCGGCGAGACGCGCATTGCTGGTTTCAAGCGGATGGATGCAGGCAGTTGTCATTGTTGTTTTGTGTGGCTTTCTTATTCTCGGCATTCTCGCCTATCGCACATACACCGACGAGCCTCCGATTCCTTCTCAGGTTGTCGATCCGAGCGGACAAGTCCTCTTTTCAGGAGCAGATGTGATTGCAGGCCAGGAGGTGTTTCTTCGCAACGGTCTGATGGAGTATGGCTCGATCTTCGGACACGGCGCGTATCTCGGCCCGGACTTCACGGCAGACTACCTTCATCGCGCGGCCCTGATCGCCATCGACCACTATGGCGGCTCGTCTTCCGAAGCCGCCAAGCAGCAGACGATTACCGACTTTAAGACAAACCGCTACGACGACAGCACGGGAGTGCTCGGGTATTCCGCCGCACAGGCAGAAGCGTTCGAGAAGCTCGATGTTTACTACGCAGGTTTTTTTGGAACGCCGGACACGAGGTTTGGATTGCGGCCCTCGGACATCACCGACCCTCAGCAAATCAGACAACTGACAGCTTTCTTCAGTTGGTCGGCGTGGGCTGGTGCGGCTTTGCGCCCGAATCTCGCTTATTCTTACACCAACAATTGGCCACCAGAGCCGCTGGTCGGGAATCATGCCACGGCAGACGCAATCGTTTGGAGTGTTCTGTCCCTGATCGCCCTGCTGGGCGGCATCGGGATCCTGCTCGCGGCGTTTGGTCGTTGGAATTTCTTGGGTTGGCATGGTCGGGAGAATCAGCGTGTTTCGTTCCGCCCTCCCGACGAGGTGGTTCTGACCCCTGCTCAGCGTTCCTGCGCCTGGTTCTTCTTTGTCATGGCACTTCTGTTTACCTTGCAAGCGCTTCTGGGAGGTGCCACACAGCACTACCGTGCGGACATCATGAGCTTTTTCGGTTTCGACCTCGCGCGATTCTTGCCCTTTAACATTGCGCGCACGTGGCATCTTCAGCTTGCGATTTTTTGGGTCTCCACTTCGTTTCTTGCTGCGGGCATTTTCCTTGCTCCCATGATTACCGGACGAGAGCCACGCCGCCAGAACTGGTTTTCCTTCGGGCTTCTGGCTGCCTTGGCAATTGTCGTTTTCGGAAGTCTGGCGGGCGAATATGCAGGGATTAGCAGTTGGATTCAACATGGATGGTCCTGGTTTGGGGCGCAGGGTTTCGAATACCTTGATCTTGGCCGTTTCTGGCAAATTCTACTGACGGTCGGCCTGGTCTTCTGGGTGATCATTCTCTTTCGGGGACTTCGTGGCCGGTTAGATTCGGAGCACGTGGGAAATATGCCCTGGTTGTTCTTCTTCTCTGCGCTTTCGATTCCTGCGTTCTACGCTGTTGGTTTGCTGGCCCGGACGGACTCGCACTTCACTACGACGGACTTTTGGCGCTTCTGGGTGGTCCATTTGTGGGTCGAAGATTTTCTGGAACTGTTTACGACCATCATGGTTGCCTACATCTTTGTGCTGCTCGGCGTCGTGCATGAACGGGTCGCCCTGAAGGTCATTTATCTGGACATCCTTCTGTATTCGGCGGGCGGCGTGGTCGGGACCATGCACCACGTTTATTTCTCCGGCGAGCCATCAATTCATATGGCGCTTGGGGCGTTTTTCTCGGCTGCGGAAGTAATTCCGCTGACATTCCTAACTCTCGAAGCGTGGAGCTTTCTCCAACTTGGAGCGCAACAGGGTACAAACTCACGCACCCCTTTTCCTCATTTCTGGGCAGTGATGTTTTTGGCGTCGGTTGGCTTCTGGAACTTTCTTGGCGCCGGGATATTCGGCTTCTTGATTAACCTTCCGATTGTTTCCTACTACGAGATTGGAACCGCCCTCACGGCGAACCACGGACACGCGGCGATGATGGGGGTCTATGGGATGCTGGCCGTGGGATTGGCACTGTTTTGTTTGCGATACATGATTCCCGAGAAGCGATGGAGCGACCGCGCAGCCAAGATTAGTTTCTGGTCGCTAAACATCGGGCTGGCCTGGATGGTCTTTGCCACGCTATTCCCGTTGGGCATTGTGCAGCTTTATCACTCGGTCAGCGTAGGATATTTCGACGCAAGGTCTCTGGAGTTCCTCTCGAATCGTACAAACGCCCTACTGGAGTGGCTGCGACTTCCTGGAGACACACTCTTCATTGTCGGTGGGACACTGCCTGTCGTTTACCTCTCTTGGCTCGGCGTGCGTCACATGAAACCTCTAACCACGCTTGAAGAACCAAGCGATGTGTTGTTCGCTGAAATTGTGGAAGTAAAGAGATCCGAAGCATGATTTCCGGTGTCCACGTTGAAGTCGTCCTCGTCGCGACCTACGCGATCTTCCTGGCCGGTGTGGCGTTTGTCTTGGAATTCCTGGCGCAGCATTCTCATAAACGGTCGGAGCGCTATCGGAACTCCGGGTTTGTTTACTTCCGCGAAATGGATTCATGGGAATGTCCCGCAGGACGGCAATTGCTGCGCATCGAAACAGATTACCAGCGTCGCATTGTCCATTATCGTGCGCCTGCCGATGCGTGCAACGCGTGCTCCCTCAAGAATAACTGTACCGACTCCAGCGAAGGACGCCTTCTGAGCAGTCACTTGGATTCGTGGGTTGAGTCGGAGCTCCGCCGATTTCATCGAGGAATTTCTCTGGTATTGCTGCTGCTGGCCGCCGTAATTCTCGTCGCTGAGACGATTCGGCACGCGGAACCTCGCGAATTGCTCCTCAGTGGCTGCCTATTGGTTCCAGTAGGTCTCGCGGAGACAAAACTTTTTGCCTCGTTCCTGACGCAGCAGCGGTCATAGGCAAAGATGCTCGTCGTCTTCACCATCGGACACTCTACGCGCACGTGGAAGGCCTTTCTCGAACTGCTGCGTGCGCACGGCATCAAGCGCGTGATAGACGTGCGCAGTATTCCCCGCTCACGACGTAATCCACAGTTCAACCGGGAGACGCTATCTACCAAACTGCGTTCCGCGAGGATCGGCTATGTGCATTTGCGCAAGCTGGGAGGCCTGCGCAACCCCCGGCGCGATTCAATGAACATGGGCTGGCGCAATGCGTCGTTTCGAGGGTTCGCCGATTACATGCAGACACCGGACTTCGAGGCAGGGTTACAGCGGTTGATCAAATTAGCGAAAGAGAAAAAGAGCGCGTTGATGTGCGCAGAAGCGGTGCCATGGCGTTGCCACCGTTCACTCATTGCTGACGCGCTGGTTGTTCGTGGTATTCGGGCGGCCCACATCATTGGAGAAAAGCATTCCAAGGTTCACGTGCTGACTTCATTTGGACGCGTCCGGGGTGATCGCATCATTTACCCTATCGCCGTGGCCAGCCGAACTGGATCTTTGCCACGATCCTACAAGAAGAAGAAAGAAAGCAGCACTCAGTTGCTGGCGGCCAAGTCCTGACAAGTCGGATTTATCGGAAACTAGCCTGTCAGTCGGACCCCAAGCCACCCGCGAGCCGCGCCAGGGTCTGCCAGTGCCGGGGATGCGGCACGCGCCGTCCACTGCGAATATCGGATGCGTAGGGCTCGGACACTCTGAGAGCCGACGCTATCACGGCAGCAGTGATCTTCCTCAGATGAGGCTGAAGCCTTTCAACGTAAGCCTTCTCATCGAGCCCATCGGCCTTGCCATGTGCCTGCCATTTCCTTCGTGCAGCGTGGTGTAGGCGTTGCGTATCGGCGCGGCTGGCCCGGGCTTCGCTGCTTTGCGCTGCCGTTCGTCCAATACGCGCCGCTTTTACAAGGGCCGTGGTGCGTGCAGTGATGGCGCATGACGAGCAGTATCTTTGATCTGGGCCAACTTGTGCTCCACAGTCTCGGCAGATAGTCGGCGGACGGGGCGGTGTCGGCAGGCTAGATGCATAATTGCTTACTTGACGTCGATGAGCTTGGGTCAGACGTGTAGCAGGAAGGGCTTGTCGAGCGGGCCGATGTCTCCTCGCAGACCAAAGTGTCCGAGAGATCCATTCGGCTATTGGCGCTACCGCGCGTCCCCAAGTTGGTGCTGTTTCACAGAGCCAGGCAGCAAACGATCCCATCAGCCGACAATTGCCATCGCGCTCCTCACGAAACCATTCCCGTCGTAACGGCTCAGACTTGATCCAATCCAAAACGTAGGCGTCAACCTGTGGTCTAACTGCCTCCATCACGTCGCAAGCGAGCGAATCTCTATTGGGTGTGTCCATGTGTAGGCAGCCGATACCTGGATCAAGGCCCATTGCAGCGGCAGAAAGGCGCGATTCATTCTCCAAGATCGAGTATAGAAAATTAAGTAGGGAGTTCGGCGGATTAGAGGCCAGACGCGGGCTGTGGGTCAAGGGCGAGATACGAGAGCCAAAGCGCCTCCAATGTTCGGGCACGCGGCTCTCGTCCCTTCGCGGCCAGCGAATCGGCACGTTACTCCAGGATTGCCAGTAGCGGCGCGCAGCTTGCGCTTCGATTAGCCGCACGACCTCTATACTCTCCGCGCCCGGTAGCTGGTCTCTGAATTGAGCAATCGCGTCTGCTGTCGCAGTATCGCGCAGCATATCCTGCGCGAGTAGCTCCTGCCCGACGAGTTTCCGGGAGATGAGTTCCTCGGAAATCTTGAGAGCGGCCCCATTGCCGAGAGCGAGCGCCTGCGCTCTGCGAAGTTTGGCATCGGATGGAGACACCGGCCCGGTGACAACGATTACCTTGCCACTGCGGTTGAGCATCATGAACGCCGCACCCACATCAGAAATCCAGCGGAGCGCCTCAAGGGTAACGAAGCCGTCGCTCCCGATTATTACCAGCCTGCGCAGCCCGTGGCCAACGCGGGGCAGACGAATGATCCGGCGCTCGTCCGCGATCCCGTCATTCGTGACCAGATGGCCAGCGTTTACTTGAACACGGACGCCATAGCCGCTTAGAACGAGGACGCCAGATTTGCGGATTGAATGGGAGTGCGATAGGGTGGGCGAAGCTGCCATAGGAGGTTACTCTCCTTTAGCGGTCAGGGCTGTTCGTCTGCTGAAACAGACAGCAGCCCGCTTAAACCTTCTACATTCTATCAGTTACACAGCCGCATCTCCACAAATACAAAATGCGATTTTAGATGAATCGTGACCCCTTCTACGGGCATCGAACCAATTAGTACCGGGCCTCTTATTAGAAAGGCCTACGGCAGGGACTGCCTGCCCGACGGGTACAGCCCAAGTATGACCTGGGCCCCACGGCGCCAACTAACCATTGGTTGGGATGCCGAGCCGATCCGAAGTTGACCGGGCCATTAAAATCATCGTGGCCAGGACGGGATAAGGACGGCGGGGCAAGGACGCAAAACGGGCCGAGGCCCAGGCCGGAGCAAACGGAGCCTGACAGATGACACTTCGCCGCCAAGTAAACGGCGGTTGTTCAGGAGTGTCCCATGTCGGCACCGACGCAATCCGGCAACTCCTTCCTAATTCCCCATCGGGCGCTTTTCGATTGCTGTGAAATAGCAGCATTCGCAGGTTTTCGTTCCCGGCTTCTCAATTCGCTCAGTTCGGATGTGAGGTGAGCGATGCCCGGAAAGCGAAAGCCTCAGGCATCCCGTCGCAAAGGTTCACCTAGGGCGAAATCACAACCAACATCTACAAAGAAGGCTCGCCTTGTCCGTGTCTCAAAACTTCCCGAGCGGGGCTTCTCTGCCCGTGACCGCTCTTTACGTGCACTCTGGGATATGCGACACGGCGCTTCGTTCTCGCAGGCCACACGCAACAACGGGATAAGCAAAACAACCTTCAAGAAAACTGTTGGCTCGGCGCTCCTGCAAGATCGTCCGGGCGGACGAATCCGCGCAACCAAGAGCGACCGCTATGTTCGCTACCTGCAAATTCCAGGCCTGCACGGTCCGGTCGAAATCACAGCTCATGGATCAAAAGAGGCGAACCGCGCTGCAGCCTACAAGGCAGCCGTTAATAGATTTCTTAGCGGCGACCTTAATGCTCTCACGCCTTGGCACGGGAAAAAGATCGCTGGCATTGAACTGATAACGGACGGGCCCTCCCTGAAGGGTCTCGGTCAGAAAGAGCTGCTTCCTTATTCTCTTTACTGCTCGCTCTCTGGCGGCGCCGCATGAGCAGGCAACGTCAACGCGCCCGACGCTGCGCCATCTGCGGATCGAAGAAGGAAGTGCAAGACCACCATCTTGGCGGGCGTAACCACGCTGCCTTTTTCACAATTCCGCTCTGCCGTTCTCATCACGAAGCAGTTACTATTTCCATCGCACGTGCAGGAGTAAACCTGCAGCGCACGGCCGACAAGTTGGAGCGCGCGAGGCGTGCGCGTATGGCAGGTCTCGTTTTCCTGTGGTTCGTTGATGACTCAACTCAAAACAAACAGCACTCCAGCGAAGCATGACATTTTTCTTCGCTCCTATGCAATCGCGGCAGATAAGCAACGAAAACCGAAGCGCTATCGCGCGAACCGCAAGTCCAAGTGGCCAAACCACGCTCTCGTGTTTGATACGGAATCACGAATCACGGCGGATCAGTCTCTGACCTTTGGTGTATATCGCCGCTGCGAGCTAGTGGATGGAAGTTATAGAATTACAGAGGAGGGGCTCTTCTACGCCGACGATCTGCCCGCAAAAGAGCGTAAGGTCCTCCAGATCCACCTGCGTACTGCCGTTTCCGACGTTGCGCGCTTTCCACCGCGATTCCCGCTGTATTCTCGCTCTGAGTTCATGAGAAGAGTCTTTTGGCCAGAGATCAAGTACGAGGGTGCTTTAGTTTGCGGCTTCAATCTGCCTTTCGATCTGGCGCGCCTGGCGCCGGATTGGAGCAGAGGCAGCAAGGACGAATGGTCGCTTACCATGTCGCAGTATTCGGACGGAACCGAGAATCTAAATCGTCCTCGCCTTCTTATCACACCGATAGACAGCAAGAAAGCATTCATCAGCCTCACCAAGCCGTGGAAGGCGGAGGAATGGAAAGAAAAAGGAAAAGCGCATTTCCTTGATGTGCGGACGCTTGCATGGGCGCTATTCAATAAATCGTTTTCGCTCAAGACGGCTTGCGAAGAACTCAATACCGAGCACCGGAAAGCAGAGGACCATGAACCAACCGGGCAGGTTACACCTGAAGAGATTGAATATGCCCGACAAGACGGCCGCTGCACCGTGGATGTGCTCAACGCGCTAAAGCGAGAATTCGATAAGCACCCAATCGGCCTGAAACCCTACCACGCGTACTCTGCCGCGTCCGTGGCGAAATCTTATTTGGACCAAATGGGCATCGTCAGGCCAGCAGTGAAGTTCAGCGTCACCGATGAGACGCTAGGTATTTGCATGCAGAGCTATTACGGCGGTCGCTCCGAAACCCGCATCCGGTGCGCAGAAGTGCCCGTCGTGCCCGTGGATTTCGTTAGCCAATACCCAACTTGTTGTGCGCTCTTGGGTCTTTTCGATGTCCTCACCGCCAAGAGTGTGGCGTTTGAAGACGATACCGAGAAGATCCGTCGATTCCTCAACCGCAGGGACCTTAAGGGCTGCTTTCGCCGTTCGATGTGGAAGCGTAGCAATTTCTTTGCTCTCGTGAAGCCCAACGACGACGTTTTCCCCGTTCGTACCGTGTACAACGGAATCACACAGACTATCGGCAACAACTACCTATCGTCCGATAAGCCGTTGTGGTTCGCCGGCCCCGATGTGATCGCTTCCATAATCCGGACAGGCAAAGTACCGAACATAGTTCGGGCGATCCGAATGGTGCCTCATGGCAAGCAGGCTGGAATGCAGAGCATAAGCCTTCGGGGTATGGTGAAGGTTGATCCGTACAAGGATGATTTGTTTCGCACAATAATCGAGCAGCGCAAGCTACATAAAGCGGACAAGGCTCTTTATTACTGGCTCAAGATCCTTGCAAATTCCATCTATGGATTCTTCGTCGAACTGAATCCCGACATCCAGAATCACGATGTGCCCGTCCGTGTGTTTTCAGGAGAAAAGAGGTTAACTGACGATTCGGATGTAATCGAGAATCCTGGCCCTTGGTTTTTCCCGCCCTTGGCTTCACTCATCACGGCTGGCGGACGCCTGCTGCTCGCCATGACCGAGGCGTTCGTGAAGAAAAAGCGAGGCACCTACCTATTTTGTGATACGGATTCGCTGGCAATCGTCGCCTCGAAGAATGGC
>Ga0210394_10005598_pt1 | contig 14023 bp, 18 predicted proteins | sample IncBWC12MmetaG_FD_160121 | JGI IMG/M metagenome (GOLD analysis project Ga0210394, IMG submission 160121) | Forest soil microbial communities from Barre Woods Harvard Forest LTER site, Petersham, Massachusetts, United States - Inc-BW-C-12-M | ecosystem: Environmental > Terrestrial > Soil >...
AGGCAATGGCGATGGCGTCCTAGCCGGAGCACTGGGCGACTTGACCGCAAGGTTGGTCGCCCTTTGCGCGTTACCCGCTTTCCTCTTTGAACTTTTCCGACGAGAAGTCGTTGATCGTCCAACCGGACCTAATGGCCATGGACGAGAGGCGGACTTTATCAATTCTCGGCTGGACGATAGGTGGCGTTGTGGCGACGGTATTTGTTCTCAATGCGATTTCGCTAGCATTGATTTAAAGCTGCGGCAGTACCTGGCCCCAAAAACTAAAGCCCCGCACATGGCCGCGTGCAGGGCTTAGACCGCGGACACGGGGCTGGGGGGCTGTGGAGATGTCCGCCGTCCAACATGGTAATCCGGGGAACTGTCCTAAGTTCCGTTTGCGAAGGTTCCGCCTCAATGCCTACGTGCCTATGTGGTTCCAGCAATGGCAAGAGAGAGCACCAGTAGGAATCGGCTGCCTTTAGTTTCGATCAGATTCGTCTCACGTTCCGCGTGCTCTGCTGGAACCCTCCCAGGCCGCAGCCGTTAGCTCATGAGCGAATTGGATATGGGAGACCATCAATGCGTAAACTCGTTTTGGCAGTCGCTGCGGCGACCATCGCTATGAGCGTTCCGATGGTATCTTCGGTCAGAGCCGAAGATACCACCGTGATCAAAAAGGATCGGGACAGGGACACTACCGTCATCAAGAAGAAAGAGGAACTTCACGTTCTTCCGGTGCCACACACCGAGGAGAAAAAGACCATAATCCGGAAAGACCACGACGAAGAATAAGGCCGGTGCACCGGTTCGAATTTCGTTCCAGTTGGAACGCTCTCGTTTGGAGCGTTCCTTTTCTTTTATCCTAACGGTGAAAGGTCGCACAGCTCCGGCCTGATTCAATGCTCAGCCGACTGCAAAATGTCTCTAAATCGCTGGGCGATGCGCGATCAAAAGTGAAGAGTGCTGTCTCAGCGACGAGCATAAGCTATTTGCCGGTTCTTAAAGAATTACCCTGAAATTAGGAACGGGACTCTAGCGAAAGCCCAATACTGAAGGCCTTTTGCCGAGTTGCGCTCTCGGTCCGCTTCAGTTTTTTGGCAATTCTCTTCGCGGGAGTTTTCGTTTTTGCCATGGCTTTCAGCCCACGAACTTCAGTCACCGTCCAGGCACGCCGCTTCTTTGACTTCTTAGCCATCGTAATAACCTCCCAGTTTGAGATGAATGGTGAGGTTCTTAGCCTGATTGCTCCTATCGAGGAAAGTCATAACATGAGGATTGGGCCCCTCTGTTGAAAACTAACGTGATGGTGTCGGACCACTCATGGCCAAACGTCTACCTGATCCGATCCCTAGCTACCTACGGGAAGCTTTCACCGAGGCAGTCGAAATCTTCTCGAATTGGAGTCCGACTGCTCCGGAGCGTGAAGTCAACATCAACGGAAGGCTTTTCACGATGAGCGGAGTTTGCGGTTTGGTAGACGGATACGCTGATCCGATACCTCATAGCCTTGTCGTTGAGCTAACCTGTTACATGCAGACCGCACACGCCGCGTTGAAGCATCAACTTGCCAAGGACCCGTCGTACACGACTGGCGCAAAGTGCCTACGTAGGTTGATTTCGGACCGAAAGGCGGACTATCGGCGTTTGAACGCAGCTACAAATCCCATCGGCGACGCGTAGTATCTTTGTTCGTACTGAGCCGCCTTGACGGAAAAGATAACTTTGCGAAGCGGCCAGTCTGGTGCGTTCAGGACACGACCTTGTCGAGATGAGAACTACAAGACATTAATTGCGAAAAAACAGTTCTTTTTTCTTCACCAACCTAACGGCGTTCCCGCATTCTAGCGCAGTGCCCGATATAAATACCGATAACAAACCAGGAGATATCTCAAAATGAATTCGAACAATCAGTCACCGACGCCACTCCAAACCGAAATAACGTCAACGGCATTTCGGTTGCCAACCAAGCTGTTACAGACGATCGACAGATGGTGCTATGACAACGACACGACCAGATCACAGTTTTTCAGACGGAGCATAATGGATCGAGTTAAATCGCCGGGAATTGAGAGTGGCGTGGAGTCAAATCCAGATCAATTGAAATCGCCTGGAGTTAATTCCACGATGCAGACGCCCAATGAAGAACCTCGACAATGGTCGCCGGAGCTTTACGCCAGATTACAGCGACGTCGATAGTGACGGCAGTTGTTTCGTTCTAATTCCTTCGTTTGCGAGGCATGAAATTGAGTAACCATCCGCCGGCGTCATTGTTTCTTAGTGCTGCTAGTTTTCCTGCCGTTTAGGGATCGCCGGCAAAACAGACGCGGGGCTACAAATTGGGAAGCCAAAAATGGCACGGCGTCAAACAGAGACAAACTACCTCAAGGAAGTCTTGGTGTGGCTCAAGTAGTATTGGACTGACTAGAATTTGTCACGGTGACAATGATGACGACGTAGAGACGTTCAAACATGGCGACGAAGTTTTAAGCAAGCTACCGGGTGGGTCGACACTGACGGTATTGGCTGTCGAGGGAATGAAGGTCCGTTGCTCAGATGAGCAAGACAGACAATATTGGTTCGACACGCTCTTACTGGAGCGTTGCGAGTGGAAAGACTCCTCTGAGCGGGACTCGCATCCTGGCATTCTGCCCGGGTCAACGATGGGCCGAGCGGCTTCAGAGCGGCAGCAATAACAATCAAGATTGCCGCGAGTTATCCACAGGCCGTCAATCCTTTGCCACGTTTGGTTTTTACCGGCGAAAGTTGCCATCAGCGGGGCAAGTGGGTGGAACGCTTGGAAGCGTTCCACAGTTATCGATTCCAGGGACACGGGAGATTTGTAAATCCTTGATTGGAGCTCGCGATGTTCAAAATTCCCGCCTATGACCCCTTCGCAATTGCGATCATGAGCTTCGGCATCCTAGCGACGGTTGCTCTGGCCTTCACCTTTTGACGGCGGCCAACCGGATTTCGGTTCAATCGTCGCCATCAATTCTGCAAGCTTAGCGTTGTACTTTCCCCCGTCTTCGCCGACATGGACACGACGGTGACAATTGGGACATAGAGCAATCACGTATGCCGGATGATCGGGACCTCCATCGCTCAAGCGGCGAATATGATGTGGTTCCAGGTAAGGTGTGCCGTCTTTGCGATGAAACGGGGCAACAGCACTGCATCCCTCGCAGCTGCCTTCAGCACGCAGGAGGACGTAATTGCGCACATCCAGGCTTCGTTGATAGACGGTGCATCGCCGGTGTCTCCGTGGGCTATCTAACCTCAACCGTCGTCAGTGCCTTGCGTGGGAGCCAATCGCCCCCACTGCGTCTTCTCGACGGAACTCCTCATCATACTTCATGATCTCGCGCATTAACTGTTCGATGGTTTGCTGGCGGATTGCGCCATCTTGACGGGACGTGAGTTCCGCGACGGTTTTTGCGACAGCGTCAATCACTTCATCTGCTTCGCCGGTATCCACTTTGTCTGACCCGCCTGGCGCAGTGGGATACTCAGCGAAGAAATCGTCGATCAGTTCTACCATCATGCAATGAAGGCAGGGGCGTTCTTGGTCATCTTGGGTTTCTGACATGATTGCCCTTCTCGTTCGGCGTAGATGTAAACTGCCGGCTCAGATGATGCAGTGAGGCATCCTGTTATTCGACAATTTCAAGGTGTCGAATTAGCTGATCGAAATTTCCTGAAAGAATTCGTTGCAGCTTCTTGGCGCATTTTCGGTATCGCGACAGTGTGGCTTCATCCTTGCCGTCGGGCCACGGATCATCAATGTCTTCCTTGAGTTTAAATAAGTTCTTGAGAGTATAAACTTTGCCTTGGTCTTCAAAGGGCCAGCCAGGAAGACGCGTCTTTCGTCGTTCAAGCAGAGATTCATCCATGACCAAGATTAGGTCCGCCTGACGGGCCAGCGTCTCAGTCAACGGTTCGGGCTTGTGATCCGCCAGAAGGTCCTTGCCGTACATTTCTCGAATTACTGTCCGCGCCGCATGGGACGCTCCCGATTTGTGAGTCGGGTTGTGGCCAACTGCATGAATCACAACGTTGGACGTGGGTGAGCGGTCTTCAAATAATTTCGTCGCGATGGCCTTTGCCATGGGGTCCCGGCACGTTCCGCCTTCGCTGAGGAATACGAGGGTTTTGCGTGCTGCCGAAGCCGGTTGTCGGTTCTGGCCTCCTGCCGTAGTTACACCCGGCGGACCCGCGTGTTCCCTCGGGTCGGTCCGTGCATGATCCTCCTGACTGGCCTTGCTGTCGCCTGCCGAAAGCAATGCCTTCACGGACGCGCCGAGTTTATCAAGATGCTGCTCCAGCGGAGGCGTTAAGGCATCTAGCCAATGTGGTGTACTGATAAAATACTCTAAGGCCTCACTTGGAATAGTATCTTCGATCCGCATTGGAATTATGGGTATGCCTTTATTGACGGCTCGCTCTACCTCCCGTTTGACTTGCTGAGAAGTGTTCGCGTGACCGGAAAAAATCAAAACCATAATTTTTGCCAGTCGGATTGCGTTGACAATCGCCTCGCTCCAATCTGTGCCAGGTGAGATATCTCGCGACGCAATCCAGCACCGAATGCCCTCACTCTCAAGCTTCGCACACGCCGCATCCGCTGTCGCCTTGTCCTGGTGCGGATAGCTGATGAATACGTCGAAAGTCATGACACCGAAGGCTCGCTCTTTTTCAACCACACCCGGCTCAGCATCGTTTAGGCAAAAGGACGTGTCTAGGGCTCACTTACTGCGATGGCCTCCGTCGGTCGTCATACCCGGCATGTCCGGATAAAGGGATGTTTCCCAACGCTAGCGCATCGCAAAATATAAATAAAAATACCAAACAACTTCGAGCAGTCAAATGATCGACTGCAACGGCGGAAATGAGAATCACAAGGAACAAATCACAACATGAAACAATCAGTAGGCGGCATTCCATATAGTCAACTGCGATCCTTTCGAGATGTTACTAAACGTATTGGGGACAAACAAGAAGCGAGACGACGGGTAATGGTTGAAAGTCAGGATTATTCGAGTTCGCAAACGGATGAAACGACAGAGCTGAATTACCTTGTCATCTCGATTCCAGAAGACATCTCCTATGAAGAGAAGATTGAACGTTTTGCATTCCTGGCCGACAAGATCACAGATGTGAAGGGAAGCAATGTGATTTGTATGGCGATGTGGTTCTAGTATCTGGTGTTCGCTTTCCATACGCATGGCTTTCTAGCTCTGTAACGACTTGTGAGAGATCGCCTTCCTGAGTTCTGTTTCCTCGATCCGCGTGCCACTCGAATCTTCAATCCAAGCCTTGTACCCAATTGTTCGTAGGTAACTAACAAGGCTGAGTGCATGTTTCGCGTCGTCAGGACGGATCGACGCGGGCCCACTCGGACCTTTCGCCTTCACAATCATACTCATGGGCTCACGTCATCCGTAACGCCGCACTAGCAAGCGGTCTTGATCCTCTTTGCGGATGTTGAACTGCTTGATTGCCAGCTCGATGGCGGCATCTTCATCCGGAGCGTCGACCATCCGATGAACGATGCCGGCGACGCCTTGAGGCGGATTACCTTCCACTGCAACTGCTTACTCTTACGCTTTGCCATGCCCGATAATATGGCTCCTTGTCGCGTCTTCGCGGGCCTGACATGACTTATTCGCTTTATTCGCCAGCCTTCGGAGGAATGGTTCTTGGCGGCGGTTTGTTTTCATCGTGGGGGTTCTCATTGCTTCCATGCTGCTGCGCCTTGATCAACATTTTTTTGCACGGCATTAGTTGCTCCATTTTTTTGCTCAACTCTATTGGATCTAGGTCTATTTGATCTAGTTTCTTCGGAAAAGCTGCCCAGATCGTGGCGTGGGCCTCGTATTCCGAACTCCAGTAACTGGGAATGATCAATAGGGCATAAATCAACAATGCTGCGAAAAACGTGACTAACGACCAAAGCCATTGACGTTCAACATAGCGAATTGTTGGAAAAAAACCGAAAACAAAACCAAGCACGCAAACTGGCAAGAGAATTTGTATTATACCCACAACTCCGCGCAAAAGGCGTAGTTGTTTTATGACCCCGCCACCTAACGTATCCTCGTATGATTGCGGATCGCATACTTCCCAATAGAATTGCCTACTTCCGTCCTGCCAGTAATGTGTAAGTTCGTCCCCCTCAGGCAATGCAAGAAATGGCCCATGAGACCCTGGTCCCTGCACATGCTAATTTCCTTCAGCATTTGTTCCTTTCCTGACTCCCGCTCGCCACACTCCCAGCTCATCCAGCCCTGAACGAAAGCGGCATAACCGACGAATGACGGAAGATCAAGTTGAGATACGAGTGCCAAAAAAGTCTCGGCGTTGATCATGACAGAATGTGGTTCGCGACGTACAGCGCCGAGGAGAAACTTCCAGTAATGTAACTGCGCCAACGTAGGTACATGCGCGGTCGCTCTAGCGTGTCTTTCAGCTTGTTCAACGAGACGCGAAGACTCGTCAATGTGACCAAGTGGGTAGAGTGCAAGCGCGTCAAAATAACCAGCGGAAACGCCGTTGTCTTGGCCGAAGCGGTTCGCAACATCGCCATGGAGCGAACGATCATAAAGGTTGAGCGCCTTCTGAAGATGGTGATGAGCGCTCCTATTGTCTCCCAGATACCAACAGGTGGCGCCGAAAATGCGATGAGCTACAAAAGCCTCAAGCAAATGTGGTTGGTCTTCGACCTCCCGCAAGAAACGGTCACCGGCTGCGAGACCGATGTCTGTGTCCTTCAGTCCTGTCTCGGTCTTCTGAGTTTGGGTTATGAGGTCTTCGTCGTGGAGAACCTCATATTCTCCTCGGCGCGGAATGTCGACGCGGCAATTGCAAGAATGAAGGCCGCCGGTGCGACATTCCTCGCCTACAAGAGCCTCGTCTATGAGCTGACTGAGACGGTAGACGCCCTACAAAGCCTTGAGACATCCAGACGGGTCACGAAAGACCTTCCTGAATAGGCGACCCATCGCCCGCACCAACGAGGTGGTGGAATTTTTCGAGCCGCCGCCGAGGATGTGGATCAAACATCTCTTGCGCTTCAGCGGCTCGCGAAAAACGGGCATTGTTTCTACCGTCTCCATGCTGGCGCTGAATGTAGCTGTAAACATTCGAGATTATAGAACTGGTCGAACACACGGCTGATAAAGCTTGGGCTTGTCTTTGCTGCGGTGCAAGAGTCTGGAAATGGCCCTTAGCGGACATCGAGATGGCGTTGAGGGATGTCTGCTTTCGGGGGAAGAGCGGACGTCACAAACTAGAGCAGCCGTGTCCGCTTTTGACCCACGAGCGACATTGGCCGGCACAACGATCCTGCTGCGAATCCCACACACGGCCGTTGGGGCGTGCTAGTTTAACCGTCTGCGATGCCTGGGCCGAGCTAAGAGGGAGGCATGGGACGGCGCTCCAGAGCAGGTGGCGAACCAGTCAAACGGCGACGCCGCAACACGGCAGCGCCAAAGCGCCGCAATGCGTCGAAGGGCGCTCGCCGCCGCAGTTCCTTTGCTGCGGGTCAGAAAACAAAGGTCGGTCGGCTCACTCGCGAGCTGAACGAGGCGCTGGAACGGCAGAGGGCGACGGCGGAGGTTCTCAGCGCAATCAGCCGATCCAAGTTCGAACTGCAGTCGATTCTCCAAAGTGTTGTGGACACCGCGTCACACCTTTGTGGCGCAGACGCATCTGTGATCTTCCGATTGGAAGGTGGAGTCTACCGCTTTGCGGCCGGCCACAGCCTCGATCCGGCGTACATAGAACACGAGCGCCGAACCCCGATCTCTCCGGGGCCGGGAACGGTCATCGGCCGTGCCGCCATGACCCGGCAAGTCGTTCGAATCGAAGATGCGTGGACCGACCCACTTTATGAGCAAAAAACGGCGGCTAAAATTTCAGGCGGTCGTTCGATGATCGGCATACCGCTGATTCGCGAGGGTGAACCGATCGGCGCCATGGGTCTCGCCCGCACCCGAGTAGACCCATTTACGCAGCGCGAAATCGAACTGGTGACGACGTTCGCCGACCAAGCTGTGATCGCCATCGAGAACGCGCGCCTGCTCAACGAACTGCGCGAATCGCTGGCGCAGCAGACCGCTACCGCCGACGTGCTCAAGGTCATCAGCCGCTCGGCGTTCGATTTGAATGCGGTGTGGCGCACGTTGGTCGAGTCGGCGTGCACGCTCTGCGACGCACCTCAGGGCTTGATCGAGCTTCTCGACGGCGACGTCTACAGATTGGTGATGCAAAAGGGATATGGCGAGGCGTTCGAACGTTACTTAGTTGAAAACCCGTTGCGCGCGGGTTCCTCTTCCGGCACCGGTCGCGCCGCGGGCACCGGGGTAGTCTCGCATATTCCCGATGTTCTCCAGGATCCGGACTATCAGTTAACCGAGGGCCAACGCCTGGGCGGCTATCGCGCGAACCTCGCGGTTCCGCTTTTGCGCGAACAAAAAGTGATCGGCGTTTTCGTCCTGGCGCGCCCGACGCCAGGCCCATTCACGCCCCGCCAGATCGCTCTGGTTCAGACCTTCGCCGACCAAGCGGTGATCGCCATCGAGAACGTGCGGCTGTTCGACGACGTTCAAAAGCGAACCGCCGAGTTGACCGAGGCGTTGGATCAGCAGACGGCGACCTCAGAGGTGCTGCAGGTTATCAGCAGCTCGCCCGGCGATTTTGAGCCGGTGTTTGCTACCATCCTAGAAAAGGCAACCCGCATCTGCGGCGCCAATCTGGCCGCCTTCTTTCTCTGCGAAGAAGACCAGTTCCGCGTGGTCACAATGCACGGCGTCGAACCGTTGGTCAGGGATAGGCTGCAAGGCAACCTCTTGCGTATGGGGCCGAATACCGTTCTAGGCCGACTCTCCCAGACGAAGGAGACGACCCACATCACTGACGTGCTGGCAGAGCCAAGTTTTTTTGAAACTCCAACAGGGTTTGAAGGACCGGTGCTAGCTCTCCATGCCGGTGCCCGCACGTTACTAGGTGTGCCCATGCTCAAGGAGAACATGTTGATTGGCGCCATTCTCATCTACCAGCAGGAAGTACGTCCTTTTACTGACAAGCAGATCGCGCTGGTCACGAACTTCGCTAATCAGGCGGTCATCGCCATAGAGAACACTCGGTTGCTCAACAAATTGCGCCAACGCACCGCCGAGTTGACCGAATCGTTGGAGCAGCAGACCGCCACCGCTAACGTGCTCGAGGTCATCAGTCGCTCGGCGTTCGATCTCCGCGCAGTGTTTGAAACTGTGGCTGAAAGTTCCGTCAGGCTATGTGCGGCCGACCGGGCATTCATATTCCGGTTCGATGGCGCGATGCTGCGCATGGCGTCAGCCTTCAACGCGCCACCGGAGTTCAAGGCGTGGGTAGAGCAAAATCCAATTCGGCCTGGCCTTCATAGCGGTTCTGCTCGCGCCGCGCTGGAACGCAAAACGATCCATATTCCCGATATCTTCGCTGACCCAGAATATACGTTCGGGGCGAGAGATATCGAGACAGTCCGGACAATTCTCGCGGTGCCGATCCTCAAAGGCGATGACCTGCTCGGCGTGATCATGGTCTATCGCCTAGAGATGAAACCCTTTGCCGATCAGCAAATCGCTTTGGTCGAGACTTTTGCCGACCAAGCGGCCATTGCAATAGAGAACGTTCGACTATTGGACGCGCTACGCCATCGCACCGATGACCTCGGCCGCTCGGTCGAAGAGCTACGCGCGCTCGGCGAAGTGTCCCAGGCGGTGAACTCGACCCTCGACCTCGAGACCGTGCTCTTCACCATCGTCGCCAACGCAGTGCAGCTCTCCGGCACCGAAGCCGGCGCAATCTATGTCTACGACGATCGGCAACGTGAGTTTCATCTACGTGCCACCTATGGGATGGATCAGGAGTTGATTGACGCATTGACCCTTCAGCATATCGGCCTCGAAGAGCCCAGCGTCGCAGTAGTCTTCGCCCAGCGCGAGGCGGTCCAAACTGCTGACTTGAATGATGAAGATGTCTCCGACCTGAATGAGATCACACGGCGCGCTGGTTTCCGGGCACGGTTGGTTGCACCACTACTGCGTGGAGAAGATGTTGTTGGCATGCTGGTGGTCCGTCGCCGCACGCCCGGTGCGTTCCCGCAGAACACCGTCGATTTGATCAAGACCTTTGCGGCGCAATCGGCGGTGGCCATTGAGAACGCACGCTTGTTTCAAAACGTTAAGGCATCGCTTGAGGACTTGCGAACGGCGCAGGATCGCCTCGTCCAGACCCAGAAGCTGGCTTCGCTCGGCCAACTGACGGCCGGGATCGCTCACGAGATTAAGAACCCACTCAATTTCGTCAACAATTTCTCCGGTGTCTCTACCGAACTACTCGATGAGTTGCGGGATGCAGTAGGTAGAATGAAAGGCGACGCTAAGACGCGTGCTGAAATAGTCGAACTAACAGACACCCTGCACGACAATCTCGACAAGATCGTTCAGCACGGCAAGCGTGCTGACTCGATAGTCAAGAACATGCTGTTGCACTCGCGCGAGGATTCGGGAGAACGGCGGGCCGTCGACATCAACACCCTCGTCGAGGAAGCAGTCAATCTGGCCTATCACGGTGCTCGAGCGGAGAGGCAGGGGTTCAACATCACGCTGGAGCGATCGTTCGATCCGGCCGCCGGCAAAGCGGACCTGTTCCCGCAGGAGATCACGAGAGTTCTTCTGAACCTGATCTCGAACGGATTTTACGCGGCGGCCAACCGCAAGGGGCAGGCCAACAGCGATGGCTACGAGCCAACGCTTACGGCGGCGACGAAGAACCTTGGCGACCGGGTTGAGATCAGGATTCGCGACAATGGCGCCGGCATTCCGCCCGAGGTTAAGGAAAAGATGTTCAATCCCTTCTTCACGACGAAACCCGCTGGTGAGGGTACCGGTCTTGGTCTGTCAATCAGCCACGACATTATCGTCAAGCAACATGCTGGCAGGATAGAGGTTGACACGCGGCCCGGGGAGTTCACTGAGTTCCGAGTCGTGCTCCCGCGCGCGGCGGCGCCCCAAGCTAAACGAGGAGGACAAGCGTGACGCTTCTTGTTCTCGTGGTCGACGACGAGCCCGACGTTGAGGTGCTATTTCGGCAACAATTCCGGCGAGAGCTTCGCAGCAGGCGTTTCACGATGGAATTTGCTCAATCGGCCGCAGCCGCGCTCGGGCGCATCACCGACGCAGAGACCGCCTCGCTGATCTTGATCCTTTCCGACATCAACATGCCGGGAATGAGCGGTCTCGAGTTGTTACCAAAAGCACGGGCGGCACGGCCCGACGTTCCAATCATCATGATCACCGCCTACGGCGACGCCGAGACCAAGCGCAAGGCGCTTGATGGTGGCGCCGAAGCGCTTCTGACCAAGCCGATCGACTTTGGAATGCTACGTAACGAGATTGAAACGCGAGTCGAACGAGCAGCATGACGGCCCAGATCCTTGTCGTGGACGATGAGCCGGACATGAGGGCTCTCGTCCTGCAGAAGTTCCGCCACCAAATTCGGGACGGAGCGATCAGTTTCCTGTTTGCAAGCGACGGCGTCGAAGCTTTGGCAATGCTCGAGGCGAACGGTGACGTCGATTTGGTCGTGGCCGACATCAATATGCCGAGAATGGATGGACTGACGCTTCTCCAAAGACTTCGCGAGAGCGCAGAAAGCATCTCTACCATCATCGTGTCGGCCTATGGTGATATGAACAATATTCGCACCGCTATGAATCGAGGCGCGTTCGACTTTGTGACCAAACCTATCGATTTTGCTGATCTGGAAAAGACAATCGCCAAAACCTTGCGGCACGTAGAGGCCTTGCGCGAAGCGCGGCGACGACAGTCGGCCGCGGAGCGCGCCTACGCCGCACTGTCACGTTATTTTTCGCCCAACCTCGCGCAGCGGTTGGCCGGCGATACGGACACGATCGATCTCGGAGGTCAGCGCCGCGAAATCGCAACGCTCTTTTCCGACATTACCAGCTTTACCGCGCTGGTCGAAACATTGGAGCCGAGCGTCCTGGGCCCACTTCTCAACGACTATCTTTCGGGCATGACCGATATCGTTTTCGACCATGACGGCACGGTGGCAAAAATTGTCGGCGACGCCTTGCACGTGCTGTTCGGAGCGCCCGGCGAGCAGGCAGATCACGCCGACCGTGCAAATTCGTGTGCTTTGGCGTGGGATGACTACGCTGAGTGTTTCCGCGAGCGCTGGCAGCAAAAGGGTTGCGCGCTCGGGATAACGCGAATCGGCGCTCACGCCGGGCCGGCAATTGTCGGCAATTTCGGTGGTGGCCGTTTCTTCGACTATACTGCCTATGGCGACACGATTAACGTTGCCTCGCGTCTGGAAGACGCCAACAGACAGCTGGGCACCCGTATCCTGGTCAGCGCGGCTCTCGCTGCCAGGGTGAAGAATTTTCAAGGACGACCGGTCGGTGACCTGGTGCTTCGGGGTAGAGCCGAGGCCGTCCGTGCCTTCGAGCCCCTCAAGATTAGGCCAAGCGACGATCCGTTATCCGAAAGCTATCAGCAGGCATTTGCGCTGTTAGAGGACGGCGACGCACGCGCGCTGGCGGCTTTCGCGACGCACGTAGGCAAGTATCCTACGGATTACCTCGCCAGCTTTCACCTCAAACGGCTTTTAGGCGGCACGACCAGCACGAAGATTGCCCTCGATTGACCACCGCTGCCTTGCTGAATGTCGTCTAATGGCCCTTAGCCGAATTCCAACTGTCCCGACGAATGTCCGCTATTGGGGGGTAAAGCGGGGCGTGACGCGGACGTGACGCGATGTCAGTTGGTGACCCAAAGCGGACGTGAACCCGTTCTGATAGTCTAAGCAACCGCCTAAAGCGCTTGGAGAGAGTTGAATGTCCAAATACGCTGTCTACCAGAATGCTGCGCCGTACTTTGATCTGGTTAGAGGTGCGCTGGGCGATCTCGTTGATGGCAAGCACTTCTTCGACATCATCACCGACGACATCATCTACGAAGTCCTCTACGATGTCCCCGGCTGGCCTCGGGTGATAAAGGGGCGAACCGATCTGATGGCTGCGTTCAGGGGCTATGTTGATAATATCGCGCTTCGGTCCGCCAACGAGCTGACTTTGCACAAAACGGACGACGGCCGCGTCGCCGTCATCGAATACGAAGTCCATGGGACAGTCGTCGCCAATGGCGCGAAATACGACAATCGGTTCTGTTCGATCATCAAGATCGAAAGCCGGAAGGTCGCGCATTGGCGAGACTATATGGACTCGCTCGCAGCTTGGAACGCCTTGACCGCGAAGCGGTAACGCCTAATCGCTTCGGCATAAAGCATGGGTGATCGCCCGCCGATGTCTGTTTATGGCCTTTAGCGGACATCGCGGTGGCATTGAGGGATGTCCGCTTTTGGGGAGTAAAGCGGACATGAGCAAACCGGCTCGCGACGTCTGCTAATGACCCAAAGCGGTCATCCGGCTGGTGGTGACGGCTGTTGAGCCCAGCTACTTCGTAAGGTCTCGCGCATATCCGGTGGAGAGGAAATGCGCCCACGCGTGATTATGGTTTTCTTCCGCGCGCCGAGCTGCGGCAAGATGGTCGTAGGGGATGGCGATGTGCTCAAAACTCGCCCGCTCCCCATCGAGCTGGAGCACGGCGTAGCGGGCGACCGGGCTGCCGGATTCCGAAACATGTGCGGGCGGCAACGGATTCTCGTAAGCTGGCAATCCGACGCTGCCCGGATTGATGATCATTTTGTCGCCGGTAGTTGCCGCCCCTCGAATATGACTGTGCGCGCATAACACGAAACGAGACGCCACGGCGCGTACGCGCTCGGCTATTTCTGCTTGCCGTGCCGGTACGAGGCGAGCTCCCTCGACATTTTCGAGCAAATAGGCGTTGTCGTCATTGGGACGGCCGTGGCAAGCAAAGACTCCGTCGCCGAGATCTCGCGTCTGCGGCAAGGCCCGCAGCCACGTTAGCTGCGATGAATCAAGTGCCTGGAAGGCGTTTGCGTCTGACGGATA
>Ga0210394_10005600_pt1 | contig 14019 bp, 13 predicted proteins | sample IncBWC12MmetaG_FD_160121 | JGI IMG/M metagenome (GOLD analysis project Ga0210394, IMG submission 160121) | Forest soil microbial communities from Barre Woods Harvard Forest LTER site, Petersham, Massachusetts, United States - Inc-BW-C-12-M | ecosystem: Environmental > Terrestrial > Soil >...
TGCCCAGCAATCGCCTGCCGTCAGGGCGTGGAACATGATCACGTGCTCGGCTTCCGGCATGACCGAGCCGGCGATCTGTTGTGCGGCCGGGGTCGCTGCTACCCACGGCGCCTTCGCCTCGACATCCACATCGAAGAAGATCGCGCCGGTCAGTCGAACCGCTTTCAAGACATCTGACAGCACGTCCATACAATCCTCCTGGTGGACTGACTGCAAACTCATTTGTACAAGTGATCAATACTTTGGACTAGCAGATAACGACGTCAGACGCTCGATCATCTCGGAATGAGGCCACCGGCGATAGTATATTGGCGTACCGGCAACGATCCAACACCACTTGTAAGCAGGGAGAACGCCGTGAACACAACTCTGAACCTCACCGAGCTGAAGGGAAAATTCCGCGGTCAAATCATCGAGCGCAATGATCCGAAGTTCAACGACGTGCGCGCCCTCTACAACGGCATGATCGACAAGCGGCCGCTGGCTATTGCGCGGTGCGCCAACGTCGCCGACGTGATCACGGCGGTGAACTTCGGGCGCGACAGCGGTATGACCATCGCCATAAGGGGCGGCGGGCACAACGGGCCGGGTTTCGGCAGCGTGAACGACGGCCTCGTGATCGACCTGTCTCAGATGAAGGGCGTGCGCGTCGATCCCACCAGCCGCACCGCCAGAGTCGAGCCCGGATGCACCCAGGGCGACGTTGATAATGCCACCCACGCTTTTGGGCTGGCTGTGCCGGCAGGTATCATCTCGACGACGGGCATTGCCGGCCTGACTCTCAGCGGCGGCCACGGGTACCTGACGCGCAAGTATGGTCTCACCGTTGATAACCTGATCGAGGCCGATGTCGTGCTCGCCGACGGTAGCTTCGTAACCGCCGGCCGAGACAAGAACGCCGATCTCCTGTGGGCGCTGCGCGGCGGTGGCGGCAACTTCGGCGTCGTCACCAGCTTCCTGTTCCAGCTGCATCCCGTAAGCATCGTATTCGCCGGCCCGATCGCCTTCGACCAGAAGCACGCCCGCACCATCATGCAACAGTATCGTGAATTCTTGGGATCCGCGCCGGAGGAGCTCGGCATTTTTCTCGGCCTGAAGTCGGTCCTCTCCTGTGCGCCGTTCCCGCAAGAGCATTGGGGCAAGCGCATGTGCCTGCTGATGTGCTGCTACAATGGTTCCGAGGTCGAAGGAAAAAAGGTCCTGGCACCGTTACTCGGCAAGTTGCCCGAGCCCTGGTTCGACTGGAGGGGCACGATGCCATACCCGGCGGTGCAGAGCATGTTCGACGGGCTCTACCCAAAGGGCATGCAGTGGTATTGGCGCGGCGACTTCGTCAAGACCCTGACCGACGCCGCGATCGACACCCACCTCGCCCAGGCGGCGCAGACGCCGACCGAGCTCTCCCTCATGCATCTCTATCCCATCGACGGTGCCGTACATCGCAGGGCGGGGGGTGACACGGCGTGGAACTGCCGCGACGCGACTTGGTCGATGGTCATTGCCGGCATCGATCCAGACCCGCAAAAGGCGGGCACTGTGACACGATGGACCAAAGCCTACTGGGAGGCGGTGCACCCCTTCAATCTCGGCGGCGCTTATCCGAACTTCATGATGGACGATGAAGGTACCGCGAGACTCGAGGCAAGCTTCGGCGAGAACTATTCGCGCCTTGCAGTTGTGAAAAAGAAATACGATCCGAAGAACCTTTTCCGCGTCAATCAGAACATCAAGCCGGCAGCGTGAATTCAATTCGGCCACGTCACCACGCCGAGGAAATTGCGCCTGGCGGTGACGCGTCAGCAAACTGACGTGTCGTTTCCCAGCCTCAGGATGCATGCCGCGCCGCCATTGAGATACGGAGACAGGAACAACTGGAGGACGGCCCTCGACAATCGGTGAAACGAACGACCGCAACGCGCTGTGGTATTTCGTGAAGCGGCTCTTTCGCATCGACCACGCGGCGAAGACGCGCGAGAATTTCAGCAGGCTCTTCCACCCTTTCTCCGCGGACATCGCCGAATATCGCCGCGCCCGCCTGCTCAACGAATACGTGTTACAGCAGGGACGCAATCGTGACTTGTACCTGAGCTTCGTCAATTTCGCGTTCTTCGGCGAGGAGGCGATGTCTTCGGCAACGTATTGGCTGTTCTACTGGGACTCGCCGACAGAACTGCGAGCATGCGAACGCTTGATGCGCTCACGAAGTCACAGGTGGGCAATCCTTACCCCTTGGCCATGCCGGCGAGCGAACCACGCTCTCCATCTATACGCACTCGATGCGATGCACGCACGATGACTCGGCGGACAAGATTGCGATCCTTGCGGGGCTATCGCCGCCGCTCTCAGATCTGGGAAACTTTCGGCAAGAAAATCACTCAGTAGAGTTTTAAGAAGTTGGTGTAAGTGATTGTTTTATTGGCTCCCCGGGACGGAACCGCAACCGCGCAGAAAAGACCTGCAATTTAAGGGATTTGTGAATTTCGTTCGGTATCGATACCCCCAAAAACACCCCTTCTAAACGGTGGCTGCGCCCGGATGCTGTTGGAAGGATTGTTCACATCTGGTGAAACAGATGCAAGTAGCTGCGGCTCACTGGCAGCACTTCGAGACGCCCCTTCAAATGAACATTGGCGGTTTCGTTCGAACCGCGCACTACTCGGGCGATCGAACTCAAATTGACGATCACGGATCGATGAACCTGCGCGAATTGTGTCGCGTCGAGCTGCGCGGCGAGTTCTTTCAGCGGCGTGCGGATAATCGCTTCGCGTACGTTGCCGCCGGCTTCATGCCACATGACCAGGGTGTACTTCTCCTCGGCGCGCAAGAAGTCGACGTCCTGCACCGGAATGAGCGTGACGGTCTGCCCCACAGAAGCGCGGATCCATCGCAGCGGCGCGGCGGCGCTCTGCCGCTCGAGCGTCGCCGCAAGTTCTTGCAGCAGCACTTCGGTGTTGACTGCGGACATGGCAGTACGCAGCCTTTCCTGCAATCTCGCGACCGTTTGGGCAAGGCGCGTCGCATCCACCGGTTTCACCAGATAGTCGAGCACGCCCTGCGCAAACGCCTGCACGGCGTACTGATCGTAAGCCGTGACAAAGACCAAATGTGCGCGGTGACCGATGTGGCGTGCCGCCTCGATGCCGGTCACGCCGGGCATATGCACATCGAGAAAACAAACATCGGGATGATGCTCGTCGAACTGATCGATCGCTTCGCGACCGTTGCGGGCGCGCGCCACGACAGCGAGTGCCGGCCATACCAGCGATAACTGTTGTTCGAGCGACTCGCGCAGCAGCGGTTCGTCCTCGGCAATCAAGGCGGTCGGTCTCTGTGCTGTCATGGCTGCGTTTTTCGAGCCGGGAATGATACTTCGGCGCGTAGACCATGAGGAACGACCTCGCTTAAGACCAGCTGCGCCTCTGCGCCGAATGCCAGCTGCAACCGCTCGCGCAACGAAGCTAGACCGGTACCGAGTCCGCGTCCCGTCATCTTAAGGCCTACGCCGGTGTTGGTGACGCTGGCGAGGCAGCGAGACGATTCCAGCCGTAGCTCAATAACGATAATCCCGCCTGTTTCGCTGGGGTCGATTCCGTGACGCACAGCATTTTCGACCAGGGTCAGCACCGTCATCGGGGGGCATTGAAGCTTGAGCAGTGTCGCGTCTACGCGAATTTCGAACATTAATCGATCGGGCATACGAATGTGCATCAGCTCCAGATAGGCCCGAACCAACTCCAACTCCTGATCCAGCGTGGTCACCGTTTCGTGCAGCCGCGGTACCGCAGCACGCAGGTAGGCGATCAGGCTTTTCAGCACTTTGGCCGCTTGCGGAGCACCCACCTCGACCAGCGCCTGCACATTCGCCAGCGTATTGAACAAGAAGTGCGGCTCGACCTGCGCCTGCAGCAGGCGGAAGCGGGCATCCAAAGCCCTGCGTTCGAGTTCGCTGCGCTCAAGGGCAAAGGCGGTTTCCTGTTCCCGGGCGAAGGCGTCGCGTTGCCTCACCAGGGCACCGACCACAATCCAAGAGGCAAACAAGATGCCCGAAAATGTCAGTTCAACGTAGCCTTGTAATCGCCCGCTAACCGCTCCGAGCTGCGGGTGTCCGCCGGTGGTTAGCCAGTAGGCCAAATAAGCCCCTAAAGGGACTGCCAATACGATCGCCAAGACTTGCAGCACCCATCTCGCAAACCAGCGTGGCAAGCGTGCGGGCCAGCGCTCGAACAACCCAAAGGCGAGCAGGGCGGCGAAACCGACTACCATGGCGCGACTTAGCACCACATAGAAAGGCAACACAAAGTTCGGGCGTAAGAAAAGTGCAAAGACAAAAGAGGCGAGAAGGGCGACACGTACGCGAGGCCAGCCTAACAATGCAGGCGGGCCAATTCTTTGCGCGAGCGCATCATGAGTCAGCATGGCGCCATTGTAGTGCAATGGCGCGCGCAGCTGCGCGCGCGGCACGCCACTTAGACACCCGGCCCCGCCGTCTGTCGGCAGGAATCGTGACTCATTCGCACTGCGCCGTCACTCGTCGCACGCCGCTGGCGGCGACAGCCCCTTACGACGATATTTTCCTTGGCGCGATCCGATCGCGACGCATAGGGAGCTTGAGTTATGAAACTAAGGTACAAAGTGTTGAGCGCGGTATTGGTATTGGCGGCGGCGACTACCTTAGGCGTAGCCCTGACGCTCAGCCACAATTCGCCTTGCGCAGCCGCGCAATCGCCGCCGGCGGGTACGCCGCTGATGAAGGCAATCGTGTATCGCTGCTATGGATCCCCCGACGTGCTCAAGCTTGAGGACATCGCCCAACCTTCACCCGCAGACAAGCGAATGCTGGTCAAAGTGCACGCGGCGTCCGTGAATCCGTTGGATTGGCATTACATGCGCGGCGAGCCCTACTTGCTGCGCGCAGGGGCTGGAATCGGCGCACCCGACGACATTCATATGGGCGTTGACTTCTCCGGTACGGTGGTTTCGGTGGGCAAGGACGTTACCCGCTTCAAACCGGGCGATGAAGTGTTCGGCGGCGGGACTGGTGCGTTCGGCGAATACGTGAGTGTTGCGGAGGCGGGTTCCGTAGCCATGAAGCCCGCCAATGTGACGTTCGAACAAGCCGCGGCGGTGCCGATCGCCGCCGTCACCGCGCTGCAGGCGCTGCGCGACAAAGGCAAGATTCAGCCGGGACAGACGGTGTTGATCAATGGCGCATCGGGCGGCGTCGGGACGTTTGCTGTTCAAATTGCCAAGTCATACGGCGCAAAGGTCACCGGCGTGTGCAGCACCCGGAATTTAGCGATGGTCCGATCCCTCGGTGCCGATCGAGTCATCGACTACACCCAAGAGGATTTCACCAAGGGTTCGCGGCGATATGATCTGATCATCGACATCGTCGGGACCCACTCGCTATCCGATTACCGCCGCGTATTGAATCCTCATGGCTCGCTGGTCATGGCCGGATCGCTGGACAAAGGCCGCTGGGTCGGACCCCTAAGCGGCTCCATCGATGCGTTGCTTTACGCACAGTTCGTCAGCCAAAAGGTGATTCTTTTGTTTGCTCGTCTCAACCCGGAGGATCTCGATGTGCTGGGGAATTTGATGCTGGAGGGCAAAATCACCCCGGTCATCGATCGACAGTACACGCTGAGCGAAGTGCCCGAAGCGATCCGTTATCTGGAGCAAGGGCATGCGCGCGGAAAAGTAGTGGTCACAGTGGCAGGCGATAGTGTTCCCGATGGCGCAGCGGTATCAGCGGGCACCGTACATTGAGCGGCGATGTAAGATCGGAAAGCTCCGCGGCGCGGCGCGATTCTCGGATCACGGTCCTCGTTCACCGATTGGTGGTGGTCCAGCCTGACGAATTGCCGGCGCTGCTGGCGGCCTTCGCGACGCTGTTTTGCATGTTCTTCAGCTACACGATCTTAAGGCCCATCCGCGACACCATGGGCATCACCTCCGGCGTGGAAAAGCTGCCTTATCTCTTCTGGGGCACCTTTGTCGGCATGCTGGCATTGCAGCCTATATACGGCTGGTTGACCTCGCGTTTTCCCAGGACCGTTTTTCTGCCCTGGGTGTACGCGTTTTTCACCGCCAATCTGTTGGGTTTTTATCTCTGGTTCAATCTGCCGCAGGATCACACCTGGATCGCACGCACCTACTACGTTTGGGTGAGCGTCTTCAATTTCTTCATCGTTGCGGTGTTCTGGAGCTTGATGGCGGATGTGTTCACTCGCGAACAAGCGGGTCGCATGTTCGGATTCATCGCGGCCGGCGCCAGCACCGGAGGCCTGCTCGGGCCACTGGTGGCAGGCCGGCTTGCGGTTCCGCTGGGCACCATCAATCTGCTGCTCATCTCCGCGGCTCTGCTGGCAAGTTCGCTCATTTTCATGAGGCGCGTCATCCGCTGGCATCAGCACTTCGGTGCGGGCGCCCGCGGTGTCGAAGTCAGTACGCCGCTCGGCGGCCACCTGTTGGCGGCTTTTTATCAAGTGATCCGCTCGCCCTATTTGCTCGGTATCGCGATATTCGTGATCCTGCTCTCCTGGGTATCGACGTTTCTGTATCTCGAACAGCAGGCCTACGTCGGCAAAATCTTCGCCACTCGCGACGAGCGCACACGTTTTTTTTCCGACGTGGATTTCTGGGTGCAGGGCTTCTCTCTGCTCACCCAGCTATTTCTCTTCGGCCGACTGTACAAATGGATCGGCCTTCGAGCCCTCTTGGTCTCCGTGCCGCTGATCATGACCGCCGGTTACGCAATATTCGCGCTGCTGCCGACTTTCGCGGTTCTGGTGGTTGTGTTCGCGGTGCGCAGGGTGGGCGAATACGCCATCACCCGCCCTTCCCGAGATTCGCTCTACACAGTCTGCACGCGCGAAGAGAAGTACAAGGCAAAGAGCCTGATCGATACCTTCATCTATCGGGGCGGAGACGCGACCAGTGCGTCGGCGTTCCAATTATTGACCAGCGGCTTAGACTTTGGTCCTGCCGGAGTCGGCTGGACGGGCGCCGGCATTTCCGCGATCTGGTTGGCGATCGCACTGGCGCTGGGAAAATCGCACGAGCGTGTGGACCCGTTACACTTCGGTGAAGGTCGCGCTCAACGGCAGCTGCTGGGCGAAGCGCAATCGATCGAATAGCGCGCGCGAGGTGCCATCTACCCCGCAATCGGGATACCGTTGATCCGAGGCAACGGGGCCGGTCCGTCCTACGTCGACGCTCTCGTATCTGCGGGCCGATTTGACCATCACGCCGCGCGCATCCGTGACTCTATCGCATGTCCACGGCGATGCCACACACGGTCAACGATGCGGCGTTAACACTGGACCTGCACCTATGACCGGCAACGCGGAAGATTATAAGACTTGACGACGGTATGCACCCGTATTACATTTGGTAATACAGAGGAAGAGACGATGGCCACGCGTACTGTCAGGTTCGATGCAGAAACCGAACGGGTTCTGAGTGAAGTGCGGGCAGCAACAGGGTTGCCGATTTCCGAGGCGCTAAAGCGTGGGCTGCGTGCTTTACAGACGCATGTGCGGCAGACGCCCGCACGTGCTCCCTACGAGATCTACAGCGAGTTGGATTTGGGCCCCGGGGGCTATGCGATAACCTCGTCTTCCGATACTCGGGACGGTGTGCGACTGGCGCTGAAAAGAAAGCACGGGCGATGATTCTGGTCGACACCGGGCCGCTGGTGGCGCTATTCGATCGGAAGGACGATCTCCATGTTCGCTGCGTCGGGATCCTCAAAGCGATACGCGAGCCGCTGTGTACCACCGTGGCGGTGCTCACTGAAGCGTTTCACATGCTTGAGCCTCAGAGCATAGGCTCGGACCGACTGCGGGAATTCATTGCAAAGGGTGCGATGTCGGTGTGGTTTTTGGATCACGGCTCGTTGACGCGAGCATTCGAACTGATGGAATTATATGCCGACCATCCGATGGACCTCGCCGACGCGTCGCTAGTGGTCGCTGCTGAAGGACTCGAGACACGCAAAATATTTACGATCGACCGCAACGACTTTGCGACTTATCGTGTCCGTCGCGGGCATCGGCACTATGCTCTTGAGGTAGTGGGATGACGACGCTGCATAATAAATGATGTGAAACGATTCTACATCTTCATGATAGATATAGATATATATCGTAAATTGTTGTTTTAACTGGCTCCCCGGGACGGAACCGAAATCAAGCAGAAAATCCCGGCAATTTATGGGAATTCTGATTTCGGTCGCGCGCTGATACCCCCAAAAACACCCCTCCTAAAAGGTGGCTGCTGCCGGACGTTGTCGGATGTCAGTTCGTGTTCAGCCGCTTGTTGACGTCAGGCAGCCTTTAGCAGGAAATCCACGTGGATGGCGTCATAACGAAATACAACGCCGCCTTCATCAGTTTTCTCTAATAAGCCTGTCCGGAGCAGAACATGTACGTCGCTGTGGACCGCGCGGACGTCGCTTTTCGCACGACGTGCAATCTCGCGAATAGCCATCGATCCCTGGCCGGCCATGAGCTTAAGGAACGCCCACCGTTTAGGCGACGGCGTGTTTCAGCGTCGACTACTTGCCCCGTGCGTCCAGATCACCGGACTACCCCGCGCGCATCACGCACACGCCGAGTGTTACCGCGATCGCCGCAAGCGCCCGTATCCAAGTCACTCTCTCACGCAATACGAGCGCCCCGAGTACCATCCCGAACACGATCGACGTTTCGCGGATGGCGGCTACAGCTGCAACGGGTGCGCGAGTCATCGCCCACAACGCGATCGCGTACGAGCCAAGCGAGCATGCGCCGCCCACGAAAACGAATGGCAGCTGGCGGCGCAGCTGCGGCCATTGATCCACGCGGCCACGAAGCGCTGTCCAGATTAACCACGGCACGCCGGCCAGGAAGAAGTTCCAGAATGCGTAGGCGATTGCATGTCCAGACACACGGACGCCGACGCCATCGACAGTCGTATACGAAGCGATCACGAATGCAGTTAGCAGTGCGAATCGCGTCGCGGCTGCGGATAGGCCGCGAAAGTGTGCGTCGAAGATCAACAACAGTATTCCGCCTGATATCAATGACACACCGGTCCATCCCAGCTCAGACAAGTGCTCGCCCACGAGCGCGAAGCTCCCGAACGCGACTAGCATTGGCGCGGTACCGCGCATCAACGGATACGTGTGACTGAGATCTCCCGCGCGGTAGGCCGTGGCCAGCAGCATGCCGTAAATCAGCTCAGCTATCACTGATACAGCGAGATAAGGCCAGCTCGCCGGTGCGGGGGAGGGAAGGAAGGGCAGCGCCACCGCCGCGAGGGCGCCGGATCCGATGAACACGTTGGCGGTCGCAACGTGCGTATTCCGCCCAAGTTTGACGAGGAGGTTCCAGCTCGCGTGCAGGAGTGCTCCCAAGAGTACGACCAGCAAAACGCTCACCGGCATGATTTGCAGCACTTGTCCGTTGATCTTCGCCCAGCATAAATGGAGTTCTTGGAGAACGCATCAGGCGACGTAGACGATGCTCGGCCCTCCGAAGTCCTCCGGTGTTACCAACGTGAGGCTCTTTGTTCGGGCCGTTATTGACCTCGGCCCGTAACAGATGGATCTGGTTTATAAGACTGTTCCCAGCCTTCCTGCCGTTGAGATTGCTAAAATGCGAGTCGAAAAGCGGACGATTACAGGCACTTCTATTGCCCCAACCCAGAATGCTGAACATGGGCCCTCTTGCACGAAAATCATATAAGGCGAGGCATAGACCATGAATCCGATCCATTGGCTCTCTACTGAAGTGCAAGGGCAATCGTTCACACAGCTCGGGGAACTCGCGCTTGCCTTGTTACTGTCGTCGCTCATCGGGCTGGAACGCGAGATTCGGATAATGAAGAGTGCCGGATTGCGCACCCACACCCTGGTTGGAGTAGCTGCCGCACTGCTCATGTTGGTATCGAAATACGGCTTCGGCAATGTCATCGTTGCGAATCAAATCGTTCTTGATCCATCTCGTGTCGCGGCGCAAATCGTCAGTGGTATCGGCTTCATCGGTGGCGGACTAATTTTCGTTCAGCGTGACGTTGTGCGAGGTCTGACCACCGCCGCAGGCATTTGGCTCACGGCGGCGGTCGGCATGGCCTGCGGCGCAGGTCTACCTGTGTTGGCGTTGTTCGTGACTGCCTCATATTTTTTGGTTATGTTCGGTTTTTCGCGTCTCAGCAGTCGGATAATTCATGCGGAGGAATGCGAGCTTTTGGTCCAATATGTCGCCGGCGAAGGTGCAGTACGCGAAATCTTGAAGCTCTGTACTGGCCGCGCATTCGCGGTTCATAACGTTACACCTCAGGACGACGCGTCAAGTGATGCGGGGAAACATTCGATCCAGCTGCGATTACGTGGTCGAGGCAATTTGGACTCGCTCGTCGTGGCCGTGAGCGATCTGCGCGCGGTCACCTCTGTGCGAAAGATTCCCGTGCCACAATCGAGAGATCAAGAATCGCAGGATCACTGAGGATCTCCAAGAGCAGCCTGGAGACTATCCTATCGCGAAGCCAACGTGGAGAGGTTGCCAATGCGGACACGAACACTGGTTGTCGGTCTGGTTTTGCTGCTGATTGCCGCTTTCGTTGCCGTTAACTGGGCTGTATTTGCTGCGTCCGCGAAAGTCAGTCTTGTATTTACTAGCGTCGAGGTACCCGTCGGAATGGTGATGCCTGGGATCTTCGCACTAGTTGCGCTTACGTTCGGCGTTTACAGCGCTGTTTCTTGGAGCGCGATACTGCTTGAGTTTCGCCGACAAGCCAAGGAATTGACTGCACAGCGAACGCTCGCCGATGATTCAGAAGCATCGCGCTTTACCGAATTTCGTACCGCGATGCATGACGAATTGGAGCATCTCGCGGATCGACTGGCTCAGATGGAGGTTACATTCAGCGGCGAGATTCGCGACAACGCGAATTCGATTGCGGCGACAATAGGTGAATTGGATGATCGAATTCAGAAGCTGCACAGTGGCGATAAATCCTGATGACGATTCGCTTCGCGAGCGCAAAAGTCCGACAAAAGATCCTTAGCGTGGAATTTTTCGCTTTCTCGAGGTAGCTCAATCTTGCCCCCCATTTGCAGACGCCAAACTTTCTTGGCAGATGGCGTCGAGATCCGCGCGGCGGTTCTAGGCGCTGATAAAATCGACGCCATTAGGGAGGAGGTGAACATCGATCACGAGATCGTACGCCGCACTGGGATTCGCAATCTCGAAAAGAAGTTTGCATCGATTGCGGAAGTTGCGGCCGATCAGGCGGTCTTGTCAATTGTGGAGACATTGCTCGGCGGCACGCCTCGGCTTGTAAGAGCACTATTCTTTGACAAGACGCCGGAACGCAACTGGTTTGTGGCCTGGCACCAGGACCGGACTGTGACGCTGAACCGCAGACTGGAGATGGCTGGATGGAGATCGTGGACAAAGAAGGAAGGTGTTCACCACGTCCAACCTCCACCCGCGGTGCCGGACCAGATGGTGACAATACGGATCCACGTGGACGATGCGGACGAGGCCGGAGGTTGTCTGCTCGTCATCCCACGATCGCATGAGTTCGGGATCTTGACCCAAGATGAGATTGTTCGAGCAGTTGCAACCTCGACGCCACAAGCGTGCGTCGTCGCTGCCGGTGATGCGGTGATCATGCGCCCACTGATTTTGCATTCGTCGCCGAAGTCGAGGCGGCAAGCTCATCGACGCGTTGTCCACCTGGAATACAGTAGCTACCAGCTGCCCGCGGGAGTCTCGTGGGCTTGAATCGCGATTCCGGCTTCTTTTTCCAGCCGATCGGACCGATGTCCGGACCAAACGGGGGCTACTTCAGCCCGCGGAAACGATCTTGCCTGTCGCCGCAAATTGGACGTAGTCTGTCGCGTCTGCCAGGGAGATCATAAATTGCGCCTATTTCTAATTGCGACCGTGCTCGCTGCAAGCCTCGCCGCACCCGTGACCGCCGAAATCCGGCCGGATCAGGTGACATTCCGAGAGTTGTACAAGGAACTCGTCGAGACCAATACGACGCTGTCCGCGGGAAGTTGCACGCTGGCAGCAGAGCGCATGGCGGCGCGGCTGAAAGCTGCCGGATACAAAGAGGGCGATATCCGGCTGTTCGGCGTATCCGACCACCCCAAAGAAGACGGGTTGGTCGCGACATTGAATGGAACGGACCCCAAGGCCAAGGCAATCCTGCTGCTCGCCCACATTGATGTCGTAGAGGCGAAACGCGAGGACTGGACTCGCGATCCATTCGTGTTGATCGAAGAGAATGGCTATTTCTACGGCCGCGGCTCGTCCGACGACAAGGCGCAAGCTGCAATCTTCACGGATACACTCGTTCGATTGAAAAAGGATGGAACCAAGCTTCGGCGGCCAGTGAAACTGGCCCTGACCTGTGGCGAGGAAACCGGCGGGGCTTTCAATGGGGCCTACTGGCTGGTGACCGAGCACAAGGATTGGATCGATGCCCAATTCGCCCTGAACGAAGGAAGCGTCGGCCTGCGCGATGCCAGCGGCAAGAAGCTCTCACTCGGTATTCAAGCAGGAGAGAAGGTCTATCAGGATTTCCGTATCGAGGCGAGCAACCCCGGTGGCCACAGCAGTCGCCCGCGCCCGGACAACGCCATTTACAGCCTGGCCGCGGCGCTGGTGCGCATCGGCCAATATGAGTTTCCTGTCCAGTTCACCGACACCACGCGCGCTTACTTTACCGAGACGGCAAAACAGTCCGGGGGCGAAGCGGGTGCCGCGATGATGCGGCTGATCGCCAATCCCAACGACCTCGAAGCCAGCGCCATTGTGTCGAAAGATCCGACCTATCACTCGATGCTGCGCACGACCTGCGTTGCAACGAGGCTGGATGGTGGCCATGCCAACAATGCGCTGGCACAGCGCGCGGGCGCCAACATCAATTGCCGGATGTTTCCCGGCGACACGATCGACAATGTTCTCGCGCAGCTCATTAAGGCCGCCGCCGACCCGTCGCTGACCATAGCCCCGACCGGCGAAATCAGCCCGACTCCAGCCCCGCCGCCGCTGACCCCGCTGGTCTACGGCACAGCCAAGACCCTTGCACAAAAGCACTTTCCGGGCGTACCGCTGCTGCCAGCGATGTCGACGGGCGCCACCGATGGCCGTTTCCTCAACGCTGCAGGAATTCCCACCTATGGAGTCCCGGGTCGGTTCTCCGACCCCGACGGCAACGGCGTTCACGGCCTCAACGAGCGCAAGTCGGTCGAGGGCCTTTACGAGGAGCGCGATTATCTTTTCGAGCTGATCCAAGCCTACGCGAACAGCAAATAGGCGCCTTCCGCAAGACCACCTGGCCTCTCCCCGCGTGGTCTTGGCGCCCGGATCCATGGCGCGTGCATGTGCAACGATCCGCCCCAACACCAGACGCTCGTTAATGTCCGCGGTCGGGAACCTTCTAAGGCATTTATTCCGAGGCACGGGCAGCCCCGCCCGCGACCTGCTAAGGGTGGCTCGAAATTCTAATCGGCTCGATTTACTCCTGACCGCGACGAGAGAGCGCCGATGTCGCACCTCGGGCTCTCTCCCATTCCCGCAGCGTCACCGCGAAGGTGTACTTTTCCGAGCGCGGCCTTCAATGCCGACGGATCGATTCCATGAGTGAGCAGGTCGCGAGCGAATTCGTGACGTGACCTGGCTCGCTCGAGAGAAACGTCGGGATAGATTCCCAAAGCGAGTGTCTTGTACTTCCTCGCAAAGGGGTAGGCGAACCGCCAGCACCGGCAAAAGGTCAAATTTTAGGCCCCTCCCGCAATGCACCAGAACCCAAAAACACCCCTTCTGAAAGGTGGCTGCTGGCGGACGTTGTCGGATTAACAATTCGGGTTTATACCCTTTGGCAATCGCGTCTGGCACGTCCGTCAAGATTTGGATACATGGGTCGGTTGGGACAACTTATCGGCAAGCCACAACTTTATGAGCGACTGGCGAGTTACGCCCAGCCGTCGCGCTTCACGATCGAGGGAATCCACCATCC
>Ga0210394_10005601_pt1 | contig 14017 bp, 11 predicted proteins | sample IncBWC12MmetaG_FD_160121 | JGI IMG/M metagenome (GOLD analysis project Ga0210394, IMG submission 160121) | Forest soil microbial communities from Barre Woods Harvard Forest LTER site, Petersham, Massachusetts, United States - Inc-BW-C-12-M | ecosystem: Environmental > Terrestrial > Soil >...
CTGCGCCTGCGGGTGGATTCCGACATGGCCCTGGCGATCAATGGGGCCGCGCGGCTCGCACAGATCGGCGGCGCCGAGGCGCCAGGGGAACCGCAAATGCGTCGCGGCTTCGCTCACCACCCGCTCCAATCCCCAGCGCTCGATCAGGTAGTGGAGCCGCGCGCGCTTCCGATCGGTGCGGTCGCCGTGGTCGATGAAGACGCGCAGGATCGCCGCCGCGGCATCAACCACCTCGTGCGGCTCAAGGAGCACCCCGGCATCGCGCCCAACGCTGCCGTGGCCGGTCAGCCCGCCAAGCAGCATGCGAAAATAGACGCCCTCGGCGACCGGTTTTCCCGGACCGACCCTCACTGCGGCAAAGCCGATATCGGCGGTGTCTTCGAGCATCGCGATGCGGCCGCCGCCGTCGAACGAGATGTTGAACTTGCGCGGCAGCCCGTAGAGCTCGCGGTGATTGAGAATGTGATGGTAGAGGGCGCGGGTTAAGGGCCTGGTATCGATCAGCTCCTGCGGGTCGATGCCGGCCAGGGGGCTGCCGGTAAGGTTGCGGATGTTGTCGGCGCCGGCGCCGCGCGAAGTGAGGCCCAATTCGTCGATAGCGGTCAGGACAAGGATCGGATAGGCGGCGCCGATCTCGCGGATCTGCAGATTGGCCCGGGTGGTGACGTCGAGCGTGCCGCCGCCGAAACGCTCGGCAATGTCAGAGAGCCCCTTTCCCTGATGGGACGAGAGGATCCCGCCCGGCAGGCGCAGCCGGAGCATGAACGCCTCCTGGTTCGGCGCCGCGTAGAAGAGGCCGTGGAATTTGTGGCGGAAGATTTCGAGACCCTTGGGGAACCGGCCATCGGCCGCGTTGGCGGCGATTTCGTCCCACATGTCGAACGGGTTCTTTTCGCGCTTCGCCAGCTCCTCCGGCACCAGCTTGCCGCCCGCCGCGACCGCCCGGTCCTGCGCTGCAATATGGATGGCGGTCGGGTCGCTGGCGCTCGCCCCGCCGGCAGGTGCGGCCATTGCCGCGCCATTAGGCGGGGATATGGCGTGTTTTTTGGCAATCCCGGCGATAAAGCCTTCGAGGTATTGCTTCTGATCTTCGGTAAAACCCGGGTCCTGCGGCATCAAGCCTGTGATCGGCAGCGACATGATTGCTGCACCGCCGCAAGCACCGTGCCAAATGCCGGGCGCCCTCTCCCGGATCGCGGGGGCTTTGCACAAAAAGGCCCGTCATTCCGGGGCGCGGCCGAAGGCTGCGAGCCCGGAACCCATAAACACGGGCCTCTGGAAAATGGGTTCCGGGCTCGCCGCGGCGCGGCGCCCCGGAATGACAGGCCTTTCGTGCAAAGCCCATCGCGAGAGAGGGGGTTACTCCGCCAGCAGCGTCTTCAGCCGATAGAGCAGTTCGAGCGCCTCGCGCGGGGAGAGTTCGTCGGGCCGCGCCTCGCGCAGCAGATCCTCGGCGGGCGAGGCGCGCGGCGCCGGCTCGGGCGCGGTACGGCGGGCGGCGCGGAATAGTGGAAGATCATCGGCGAGCCGGGCGAGGGCACCGCCTTCCTCGCCCTTTTCGAGGATTTCGAGGACCTCCGCGGCGCGCGCGGTGACCTCGGAGGGCAAGCCCGCTAGCTTGGCCACATGGATGCCGTAGGAGCGGTCGGCGGTGCCGGGCGCGACCTCGTGCAGGAAGACGATATCGTCCTGCCATTCCTTGACGCGCATCGTGTGGCAGGTAAGCTGTGGGAGCTTTGCGGCGAGCGCGGTCAGCTCGTGGTAATGGGTCGCGAAGAGCGCCCGGCAGCGATTGACCTCATGGAGATGTTCGAGCGCGGCCCAGGCGATGGAGAGCCCGTCATAGGTCGCGGTGCCGCGCCCGATCTCGTCGAGGATGACGAAGCTGCGCGGGCCGGCCTGGTTGAGGATCGCCGCGGTCTCGACCATCTCGACCATGAAGGTCGAGCGGCCGCGCGCCAGATCGTCGGCGGCGCCGACCCGGCTATAGAGGCGGTCGACGATGCCGATCCGGGCCGCTTGCGCCGGCACGAACGAGCCGATCTGCGCGAGGATGAGAATGAGCGCGTTCTGGCGCAAAAACGTGCTCTTGCCGGCCATGTTGGGGCCGGTGACGAGCCAGATCCGGTCGTCGCCCAGGACGCAGTCATTGGCGATGAAGCTGCCCTTACCGGCGAGCGCGGCTTCGACCGTCGGATGGCGGCCGCCGCGGATCTCGAAGGTGGGCCCGTCTTCGATCTCGGGCCGGGTCCAGCCGGCGTCGCCCGCGCATTCGGCGTGGCTCGCGGCCAGGTCCAGCGTGGCGAGCGCCAATGCCGCAGCGGCGATTTCAGGGCGATGGGCGACGATTTCGCCCTTGAGATCGTCGAAGAGGCGCAGTTCGAGGACGAGGGCGCGATCGGCGGCGCTGGCGATCTTGCCGGCGAGCTCGGAGAGTTCGACCGTGGTATAGCGCAGCGCCCCGGCCATCGTCTGGCGGTGGATGAAGTCGGACCCGAGCTTCCCCCCTAGCCTTTCGACGTTGGCAGCGGACACTTCGATGTAATAGCCGATGACGTTGTTGTGGCGGATGCGCAGGGAAGCGATGCCGGTCGCCTCGGCATAGCGCGCCTGCAAGGCGGCGATCGTGCGCCGGCTCGCGTCGCGCAATTCGCGCAACTCGTCGAGTTCGGCCGCATAGCCCCCTGCGATGAACCCGCCGTCGCGGGCGAAGAGCGGCAGCTCGGCGGCGAGCGCGCGTTGGAGGCGGCCGACCAGCGCGCCATGGTCGCCCAGCCCCCTCTCGGCCCGCGCCAAGAGCTCGGGCAACGGCACGAGCCCGGGCTGGAGGAGAATGCTGCGGATGAGCGCGGTCTCGCCGAGCCCGTCCTTCAACGCGGCGAGGTCGCGCGGGCCGCCGCGCCCGAGGCTGAGGCGGGTCAGCGCGCGCTCGATGTCCGGGCAGCGGCGCAGGCGCTGGCGCAACGCCGCGCGCAGATCGCTGCGGTCGGCCATGAATTGCACGGCGTCGAGCCGCGCGCCGATCGCCTCCAGGTGGGTCAGTGGGGCGGCAAGCTGCTCCGCGAGGAGCCGCGCTCCGGGTCCAGTCAGGGTGCGGTCGATCGCGCTGATGAGACTGCCGCGGCGTTCGCCCGAGAGGGTCGTCGCCAGTTCGAGGTTGCGCCGCGTCGCGGCGTCGATCTGCATGACCGTATCGGGTGCGACCCGGATCGGCGGGGCGAGATGCGGCGCCCCCTTCTCCCCACCCACCTGCTGGGTCAGCGCGACATAGTCGACGAGCGCGCCGGCCGCCGCGATTTCGGCCCGGCCGAAACTGCCGAACCCGTCCAATGCCTTGACGCCGTAAAAGCTTTCGAGCCGGCGGCGCGCCGCCTCGCTGTCGAAGCGCGAGTTGGCGAGCGGGGTCAACGCCCCCTTCCAATCGCCGAATACCTCGTAGAGGGAAGGGCGCGCCAACAGCCGCTCGGGCACCAGGATCTCGCCCGGCATGATGCGGGCGAGATCGGCGGCGAGCGAGGCGTCCGCGGTTGGGGAGAGCGAAAACGAACCGGTCGACAGATCGAGCCACGCGAGGCCCAGATCGCCCCCGACTTCGCCGATCCCGGCCAGGTAATTGTGCCGGCGGGCGTCAAGGAGCCCATCCTCGGTCAAGGTGCCGGCGGTGACGACCCGCACCACGGCGCGCTTGACCGGGCCTTTTGCGCCGCGCGCCCTCGCCTCCGCGGGGTCCTCGATCTGATCGCAGATCGCCACCTTGAACCCGGCGCGGATGAGGCGAGCCAGATAGGCGTCGACCGTACGCACCGGCACGCCGCACATCGGGATGTCGGCGCCGTCATGCCGGCCACGCTTGGTCAGCGCGATGTCGAGCGCCGGCGCGGCGGCCTCCGCATCCTCGAAGAACAGCTCATAGAAATCGCCCATCCGGAAGAACAGGAGGCACCCGGGGTGAGCGCGCTTGATCTCGTGATACTGCACCATGACCGGCGTCACTGCGGCGCTCGGTGGGGGCGGATCAGGATCGCGGAGAGGCTCAGCGGTCATCGGCACGCGGAGAAGGGGCGGGAAAAAGATCGCGAGCGGGCTACCTGGTTCCGACGTTAACATGGGGTGAGAGATAACGCGCAACGGATGATCAGGATGACCGAACCGACCTCAGCCTTTCCGATGATCCGCGAGGCGGTCGCCTCGTTTCCCGACCGCGAGCATTTCCGCAACGCCGTCACGGCGGTCTTGGCCGGCGGTTTCGAGGCCTCCGACCTATCGGTGCTCGCCTCGCACGAGGCGTTGAGCGCGGCCGACGAACGCCCCGGCGATTTGATCCCCGCCGGGTTGACCGAGGAGATCAAATACCTCGCGCCCTTAACCATCGCCGGCATCATCCTCATTTCGGGCGGGCCGATCGCCGCGACCGTCGCCGCGCTCGTCGGCGCCGGGCTCGGCGGCGCGGCGCTCAAAGAATTGTTCGATGATTATGCCGCCGCCCCGCACCGCGATGAGTTTGCCGCCGCGCTCAAGGCCGGCGCGGCCCTCCTATGGGTGCGCTGCGCCGATTCCGAACTCGAATTGCGCGCCTCGCGGATTCTCGAGGAAGCCGGCGGGCAGCACGTCCACATCCACGGCCACCCGGCGCAGGAGGCGCCGAGCGGTTAGGACACGGGCGGAACGGGCGCTGCAGCGCGGTCGGCCCCCACCCTCCCACGCCTGACGGCGCGGGCCCCTCCCTCCCCCGCTTGCGGGGGAGGGCCTTAGGGGCGCCCCTGGCCTGCTCCCTCCCACGTAAGCGGGGGAGGGTTGGGGTGGGGGCTTCTGGGGGACCCTCACCCAGCCGGGCGGTGTCGGCGGACCGCCTCGGGGTTGGTCGAATCGGCGCCCATGTAGACGCCCTTTTCCCAGCTGCGCTTCAACGGGTCGACGACATCGAGGCGCATCCGACCGACGTGCTCGACCTCGATCTCGACCTTCTCGCCGTCCTGCAGCGCGCCCAGCCCCTCGTGATTGGTGCCGCAGGCGATGAGGTCACCCGAGTTCAATGTCATGATCGAGGACGCGAACTCAACGAGTTCGGGGACGCGATGCTCCATGTCGTCGGTGTTGTAGTTGTGGCGCAACTGCCCGTCGTCCCAGAAGCGCACGACGAGGTTGTTGGGGTCGGGGATCTCGTCGGCCGTGGTGATGCACGGCCCAATCGGCGCAAAGGTGTCGAAGGATTTGCCGAGCCAGCTGCCGGCCTTCCACGTCCGCCGTCCCTCGCCGCGCGCCGAGACGTCGATGAGGCCGGTATAGCCGAAGACGGCGCCCCGCCAATCCTGGCGCCCGATTTTCTTGGCCGGGCCCTTGATGACGAGCGCCAATTCGGCTTCGTGCATGAAGATCCACGGCTCGGTGAGTTCCGGCAGCATGATCGTGTCGCCCGGGCCGATGACCGCCTCGGGGTTCTTCATGAACATGTTTAGCGCGCGCGGCTCGCGTTGCGCGTGCTCCCAGTAATTGCCGATGCAGCAGAGGATCTTGCCCGGCCGCGGCAAGGGCGGGCGTAAGCGCACGGAAGCCGGCGGGCGGGCCGCGCCATCGCTCGCCAGTCTGTCGAGCGCTGGGCGCAGCCGGTCGAAACCGTCGATGATGCCCTGCATCGTCAGCTGCGGGGTGTAGCCCTTGGCGACCGCGCCCGAGATATCGACGATGCCGCGCTCGGTTAAGAGCCCCGGCCTGGGTTCGGCGTGGTCCGGGCTTTCGAACAGAACCAAGCGCATGGCGACCTCCCGTCGATAGGACAGCGAGATTAGCTCCCTCGCGGCAATGCCGCCAGCGCGGGGCGGCCTCTCGGAATATCGAATTGTCAGCGGCGCCGTTCGCGTGTTGACTCTACGCCATCGAGAGCTCCGCGCCGGCCGCGCGCGGGACGGCAGGAGAATGCGATGGTCGAAATTCGCCGGATGGGTCCGCAGATCGGCGTCGAGGTTCACGGGGTCGATGTCCGGGCGCTCGACGACCAGGGCTTTGCCCCGATCTATGAGGCCTGGCTCCAATGCAACATCCTCTGCGTGCGCGACCAGGAGCTGACGATCCCCGAGTTCATCACCTATAGCCGGCGCTTCGGCCCCGTTGTGCCGCACCCGTCCAAATCGACGCGGCATCCCGAATACCCCGAGATCACGATGCTCGGGGTCGACAAATTCGCCGCCGACGGCACGCTGCGGGACGAAATCTATCGCCGCGGCGCCGAGGGCTGGCACACCGACGGCGCCTACAACGAGGCGCCGTTCAAGGCGACCCAGCTCTATGCGCTTGCCGTCCCGAGCCGCGGCGGCGACACCCTCTTCGCCAACGGCTATGCCGCCTATGACGGGTTGCCGGCGCGCCTCAAAGAGCGCCTCGACGGGGTGATCGGGGCGTTTTCCTACGGCGGGCGGCGCGGCAGGTCGCGGCTCCTTAACGAAGAAGACCAGGCGTGGACCCCGGTCCATCACCCGATCGTCCGCGTTCACCCCGAGACCGGGCGCAGATCCTTATATTTCGATCCCGGCAAGATCGTCGATTTCGTCGGCGTCGAGCGCGCCGAGGGTGACGAGCTGATCGCCGAGTTGACCCGCGCGATGATCCAGCCCGACGCCGAGTACCATCACCGGTGGCAAAAGGGCGATATCGTGATCTGGGACAACCGGTGCTCCTACCACCGCGCGGCCGGCGACTACCCGCCCGAGGAAGACCGCATCCATTGGCGCGTCTCGATCAACGATTTCGGGATCGAAGCACGCGCGGCAGCGGAGTAGAGGGATGAGCATCACGGTCAGCCCGTTCGCCGCGGGGCTCGGCGCCGATATCGGCGGGGTCGATATCCGCGATCCGCTCAGCACCGCCGATCGCGACGCGATCCGCGCCGCGTGGCTCGACAACCTCGTGCTGCGCTTTCGCGGGCAGCCGATGGACGACGCGCAGCACATGGCGTTCACCCGCCAGTTCGGTGAATTGGAATTCAATCCAGGGGCATTGATCGCCAGGCAGTACGGCGTCGAGAACTACAGCACCGGGCGCCGGGCTGAAATCCCGCCGGAGATTTCGGTCATTTCGAACATCATCGAAGACGGGAAGGCGATCGGCGGGCTCGGCGACGGCGAGGCGTTCTGGCACACCGACAGTTCGTTTGTCGATGTGCCGCCGGCGGCGAGCCTGTTGCGCGGGATAGAAGTGCCGCCGCCGAGCGCCGGCGGGGCGACCGAATTCCTCAACATGTATTTGGCCTACGAGACGCTCGCCGACGATTTGAAGGCGCGGACCCGCGGCATGACGATGATCCATGCCGCGACCCATTCGAGCGGCGGCAAGCCCAACCGCGGGTTCGAAACCGTCACCGATGTGACGAAGGTGCCGGGCGCGATCCAGCCGATGGTGCGCATCCACCCCGAGACCGGGAAAAAGGCGCTCTTCCTCGGCCGCCGGATCAACGCCTATGTCATCGGCCTCTCGGTCGATGAGAGCGAAAGGCTCCTCGACGAATTATGGGCGCATACGGTCCAGGCAAAATTCACCTGGCGCCAGGAATGGCAGGTCGGCGATCTCATATGGTGGGACAATCGCTGCGCGATGCACCGGCGCGACGCCTTCGATCCCGCGAGCCGCCGCCTGATGCACCGGACGCAGCTCAAGGGCACACGGCCGGTATAAGCCCCCACCCTCCCGCCGCTGACGCGACGGGCCCCTCCCTCCCCCGCATGCAAGGGAGGGTTATCGGTGCCGGATTTCCCTCCCCTGCTTGCGGGGGAGGGTTAGGGTGGGGGCTGTTAGAGAAGATTTCTGCAGGGAGGAGCAGCATGCCCCATCCATCTCGCGTCGCGCTGATCACCGGCTGCGGCAAGCCCGTTGGCATCGGCAATTCGACGGTTCGGGCGCTCGCCGCGAACGGGGTGACGGTCGTCGTCTCCGATGTGCGCCCGGCCGGGGTCGCCAACGAATTCAACGCGCCGGGCGATCTCGACACCAATTGGGGCGGGGTCGACAGCCTCGTCGAAGAGATCGCCAAGGCCGGCGGCATCGCCTCGGCGGTCCTGGGCGATGTCAGCCAGGATGCCGATGCGCAGCGCATGGTCGGCGAGGTGCTGTCGCGCTACGGGCGCCTGGACATTCTCGTCAACAACGCCGGCGCGCCGCAGGGCGCCGATCGCAACGAGATCGAGGACGTGCCGGTCTCAGCCTGGGATCTGACGATGGGGGTCAACGCCAAGGGCGCCTTCCTCATGGCGCGCGCCGCGGTCCCGGCGATGCGCAAGGCCGGGTTTGGCCGCATCGTCAGCGTGTCGTCGAAGGCGGCGTTCCGCCCCGGAAAGAAGCGCGCCACCTACGCCGCCTCGAAGGCGGCTATCGTCGGCTTCACCCGGTCGCTGGCGCTCGACCTCGCGCCCTTTGGGATCACCGTCAACGCGGTCTGCCCCGGCCCCATTCGCACCTCGCGCGCGATCAGCACCAACCGGCGCGAATATGGCGACGACCTCGAAACCGGCTTCCGCGAGCGCTCGAAGGCGATCCCCGTGGGCCGCTTCGGCACCCCTGACGAAGTCGCCTCGATGATCGCCTATCTCGCCTCCGACGAGGCTGCCTTCGTCACCGGCCAGGCGATCGGCGTCGACGGCGGATGGTGAGGGGCTAGCCCAAGAGCTTCCTTTGCGCGGCGGCCTGTTCCTGCATCGATTTGAGGAGGCGGGCTTCCGGGGTTGGGGCGCAGTTCGTATAGCCGGCCCCGAGGTGCCGGAGCTCGGCCGCGTTGCGCGGGAAGGCGGCATGGTTCAATGGCAATGCCAAGCGGCAGCCGGCGCCTTTTTTCGCCGCTTCGCACACCCGTTCGATCGCCGCGACGAGGCGCGGGTGGTCGGGGTGGCCGGACACCCCCAATGAACGCGACAAATCCGATGGCCCGACGGCGAGCAGATCGACACCCGCCACCGCGGCGATTTCGTCGATGCGCTCGACCGCCGCCATGTCTTCGATCATGCACGCGAGGAGAATCTCGCGGTTGGAGCGCGCCATGTGCTCCAAAAGCGGGATCTTGCCGAAATCGGCGGCGCGGCTCCCGGCCGCCATGCCGCGATCGCCCTCGGGGGGATAGCGCACCGCCTGGACCGCCTGACGCGCGGTCTCGGGATCGGAGACATGCGGGACCTGGATCCCCTGCACGCCCATGTCGAGGAGGCGCAGGATGAAGGCCGGGTCGAAGCCCGGAGTGCGCACAATGGGGGTGATGCCGACGCGCTCGGCCGCCATGACGCAAGCCTGGACGTCGTGCAGGTCGAGCGTCGTGTGCTCCATGTCGATAAAGGCGGCGTCGAACCCGGCAAGCCCGATGATCTCGACAATCTGCGGATCGGGGATGCCGCCGACATGGGTCCCAAGCGCAAGCTCGCCCGCGCTCATGATCCGCTTCACGCGATTTCCCTGCATTGCTTCCTCCTCTCACCTGCATTCTTCGGCGGAACTTAGCCCCCACCCTTCCCTCCCCCGCTTGCGGGGGAGGGTTACCTACTCCCTCCCCCGAAGCGGGGGAGGGTTGGGGTGGGGGCTACGAGGCTAACCCGTGTGCTTGCGGATGAATGCTTTCATCCGCTCGATCGCCGGGGTCGCGTAGGGCGCGTCGGGCTTCCCGGTCATGAAGCCGTGATTCGCGCCCGGGTAGAGCTCCAATTCGATCTCGCCGCCGGCTTTCTTCCAGCCCTGGACCAGGCGGTGCATGGTTTCGAGGGGGACCCACTCGTCATGGTCACCGCCAAAGGCCAATGCCGGCGGCAGGGTGACCTTGTCGCCGCGGTCGAGGATCGCCGGCGGGCTGCCTTCGCTCATCGCCGCCTCGGTTCCCCAGAAGGCATGATGGTTGAGGACGAGCTCCTGATTGCCGACCTTCTTGGCGAGGTGGTAGCGCAACAGGGGATCGAGGACGCCCCAGCCCGAAATCACAAAGGCCACCCGGGCGTCCACCTGCGGGGCGTCCGCCAGCGGCAGCGCGGCATAGCGCGGGTCGTCCGGGCGCATTGCCGCGAGGAGCACCTGATGGCCGCCGCTCGAGGTGCCGAAGCTGCCGACCCAGTCCGGGCGGCTGCCATAGAGGCGGGCGCGCGCCTTCAGCCAGCGGATGCCGAGGTTGATATCGGCGAGTGAATTAGGGTAGGGCGCCTCGGGCGGCATGCGGAAGTCGAGGGAAAGGACGAGAATGCCGCTCTCCGCCAAGGCCCGGGCGATGAAATCATTGTCGGTGCGGTCCTTGTTGACCCAGGCGCCGCCATGGATTTGGACGACCGCCGGATAGGGTCCGGTACCGGCCGGCCGGTAGAGCCGCGCCAATAGCGCGCGCCCGCCCTGGCGCTGGTATTCGACATCCTCGATGCGGACGCCGGGGGATCTATCCGCGTGCGGCTCGGGCCGCGTCTCGGTTTCGAGCGTCGTGGCCATCGTTTCCTCCTATAAAGGGATGCCAAACTGTAGCAGCCGCGGTCCTCGGCGTCTGCCGCGATTAGGGCCCGGTAACGCCTCCGAGTTGAAGCCGTGGGGTGCTAACCTCTACTCTGCTGCTGCGTTGCGGAAAGGATTGCGCCCCTTGAGGAACCAACCGGTGCGTCGAGCACCCCGGCAAGCCGATGACACGGCGGCGGTCGCGGAGGGCTCGTTTGCGCGTTCGGCGATGCGGCTCGTCCAGCTCTTCGAGGCGCTCGCCAAGACCGAAGAGGGGGTGAGCCTCGCCGAGCTCAGCACGACGATCGCCGCGCCGAAGAGCAGCCTTTTGGGAATCCTGCGCTCGATGGTGGCGCTGGGGTACATGGAGCACGGCCACGGCCTCTATCGCCTGGGCCCGAAATCATTTCGCCTCGCGGCCGATATCCTGGCGATTCGCCGCTTCCCCAACCTGGTCCGGCCGATCCTCCAGGATCTGGCGGCCAAGAGCGGCGAGACCGTTTTTCTCGTCGTGCTCGATCTGGCGGCGCGACGAGTGACCTACGCCGACATCATCGATAGCGCCAATCCGGTGCGCTACACGGTGCCGACCGGCACCACCCGGCCGTTATATGTCTCATCCGGCGGCCTGATGTTCCTGGCCTATCAGGACCCGGCCTGGATCGACGCCTATATCGGCTCGACCCGCCTCGAGCCGCTGACCCCGCGAACCATTACTGACCCCAAAGAATTGCGCGAGCGGCTCGCCACGATCCGGCGCGAGGGGTTTGCGATCAGCCTCGGCGAGACCGTGCCGGGTGCCGCCGGGATCGCAGCGCCGATCTTCAATGCCGACGGCAGCGTCACCGCCGGGCTGTTGATCGGCGCTCCGCTCGACCGGTTTGAGCAGGAATTGCCGGAGCTGAAGCGATTGCTGCGCGAGGCCGTGACCCGGGTTTCCGGCATCGCCCAGGCGCTGGCCGAGGAGAAGGGCGCCGCGCGGGATTGACGCAGACCCGCGCAGTATTCAGGATGTTGAACGACGTTCAGAAATTGCAGGAGCATAGCGACGACGCAATCTCGATGTTCGAGTAAGCCGGTCCGAGATTGCTTCGCTTCGCTCGCAATGACAGCATTCCCATTGATGGAGGCTCGGCACAATCATGATCAAACGGTTCCACGCGCTCTATGTCGGCCAGATCGAACTCGACAATATCGGGCGCGACGGCACGCCGGCCAACGATCGGCGCTATTCGAACGAGCGATTGTCCGAGGTGTTCGAGACCTCGCGCACGGTCGCGCGCGTCATGGACGAATTGGGCTATTACTGCCTGTGGGCGGCCGAGCACCATTTCCAGCGCGAGGGCTATGAGTGCATCCCCAACCTCATTCAGTGGGGGTTGTGGCTCGCCACCCAGACGCGGCGCCTCAAGATCGGCAGCGCTTTCAACATCCTGCCGATGTGGCACCCGATCCGCCTCGCCGAAGATTATGCGATGGCCGACATCGTCACCGATGGGCGGGTGATCATGGGGGTCGGGCGCGGCTATCATACCCGCGAGGTGGAGAGCTTCGGCGCGCCGCTGCTCGACGCGGCCGCCAACCGCGAGCTCTTTGAAGAGCAGCTTCAGCTGCTCCTCAAATGCTTCAATGAGGAGGCCTTCCACCACAAGGGCAAATATTATGAAAGCCCGCCGCCGGTCCCCTATCGCGGCTACGATCTCAAAGAGATCACGATGGTGCCGCGGCCCAAGCACCTGCCGGTCGAGATCTGGATGCCGATAGCCAGCGGCCGCACGATCGACATGATGGCGCAATATGGTTTGAAGGCGATGGTGACGTTGAACGGCGAGAAGATCCTCGACGATGTCGTGCGCGCCTTCCACGATGCCTGCCATCGCCACAACCGGCCGACCCGGCTCGGGGAGGACATGATCTGGGGGGCCGGCATCTACCTCGCCGACACCGAGAAAGAGGCGATGCGCCGCCTCGAGCCCTCGCATGACGAGCGCTACAAGTGGTTCGCGCCGTTCGGCTTTGTCCGCTACGCCGACGAGGAGGGCCGCACCTGGGGGACGCCCGGCGCGCCGGCGACGGTGCCGACGCTGGCCGAGGGGGTAAAGCAGAAGGCGTGGTTCTGCGGCCCGCCCGATGCCGTCATCGCGGGCATCAAATCCATCGAGGCGCGCTACCCGGGCCTCGAAGATTTCATGATCCACTGGGCCGAGGGCCTGCCCCCCTCAGAGTTCATCGAGCAGCTGCGCTGGTTCGCCCGGGATGTGATGCCGGCATTCAACCGGAATTGACCAAAAGCCCCCACCCCAGCCCTCCCCCGCAAGCGAGGGAGGGAGCTGATCGGGGCACGCCGGCGTAAAGCCCTCCCTCGCTTGCGGGGGAGGGTTGGGGTGGGGGCTGATTAAGGGTTTCGCGCGAGCCTTCCCTTCAGCGCACGATCAGGATGTCGCAGGCGTAGCGCTCGACGAGGTCGCGCAGCGGGTCGCCGCCGGCCTCGATTGCGAGGAGGCGGCAGTCGAGTTCGCCGAGAAGCTGGCGCAAGAGGGAGGGCTCGGCCGGTCCGGCTTCGATCCGCAGCCGTATCGGGCGGCCGGCGAGCTGGTCTTCTATCCAATTCTCGAACAGCTCCGGGCTGGCCGTGATTACGGTCAAGAGGGCATCAGCGGCTTCTGCAAGCTGGGCGGCGGCCTCCAAGAGCCGGACCGATGCGGGCCCCCGGTCGCGCAGCAGCATCGCGACCGAGCCCTCAGCACGCCACGCGTGCCGCGCCACAAGGAACGGACCCGGCATCGCCTCGAGCGCCGGCCACCAGCGGCAATCCACCCGGAAATGCCCGCCAATCGGCCGGGTCAGCGCGCCGGCAACGACAAGATCGCGCTCCGATGCGGCGCTGAGCGCGCTTGCCGACGCGCCGCGCACGATTTCGAACGTGGCGGCCACCCCATGAAGCCGGGCCGCGGCGAAGAGCTCCCGCCTGGCGCGCTCCGCGGCAATCCGCAGGTGCAATTCGAGATGCTCGGTCGTCAGCTTCTCGGCATGTGCGCCGAGGGTGACCTGGCGGGCGAACGGGAGGCACGCCAGATGCAGCAAATCCTCGTCCTCGACGAAGATGCCGACGAGCGGCGCCTTGGCGTGCGCGGCGAGCCGTGCCGCGGTCTCGATCGCGACGCGGCTCTCGCCCGCCGCGTCGAGCGGCACAAGGACGCGCTCGATCGGTCGAGCCTTCGGTGGGCCGCTCATTTGTGCGCCACGGGGCGGTTTCCCCGACCCGATGCGAGGCGCGCGAGCTCGGCCGCCTGGGCGGCGAAGGCATCGAGGCGCAGGGCGACCCGCTGGTTCAGCGTGCCTGGCGGATAATTCCCGCCGGCATCGGGCTCTCCGGCAGCGATTCCGGTCAAGAGCTCGATGCCCTGATCGACGGTGTCGATGGGGCAGACCCTGAACCTGCCCTCTGCCGATGCCCGGACGACATCGCTGCGCAGCATCAGGTGCTTTACGTTGCTGGCCGGAATGATGACGCCCTGATGGCCGGTGAAGCCGGTCGACCGGCAAGCGTCGAAGAAGCCCTCGATCTTCTCGTTGACCCCGC
>Ga0210394_10005602_pt1 | contig 14014 bp, 11 predicted proteins | sample IncBWC12MmetaG_FD_160121 | JGI IMG/M metagenome (GOLD analysis project Ga0210394, IMG submission 160121) | Forest soil microbial communities from Barre Woods Harvard Forest LTER site, Petersham, Massachusetts, United States - Inc-BW-C-12-M | ecosystem: Environmental > Terrestrial > Soil >...
AGCCTGGCAACCTGTTCCGGAAGATGACGCCTGACCAGCAGAAAGTGCTGTTCGAGAACACGGCGCGTGCAATGGGCGACGCGAAACCGCACATCAAGGAGCGGTACGTCGGCAACTGCGCCAAGGCGGATCCGGCCTACGGCAAGGGCGTCGCCGACGCTCTCGCAAAACTGGCGGCCGGCAAGCCTGCCAAGGCCAGCCCCTCGCGCCGTTCAGTTGCGGATGCATGAAGCAGAGCTGACCGGCCCTTCCTGATCGGTGCGGCGTGGCAGATGGACCAACAACAAAGGATTCCCGGGAATGTTCTACTATGTGGACTATGACGGGAGCTTTGAATCTGCCGTTGCCGCTCTGAAACGTGAGCGCCGCTATCGCGTCTTCGCCGACCTGGAGCGCAAGGCGGGACAGTTCCCCTATGCAATCTGGAATGGCCCCAGCGGCAGCCGAGAGGTCGTTGTATGGTGCTCGAACGACTATCTTGGCATGGGCCAACACCCGAAGGTCATTGAAGCGATGTGTGCCGCCGCGCGCACCATGGGCGCGGGCGCGGGCGGGACTCGCAATATTTCGGGTACCAATCGGGCTCTGGTGGAGCTCGAAGCCGAACTTGCGGACCTGCATGGCAAGGAGGCGGCGCTGGTTTTCACCTCCGGCTACGTGTCCAACCATACCGGCATCGCGACGATCGGAAAGCTGCTTCCGGATTGCTTGATTTTATCCGACGCGCACAATCACAATTCGATGATCGAGGGCGTGCGTGCCGCCGGCTGCGCCAGGCAGATCTGGCGCCATAACGACGTTCAGCATCTGGAGGAGTTGCTCTCGCGCGCGGCACCCGGCCGCCCGAAGCTGATCGTCTTCGAAAGCATCTATTCGATGGACGGCGACATCGCGCCAATCGAGGCGATCTGTGACCTTGCGGAGCGCTATAACGCGATGACCTACCTCGACGAGGTGCATGCTGTCGGCATGTACGGGCCGCGCGGCGCTGGCATCGCCGCGCGGGATGGAGTGATGGCGCGCATCGACGTCATCGAGGGAACGCTTGCCAAGGCCTTCGGCACTCTGGGCGGCTACATCGCCGGCAGGAGCGCTGTCGTGGACGCCGTCCGATCCCACGCCCCCGGATTCATCTTCACGACAGCCTTACCACCCGCGATAGCCGCCGCTACGACAACCTCCATCGCCCATCTCAAGGCATCGGATGCAGAGCGCGAGGGCCAGCGCGGCGCCGTGGCTGCAACCAAGGCGGCTTTGCGTAAGGCCGGCCTGCCAGTGATCGCGACGCAGACACATATCGTGCCGGTCATGGTCGGAGATCCCGACCTTTGCAAGCAGGCGAGCGATCTTCTGCTTGACCGGCACGGCATCTACATCCAGCCGATCAATTATCCGACGGTTGCCAGAGGCACCGAACGACTGAGAATCACCCCAACCCCCGCGCACAATATCCGGCTGATCCGGCAATTGGCTGACGCCATGGTTGCGGTGTGGCAGGAGCTCGATCTTCCGCTCGGAAGCAACTGTCAGCCGAACGAGCAACGGGCGGAGCTGGTTTCGGCAGGCGGCTAGCTCCATCTGCGCCGTTGCTCGTACCATCGCAAGCCATTCTGTCAAATCGACCCCGACACTTGTGTAAAGATTGAAAATGCTGACCTTGGTGTTAGGTCATATCCGCCTCCCGATGTTGGCAACAGTTCTGACGGCGCTCGCCTGGTCAAGTTGCCAGGCCACCGGGTCGTTTCAAACCACGCCGGCTTTTCCGAGCGTGCAGAAAAACGATGATACGCATCTGTCGCCGATCATCATCTGGCCTGACGTATCGGCAAGGGCCTTCATTGGCGGCTGCGGCAAGGGTCGTGTCGGCGATCCCCAGACACACGGTTGCCGAGGCCCCGCCGATGTAAAGGGTATTGCGCCATGATGATCGGCATGATGCTCCGTCTGACGAAGGTCATCCGCTCCAAAATCAAATGGAGCCCTGCCTTTAAAAAACTCAACGGCTTGCATCTTGGGTTGGGGCTCTTTGCTGCGGCTTTATTGGTCTTGGCTTGTGTCACCGAAACCAAAGCGACCATTTCCCTGGAGTCATCGCAAGGTCTATTCGAGGCCGTCCCTAATCGCCTTGAGAGCGTGTACCGATGAGACACGGGCTCTCAGCCGTACCCGCAATTAAAAATCATTTTCATCCTGCGGGTCGGCGATCACGCCCGCCTGAAGGCATCCATTTTGAGAGCATCAGGGTTGATATAGCCGCCTCTAAAACGCAATTTAGTGGCGCTGGTGCAGTGCGATCCTATGTCAGCTGCACAAGAGATCACCTGGGAACGCCTACGAGAACGACCATCTCGACCTCCCCCCAAGCGGCACCTTTAACTGACGCTCAAACGAACTATCTGAAACAGACGCTCAAACGAACTATCCGAGTTCCGCGGTCGTATCACATATCTACAAGCGATTGTGCCGGCGGCTGCCATCAGTAGCGGGCATCGCAGGACCCATATGAAGACAGCGGACGATGTTGCCCATGACAAAGCATCGGCCGGAATAGCCAGGGGCAAACGCCGAGCGATCTCGTTCGGCACCTTTGCTTCCGTCGTCTTCCTTGTTGCGTGTTTGCATCTTGCATACTGGGCGCTGAGGAATCCGCAGGCCACGGCGCCTTCGGTCGAAGCAAGGTTGCCGAGCGTTTCATACAACCGGTTTGCCGAACCTTCTGCGGACGGCTCCAGAGTACCCGAAGCGCAAATCCGCGCAGACCTGTCGGCGATCGCCAGGTACGCAAAGGCGGTGCGTACCTATGCCTCGACGCAAGGTCTGGAGCGTGTACCGGAAATCGCTGCCGAGCTCGGCCTCGCGGTCACGCTTGGCATCTGGATCGACAAGGACGATGCTCGAAATGAGCGCGAGATTGCCACCGCCCTCGATCTCGCCCGGCGCTACCCTAACGTCACCCGTCTGGTCGTCGGTAACGAAACCGTCTTTCGGCACGAGCGCACCGCGGCCGATCTTGCCGGAATCATCCGGCGCGTGAAGCGCGCCAGTCCGGTTCCTGTGGCGACCGCAGATCACTGGAAAACCTTCGTCGACCATCCGGAACTCGTCGACGCCGTGGACCAGGTCTTTGCCCATATCCTTCCCTACTGGGAAGGCATCTCCAAGAAAGCGGCTGTCGACGGATCCTTTGACCTCTACGACAAGCTGCTCGCCGCGTATCCGGGCAAGAAGATCGTCATTGGCGAGTTTGGCTGGCCAAGCGCTGGACACAATTTCAAGCAGGCGGTGCCAGATCCCATCAGCCAGGCCGTCATCCTGCGCGACTTCGTTGCGCGGGCCAACGTGCTCGGCGTTGATTACAACATCGTCGAGGCGATCGACCAGCCGGAGAAGCTGTTCGAGGGCAATGTCGGTCCCTATTGGGGTATTTTCGACGCATCGCTGCAGCCGAAATTTGCCTGGACCGGGCCGATCGTCGACGTCAACTACTGGAAGACGGCGCTGCTCGCGGTCCTCGTGGGCTCGCTGCTATCGATCACGGTTCTGGCGCTTCGCGGCGCGACCGTCAGCCAGGCAACGCTGCTTGCCGGTGTAGACCATTTGTTCGGCCACTGGTGTGCAAGCGTATTCGTGTATTGGCAGCATCACTATCTGGTGCATGGCGAGGTGATCACGTTCGCCATCGCGCTTCCGCTCCTGGGTTTGCTCGCGCCAATCGTACGCTCACGGGTGAACGAGATGGCGACCGTCGCCCTTGGCCGTGGTCCAGGGCGGCTGTTGAAACTTTCGCCACCAATGCCGCATGTCGGCTCGCCGAAAGTATCGATCCACCTTCCCGCTTACCGGGAACCGCCCGAGATGCTGTTGCGGACCATTGATTCAGTAGCGCGGCTCGACTACCCGAATTTCGAGTGTGTGGTTGTCATCAACAACACCCCGGATCCGGCGTTCTGGCAGCCGATCCAGGCGCGTTGCCGTGAGCTTGGCCCGCGCTTCAAGTTTATTTGCGTCCAGGACCTCGTGGGATTCAAGGCCGCCGCGCTCCGGCTCGCCATGGCGGAGACTGCGGCCGACACCGAAATTATCGGCGTCATCGACGCCGACTATGTGGTCGACCCCTCGTGGCTCAAGGACCTGGTCCCCGGCTTTGCAGATCCGGAGGTTGGACTCATTCAGGCGCCGCAGGATCATCGCGACGGCGATCGTAGTTTCATGCATGCCGCCATGAATGCCGAATACGCCGGCTTCTTCGATATCGGGATGGTAGAGCGCAATGAGGTCAACGCCATCATCGTCCACGGGACGATGTGCCTGATCCGTCGCGCGGCCCTGGAGGCCGCCGGCGGGTGGTCGAGTGACACCATTTGCGAGGACAGCGACCTGGGTCTGACGATCATGGAGCTCGGTTGGCGTGCCCATTACACCAATCGCCGTTATGGCTGGGGATTGCTGCCGCAGGACTATTTGGCCTTCAGGACGCAAAGGTCACGCTGGGCGGGCGGAGCGGTGCAGATAGTCAAGAAGCACTGGCGGCAGTTCTTGCCAGGCATGAGCCGGCTCGACCGCGACCAAAAGAGAGAGTTCGCTCTCGGTTGGCTAAACTGGTTCGGAGCCGAAATCATTGCCGTGGGCGGCGCGATATTGAATCTGATCTGGGTACCGTTTGTCGCCTTCAAGGTTGTCGTCATCCCCGACGCATTGCTGACGTTGCCAATCCTCGCTTCCTTCCTCGTATCGCTTGTACACTTTGCGTCTTCATACCGATCACGGGTCGCGGTTCCGTACCGGCAGATGCTTGGTGCGATGGTGGTGTCCATGTCCGTCCAGTGGACGGTCGCGAGTGCAGCGTTTGGAGCCGCACTTCCGGCGCGGCATAACCACTTCCATCGTACCCGCAAGGGCAACGGGGCCATAGTTCAAACACCCTTCACGACGACGCCGGAAGCCGTGCTCAGCGCGCTGCTGGTCGCCGGCAGCATCACGATCTACGCGACCAACTTTTACCGGCTCTTCGAGACTGACCTGTTTGCCACGATCCTGCTTATCCAAAGCCTGCCCTTCCTGTCGGCCGTGGCATTGGCCTGGCTGGAGCGAATTACCGACAGGAAATTGAGAGAAGCAGCAGGCGTTCAAGCGGCCACCTAGCACGACCTTCAGGTGCATGCAGTCCTGGCGATGCGCAGATATATTTTTGCATTCTGCTGATGTGCAGGCCGAAGTGTCGAGCGCCGCTATTCGCTTGACCGACCATGCAGCGTAGCTTGACCTCGTCTCCGTTCAGTGTCGCCGTCGGGACGCCAATCTCGATAAAAATCCTCAACGGCGGCCTCCAATTGGCCAACCACAGCACGCCGCTCCTCGATTTCCTCGCTTTTCACGTTGGCCGCGTACGCCAGCATTTTGTCCACCAGACTGACCTCGTCGATCGACTTATTAATGCCGTCTTCCATGACGACCTGCCCGCCAACGACAACAGCCTTGATCGAGCCCGGACCTCCCTCGTGCAGCAGCCGCTGCAACACATGCCACCGCGAATCCACCGGTTGAACAAGCGCATCACGCGACAATCGCATAATCACAGCGTCGCCCCATGCGCCGCCACAAAGTCGCCCGATCTCCTCGCCCCAGAACGTCGCCTGGCCGCCGCCTTCGTAGACCATGCGCCAGATGTCATCGGTGCTAATCGAGCCACCATCATCGAAATGAAGATTTTGGCACAGGCGCAAGTCTTGGAAAAAGTCGCTTTGACCAGAAATGCTCATGCTGTCCATACCGATCGCCACCGGAATCCGGTTGCGTAGCATGAGAAGCACAGGCGCAATTCCGCTTTTAAGCCGTAGATTGGAAGCAGGGTTATGCACGATAATCGCACCAGCGCCTTTAACGGTCGCCAGATCGGAATCCGATGCCCAGACCATGTGCGCCAAACTGGTGTCCGCCTTCAGAAGCCCCAGTTTTGACAGTCGTGTGACGGCAGACATGCCGTGATTGCGGAACGACGCGTCGCGTTGCAGGCGCGTTTCCAGAACGTGCGTATGAACCGGAAGGGCTTCTGCGCGGGAAAAGTCAGATATCATGCCAAGCGACGCGTCCGAACTCCACTCTGGGCCCTGCGGTCCCAAAGCGAACCTGATCCGGGCCGAAGGCCAGTCGAGACGCAGTTGCGGCAAAAGAGCGAAGACTTCGGCTGGGGTTGGAAGATTGCGTGGTGGCAATTTCTCGAGAAAACGCCGAGCAAGAACTTTCGGCAGCCTTTCGAGAAACTCATGGTCTGGCGCGTAGACGTATGAATTCTGGTCCCTGAAATCCAACGTGAACGTCACGCGAATCCCAACGTCGTGATAGGCTTGCAGCGACGCCCGCAACTCCTCCTCAAAAGGCACGACGCCGGTCGAAGCAAAATGGTGCATGGCAGTTGTAACGCCGGACCGCAGCAATCGCGCCGCGGCAATTGCTGTCGTCAGATAGATGTCCATGGGCCAAAGACCACGCAGCCGCGTAAGCCATCGTTCGAGCTGGTCGTCCGCCACACCACGTTGGATACTTGTGACGCCGCGGCCATGTTGATGCGCATCGATCAGCCCGGGTATCACGACGTTACCCGGCCCACCAAGGAAGTTGGCGTCCGGATAAAGGTTTCGCGCCAGCGTCGCAGAAATAATTTTCACGACGCGTTCGTTCTCGATCACTACCGCGCCATCCGGTACGGGCCGGGCGCCCGCTTTCTCCACGACATAATCGCCGATCAAAATAAGCCGCTTCAACAGGTCACCTCGATCGGCGGTCGCGTTTGCCGGTACCGCCGCTGAACGATCACCGCTCGACGCCGCCCCTTAGACAATTGCTCGTGCGGCACGTGGCGGCAAATAATCGTCCGTGTAGATCGTCTCCATTTTTACGGGCGGCACACCCATCACTCGGGCGACCTGACCGGTCGTTCCCTCAAATCTGGCACGATCAACGGCGCTTATCCCCTCCTTCCTAACATTCGGTGTGAGGAGCGATATATCGCGCGTCAGCTCAAGACGAATAAGCTCAACCGAATCGTTGATAAGGGGGTCGCGTTTCTTGACCGAAGCAACGGCCGCATTCATATCTGCGAGCATATCTCGCGTGGCCCTGATGGCGGCACGCACAAAACCCTTGATCGCCTCGGGATGTGCTTTTGCGAAGTCCTTCCGGCATACCAGGCCGAGCGAATAGAGGTCGAGACCGAGCAGGTTATATTGAAAATATCCAATCTGATCCTTTGGCGTGCCATTGGCCTCCCAGTTGACGACGGCGGTCGTGATGTAGCCCAGCGAAGCATCTGCGCTGCCCTGCAAGACCATCGTATCACGAAGCGACGAGTTGACGGACTTGAACTCGATCTTTGAGGTGTCAATTCCATTCTTCTCAGCGATAATTGGAAAGAGAAGCGTCGTTGCATCGGCATCGGTGACGGCAACGCGCTTGCCTTCTACGTCTTTCGGCTTCTTGATGCCCGACGACTTCAAAAACATGATCGCGCTGGGCGCCGCGTCGAATATAACCATGAAACTGATAAGCTGATTGTCGGGATTGTCGTGATTGAACTTCGGAAGCAAGTTGATGTCCACGAGGCCAACATCGAGAGCGCCGGCAGCTATTTTTGTCATATTGTCGGCTGACCCATAGCCGCGATCGACTGAAACCGAGAGCTTTTCGCCGGTGAAATATCCGCGCTGTTCGGCGATAGTCCAGATTGCGTGGTCCGACTGCCAGACCCATTGGGTCGCGAACCTGATGCGGCCGAGACTGGTTTGGGCTTTCAAGACCATCGGCGCTGTGCAAGCGCCTGCAATTACGCTCAAAGATGTTCGGCGGCTGATTTTATTCATAACACCACTCTGTTTTTTGGTTGACAGCGACTGATCCGAGGTGTCCGGCGTCAGTTCTCATGCGACGAGATCACTGCCGCGAAATGCCCAGCGCGTCATTCGGCGTTCAAAGGCGCTACTGATTGCATAAAGTACGATGCCCATCGCTGCGACAGCGAGAAGGCCGGCGAAGGCGAGCGGGACGTCGAAACGGGACGACGCGGCCAACATTAGATAGCCAATGCCTTCGTTACTTGCGACCGTTTCCGACACGATCGATCCGATGAAGGCGAGTGTTATTGCGATCTTGAATGAGGCGAATAGATAGGGAAGCGAACGCGGTATGCCGATCTTGGTCAGGATCTGCGTTTTACTCGCGCCGACGGAGCGCAAGACGTCGCGCAGTTCGGGTTCGATGGTCGCAAGACCAGTCGCTACATTGACGACGATTGGGAAAAACGAAATCGCGAATGCAGTGATGATCGCGGGAATCGTTCCGACGCCGAACCAGATTACCAGGATTGGTACCACTGCAACCTTTGGTACGGTGTTGAATCCGATCAGCAACGGATAGAGCGCCCGATAGACCAACGGCGAAGCGCCTATCATCAACCCGAGTAGTAGCCCGCCGACGATCGCGAGAGCGAATCCGATTAGCGTTGTCATCAGCGTATGCAGGCTATGCTGCAGAATGGGTTGTTTGAACCGCAGCGCCGTTTCTAGGATCGAACTCGGCTTCGGCAAAATGAAATCCGGTATCGAAAATTCACGGCAGATTATTTCCCAAAGCAGAAACAGGAAAATGGTCGCTAACCAGGGCACCGAATTATAAAATAGACGCCGCCCACTCATGGGTCACTCCGATCAGCAACCGAGGGTCGACGGCTACCTGCAAGCCTGTTTTCATTCGTTGCACTTGAATATTTCATAGATCTGTTAGAAATGCAATTTTTATGCAGTTTTTCGAAATTATTGCAAAACAAGCGTCGGGCATCACTTCTCGCCCTGCGCGCGGTTATCGCGCTCGTTTCTTTGAGACGGATTTGCCCGCGAAACCTTCAACAATCACACGTTCGGTGACATCGAAATGCCGAAGCAGGATTGCGCACGCAGCGCCGACGTCTCGCGCGAGAGCCGCTTCCATAAGGGGCAAATGGTCGGCGGTTAGCGTCGGGTGCTGAGCCGGCGGCACCTTGGCCAAGTGACGATAGCGTAATGCCTGTTCACGCAGTTGCACGCAGATCCGCAACAACCGTGGCGATCCACATGCCGCAATGAGCGCCTCGTGAAATGCCAGGTGGTACCGCTCCCATTCGCGATCCAATTCAGCACTACCCTGCATGGCCTGGCGCTTTTCGCAGCGGACCATCCGGTGATGCGCCGCCAGAAGCTGGGCTTCCCACTCGTCGTTTCCTGCGGTCACCGACCGCCTGAGCGCGTCGATCTCAATGAGCTTCAGGTTCTCAAAAATGTCGATCAGATCGGCGATCGATGCCGGGGCAACTCGAAAACCTCGCTGTTTGAAGGCCTGGACGAGGGAGTCGCCACTGAGCAGCAGAAGCGCTTCTCTCAAAGTACCCACACCGACGCGATATTTGGCGCGCATGTCTTCAAAGCGAAGACGCTGTGCGGGCAAAAGCTTGCCCGTCAAAATCTCCGAGCGGAGCGTAGCGGCAACTCCATCCGCGATCGTCGCGAATCCGCTTCCCTCCTGAACATCGGCATCGTCGAAGCGTTCCGTTGTCATAGGTTTTCACATCGGTTTTGTGTGGGCGTAGCGATTCGCCAACACTATATCGGACTTCACCAAGAGAGTCGACAGAATCAAAATAATATGAAATTATATAATTCTTTCGAAATTTCTGGGAGTACTCGATGAAGCAGGCAGAGGTTCATACCGTCCCGATGGGCGCCCCCGATGACGTGTCCAATGTCAGGGCACTTTTTAAATCCGGAGCTGTCGATCCAGCCCATGTGATTGCGATCATCGCCCAAACGGAAGGCGACGGATATGCCAGGGGTTTTGCCGCCCAATCCATGCAGTTATTGCTCGGCAAATACCTCAAGATATCCAACCAGGAAGTCTTCGATCGCATCCCCATGATGATGATCGGCGGGACCGCCGGAATCATGTGTCCGCACTACACGCTTTTCGTCAATAAACCCGCCGCCAACGTTACGCCCTCGAAGGAAAAACGACTTGTGCTTGGCTCCGCGAGCACACGCGCACTTCTTCCCGAAGAATACGGCCGTGTAGCGCAGGTCAATCTGGTGACCGCTGCCGTGGAAAAGGCGATGGCAGAAGCCGGTATCACCGATCCCAATGACGTGGTCTGCGTCGAATTAAAGGTGCCGCAGATGACTGGGGCCAGAATGAAGGAAGCTGCAAGCCGCGGCAAATCGGTCGTCAACGACAACGCACTTGTCGCGTCCGGGATGAGCCGCGGCGCTTCCGCACTGGGCGCGGCCGTCGCGCTCGGGGAAATTCCTGCGTCAGCGGTCCAGGACGAATTCATTGGGCGCTCGACGGATATCTACTCTGAACGTGCGTCCGCCTCTTCAGGGAGCGAGCAGGTCGGGTGTCGGGTCGTCGTGATTGGCAACCTTGCCGGATCGCCAAGCTCCCTTATTGCCGGTCGTGGCGTCATGAACGATCAACTGGACCTCGATGGTGCATATGCAGCGTTCCATATGGCCGGTCTCCATATCGACAATGGCAAACTGACCGATGAGAGCCGGAAGAAATTCGTCACCGCCTTCGCCAATGCCGGTGCGAACTACGTTCCCGACGTCAAGGGCCGGCGCCATACCATGCTATCCGATCTTTTGTCCGCTTGGGCCGGCCATCAGGCCAAAGCGGTCGTCCATGCGGTTATTTCCGGCATCGTCGGAGATACCTTGCACCTCGCAAACGCCGGCGCCGAGCATCAAGGTCGGCCTGGCGCAAACCTGGTCTGCGTGGTCGCAAAAGCATGAGAGAAGTTTCGCATCCGCGCCTCCATTGCGGGCTCCGCGACGCGTTGACCTTGGAACGCGCGCAGTCTCGCCCTACGGGTTTTAGCAATGAGGGCGGATGGTGAATCTTGTCAGTATCCAGAATGCGACGCTGCGTTATCGGACCGAGAAGGACGAGGACTTTCTCGCGATCGAGGGCGTCGATCTCAAGATCGACGCCGGCGAGTTCGTGGCTATTGTCGGACCGAGTGGATGCGGAAAATCATCCTTATTACGACTTATTTCAGGACTTACTCCACCGACCCGTGGCGAGGTGATCGTATCGGGCAATCCCGTTCGTAAACCACTTAACATCGTGGGAATGGCCTTTCAGAATCCCACGCTGTTGCCTTGGCGCACCACAATCAACAACATCATCTTGCCGCTTGAAATTGTCGACGGCCATCGTAGCAAGCTCAAAAGCTATCGGGACCGGCACATTGACCTTGCTCGCGAGCTCCTGAAAATTGTGGGATTGAATGAGTTCGAGGATAAATTTCCATGGCAGCTCTCCGGCGGAATGCAGCAACGCGTGTCGCTTTGCCGCGCGCTCGTTCACAGCCCATCCCTGCTCTTACTCGACGAGCCGTTCGGTGCATTGGATGCCTTTACGCGTGAGGAATTGTGGGCGGCGCTGCAAGACCTGTGGATGGAAAAAAAGTTTACCGTTCTCCTCGTTACGCATGACTTGCGTGAAGCAGTGTATTTGTCAGATCGTGTTTACGTGATGAGCGCGAGACCGGGTCGTATCCTCGCCGAAACCAATGTCACCTTACCGCGCCCGCGTACTTTGGAGTCCACGTTCGAAAATCATTTCACGGAAACGGTGGCGAACCTTCGTCGTCATATCTCTGCTGCGCGCGACGGAAAACACTGATCTGGCGGAGCCATAGCGTATGACTCGTCAAGATATTTGTCTGGCGTCGGTGGAAGAACTGAATGTTGCTTACGGTAACGGAAGTACTTCACCGGTCGAGGCCATCGAAGCTGTGCTAGATCACGTCGAAATGCTCGATCCGATCCTGAATGCATTCTGCGTTATCGACCCGGAGACTGCGCGCATGAGTGCGCGGAATTCGGAGGAACGGTGGAACAAAAAAGCACCGTTGAGCCTTCTCGACGGCATTCCGATATCCGTAAAAGATCTCTCCGTGACCAAAGGTTGGCCGACGCGACGCGGTTCGATGGCGATAAGCGAAAATGGGCCTTGGGAGATCGACGCACCCTCTGTCGCAAGGTGTCGCGAGGCAGGGGCAGTCATTTTTGGAAAAACGACCGTCCCGGAGCTCGGAGCGAAGGGCGTGACCTATTCCCATCTTTGCGGCACGACAAGAAATCCTTGGAATATTGCCAAGACCCCGGGAGGCAGCAGCGGCGGGGCTGCGGCCTCTATCGCAGCCGGGATCGGAACCATTGGACTTGCGTCCGACGGCGGAGGTTCGATCCGAAATCCCGGCGCGCTTTCCGGGACATTTGGTTTCAAGCCAAGCTTCGGAGTGGTACCGGATTTTCCGCTCAGTTATCTCGGAAACTTAGCGGTTGTTGGGCCGATAACGCGCACCGTCCGCGATTGTGCGATCGCGATGTCGGTCATCAGCCGCCCTGACGCGCGCGATCCGTACGCCGTCCCTTCGCTCAACCAAAGGTTTCTCTCTGAGTTGACATTGGGTGTGCGAGGGCTTCGCATTGCGTACAGCCGAACGCTGGGATATGCGCGCGTGAATCCGGAAATCGCCGAACTTGTCGAGAACGCCGTCGCCACATTTGAAAAACTTGGAGCGACGGTCGAAATCGTCGAGAGCGTCATCCAAAACTCAAAATCGACATTGGATACACTGATGGCTTCCGGTCTTGCCAACGCAATGGTCGAGCTCGGCATAACGGCCGCACAGTACGACAAGATGGATCCAGCGCTCGTGCGCATTGCGGCACACGGCCGCTCCTTGACCTTGATGGAATTTCTTGCGGCACGACGCGCTCAAGACAATTTCGCCTCGCAAATGCGGATTTTTCACGAATGCTACGATCTCTTGATCACTCCGATGATGCCAGTCACGGCGTTCGACATCGGCCTGGAAGCGCCCGACGACCCAAGTATCGATGCAAATGATTGGAAGCCGTTCAGCGGCCTGCTCAACTTGACCCGCCAACCGGGAGCGACCGTGCCCTGCGGATTGTCGCGCGCCGGTCTACCGGTTGCCTTGCAGATCATCGGACCGGTTTACTCCGATGCCTTGGTGCTTAGAGCTGCCCACGCTTTCGAATGCGAACACGCATTTCCACGTCTGCCGCCGAACCACTTAGCAAACCTCGCGCAAGGAGAGTAGTCATGTCGTCTGTCGTTTCAACCTATCGTCTAACGCATCAAGGCGCTCTCAAGGCGCTCCACGCGTGCATAGCTCACGCCGATAAGTTGGGGACGCCCGTGACGATCTCGATCGTTGACGCCAGCGGCCTGCTGTTGGCCGCAGCCAGAATGGACGGCGCGTTTTTTCTTAGTATCGAGTCCTCGCTCAACAAGGCGAAAACGGCAGCCGCTTGTTTCAAGCCAACCGGCGGCGCACCGGACATGATTGCCTTGAAGCTCGGACTGGCCACCTTTGGGCAGCAAACGATAGGGATGTTGGGGGGCGTTCCGATTCTCGTGAAAGGGCACTGCATTGGAGGCATTGGAGCCGGCTCAGCAACTGGCGAGCAGGACCGCGAGATATCATTGGCTGGACTAGCCACCATTGACGATGCGAAAGTGAATTTTTGAGACTACCTGCCCCTTCCGAAAACTCATGCTCGGGATTGTCCTCGTAGCTTGGCTCCGTTCAGCCACAGACCAGCGCTCAACATAACTCCAGCACAAATGGTCTTTGCCGAGCACGCTGCCCGTGTGCACGGGCATTGATCAGGCCCGGAGCATCAACTTCGGGTTGGAATCAATCGTCACCGTTCCGTGCAGCGAAATTGGCGAATTAGGCGCGATCGTCGGCTGGATCCAAGCACAAGCCGTTGGAACCACTCGGAAACGCGAAACTCCCGCAGCCTTCGCTACGGGAGTGTCGGTCTCGGTGGTTGCGGGGATAGGATTTGAACCTATGACCTTCAGGTTATGAGCCTGACGAGCTACCGGGCTGCTCCACCCCGCGATAAACCGTTGCGAGCCTTACCGAAAAACCAACTGCCGAAACGGGTCT
>Ga0210394_10005603_pt1 | contig 14011 bp, 5 predicted proteins | sample IncBWC12MmetaG_FD_160121 | JGI IMG/M metagenome (GOLD analysis project Ga0210394, IMG submission 160121) | Forest soil microbial communities from Barre Woods Harvard Forest LTER site, Petersham, Massachusetts, United States - Inc-BW-C-12-M | ecosystem: Environmental > Terrestrial > Soil >...
TGCCAACAAGAAGAAGGACAGCTAAGAATCGTCGCCTACGGCTCCGCCGGCAACTCACTCACGGTGGGTCCAATCCGCGGAAATCAGCCGGGCCCAATACGGGAAATCCTGCAGTTGACAATGGTTTCCGAAATTGGTGTATAGACGGTGGTGGACGACCGGATATTCTCGACGGCTCGCTTGATGTTGAGCTTGCTCATGCCGTTCGGTCCAATGTTGGTTCGTAAACATTCCCTATGACGTATCGAGCATGATCGCAGAGGCCCAAATGCGCTGCAAAGCCAGCAACGGAGAGCCCATACAGTGCAAAGACCTGCCCGCCACTGTATAGCCTGGCGATGGAATCAGGGTGACTAGGCAGGCGGCAGAGGTCTTGCCCGAAGCATTCGGGCGGTGTGCTGAGAGCAGGATTCACTGAGGTCCAGAGCGGACCACCCACCGCACAATGATGCGCCCGGTGGAGCCCTTTTTTATTTTCGGCTCAGCAGTGTTAGATGCGGGTCCGTCGCCGGCGAGGCGGTACAACGACCAGCGCAGCGTGACGCACGTATCGGCGCACCCTGTTGTCTCTGACTTCCTACGAGGAGCGGTCGTAGTCTTGTACAGCGAGTCCTGCGACACACGAGTCCAGTCGCGTCCATGCTCGCCCAGGGTTTTCCGCGGGGAATTATGCAGTACTTTTTGCTATCTGATTACGCAAGTACTTGATTTGTGGTGGGCGGTACTGCGATCGAACCAGTGGCCCCTGCCGTGTGAAGGCGGCCTGCGTCTGTCAGCTCGGAGCTGAGCGTAGATTGTAGTCACTGCTCGGGACGCCTTGTCGAACAGACAAGGAACGCGGGTACTCTGGGCCCAGGAACCGGAAGAGGCCCCTTGTAGGGCAGACAAGTGATATTGAAAAAACTGTATACCGGTGTACAGATGAGCAGTGAGCTGGCCTGTTTTCGGGTGCATGGGCGTGAGCAATGTTGAAACGACCCACGCCATGCTGAGGCACGAGACGCGTTATCAAAAGCTTGTTTTCAAGGGGTGTCAGAGCATTTCTTGGAATTGCGGCGGCCGAATTTATGCAGTGGAGGAGGGGGAAGCTTGCGCCGTCACACTGTGATTGCCTACGGTCGCCATGCGATGCGCGAGCGGCGCTTGGCCGCCGCGCGTCAGCGCCAACACGGACTGCACATTCTCACGTTCGAGCAACTTGCGGCTCGACTCGCGGGCGCTCTCGCGTGCTCGGTCGACGATGAGACCCTGCGCCAGGCCGTTCAGGCGACACTGCCCACGCTTGCGCTGGGCGAGCTCGACAGTCTCAAAGCGCTCCCGGGCATGGTGGCTGCGACAGTGGACACGATCAGTAAGGTATGGCGCGCTGGCATCGATCTGCAGGCCCGCGCGGCGAGCCATCCCCGCCTCGCCTCCATCGCGACACTGGAAACAGCATTGCTCAGCGCCTTGCCGCCGGCCATGATGCGTCCGGCCGATCTGGTCGCCGCCGCACTGGCTCGTCTCGAGCATGCGCCCGCGTTGATCGGACCCGTAGAGGTCGTCGGCCTCACCGAACTCGCGCCCTGCTGGCGTCCTCTATTGCTGGGGCTTGCCACGAGGGTGCCAGTGCGCTGGATCGCGGGCCCCCGATCGGTGCCCGCCTGGCTCGAGGGCTGCGCCATCCACATGGAGCGAGCAGAAGCACAAGCGCCGCAGATGATCACGGTCAGCGCCTCGACGGCCTACCACGAAGCGATCGACGCCATGCGCTGGGCCCGTGCATTGCTCGCGTCGGGCCGAGCCCAACCGGCGGACATTGCGATTGCAGCCGTCACGCCGGCCGACTACGACGATTACTTTCTCGCTCTGCGGCACGATGCCAACTTCGAGCTGCATTTCGTGCACGGCGTGCACATCACCGCCTGCAGGGAAGGACAGGCTGCCGCCGCACTCGCCGACATCCTGCTGCGTGGCCTCTCGCAGATTCGCATGCGGCGGCTCTCGACGCTGCTGCATGCCTATCCCGGTCCGTTTCAAGATCTCCCCGAGGGTTGGACGCGCCTCTTCCCTACCGACGCGCCGCTCACGTCACGGCAGGCATGGTCGCGTCTGCTCGAGCGTTTGACGGCGAAAAGCTGGACCGATGGCATCGATCATGGCTTGGCACTACACGAGATCGTGGACCTACTAGGGCAAGGCACAGCTGCGGCCGCTATGGTCGGTGAACGACTGTTACACGGTCGCGTGCTCGCCATCTGGCGCAGCGCCTTGCGCGCGGGACCTGCGGCGTCGCTGGATCTCACGCTGGCGGCGCTGAGGCAGGACGATGGTCTCGACGCCTGCGTGTCCCTGGCCTGGATGCCGGCCAGCGCGCTGGCCGCGTCTCCTCGGCGTTTCGTTCGATTGTTGGGATTGAACTCCTCGCGCTGGCCGCGTGCCATTTCCGAGGACCGGCTGCTGTCGGATCACATCATTCCCACCACTGAGCTTGATCCGCTGCCGGTCAGCGCCGCGGATCGGCGCGACTTTGAGACCATTCTCGCGACCACTCAGCGTCAGGTGATTCTTTCTCGTGCGCGCCGCGACGCCGATGGCCGACTGCTGGGTCGCAGCCCCCTGCTACACGGGCGGCCTGCCGAGCACTATCTGCGGCGCAACGCCATGCCGGACCACGCCTTCAGCGAAACAGATCGACTCACAGCGCGGCCGGATGAATTTCGCACCTGCGCTCAATCCATCGCCGCCACCTGCTGTTGGCGCGATTGGATGCGTAGCGAGATCAGCGCCCACGACGGCTTACTGCGCGGGCATCACCCAGCGATCGAAGCGGCCTTGGGTCGCGTGCACTCGGCGAGCTCACTCAAGCTCCTTTTGCGCAATCCGCTGGGGTTCGTCTGGCAGTACGTCCTGGGATTGCGCACGCCAGCGAGCGGCGAGGACCCGCTCGTATTGGATCCACCAGGTTTTGGCGATCTCATCCATGGTGCGCTGGATCGCGCCTTGCGGGTGCTCGAAGGCAATGGCGGCTGCGCTACGGCCAGCACCGAACAGATCGCGCGCGCGGTGGACGAGGCGGTGCGTGAGTTGGCCTCGGACTGGGAGAGCGAGCGCTCGGTGCCGCCCGCGCTCATCTGGCGACGCACGCTTGAGGAAGCTAGAGCGCTCTGCGAGCGTGCGCTGAGTTTTCAGGCGCAGTGGCACGCTGGGACGCGCTCCTATAGCGAGGTGCCATTCGGTGGCTCGACACCGAAGTCCTCATCGGCCCTGCCGTGGGACGCAGCAATGCCGGTGGAGATTCCCGGCACAGGCTTTCGGATCAGCGGCTACATTGATCGGATCGACATTGCAGGCGATGCTCGTCACGTGCGAGTGCGCGATTACAAGAGCGGCCGTACGCCCTCGCCGCACATCGTGTTCGACGGTGGCAAGGAGCTGCAGCGCTGTCTCTACGCCTTCGCTGCCAAGGCGATGCTCGGTGAGGATGTCGATGTCAGAAGCTCGCTGCTATACCTGCGCGACGGGATGGACCTGCCTCTGGATGATCCCGAGCTGCGCCTGCGCGAGATCAGTCACTACCTGCAGGCGGCACGCGCCAACCTTCTCTCAGGGGGCGCACTGGTGGGTATTGATACTGGCAGCCGCTTCGACGCGCTCGCCTTCGCGCTGCCCGCCAACGCCGGTGCGACCTATCGCAGGCGCAAAGCGCCGGCCGCTACCGAGCGGCTAGGGGACGCGGCTCGCATCTGGGAGGCCCGCTGATGAACGCGGTACCCCGAACGCTGCGCGATGACGACAGCCGCCTGCGAGCAATGGCGATACATGACCGCTCCTTCCTGGTCGAGGCGGGTGCTGGCTCGGGCAAGACCGCGGTCCTGGCCGGACGCATCGCCATGATGCTTGCCGCCGGCATTGCGCCCAAGCACATCGCCGCGGTGACCTTTACCGAACTCGCGGCGAGCGAGCTGTTACTGCGCGTGCGCGAGTTTGTTGAGGCGTTGACGGACTTGGAGATACCCCCCGAGCTGCAGATCGCGTTGCCTCGAGGACTCTCTGAGCATCAACGCCGGCATCTCGCGGACGCCAGCCAGCAGATCGATGATCTCACCTGCTCGACCATTCACGGCTTTTGCCAGCGCCTGATCCAACCGTATCCGGTCGAGGCGCATATCGACCCGGGTGCCGCAGTCATGGATCGTGACCAAGCGGATCTGCTCTTCATCGAGACGGTCGAATCCTGGTTGCGCGAGGCGCTCTCTCATGACGGGGGAGGGCTGCTCGCCGCGATGGTGCTGCAGGATGAGAGTGCGGGCGAGAGCGTCGCGCTCGTCCACCAGATCCTCCAGAGTCTTCGAACCTATCGTGTCCTCAGCGTCGCCCCTGGCCGCGCGTTGGAACCGCTGATTCGCGATTTCGAGCAGGCGGTGCGCGATTTCGCGCAATTCATTCGCACCGCGGGCGTTGATGAGCCGGAGACGGCGGTGATCGCGATCCAATTCGCCGAGATGGTCGACGCACTCGCGTCAGTTCGACCGCTGGATGAGCCAACCCATCTTGTGCAGCTCGTCCGGCTTGCGCCTCATGCGGATCTGTGCAAACAGGACGGCGATTTCCGAAAGTATCAGAAGAAGGGCAAATGGGCGGCGGCGGCCAAAGTGATCGGGCTCTCCAAGGCCGACAGCGAGCGCTTGAACACTGCCGCCGAAAATCATTACGCCACTTGCTGTGATAGCTGGACCGGGATCTCACAAGCCGCCGCGGCTCAATTGCTGGCTCGACTGCTCGAGCTGCTTCAGCCCGCCATCGAGCGGTTCCACGAGAACAAGCGCGCAGCCGCGCTGCTGGACTTCGACGATCTGATCTTCGCGGCGCGCGATCTGCTGCGTGATCACGCACCGGTTCGGCAGGCCTTGGCGGCTCGATACCGGCACGTGCTGGTGGATGAATTCCAGGACACGGACCCGCGACAGACGGAGATCTTCTGGCGGCTGTGTGGCGATGCGATTGCTGAGGGGGCGAGCGTCGACTGGACGCGCTGGCGCATCCGGTCCGGCGCGCTCTTTTTGGTCGGTGATCCCAAGCAAGCGATTTATCGCTTTCGCGGCGCGGACGTCGCCGCTTATATCCAGGCGCGCCACCTGCTGCTCGCGCAAGACGCGAACAGTCTGCTCACAATCGCGACTAACTTTCGCTCCTGCGAGCCGATTCTTAGCTACGTGAATGAGCGTTTCGAGCGCCCCCTGTCGATCGCGAGCGGCCAGCCGGGCTTCACTCCACTGGGTGCCTTTCACGCTGCCCCGAAGCAGGGACTGTGCGTAGCGGCCATAGATGTGCGGGTCGCCGACGCGCAGGGCAACGCGAGCTCGGAGGATCAGCGCGATGCGGAAGCCGAGGCGGTCGCCGATGTCTGCGCCCGCTTGATCGGCAAGGCGCCGATATTCGATCGGAAGACCGGTGAGCAACGCCTATGCAGGCCAGGCGACATCGCGCTGCTTGCCCCGACGGGCAGCGAATTGTGGCGCTATGAGGAAGCTCTTGAGGGTCGCGGCATTGCCGTCGCGAGCCAGGCGGGCAAAGGCCTCTTTCAGCGTCAGGAGATTCAGGATCTGATCGCACTGACGCGCGTGCTTGCCGATCGGCGCGACACCCTGGCGCTCGGGGCCTTATTGCGCGGCCCGTTGGTCGGCCTGACCGAGGAGGAGCTGCTGGACATCGTGTGGTCCCTGCCGCCCACGGCTGACTCAGCCGACAGCACACGTTCGCCTCAGCGGGAACGGACTCGCCGGCTGGATCTGGGCGTTCCCGCCGCGAGCATTACGCACTCGTATGCCCGCGACATCATGGAGAAGCTCCAGACGCTCGCGCGCAAGGCCAATGCCACCACGCCCCACGCGCTACTGTCTGAGGCCATTGATGTCCTGCGCGTGCGGCCCATTCTCCTGCAGCGCTATCGCGGCCAAATCGAGCGCGCGCTCGCGAACCTCGATCTGTACTTGAGCTTCAGTCGCACCTTCGCCGTGCGCGGCCTGCGCGCCTTCGCTAGGACGATGAGCGCCGCCTGGGAGGATGAATCACGCGCGGTGGAGGGACGGCCTGACGCGCAAGAAGAAGCCGTCGCGCTCTATACGATGCACGCCGCCAAAGGGCTGGAATGGCCCATCGTCATTCCCATCAACACGATGACCCGCATCAAGTCGGTTTCAGGCTCGATCGTCGAGCGCAGCACGGGGCAATTCTATTGCGCAGTCTTTGGAGTGAAGCCCACGGGGTACCAGCTGGCACTCGCCGCCGAAAGCGCAGAGCTTGACCGCGAGCGTGTCCGCCTGTGGTACGTCGCAGCCACCCGAGCACGTGAGCTTCTCCTTCTGCCGCGGCTCGACGTCATCCCGAAGGGTTCCCTTTGGAACACAATCCTGGACCTCTCACTGGCTAACCTGCCGGCACTTGACCTCAATCATTTTCCCCCGGACGTCGATATCGGCGCCGACAACAGCCCTAACACCCAAACGCGCGATACCTTCGCTGTGGAAGCGGCAGCCATTGCCGCGCGCCAGCGACATATCCGCTGGCGCGCACCGAGCCGAGAGGAGGGTGCAGGTGCTTCCGCGTTTCTGCCCGAGGAGCCCGAGGTCCTCATTTCCGAGATCGACAGCGCGCGTCTAGCGACCGATACTACACTCGACATCCAGGGTGGACGCGAACGCGGCCTAATCCTTCACAAACTCATCGAAGAAGTACTGACGGGCGAGACCGAAGATTCCCTAGGTGCCCTCACAGCGCGCGCGCAAATCTTGATCTGTGCATTGGGCCAGCCTCTCGCACACGATCCCGCCAAAGGTCTCATGCCCGGCGAGCTCGCCGGGTGCGTCACGCGCGCACTGTCAGCGCCCGAAGTGGCCGCGCTGCGGCCGACGTTGATGCCTGAAGTTCCGGTTTACGCCTCAACGGCACTGCAGAACCACGAAGAAGCGACCTCAGGGATCGCCGACGCCATCGCGCTTTCCCCCGACGGCAAACCGCTCGTGGTGATCGACTGGAAGAGCGATGTTGCACCCACTGCCGAGATACTCGATCACTATCGGGGTCAGGTTCGTACGTATCTAGACATCACCGATGCCGAGCGTGGGCTTATCGTGCTCGCGACGAGCGGCCGGGTGATCTCGGTCGAACGCGTGAAACCCTGAGGTTGCCCGGTGGGCATCCGAGTGGGGCGCTATTATCAAAGGCTTTCGCGGGGGTCACTCAGCCTCTATTCTCGGCATCCGCAATGTCGATCCGAAGCTGGAGAGGGAGTGGTGGGGGCGTCGTGACGGCCGATTCGGGAGAATGACTCGTGTCCAGCGCACCCGCCATCGAAGTTCATGCACCCGATGATGGCGAAGCGAATGCTGCAAAGGCCAGAATCCGGGAATTGGCGACATCCCAACTGGAGAACTACCGCCGGCAGCCTGCCGAACTTGTCGGGCATTACAACCGCGAAATGAGCGCGCTTGACGGCTATCGCGGCCGGCAGGTGCTGGAACTGCTCCAAAACGCGGACGATGCGGGTGTCGATGCCACGGCTGGCTGTAAGCTGTTGCTCTCTTTGTCACGCGAACGGCTGATCGTCGCTAATACGGGTCGCCCATTTAGTCCCAAGGGACTCACCTCTCTGATGATCAGCGACTGCAGCCCCAAGCAGCTCGACCGTAATCGGTTTATCGGCTGCAAGGGCTTGGGATTCCGGTCGGTCCTGACGTGGACAGACTGCCCCTTGGTTTCCAGCGGCGCCTATGACGTCTGCTTCGATCGCGCTCGCGCAGCGCGCGTCGTTGAGCGACTGGCGAGCGAAAACCAGGCAGTGGCAGACGAAGTGACGGCTTTCAGGAATGCGACCGAGCAAGTGCCCGCGGCAGTTATGCGGTTCCCCGGCGTCCCCGACGTCCTCGATCCTCGGTTGGTGGAGGCCCGTGCCTTTCGAGCCCAAGGCTACGACACGGTCATCGTGCTCCCGGTTCCCGATGGCGCGCGGGGAGATGGAATCCACGCCGAGATGGTTGAGCAGTTGGCTGGGTTGCCGACCAGTTCGCTTTTGTTTTGTCGTCACCTGATTCGCGTTGAGATCGTAGGCGACCTGACGCGAACATGGGAACTGGCGCGAGAGGATCATAATCCCGACCGATCAACCGTGGTCCTACAGCAGGACGGCATCACTGAATTGTGGAACGTGTGCCGGTGCAGCGGGCGCGTGTCGGAAGAAGCTGCCGAGGTCAGCTCTGCCAGGAGGCGGGACTTCGAGGTCGCGGTCGCAGTTCCGGATTCGGGTGTCATCAATACAGGGGGCAACCTCTGCGTGTTTTTCCCCACGCACGACCGGCTGCCCTGCGCGCTGGTGATGCACGCGACGCTGGAAACGACTGACGACCGAAATCGTCTCGTGGCGCATAAGTCAAATCAGGAGGTGCTTAGTCATCTCGCAGCCCACGTTGCCGCGGTCCTCGAAGAGCAGGCTGGGCCGGGTATGCATCGGCGAGCGCTCGAGCTTCTATCCGGGCTGGAAGGCGCGGACCCGGAACTCAAGGCTCTTGGCTTCGTCGAGGCGATGGTACGGGAGTGCGCGAAGCGGAAGATATTTCCGCGGCTCGACGGCACGTTGGAGACATCAGGGGCCGTGCGCCAAGTTCCGCACAAGATATGGCTGTCTCAACTTGAGCCTGGATTATTCCCGGAGGTACTCGCGGTTGGTCCGGACGATCCGCTGCGTAGCGTCCTAGCGCTGTTCCGCTTGAAGTGGTTTGAGCCCGAGACGCTCAAGGATCGCCTGAAGAGATATCTGCTGAGCGTGGAGCGTGATCGGGCCGGACAGGTCTTGGGGCAACTGCTGGCCGATGGTCAGCTGTCCAGCATCGGCGCGGACGGGCTCCTGATTGGGGCGACGGGTTATCTGATCCCAGACGGCGCCTGCTTCTTCACGCCCGTGGAAAAGCTGCCAGTTCTGCCGACTTGGGCGCAGAACATCCGCTTCGTTGACGAAAGGTTTCAAGCTGGCCTGCTCCGCGGTTCCAAGGCGACGGGGTTGCGCTTTCTCGCGTTGGACCTGAGCCGCTGCAACTGTGAGGTAGACGAGTACCGCTTCGACACAGTTGCGCGTGCGCTGATCGATGACGTCGAACGCGGTATTGAGGTGGACACGGCGACCAAGCTGCAGCGATGGCAGGAGCTTCTGCGGTGGCTTTACTATGCGTCCTCCGGTGCGCACCAAGCATTGCCTCAGCTTACGATCAAGGTGCCAACTATTGGTGGAGGGCTGCGGCGAGCCACAGCCTGCTATCTCAGCCAAGAATACCCGTGTGGCCAACTCGTGTACCGCCTGTATCAGCCGTTCGGCGTTGACGAATTCGTCGGTGCGCCCATGGCGTGCGGCCTCGATGGCGTGCCCCTGTCGGACGCGGAAGAGTTTCTTTGCGCCATCGGGGTAAACGCGGGTCCACGGATGGAGGCGCTGCGGACCGGAGACCACTACCTGCGATTCTGCGACACAACCGTTGATCGTCTGGACTACCCCCGTACCGTTCGAGGCCGTCTCTGTGCCAACGCGGCTGAGGTCCGCGGGTTCGTGAACAGCTACTCCATCGAGGGACTACGCTTGCCTGACCGCTGGCTGAGGCTTCTGAAAGAAGGCGACGCCGCCGCGGTGGTTGCCTACTTGCTTTCATCGGGCGCGTCCTTGTTGGTCGGTGACTTGGACTCACACGCGATGTTCAACGCGACGGTTGGTGCGGAGCGTTCGATGCGCACTGACGCTTCGATTCCAGTTCCCAATCCCACGACCTTCTTTCTGCGCGAGGTAGGGTGGATACCGACCGTCGACGGGCAAAGGCGACAGCCGTCGGAGATCATGTTGAGCAACCAAGGCGTCCGCTTCCTGCGCGGGGTCTATTCGCGCCACGCCCTCGACGCGCGCGATCGTTTGATCGCAGCATGCGGCGGCCGAGCGGCGATGGACGCGCTTCTGAGCAGGTTGGGCGCTGTCACGTCGCTTGAGACCCTGAGCGGACAGTCCCTTTACGAGCTGCTCCAGGCCTTGCCGGAGCGCGATCCCCAAGGGCACGTCGCCCGCAGCATCTATCGCACCCTGATCAAGTCCAGCGTGAGCGTGGATGAGTCGCCACATCGTGGCCGGTTCCTCCGCACAGGCCGCATGTGGGGTCGCCGGGCCGGCACCGAGGGCTATATACCGATCTCCGGCTTGCGTTATAACGCCAACTTGACAATTACCAAAGGAATTGAGGCTCACATTTCACTGGTGGACATCCCGATGCGGATGAATACCGTGCTGGTCAAACAACTTTTCGGCATTTCGTCCCTGACCTCGGACGAAATTCTGCTCACGCTGCTGTCGGACGGCACCGAATACGATCCAGGCAGTGAGGACGCCAACCAGCACCTGCGGGTGGCCATGCCGTGCATTTACGCACTGCGCCTGGCAGACAATCTCGATGATCGCGGGCGCGAGCTGAATCTGCTGAAGAAGGCCACGCTGCGGGTCTGTTCGCGGGCGCGGGTTGTTGCGGCACTGCCCGGGGACAAGACGGAGGAGATTGTTCTTGACAGAGCCGGCGAAGGGATCGTGGTCGACACAATGTTGGTGGTGATTGGCCAGTACCAGGAGAACTATTCAGGCTTCCTCAGCTTCTGGCTTCGCGTGGCGGAGCTCGTTGCCCAGTTGCTGGGACGCGACGAGGCCGCTGAGATTGGCGGGGTTCTGCGGTGTCATACCCCAGCGGAGATGCTGGAAGTCGTTCGTGCCCGTCTCGGAGATGATTCGGATGCGAAGCTGGCAGAGGCGAGATCGAGGTTCGAGGACATGCTCGGCGGTATTGATGATGATGCCGAGCGGCCGATCCCTCCGCTCAGACCGCCAACGCCCGCTGCGCCTTCATCGCCAACACCGCCGGTCCTCGATACGTCAACTCCGGCTGGCGAAGACACAGCGGGCTCACCTGAGACGCCTGGCGCAACCACCACCACGACGTTCCAGCCGGTGCCCGGACCTGCGCATAAGCCGGTTAAGCGACGCAAGCTGATCGTGACAGGCTCAAACGGTGGCGGAGGTGGTGGTGGGCCACTTGCGACCGAAGTCGTGACGTTCAAGGTGGTAGAGGCTTTTGAGCGGGCGCACGGCCGCTTTGCCATCCGCGTCAGTCATCTGCGAGGCGCGGACGGTTACGGATGTGATCTCATCAGCGTCGCGTCGGAAACCATACGCGCCAGAGCTATGGCGGAACAGTCAATCAGCGAGTCGGAGATCCTGAGGCACATTGAGGTCAAGGGACGCAGCAGCCGCACCGGCCAGCTCGAACTCACAGATAATGAATACCGGGCGGCAAAGCGCCTCGCCGAGCGATACTGGCTATACCGCGTATTCGTTGATCCCAACCGCGAAGCTCACTATGAGGTCGCGGTGCTGGGCAACCCGCTGAACTCCAATGCGGTGCGAACCGTTACTCGGTTTGACCTCGTCGAGGGATCGGGAGCGACCTGGTACTCGATGGTCGAGACAACCGAGGAGGAAAGCCCGGGCGGCGCAAGGACGTAAGTACTCGCTCCGATTGCGATCGGTATTTGCAGCGGCGCGCCTGGGATCCGTGCTATCACGAGCGAGCCCCCGCGCGTGCTTGCCGCCGCCGCAACCGGCCAGGGCGCCGGTGCGCATCGACGGCGGGCCCGGCGCCGGTTTCCCGGCCATCGATGACTTCTATCCCGCAGCCGCCCGGCGTCTTGGGGAGAAATGCGTCGCGACGGTGCGCGTATGCGTCGACCCGCAGGGCCGGCTCTCCCGGATCCCGTGATCGCGCAGTCTTCCGGCAGCGCGCGGCTCGATGACGGTGCGCTCAAGCTCCGCCCGTTCGGGGTCGCGGCACTATCGCGCGACGACCGAGGACGGGCGACCGGTAAGCGCCTGCTACGCGTTCCGCATCCGCTTCCAGTTCAGGGACTAGCGATCGGCGCGCCCGTTGCGCGGCGCGAACCTCAGTTGGGGTCACCCGGCGATCGCAGCCCAAGGCCCAACTGGCGATCGCGTTGACCGAAATTGATAGCAGCAGTACGGTTCTACAGCGGGTAGAACTCGCGTGTCCGCGCTTGAGCTCCCCATTAGTTGTTGAACATTCGTCACGGGAGTTCTTCATGAATAGCACGCTAATTGCTGATGACTTCGCACTCTGGGTAATTTGGAGCTGGCCCCGGCCGGTTACCGTTCTCGACTCCCGTGTGAACGCCGTACGCAGGGCATTCGAGCTCGCAGCGAGCGGGGCGTCGATTAGTGCCCTTGCCCGCGCGGGCACCGATGAGCGCTATGGCGCGGAGGAAATCCGCGCGGCGTGGACCGAGCTTGGGCTGCTTTCGGGTCCGATGCAGCGCTAGCCACCGTTGCGCGAGCTCACCAACGCACCCGGTTTGAGCAGCTTTCTGGGCAGCTCATTTGGCACACTATTGGCACACTTGGTGCCTCCAAACGCCACCAAGCAGCACGACCGCGCACCACTAAGTCCTTGTGTTTGCAGGTGGCGAGGTGTGCCTGTTGGTGTACTGTCTGGACTTTTAATCCGCTGGTCGACGGAGCGTTAGTTATGCGACCCGTCATCGTGATGGCGATCAACGACTGATCAGTCTTTCCAATGGCATCGACATGTCTCACCACATCAGGTCCTCTGGCACGTCATCAGTGGTAACTGCGTCGTGGGCGACGCCGCATCCGATCACCGTACGCTCATCGCGCTCGCGAATGCGAGCTGCAGTTTCCGCTGGCACGAGCTCATAGCCTCCGTTGCGGCGAACGATCGCAATCTCGCCACGACTGAGCCGCTCACGCACCGAGTGATCGGCGGGGATGCGGCGTATCTTATTGCCGTCGACAAAATTGTATCGTTCATCAGTCTGAGCTCGCGGCAAGCGGTTCTGTTCGATTAGTTGCTCGATCTGCGCGTGGCGCGCTTTTTTGTCCGCTTGTTCTTTTTGTCGGCGGCTCAGCTCCTGATCGCGAGCAGCTTTGGCGAGCTGCGCCTGCTGCGCAGCGAGTTCCGCGCGGGACGCCATCGCACGCTTGTCCTTCGGTAGTTGCTGCCGCTCCCGCTGTTGTCGCTGCAGTTGCCGTTCGGCTTCCTTGGACTGCCTTTCATTGACCAAGCCCGCCTGCAGCAACTGATCGCGCAATGACATGCTCATGACAAATCACTCGGCGTTACGAGAACCGCACTCTCACTTTACCGCTTATGAAGTGCTCGCCGGGATATAGCTCAGAGTTCTCCCACAGCTCCTCGCAATGACCGGGACGGGTTCGATGCTTCGAATACCGGTGCTCCAGTCGCGTCCATGCTCGTCCAGGGATTTCCGCGTGTAGTTATGCTGTACTTATGCCGTACTTCTTGGGTCGGGATTGCGTAAGTGATTGATTTATGGTGGGCGGTACTGGGATCGAACCAGTGGCCCCTGCGGTGTGAAACGGAAGTAGGGTGCCTACCAATCAACGATATGCGAGCGGGCTCCCCAATTGCAACAAGGACTTGTTGTCATTTGATATCACTTGATATCACGCAATGTCACGACCGCACTGTCCCAAAATTGTCCCAGCGCCCGATCCCTTACCGCCGATAGCCCGCCAGGGGACAACGACCACCCGCGCCTGCATCCTGCGATCGATGGCGAGTTGGCTGCGCCCAAGAGGCGCAACGGCCATGTCCGCCGGGGGCCATCTTGTAGCGGTCAAGACCCCACGCTGACGTCGTCTCCGGTTGCAACGCCCCGGAAGTGCCATGTGCCGGATGCGCGGAACGTGTGGATTCGGGGTAGGCCGCACATTGTCAAAACCTCACACTCTGGCGTCGCGCGACAGTCAAATGTGCGCAGTGAACGCCTGACGGAAGGCATTTTTCGCCGCCGTCGTACTACTCGGGGGGGGGCGATCTGCGGCACGCCATCTGCTACTTCCGCGCGCCCGCCTTCAGGAGCTGGATCTCCCAGAGGAAAGCGACGCCCGTCGCGCCCGAGTGAG
>Ga0210394_10005604_pt1 | contig 14011 bp, 6 predicted proteins | sample IncBWC12MmetaG_FD_160121 | JGI IMG/M metagenome (GOLD analysis project Ga0210394, IMG submission 160121) | Forest soil microbial communities from Barre Woods Harvard Forest LTER site, Petersham, Massachusetts, United States - Inc-BW-C-12-M | ecosystem: Environmental > Terrestrial > Soil >...
CCGCCGTGTTCGCGTTGGATGTCGTGTTCAACCAGAGCGCATTGGATCCCATCGCGGTGTTTCCGTACACGTCACTTTGGACCACGTCGGGCGGCTGCTGCGCCAGAACAGGAGCGGCCACTGCGGTCAACAGGCTGAGAAAGAGGGGCGAACGCCCGAAAACGGACTGCGCCATCGCGAGTCTCCCTTCATTGTTGTGTATGCAACGTTGGTTGAATCGACTTCCGGCGGCCGCACGGGGGTCGAGGCACGCGGCGAATCAACTCAATGCACCACGCACTGATTCAGACGGCAATGGGGGGCGGAACCCGACAGTCGTCCCGTCGGGACCCAGGTGAGGGCTTCGCTCACGGCGCTTGCAAGGCGGCGGCCAGTCGTTTGCTTTCAGCCGCGTTGCCAGAGGTATTCGGCGTGTCGATCGCGTCCCAAATGAATTGAGCCGTGCCCTCCGACAGGATCCAGTTCAGGGGCAATCGCTTTCCCTCTCGTGCCGGAAGGTAAAAGTGGAAAAACCCATTGGGACAATGCTTCTGTCGCGCCTCCCGCAACAGCACCTGCGAGTGCGCACCCAGAACTTTGTAAAGGCCCAAGAGCGGGGTCAGCAGCTCCAGCGGGCGTTGCGCCTCCGGAGTCCTGGTCGGATCGTCCTGCGGGCTGCCGCAGCGCACGATCTGATCCACCGTCACTCCGGCGAAGCTGTCGGCCGTCGCCTGCACCAGGATCGGCTCGATGCTTCGTCCCGGCGCCAGGCTTGGACCCACGGCCTGGATCCAGTCGACCAGCTCGAGCGCGGTTTGAAGGCCTTCGTCATCGAAGTAGCCGCCATCGATCACTTGCGCCGTACTGCCTTTTGCGGAATCGGCGGATTGAGCTGACTCCGCCTTCGGGTCACCCCGGTATCGAAGCATTTCACCCGCTGGTTCGAGAAAAGCGAATCGCGCCGAATTGTTGATGGCGGTCGAGATACGGACGTCGGCATTCAGCACGGACAGGGCGTCGGCCGCGTCGTTGAATGGCCACGAGCGGCGGGGATCGAACGGCGCGGTCAGAAGCCGCGAACCGGTTTGCAGGCTGGTGCCGTTGGCGATCCATATCGGCATGCCTGGGCGAATTCCGCTGGCGTCATAGAACAGCGACAGGAATGGCTGGCTGAAACCTGGCTTGTCCCCTCGCCTTCCCGGGTCGACCGGTGAAACGGGAAGGCGCCGCCAGAGGCGCTCGAAGGCGCGCTCGAGCGCTTCGGCGCGATCGCCGCCGCGCGGCTGCTCGTTGCTCAGTCGCCGAACCACCCATGCGAAAGGACTGAAGATCGCGCGCGGGATATCGACCAGCAGGGCGCCGGCCAGCAGCGGCCCGAGCGCATCCTGCGCCAGGTGGGGCGATTTCAGCGCTTCAAGTGCGCCGGCCCGCGCGGACGAAAGCCGGTCCTCGCCACAGCGCTGCTCCGGCGTAAGCCCCGCCAGCGTGGTCATATAGGCCGCCGCGCCGAGCGAGCCACCCGATACGCTGCTGACGGCGAACACAGCGGGCCGCGTGCCTTCGGACGAATGCTCCAACTGATATAGAACGCGCTCGCCCCAGATCGCTGCGCGGGAGGCGCCACCCGAAACGGCGACCACGACAGGCCGGAGGGTTCCGGTCGGGGCGCACGCGTTGACCCAGGCTTTGAAGAACGCCGCCAGGTCAGCTCGCTGGTTGATCTGCGTGCCTGCCGCCGGATCGGGCACGATTCGAACCGTATAGATGTTGAACGCCGCCGACCCGATCGACACCCAGGCGACCAGCAGCCAGATGATCGGCGGCCGGCTCAATCCGAGATCCAGGCCTGCGGCAGTGATCTGAATTCTCAGGCCATCGGAGAGAAAAGTAAGCGCCGACAACGGCGCCATCATCAGTGCGAATCCAAGCAGGCCTGCCGACGGCCCCGCAAACCAGGATGCCACCAGAGCGGGCAATCCCGCGTGGCCAGGGCCCCAAATAACGAACGACTCGGCCGCACCGTAGAGGAAGACGCCGAAGGCAAATACGATCACGAGGAGCGCAACCCAGCGAGACCACGGAGCGCGATGCAGCAGAAGCCCGAAGCGCTGCGGGACGCTGCGAATCCACTGCCCGAGCTCCATCGTGCTGCGCGAGCCAGGGCCGAGCGCGGCCGTCTGGTCCACCCTCTTTTCCTTGCCCAGATTTTCGCGGATCCGATCGCGAAGGCGGAACCGATAGACGACCAGCAGCAGGAAAGGCACACCCCACAAGGCCAGGTAGACCAGGTGGATCCACAGACCGCTTCGGAAGACGAGCCCAACGCCGAGCAGCAGCGCCGCCACGAACATCAGCCGGGGAATGACCTCGAATGGAAGCTTGCGAACGCGTGTGTCCTGTTGAGCCAGGAGCTCCAACCCCCGAGTCGTGTCCTCGACGTCGAAACGCGCCGAGAGCAGCGCCCGCGCCCAATACCACGCGCTGATCGAAAGAAACGCGAGGGTCGCGTGAAAGCTCAGGGCGTAACTGACACCCGCGGCGCCGCGATCCGCCAGAGCCGCCAGCATGTCCTGCGTCTGCGGCGGCACCAGCAGCAGCACGTCCGCGAAGACCAGGATCGCCAGCGGCGCGCGGACCGTTCGCAGCATGGACAGCCACGAGACCGGACGCTCATGCGCAGCGCCGTTTGCCTCGGTCACCTCGCGCTCTCAGCCGATCAGGGATTCGTCCACGCAGCCACATCTCCGGTTGGACCATCGAATTAAGAAACGCGCTAGGGTACCAGCGCCGTGGCGGCCGCGCACTCGATCGTGAGTCGTCGCGTTTGATAACCGCCTGATTGCAATAGCCGCCTTGACCGAAGGGGTGGCGCGGCAGTATTCAGTCACTCTTTGGATGCGATCCATCGCCCTGACGGAGGCCGTATGTCCAAGGTCCTGGTTCTTTACTACTCGTCCTACGGTCACGTGGAAAAAATGGCCTACGCAGTGGCCGAGGGTGCGCGCTCGGCTGGGGCCACGGTCGACGTGAAACGGGTCCCCGAGACCGCGCCGGTGGAAGTGGCCAAGGCCGCGCATTTCAAATTGGATCAACCGGCTCCGGTGGCGGCCATCGAGGAGCTGGCAAACTACGACGCGATCATCGTCGGCACTCCCACGCGTTTCGGCCGCATCTCCTCGCAGATGGCGAGCTTCCTCGATCAGGCCGGGGGGCTGTGGATGCGAGGAGCCCTGCACGGCAAGGTGGGCGGCGCGTTCGCGTCGACGGCCACCCAGCACGGCGGCCAGGAAGCCACGCTGTTCTCGATCATCACCAACTTGTTGCATTTCGGCATGATGGTGGTGGGCCTTCCGTACAGTCACCAGGGCCAGATGACGCTCGATGAGATCGTCGGCGGCAGCCCATACGGCGCCACCACGGTCGCCGGCGGACAAGGCCAGCGCCACCCGAGTGCGATCGACCTGGAGGGAGCGCGCTTTCAGGGCCGCTTGATCGCCGAGGCTGCGAATAAGCTGTCCGCTCAGTAGGCTCAGCTCCTCCGGTTTCGGCCTCCGTGCGGATGCACCGCGCTCAACCGGTCCGGTCGAGATCGCAACGGATTCGCGTTCTGGTTCGAATCAGGAGGCGGCACACGGTGCGCCGGCTCGGCATGAAGAAGTAGCCTCCACCGCGCACGAGGACGAAGTCGCTCATGCGCGCAATGCGTATCAATCCGTAGGGCGTTGGAATGCCGTGCGCGGGTGCTCCTGCAGGGCGCTGGTGGTCGAGCATAAAATCGCTCTCGTTACCCAGGCTGTGGAAGTCGCGCCCCAGCGCCCAGGTCTGCTGCAGAAATTCGAATTGCCGCTCGAAGTCCGAGTTCACGCAGAGAAACAGCAGCCCAGGTTTTTCCAGATCCCGGTGCGGATCGTATTTGCGGCCGACTCGCAAGATCCGGTGCCTGTTGGTGATGTCCAGCTGCACCTGCGACGCCGGATCGAAGCTCTCGCGAGGATTGAGACGCCGGATGTGGGCGCCCAAGGGGCAGCGCAGGCCATCGGGGTCCTCGGCGCCGAACAGGAAGTCGTTGTCGGGCTCATCGGTGATCAGGGTACGGGTCCCGGGCGCAGTCGGGTACCTGACCAATGAGGTGCCGTCCTCGCGCCAGCGCCCGACGATCTTGGCCTCAATCCACTCCCGCAGCCAGACCGGGTCGGTGCTCGGCGAGCGGGGATCCATCGCGACTTGAGCAGCTACCTGGTCCAGGTAAGCGTCAAAGCGGTCCTTGCTCTGCTCGAGCTGGCGTGCCACCAGGTAGGTGCCGTTGCGTCCGACGTCGAACGATTTCTTCCAGTGAGGCGTGGGAGCGATGAAGCCGAGGTTGTCGGTGCATCCAAGGATCAGCTCTCCGGGCTCGACCCCGTGAATTGCGCTGCGCTGCTGCGTTTCCCAACGGCGCGTACCGCGGATGATCGGCTGTGAGATGCCGTCGATAAATCCGAATGGCTCGCGCAGTGGCTCGCTGCCGGCAGGCAGTTCAGACAGTTTGATTTCTCGAATCGGCGTGTGCCCGTATTGATCGAGCAGAGCGCGGTGCCGCTCGACGTTTTCATCCAAACGGTCCTTGCTCCTCGCATAGAGCAGCACGATAGCGTCGACCTCGCAGTGCGGACCGCCCCACAACCAGTTGTCGGGAGAGTTGGCATCGGTGTCGCCCAGTGCCCGCGAGCGCCACGGCGCCGACATGCCGTGCTGAAACGCGGTTGGAAAGGTCTCGAGGGCGGATGCGAGGCCGATCTTTCGCAAGCCAGTCGCGGTGAATCCGACCACCAGCGCGCTGTCGGGCCACACGCGTTCTCCGTACGAGATTTCCTCCGAGATGGCGCATAGCCAGTCCCGGCCGACGAGCGGCCCGATTCCTTGCAGCTTCACGATCAGGCAGCGCGCATGCCTCAAGCGGGGCAGACCGCCAAACACCAGCGTCGGAACGTCGTCGCTCTTCTTGATCGCCATGATCGGCAACGGTGGCGTAACCCGCGAGGTCGGCATCGCAGTCGGTGCAGTACCGAGCGGCATCGGAAAGCCGAGGTTGCTCAGCCACGACGCCGCGTCTCTTTCCGTGGTCGCGCTGGCCAGCCCATGCCGGATCGCCGCGTTCTTCCGTATGCGGTTGGTCGTCAGATCGGGGTAGGCCGAGTACCAGAATCCGGTCAATTGCTGCTGGCGGCGCGCCCAGCGTTTGAAACGCTCTCCATCGCTCGCGCCGCCATCGATCAGGTTGCTCGTTTTCGGGAAATCGACCGTATTGCTCCAGATTGCGGTAAGCCCCTGGTGGGCGCGGACGATGAAATCCTCCAGGTAGCTCTCCCAGCTGCCGTCGTAGTTGGAAAGGAATACCAGGGCGTTCGTTTTGGGCAGCACGAGCCAACGCGCAAAATGAATGCTGCCGATCGAAAAGAGAAAGCCGGGTCGCCAGTAGCTTTCGGCCAGCGCTCCGGTGGCCCAGAACACGACGCGCAGTGCCACGCGGCGAACGAAGCCCGGTTTGATGACGGAAACGCCGGACAGGTGGTTCTGAGGGATCCTGTTTTCGCGATCCATCAGTTTGCCGACCGCGGCGGCGTCCGGCTCGATGTCTTTGGGAACCTCCGCCCTCTCCGAGGCGCGGAGGTGAAAGTAGAGCCAGATCCCCGCCAAGATGACCACCACGACTTCGACGAAAAAGACCAGCAGCCCGATACCGACGCGTTCAAGGCCCGTATAGAAGCCCGGGAGATGATGCTGCCAAGTCTCGGCCCAGAGCACCTGAAACCCCAGCCGGGAGCCAAGCTCGTGAACGACTTCCAGGACGGTCAGGACGAAGGGAGCCAGCAGCGCGATGATCAACGGAATGATCAGAATAGGCCACAGCAGATTGCGAAGTAGCGAACAGAGCACTGGCCGGAAGGCGGCCGTCACGGTCCCCGCACCCCCAAGAAGTGGCACCGGCTCGGCGAAAAGAGCCCACTTGAGCGTGGGATCGAGAAACACTTCGGTGCGCGCTCCCTCCAGCTTCTTCAATGCCGGCTCGCGGTCGCGATTGCATTCAAGCCACTGTCTGACGGTGAACGCGAGCATCGCTTCGCGCCGGATGCGCGCAACCGTCATGCCCGGCGTGCCGGCAAACACAACGCCGGACGTCGAAAACCAGCCCGGCAGAACATCGAGCCGATACTTTTCCAGGTAAGCGGCCAGGGGCGCCCACGTCGACAGGTCTGCCGCCCGCAGGACGCCCACTAGATACGACTCAATCGTGGTCGCGATAAGCGCAAGGCCGGTACGTGCATCGCCGTCGACTGACGCTTCCAGAAGAAGGTGCGCCTCGACCTCATCAGGCCGACGCACGACCATCATGCTGATGAAATGAACGAATTCGCCGCGGTCGAGCGCCTCGGCAATCGCACCTCCAGCCGGATTGCCGAGCGTGCCAAGGCAGGCTTCGACGCGATCCGCGCGGTCAGCCTGGAACGGGATCGCAACCGTGACGAATCCCTGCGTCACGGGGTGAACTCCACGGTCAGGTTGGCGGGGTAAACCGTGTAGAACTTCAAGGTCCCGCTGGCGCCACGAGCCCGTTGCAAGCCTTTCCGGGTCAACAGGATCTTGAAGGTCTGCGTTAGTTGAGCGATCGCGATGTGCTTGCCGATGCACCAGTGCTGCCCGAAACCGAACACCATGTAGTCTTCTTCCGGGCGATCCGGGTTGAAGACCTTCGGTTGCACGATGCGGCGGGAGTCGAACATTGCCGACTGGGTACTGGCCAGGATCCTGGTGCCCGGGGCCAATCGCTTTTCACGTCGAGTGCCAGCCGCCAGCGTGTAGCCGCGAGGCCCGCAGATTCGAAAGGCGCCAAGGTTGAAATGCCGGAAGCGCAAGGCTTCCTGCAGGCAGCGCCACAAAAGATCATCGTCATCGGCGAACGCCGCGTCACGAGCGCGTTGCATGAATTCCGGGAAGCTCAACAGCGTGTCGAGCATGTGACTGCCCGCCAGCAGGTCGGTCGGAATGAAGCCCAGGACCATGCCGAACAGATCCGCCTCGATGACTTCGTTGGTCAGCGTCGGGTCGCGCGCCTGCATCTCGATCATCCGCGGCAGCACCGGTCCTGGCGATCGTCCCTGGCGCGCATTGCCCATCGCGATGCGGATCGTGTCGCGGAAGCAATCAGCGGCCATATGCGCCAGATTCCAGATCAGGGGCGTCGGCACCAGATCGTTTTTGCACGATCCGAACAGGTACCAGCTCATCGCCACGCTCCACGCCGCGAAATGGAACTTATCGGCAATCGTGATGCCGTAATAGTCCTCGCACAGTTGAGCCGGGACACCCCACATCAACTCGCGCACCGCATCGATCCGCGCCTTGCCGGTGGCCGGATCAACGCGCGCGCGCGTTTGGAGGATCGTTTGGGTGGCGCGCCTGGCTTGATCGGCGACCAAACCAATGTCGTCTCGCTTGAAAGCCTGGGCCAATTGCGCGTAGTTGCGGAAATATTCTGCGTCCGCTTTCATGCCGAGCACGAAATTCTCGGCGCCGGTGAGGTTCACCATCCGCTCATCCCACGGTACCGGGAATTCGCGGTCGTGAAGCAACACATCGCGGACGTCTTCGTCCCGCAGCACGATCACGCAGCCAAACAACGAAACGTTGGGGCAAAGCCAGCGCAACAGCCCAAGCAGGCATTCGCGGCACGGAAACCGCGCCGCCCGGTTCACGATCGATGACAAAACGCGGTCCGTCCAGGTTCCGCGCAATGCATCGACCGGGAATCGATCGCAGGGGGGTGGAGCAGCGCCCGCAGGAACTGCGGCCGCGCCTGCAAGGCGGCGAAGCCATCGCCGTAGGGTTGCAAGCATGACCCTCCCCGATCATGATGCCCGGCCTTACTGTTCAGCGCCGGCGCGAAACATGCAATTGCGCAATGGCGCTGCTTGAGACGATGCGCTAATCTTTGTCGCGAAGGGAGCCGTTCTTGAGTTTCGACGTGCGCCGATGGCTCGAATCCAGCGGATTCAGTCAATATGCTGGCGTGTTCGAAGCACATCGGATCGACCTGGAGGCTCTGGCTGCACTGACCGAGCAACGCCTCGGTGAGTTGGGAATTCCTGCCGGTTTGCGCTCAAAGATGCTTGAAGCATCCGCTCAAGCGCCTCGCTCTTCCTCGCCCGCAACCCCGGCGGCTGAACGCCGTCGACTGACGGTCATGTTCGTTGATCTGGTCGGATCGACCAAACTGGCCGCGCGGCTTGATCCCGAGATCCTGGGCTCGGTGATCGGTGACTACCAGGAGGTCGTGTATCGCGCGGTCAAGCGATACGAGGGTTACGTCGCGAAGTACATCGGGGACGGCGTCATGCTGTATTTCGGCTATCCCAACGCGCATGAGGATGACGCCGAGCGCGCAGTGCGCGCCGCACTGGCCATCCGTGCGGACATTGCCGAGGTCCCTGTCCCTGGGGGCGAGGAGCTGGTTGCGCGAATCACCATCGCAACCGGCCTGGTCGTGGTCGGCGCCGTGCTCGGCGCCGGCTCCGCCCGCGGACACGAGGTGATCGGTCAGACGCCCAACATCGCATCGCGCCTGCAGGACCTGGCACGGCCCCGCGAGATCCTGATCGGCGACCGTGCGCGCGAGTTGATCGGTAGCCGCTTCGAGCTGCGCGATCTGGGCAAGCATGACTTGAAAGACGTCGATGAGCCGGTTGGCGTGTATTCGGTAGTCGGCGAGCGTGCGGTCGAAAGCCGCTTCGAGGCTCAGCGCACGTCTGAGCCCATGGCGATGGTGGGTCGCGACGTTGAGCTGGCGCAGCTGCGCGATCGCTGGGGCGAAGCGCGCTCGGGAAAGGGCCAGGTCGTCCTGGTGACGGGCGAGGCAGGCATTGGGAAGTCGCGCCTGGTGCGTGCAATCAGGGATGCGCTGGCCACCGAATCCCATGTGACGATGCTCCATCAGTGTTCGCCGTATCACTGCGAGAGCGCGCTTTTTCCGGCGATCCAGCAGCTCACGCGGGCCGCGCGGATCTCGCCGGAGCACACCGTCGATATGCGGCTGGACCGGCTCGAAGTGCTGCTGGCGGGAACAGCGAAGGAAGACATCGCGCTGATTGCGGCGCTGCTCGGCGTCGACAGTCGCCATCGCTACGGAACCCTTGACCTGACTCCGCAACAACAGCGTCTGCGCACCTTCGACGCCCTACTGAACCAGCTGATCCGATTGGCGCAGATCCGGCCGGTCCTGTGGGTCCTCGAGGACGCCCACTGGATCGACCCGACCACGCTGGAGCTGGTTCAACGCTGCATGGCGCGGGCGGCCGGCGTCCGGCTGCTCGCAATCATCACGGCCCGGCCCGATGTTGCGCACGATTTCGGCTCCCACCCGCATCTGACCAGGATCGCGCTCAACCGCCTTGGGCCTGCGGACACCACGGCCATGGTGGACGGCCTGACACGCGGCAAGCCGTTGCCCGAGCGCCTGCTGGCCGAGATCGTCTCGAAAACGGACGGAGTGCCGCTCTTCGTCGAGGAGTTTACGAAATCGATGATCGAGTCGGGCTTTGTGCGCGAAACCGAGAGCGCGTTCGTCGCGAACACGGCGTTGCAACTGATGACGGTCCCCGCCTCGCTGCACGACAGCTTGATGGCGCGGCTCGATCGCCTGCGCCCTTACAAGGAGGTGGCGCAAACGGCGTCCTGCATCGGGCGCGAGTTCAGCTACGGGCTGCTGTGCGACATCTGCCAGACGCCCGAGCCCGTGTTGCGCGATTCCCTGGTTCGGCTGGTCGACGCCGAGCTGATCTATCAGCGCGGCAGCGCCCACGAAATGCAATACGTATTCAAGCACGCCCTGGTGCGCGATGCCGCCTACGAGAGCCTGCTGCGCACGAAGCGCGAGCAGATCCATGCCCGGCTGGTCCAGGCGCTCGAGCGGATGCCAGGTACCGCCCCCGAGGTCATCGCGCAACACGCGGCCCATGCGCACTTGAACGAAAAGGCGATCGACTGCTGGCAGAAAGCGGCCGCCCACGCGTTTGCCAGACCGGCTTACAAAGAGGCGATTGCCCATCTGACCCAGGCGATCCACCTCGCCGAAGGCATGGGGGACAGCCTGGCATGGCGGGAGCGGCGCCTGCTGCTTTGGATGGCCCTGGGGCAGGCTGCGATTCCGCTGTACGGCTACAGCCACGCGCAGACGGTGTCGATCTTCAAGCACGCGCGGGAACTCGCCATCGAGATGGGCGGAGGGCCGCACAGCTTCTCGATCCTGTACGCCACCTGGGTCACGCACTACGTGGGCGGCGAGCACGATCGGGCGCTGGAAACGGCCCACGGCATGCTCAAGGCCGCAGAAATCGACCTCAACGAGGGGCACCGGCTCGCGGGCCTGCGGGCGCTTGCCATCTCCCAGATGATTACCGGCCGCCCCGCGCTCGCCGATGAGACGTTCGAGCAGGCGCGGCAGCTCGCCGAAGCGCTGCGCCAGCGCTCGCGCGAGCGGCGCCTGGCCGTCGCGGACCGCTTTGCCGCCGATCCGGAGATTGCGACCCAGTTTCACGTCTGCCTGACCCTGTGGAGCCTCGGCCGGATCGACGAGGCGTGCGCACTCGCAGCCGAGGCGGTAGCGGCGGCTCGCGCGATGGGCCATGCGCACACGCTGGGCCACGCCGTTACGCACGGAGCGATCTTCGCTGTGGTGTGCCGCAACGCCAACCTGGCGCTCGAATTGAGCGCCGAGTCGATGGAGTTCGCCGAGCGGTACGACATGGAGCTGTGGAAAGGCTACGGCTCCATCCTGCATGGCTTCGCGCTGGCACTGAAGGGCGACGCGGAGGGCTCGATGCCGTTCATGAAGACGGGCTTCGCCTCAATTACTCGAACACAGACGGGCGCCATGGTCCCGCTGCACCGCGCGATGCACGCCCGCACGCTCGCCGCGCTCGGTCACTTCGAAGATGCGCTCCGTTACGCCAACGCGGTGCGGGAGGAGCTGCGCTACGGATCCGAACGCTATTTCTGGCCCGAGAGCCAGCGGCTGCTGGGCGACTACCTGCGGCTGTGCCCAGGAACGAGCGACGAAGAAGTGGGAGCGGCCTATACCGGTGCGTATGTGCTTGCGCACGAACAACGCGTGCCTTCGTGGGAGCTGTACGCCGCAACCAGCCTCGCCCGCTGGTGGTCGGAGCACGGGGAGCGCGCCCGGGCCGTCGAACTGCTGGCACCGCTGCACGAACGATTTACCCAAGGCCTTGATTCGGAAGGCTACCGGGAGGCGACATCGCTGTTGGAAACGCTGAAGGAGTAGGTCGGATTTCATACGAGAAGGCTCGCTCGATCATCCAAAGGACCCATCGCGATGAAGCCACCCGAGCTTCCCCCGTGCAGCGAGCTGGAGAAACTTTTCCCGGAGTCAACCAAGCCCCCCTCGCCGCAGACGTTCGAGATCGGGCTGGTCCTGGGCGGAACGGTTTCCGCGGGGACTTACACGGCTGGGGCGCTCGACCTGCTGTTCCAGGTGCTTGACCAGTGGTACGAAGGCGGCGTGCCCCTGCACAACGTCAAGCTGACGGTCGTCACGGGCTCGTCCGGCGGAGCCGTCTGTGCTGCGATCCTGGGCGTGCTGGCCAACCGCAAGATCGAACACGTGACCGACCCACCCGCCGCGACGACGACGAACCACCTATGGAATGTCTGGGTCGATAGCTTCAGCTTCGACAAGTTGACGACGGATGTATCGGATCTGGATGAACTGATTGATGACAACGTCGATCCACCGAAACAGAACAAACAGCACGTGCCGTCGATATTCAATTGCCGGATGCTCGACGATGCCGCCGACAGCATCGTTCGCCTGGCGAGTCAACCACCTGACTTCGATCGGCAGTGGATTGCGCAGCCCCTGCGGATGGGGATCACCGTTTCGAATACGCGCGGCGTTCCTTATCGGGTGGAGGCAGTTCATCCGCTCGGCACCTACAAGGGAAGCGCCTACCTGCGGCACGATGACTTTGCGTGGTTCGCCGTTCCGACCTGGCTGCAGCCGCCGCCACCCGGTGCGGAGCGCAGACCTGACGAATTCTGGGTGGCTGATCCCAAAGTCGGCTACGAGACGCTGTCGCACTGGGCCACCGCAAGCGGCGCGATGCCGGTCGGATTCAAGGCGAGGCCGCTTTCGCGACCGTTGGAGCACTACCTGTACCGCCCGCGCGTGCGCCCGATACAACTGCCGCTCGGCCCAATCCATCCGGCCGGCAAAATCGGCATCATCACCGATTGGCCGCTTCCCGATTGGGATGAGATTCCCGAGGTGGCGCAGGGCACTGCGTATGCATTCTCGGCGGTCGACGCAGGCGCTCTGAATGACGACCCGGTCGGGCTTGCGCACCGAGCGATGGCTGGCCTGATTGGTTTCAACCCGCGCGACCCTGAGCTCGCCAATCGCGCTTTGTTCATGATCGACCCCCTCGTCGATCAGCCCACCCTCCTGAAGCCGACCGGCGTCAGTGCAGTCGCGGTCGCGGAGCTGATGCCCGACCTTTATCTGACCGCAGCCCGCTATCTGACCGCCGACTTGGACCTCTTTGCGAGACAGGACGTATTCAGCCGCTTCCAGCTCGTGCCGACCCGCACGGTCGATGGCAAACCACGCGTCGGCAAGGATGCGCTGGCGGCGACGGGACCGCTGTCGATGGGTGGATGGCTTTCGAAGAAATTTCGGATACATGACTTCATGCTCGGCCGGTGCAACATGAAGCAGTACCTGACCCAGAAGTTCATTCTTCGGGCCGACAACGGTCTATTTGACCGGTGGTTTCAGCAACCCGCTCAGACGCTCGCATTGCGTCAGAGGTATGCGGTCACGGAGGACGGTGATCCTGCACACATTACCGCAGCGACGCAAAGACCCGGTTATTACCTTCCGGTCATTCCGATCGCCGATAAGCTTCAGCCCCGCGAACCGGACTGGCCCGTCAATGCGGTGGACCTTGACACGTTCGAAGCACAGCTGAAAGGACGCCTGGAAGCTGTCCTGAAGGTGCTTCGTCGCGACAACCTCCCGGGCTTCGGTGCGTGGGTTTTGGCGCTGGGGATACCGCTGGTCGCCTGCCAGCTCGCCAAGGCGGTGAGCGATAGCTTTCGTCGGTATCTCATCCGTCAAGGGCTACTGTCGTCACACGAACAGAGCTAGTCCCGGCTCGGCTTCCTTCCTTTTGTCGCTTTTGCTTTGGTAGGTCCGTCTTAACGGTAGATCCACCCCGGACCGGGGCCGTCCTGGCAATCGTCACCGAGTCGAGCCATGTGGTCTGGCGGCTCAGTCACGTGGAGAGTTGTGTTGCCTCCGACAAAGGAGAACTCGTGAGCCAGCAGATTCTGTTCGCACCCTCGGTTGCGTCAGTGTCGGACCCCAATCAGTGGTCCATGGTCAGTCAGGGGCGCATCTTCGAGCCAGCTGAAGGCAGAATTCAATCGCTTATAGACGATATTGTCGCGCCATTGATCGGGGCCGACCGAACGGACCCACTGTTTCGAGCTCGAGTCGGTTATTTCGTTTCCGACAGCATCCGGGGCGTCCGCCCATCCATCACGCTCGGCAACCAAGTCGTACAACTTGCGCCTTCCGATCCATCGGGCTACTTCGAAACCAACATCCCGCTGACGAACGATCAGGTCGCACTACTCTCCCGCGACGGTGTTATCACGTTCGAATCTCAGTCCACGCCGAACAGTCCGGCGCGCTTTCCCGGATCAGCCGTGTTGGTCCAGGAGGAAGGGGTGATCGTCGTCAGTGATGTCGACGATACGATCAAGGATACAAACGTCAGAAACCGCGACGAGGCAATAGCGAACACCCTGGTGCGTCCGTTCAGGCCCGTCGTCGGCATGCCCGAGGTGTATCGCGCATGGAAAGAGACGTCTGGGGCGCGCGTTCACTTTCACATCGTCTCGGCCGGACCGTGGCAGTTTCACGAGCCTCTTCGACGTTTTACGGAGGACGTGGGGTTCCCCGCCTTCACGTGGG
>Ga0210394_10005605_pt1 | contig 14011 bp, 7 predicted proteins | sample IncBWC12MmetaG_FD_160121 | JGI IMG/M metagenome (GOLD analysis project Ga0210394, IMG submission 160121) | Forest soil microbial communities from Barre Woods Harvard Forest LTER site, Petersham, Massachusetts, United States - Inc-BW-C-12-M | ecosystem: Environmental > Terrestrial > Soil >...
AGATTCGGCGATTTCCTCCGTAACTAACAAGTCCGATCGTATACCCATCGCGCATCCAATCCTGAGTTTGAGAAGCTTCTCCAGAATATCCGGGTGGTTGGTTTCGGTACAGGAGGATGAATGGCGCAGGTATGGTTAGTCACCGGCAGCTCTCGTGGTCTGGGTCGCGCAATTGTTGAAGCGGGCCTTGCTGCGGGCAATAAGGTGTTGGAGACAGCTCGGGGCATTGAGTCGCTGGCTGATCTGCCGGAGCCATATGGTGATCAGCTCAAGCTTCGCGTTGGATGTTACCGACGAAGCAGCAGCAAACGCGGTAATGTCGGCGATCAATCTATTTGGCTCGCTGGATGTAGGTCATCAACAAGGCGGGATATGGCAATCTTTCGTACATCGAAGACACGCCTCTATCGGAATTCCGGGCACAGATCGAAACGAATCTCTTCGGAACGATTATTGTGACGAAGGCAGCCCTTACGTATTTTCGCGAAAGGAAAACATGCCACTTCATTCAGTTTTCATCGGTGGGCGGAAGGATCGGCCCCCCGGGACGTGGGCCTTATTCGGCGGCGAAATGGGGTGTCGAAGGCTCTTCTGAAGTGCTGTCACGCGAAGTAGCACCACTCGGCATCAAGGTCACAATTGTTGAACCCGGTGGGTTCCGCACGGATTTCGCGGGGAGTGACGTAGCGGCGGACATCGGCTGCGCGGCAGGAGTCGAGTTCAGGCCGCATCAATCCCGGCTTTACCTATCTTTCGTTTCGGCTCCTCTCGGAGGATTCCGTGCGGATCAAATGACGCATGAGTCAAACTAGAGAAATTGACTCGACCGAGCCGAACGACCGGCTGCGAGTTTCAATACGAGCGCTCCGATAAGAGAGTTTGCTGAGTTGAATCGTGGCTGTGACGAAACTGGAAGGTTTGGCCAGATGAAGTTGGAACCTGTGGCCTATTGAGCAATTCTTTTCCACATCTCCACATCCAAACACAGATTGGCAACCAATGTTTTCAGTCGTACATTTTCTTCCAACAGCAAGCGCAGCCTCTTGTCACTCCGCTGTGCATTTAGAGCCTTCGTTCGTGAATCAGAATTCAGCCTCGTCCTGTTTCGAGTCGACGAGAGAACATCATTCCCACGCTTTCTCGGAGTACCTCCTTTCCCCCGACGCAGTTCGACTGCGTGTATGTCAGGACTGTACTTCAGCTCTGAAATAGCTGCCAAGACCTTAGATCTCGAGTTATTGGACACGATCGCCGCCCCGTTTATGACACGCGAAACCGTCGCTGTCGAAACTCCTGCGATTTCGGCGACGTCTCTCAAAGTGGCAGACACTATGTTCTCTCCATGAGAACTATTGTCATTACATCTCAACCTCAACGACTCAGGCTTATCGCTCGAGCCTAACTTCTCGTATCGATCGAAGACTCACGCATTCACTTCGCGTGTCAAGCGACTGATTCGGATAGTTGAATTTGCATCGAGTCGTTCGTTCGGATTATCCTCGTACTTGCTGGTACCGAAATCCGATGATTAGAGAGCAAGAAATCTTTCGCCTATCCTGGGCTCACTTCTCCGCGCCCGCATGCTGATTGCTGCTGTTCTGCGCCGGTCGCAAGTTCACAACCCGATCGATATAGGGAATCAGTTGTACTGGCCCCTCCATGCCATCGACGTCGATTGCAGGCAATATATGATGTCGAGTCCCCACCGCGCGCTGATTTGCTTCGGTATTTGTGACGAGGATTTTGATCTCGTTTTCTCCCGGCTTGATCAGTTTAGAAATGTCCAGTTGATAAGGACTCCACACAAGCGTGCCTGCATGCTGGCCGTTTACCGATATATTCGCAACGGAACTTACGTGTCCGAGGTCGAGCATGACTCGCAAACCCTTGTAGTTTGCCGGGACGGTGAATGTTTTGGTGTATATGGCGGTCCCTGAGAAGTTGGCGAGCCCAGCCTGCGTCCACGGCTTAAGCAAGAACGGAGTATCACCGCTGACGAACTCAACTGGAAAGACTAATGGATCGTCCTTTCTTGCAATGATGACAAGCATGTTCTTCTCGCCGTGGAGACCTGCTTGAATGCCAATGGATGCGCCTTCTTTGGAACGAATCTCCTCTCCGTTCAATAGCATGCGATATGAGCCGTGCAAGGCCGGTGGAACGACAGCTAAGCATCCAGGTGGTACTTCTATCCGATAGAAGCGCATCTCATTGCCGCTCGCGCCCGATTCACTCTTATCATCCGTCGCGGTGCTGGCCACTACCTGGGAAAGAGTCGCACCCTGGTCATCCGCGACACGAAAAGTAAATCCATAAAAGCCGCTGGCCGTACCTCTGCTTTTTCCGACTTTTACAAGGACCTCGTTCCAGCCTTTGTGAAGATCAACTGGTACACGGTCGGCCCAGTTGTCGTTGAGTTCGTACCAGAACGGAGTCCGCAATTGTGCGAACACCTGTTTGTGGTTCAGCCAGATCCCGGCCCAGTTGTCGGCAGCGACAATGAACTGTGCATGTTGATCGGTGGGCGAGTAGAGGTAGGTATGGGCATAGCTCACAACCCAGCTCTTCGAATCCGTCAACAGCGCTTGATTGAAGTTCACGATAAAACCGATGTCCGATGAACTGCCGCCTTTGGTCTTCGTCCACTCGATGGGCGAGTCGCGATCCAGATAAGGTTCGTTTCCGTTGTAATCTTCCCAGCTCACCTGCGCGTCGAGTCCGTCGTACTTCTTCTGAAGATCGAACTCCTGCTCCGGCGGATATGTCCTTGCAAAACCATCGTTGTCAGTATTCGCAAACGGACCGACAATTTGCCACTTCCGAACCGTATTCTGTTCCTCGTTAAGCCATGACTCTGGCCAGTCCTTGTCGTCGAAGCTTGAGCCCATCCAACCACGTCTGGCGCCTTCCGCCTCTGACCCATCACTCACCTTGGCATAGGGAACAGACACGCGATCAGGCTTCGGTCGAAACTGCCACACGCCACTCAGAGTGAGAGGCTGTGCGCCGCCGCTCGACGTTGCCCCCTTGTATAACTGAGCGCCCTTGCGAAGCTCAACATAGGTTTCGGACGCACCCGCCGGTCCTGCCACATGAACATCAACCGTTGTTCCGTGGCGAAAAACACCATCAAGCCTCTCAGCATTAGTCGCTTCCAGAACCATGTCTTGTGGAGCCCGTGTCGGCGGATGGAACACGACATAGAACGCATCCCATGGATTGAGATTGAGACGGACGTCCGTACCGGAAGGACCATTCACGTAGAAAAGCGGCTCTTGTGTTCCGGTAAGAGCGTCCCACTTCTCCGGAATTCCTTCCGCTGCGAAATGAATCTGGTTCACCCGCTTCCGGTCCGTGTCATTGACTACCCAATAGTAGTCTGTCTGCAACTTGCGTCGATGCTCCACCAACAGATGTTCCACGGGCCCCGACGCCACGCGCACGTCCTTGGGAACCTGCTCATCAAGTGTAGCGATCAAGGCATCGACAGAGTCCTCGATGTAGAAGGCGCCACCAGCTCTTGCCTCCATACGTTCGCTGTCGGGAGTCCCTGTGCTGGTAGCGCCAGTACCAAAGATCGAAGCGATGCCTTCCTTGATCACGGAATCGTTATCACCGGTTTCCGGCGATGCTGTAGGCAGCAGGCGAATACCAAGAATGATGCCGCCAGCCTGATGAAATTCCAGAAGCTTCTTGAGAGTGGTTCGGCTTAGGGTGGTGATGGGAGGAAGAATGATTGCGCGGAATCGCTGCGGGCCTATAACCAACTCGTTGCCGTCGATGCGCGCGCTTTCAAGATACTGATCGTCGGCGATGTTGTAGTCCCAGTCGTGATTCGATAGTTCTAGAATGATCCGCGCATAATAGTCGTTGATCCGACCGCTCTGATTCTTCCAGGCATAAGGATCGCCGATCTGATCGTAATCGGCCTCTCCGGAGAACAACGGGCGACTATCTGCCCAGACCGTTGTAATTGGATAGTAGAGCAATACATTCGTGACATGCTGACTGTCCGCATTCATGTAGCTGATACGTCGCGTGTAGTCGGCGTAGGTGTGGAAATAAGGCCAGTAAGGCTGGTGAAGCCAGTCGGGCGGATAATTGGCGCGACCCGCGTCAAAGTTAAAGGCATGAGGGATGAATAAGTTCACTCCTGAGGCGCCGATGCCATTTGTTCCCTTGCGAATTCCCTCCAGGTCGAGATAAGAGTCGGTGCCCTGAACCCCTTGGTTTTCGCAGGCAAAGCGTCGGCCTTCAAAGTCAGCTACCGATTGTGCGACCTTGAAGTTTAAGGGCTGACGGCCCCAGTCGAGGAGCGAGTCGACGCCAACAGGATTAAGCCCTCGTTCTGCAGTGAAGAGGCTACCTTCAAGCTCGGCAGCCCTTTGCAGGCTTTCTTCCCAAGCATGACCGGTGCGACCAATGCCCAGGCTCTGTGCCGACTTGGTGATACCGTCCCAGAAAGACTTGCCATAAAGGTCGGTCACCGTTGACAGATAGTCGGTACGGACCTTGGTCGTCAGATCGCCGCCGTCATAGATAAGAAGAGGAAGCATCTTACGCAGATCGTATCCTGCGCGTTCTTGAAATGCAGAAAAGAGTCGCGGCGTCCAGGCAATGCGATATCCGTAGTCACCTTCATGGTCGGAAAAGGAGTAATGGATTGTATTTCCAAAGTAGGAAGCAAAACGGCGGTGATACTCCCCATATACGAGGCTGAAGAAGAGACTGGTGGCATCGGGATTAATGAGGTCTACGAAGCCGCCGTCAAACCCCATCGCAGGTTTGAGGCTAAACTGCACGATGACCCATTGACCCTCGGGAGCGGACCACTGGATGTGTCCATCCTTTCTGTCTGAATCGAGTTGGGTCAGGGTCGTAGCGTCGATTTGATTCTTTCCAAGCCAGCGGGCCGCAACAATTGCTTGTGAATCCAAACTGACGGGCAAATCGACTACCTGCGGTCCATCGACGATCTTAGCCTCATAGGCCAGTGTCTTCATACGAAGGTCAGGACGCCTTGCCAACACCTCGCTCTGATGATTGCCAGCCATCCACACGTTTCGCGCTTCGCCGCTTGGCCAGTCATATTCGTCAACAAAATTGAACTCGAAGCCCGATTTCTTCGACTGCTCAAGGCCAGCGCCGATTGCCTTGAACCATTCATTGGAAAGATATGAAGTTTGCAGGCCGTCGCGCCCATGAAGAAAAGCACCGTACACGTGCTGTTCGACCATGTCCCGAATCTCTTGCTGAATAGCCGGGCCCTCCATCTTGCCGTTCCAAAACCAGAATGGCATGGGAGAGAAATCGCGAGGAGGATCGAGGAAACCTTGATAAAGTGGGTCCGTTTTGGCAACTGTATTTTGCCCGGAAGAGTTGACACATGACACTGCAAGTGGGGTAAACAGGGCAAATAGGATCGAAGACAGTTTCATCTGAGGCCTCATGAAAGGTTGGACTGCAGTGAGCTATTGGTCGCATTCTTGGACTTCTACTGCCCCTACTGAGACTTATTCATTCAGACAAGAACGGTAATTATGACAAATCTGTTCAAAATCTGTGCCGCCCAAACGCTTCGCAATACAGGTCGATTGAAGAATTGAAGACTACCTCAGCCAGCGCGCATTCTCTGGTTGCTGAACGAGTGTGCAGGACCCATAGGTCCTGCACATGGCCAAGCAAAACATTCACGGGGTTTAGAAGAAAATCTTTGCCGCGAATTCCATGATCCTGGGATCGCCGGCACTGGTAAGCTGACCGTAATTGCCGCTTTCTACCCCGGTACTGACGCCGTTGAAGTTGGGATGATTTAGCACGTTGAACGCCTCAGCCCGGAGCTGGAAATTGAGACGATCGTAAATCGGAAAAGACTTATAGACCGAAACGTTCGCGGATGTATACCCTGGTCCGCGAATCGATCCATTGCTCGCATCTCCGTAGAAGCCGTAACCTGGAGTCGCGAAGGCTGCGGTGTTGAACCACTCAGCAACGGTACCCACTTTACTGACTTTTGCCACCTGATTTGGACGTGAGGTCTCGCCATTGTCGGCAGTCGACATGCCCGGACTTAAGGCAAACCCACTCTGGTGCAGGACCAGCCCTTGGAAGCTCCAGTGCCCCAAGACAGTCTCTAGAGCCTTGCCACTGTGGCTGAAGAACGGAATAGCGTACACCCACGTTCCACTGATGTCATTCTTGAAGTCATAGGAGGGCGGACCGTACTCCGCCGCCCAGTTGCGCGGATTTTGCGGCCCTGAACCTTGAGAAGTATTAGCACCTGAACCGTGTCCGGCCACAGTAGCAAGAGCCTTTCCAAATGTGTAAGCTACGCTGAATTGCGAAGCACCGAGGTTATACCGACCCGACGCCTCGAACGCATTGTAGTTCCCGGTACCCTCGTCGTATTCGTAGTCTATCGAATCGTATCCCTGGTAGGGACGCGTGTAGTCCGTTGAGGCAGCTCCGGTATTGATGCAGGGATCATAGTCATAGGCGGCTGATGGCAACTGACCAGGCGCCAGGCAAGTCGTGCCCCCGACGCTTGGAGCAGTTACGGCCGTGGGCCAATTGATATCGTTGCCACCGCCCACGCCGCTTACCATGTGACGCGTCTGGCTTCCAACATAAGCCGCGTTTGCAATCAAATTGCTCTTGAATTGATGCTCCAATGTCAAGCTGTAGGACTGGACCTGAGCAGGCTTGAAACTCGTTGGGTTGTCATCTAGTCCCTGGGGACTGGGCGCTACGGCCGAGCCTCCAGCGGTTCCATTGTCGAGCAGACTGTTGGTGATATTTGCCGATGCGTTATAGGGTGGGTTTTGTCCAAAGGCATAGTAGATTTGCGCAACCGGAATTCTCGAATAGCCTATTCCGTATCCACCGCGTATAGAGGTCGTCCCATGCCCGCTCAAATCGTAGGCAAAGCCGACGCGGGGGCCGAAGTTTGTTTTAACCGGGATAAAGAAACCGGAGGGGACCCCATTTTGCCCCGCGAAAACGAGTCCGTTGAGCAAATTTGCAGCGACTCCGCCGGTTGTCAAGGGTTGATTCGAGGCATTGACTGTAAATTGTCCGGCTACATTCACAGCGGGAGCCTGCGATGCGTTGTAATCCGCTGGATTGAAATTACTGACCTGATCTCCACTGGCGGAGTCACTGGAGAAATATACGTAACGCAAACCAAGGTTAAGGGTCAAACGAGGATTGATCTTCCAGTCATCCTGGAAATAGGCTTCGCCTTGCCGATAGTGAAAGGCCCCTTCTCTTTCCGTGCTGGCTTGTTGGTAGGTGGAATCCAGTCCCAGCATAAGATCCGCCCCCGAATCTCCGGTGTGCGTACCGTTGAAGCCAAAGGTGCCTTGCGGGGTTGTGAACACCGTCTGCCGCTTGATCCCAAACATATAGATTGCGCCGGCTTGCAGAACATGTCTGCCTTTCACCCAGCTCACATCGTCCATGATTGAGCCTTCGCCATCCGAAGCCGAAATCGGTTGAGAACTGACGCCCAGACCAGAATACCCTTGGCCCATGTTGATGTTCGGAATCCGGTTTTCGATAGGCGCATTGGGGAATGCCTGAATAATCGAAAGTCCGCCCGGCATCGTCCCTGGAGTCGTAAGAAGGATATGTGGCCGGTCCTCCGCTTCCGCTACGCCCGCAATATTCAGCAGGTGGGGCGTAATCTGCGACTGAACACGGAGGACGCCGTTGAAGCCCGTTGTGTAGAAGGCATCCCTGATTGTGTTGTAGGGCGTACCGGTCCACAAATTATTGGGAAAATCGTTAAGGGTCGGCTCATACATGACCCGCCCGGTCAATTGGTTGTTCTGATTGATCTGCTGATCTACGCGGAACTGATAATCAAGTTGAGTCGTTTTCCCCGGAGTCTGGTTAATGTAATTGTTGAAGCCATTCGCAGTGTTATTAGGCAGAGGAACATACGCATTCAGCAACGCCACTGCAATCGGATCCAGACACGATGGATTGATGGTCGTTGAGTTCGTAAGGCAGTTGGTTCTTCCTTCTGAAGCTAGGAGCGCCACGCTGTGGGCATCCAACTTCAGGCCGCCTGCCGGCAGTGTCTGGCTGGCGCTGAAATTACCACCCCGCTCCGCCTGCGTAAGTACCGCGCCGTTGATCACGGACGAAGAAATGATGTCTTGCCACTGGTTGGATGCGAAAAAAAACGTCTTTCTGTTGCGATTCGTGTTGTAGAGTTTGGGAATGATGACGGGGCCACCCAGGGTATATCCATAGATGTTTTGATGGAGCCCAGGGGCGCTGGTCGAGAAGTAATTGTAGGCGTCGAAATCATTGTTGCGCACGAAGTCCCATGCGCTTCCATGGAACGTCTCCCCGCCACTCTTGGTCGAGACGGTGATCTGGGCGGAACCGGCAAATCCGAACTTCGCGCTGTAGCTATCTTTTTGCACCGAGAATTCGGAGATCCCATCGGGAATCGGCGTGATGTCGATACCGGCCATGTTGCCGGAGTTCATGTTGTAGACACCATCAATCGTGTAGGTGCTGTATTCGACAGAGTTACCATTAACGATCAGAGAGGTACCACCCTCAAGGCCGCCGCCGCCCAGGCCATCAGCGCCGTGTACATCGGACACTCCAGGAATCGCGAGCGCCAGTGTTTCAAAGTTTCGCCCGTTCAACATCAGGTTTTCGATTTGAGAACCTGTGACGGTGCCGGCGCTTTCCGAGCTTTCCGTGTTCACCTCCAAAGCATCCGCCGCCACCGTGACCTGGGTCGTCTCGGTGCCAACTACGAGCACAATATTGCTCGCACGGCGCTGTCCGGGATCAAGTTGTATCCCGCTCGTGACGCTTTCTTTGAAGCCGGATTTTGTAACCTGGATGCTATATAGACCATCGGTGAGCCCCTCGACCGAATAAAAACCGCCGCTATCAGTCGTCTTCTCATATGGGACCGCAGTGCTCTGGTTGGTGATCGTCACCTTAGCGCCCACTACGAGAGCGCCGGTTGAGTCGGTAACTGTGCCGGAGATAGAGCTTAAGCTTGCCTGTCCGTGCAGGAATGGACCTGCGACGAACAGCAAACTGAGGGTAGCTGCAATTTGCAGAATTCTCTCGGGAAATAGCTTATTCACCTGTCTTGCCTCCGAATTGGATTTCAACCGCGGCAGTTTCGCGTACTGCCTCAAATCACACACGAGGAGTAGTCAGGCGAGAGTCACTTGACAAGAAGGAAAATAGCGGTTTTTCCGAATTGCGCAAATCGCAATCAATGCTACACTCCATTTTGTGCGCGACCGGGTCAGAAGGCACGGGACGCCTATTGAGCGGATTGGGTTCTCATATGACCACTGAGAAGCGAGGCAACTCCCGATACAAATTAGAAACAGTCGCGCGTGCCTGCGCGATCCTGCGTCATTTCTCCGATGTTCAACAATCATTGAGTCTCGGTGAAGTTGTCGAACGCACTGGATTCGAGCGTACGATCGTGTTTCGAATCTTGAAAACTCTGGAAGAAGAAGGCCTGCTGCGTCGGCCCGAAGGGCGACGGTATTTCTCCAATTTCAATCTGACAACTCAGAAGCGATTCCGCATCGGCTATGCTTCGCAAAACCGAGATTCGTTCTCGCAGGCTGTGACTCAGGGAATTCGTTGGGCAGCTGGCCGTCACCAGATCGATCTTATCGAGGTTGAGAACCTCTACAGGGTCAAGGTAGCATTGCGCAATGCGCAAAAACTGGTGCAGCAAAAAGTGGACCTGGCGATCGAGTTCCAGGTGTATGAACGCATCGGGACACAGCTAGCAGCCTTATATGAACAGGCATCTATACCCGTAATTGCGATCGAGATTCCCCAGCCAGGGGCTGTCTTTTTCGGGATTGACAACCATCGTGTCGGTCAATTGGCCGGCAAGGCCTTGGTAAAGGCGGCCCAAGAACATTGGCACGGGGAAATCGATGAGTTGTTGATCCTTGATCTTGAAATCGCCGGTTCGCTGCCTCACCTTCGTGTGTCGGGTGCGGAGTCAGCAATTCGGAAATCGTTGCCCGGAAGCTATCAGATACTCCATTTGGATTCGCGCGGCGAAATGGATCGCTCTTTTGAATTGGTGCGCCACCATTTGCAGTTCTCCCCAAAACGCAAGACGCTCATTTGCGGTGTTAATGATCTCGCGGTTTTAGGCGCACTCCGTGCCTTTTCGGAAGTTGGGCGAAGCAGTTTCTGCCTCGCACTAGGGGTGGGCGCCTTCCCCGAGGCCCGCCGCGAATTGCGCTCTCCGCAAACAAGGCTGATCGGCTCGATTGCTACGTTCCCTGAACGTTACGGAGACAACCTCATCCAGATCGCGCTCGATATCCTCCACCATAAACAGGTTCCGCCCGCGGTTTATGCCCCCATACAACTCATCACTCCGCAAAACATAGACAAGTTCTACCCAAGCACTTTATTTGCTGGGGCTGATAAAGAACTGTCGCGTTAGCAGTTCTTTAGCACGCGTCTAGTAGGTCAAGATAGGTGCCGGAGTCTGCCTAGCCTCAGAGCCATGTGTTGCGATTTTCCGGATGCGGCACCGATGAATGGCATAGTGATTTTTGCGATATCCGCAAATTCCGTTTCGCCTTATTTTTGTCATTGCTCCTGTTGTTTCGCTACTCTTTATTGTTGCGAAGCAGATAGTCCGTTCCAATGGTGAGGCAAGTAAATTGAAAATCACGGAAATCAAGCTCTATAGGATCAGTTCTGGGAATCGCGGCGAAAAAGGTGCACGCTTTGGAGAGTCTCAGTACTGGGGAGGCGGTTGGCAGACGGGCTCGCACATCGCAAACCCGATGTCCGTTTATCCGAAGTATGCGCGCGTGCGCACTTTGTGGATGGGTCCTGGGCAAGACCCCTATGCCATTGAAATATTCACAGATGAGGGAGTGACCGGCTGCGCGGTCAACTATGGCGGCGGGTACTTCTCTTGCGCCGTCATCGAACAGCACTTCAGCAAATTTCTGATCGGACAAGATCCCTTCAACATTGAGCTGCTCTGGGATCAGATGTATCGCTCCACCATGCCATACGGGCTCGGCGGTGTAACCGCAATGGCCATCAGCGGCGTAGATCTGGCGCTGTGGGACCTAATGGGCAAGGCGTTGGCCCAGCCCGTGTATCGTTTGCTTGGCGGTGAAACCAAGGCGACCATTCCATGTTACGCAACCACTCATCCCGATCAGATTTCGCATTGGAAGAACAGCGGCTTCATGGGAGTAAAGATTGCCGCTCCATGGGGTGCGGCGGACGGTCGTTTGGGCCTGATCAAGATGCAGAAATGCCTGGAAGACTGCCGGACCGCGCTTGGCGAGGAAATGGAACTGATGGTGGACTGTTACCTCTCCTGGGACATTGAATTTGCTTCCCGGATGGCGGAGCGGGTGCGAGATTGCGATGTCAAGTGGTTCGAAGACCCGCTTCAAAATGGATGGGCCGAGCATATGAACGCAGAATTACGCGCACGCATCAACCCGATACAGGTTGCCATTGGAAATCTGGAATTTGACGTGAAGGCTTTCGGTGCAATTCTGCCTGCGCGTGCATGCGACGTTATTCAGCCAGAGATGCAGTGGTGCGGCGGCCTTACCGCGGTCCGGAGGATTGCGGCCATGGCCAAACCCTATGACGTTCCAGTCATTCCACACGGCTCAGGCGTATATAACTATCATTTTGTGCAGTCCAACCTGAACTCCCCTTTCGCCGAATATCTGTCGGTGGGTGATGGCACGGAGGTTCGGCCTATCTTTGAAGCGATCATCGGGGAACCCCTCCCCGTCAACGGACATGTCACGCTCGGTACAAATCCTGGCTTCGGCGTAGAACTCAATCGCGACATGTTGGACCCCATTGACTTCTAGACACAGAGGAGGGCCTAGTGCAAGGCAAGATTAAATGCGGAGTCATTGGCGCAGGATGGTGGGCGACGTTTGCCCATATTCCTGCCTTGCTACGGCATCCAAATGCCGAACTGATTGCAATTCAGAAACGAGATAGACAGGAGGCGCAGAAGGTCGCCGATGACTTTGGCATCCCTATCGCCTGCACCACAGCCAGCGAACTGCTCGCCATCGCCGGCCTTCAGGCAGTCGTAGTTAGCAGCACACCCAATCTTCATTACGAGCATGCATCGGCGGCCCTCGCCTTGGGCAAGCATGTCCTGATCGAAAAGCCCATGACGCTAACTGCTGCCGAAGCCGTTGAACTAGTGGAGATGGCGCGAAGCCGCGGCACCCAGTTCCTCATCAGTTGCCCCTGGCATTACACGGCGCATGCCAGCGAGGCGCAGCGGCTGGTACGCAACGGAGATCTGGGAGAAGTGCGCATGATCGGCGTGTTGATGACCAATCCAATCAGCCATCTACTTCGCGGTGATGGTACGCAGCCAACTCACGGTACGCCGTATGTGCATCCGCGGAAAGGCACCTATAGCGACCCCCAGGTCGCTGGCGGTGGTCAGATATATGCGCAGGTTTGTCATGCAGCGGCCTATCTCACCTTCCTCACGGGTGCGCGACCCACAGAAGTATTCGCGCGTTTTCATAACGACGGCGAAGCGCTTGACATTTACGACGCGCTCAACCTGCGAATGGATGATAGCTCGATTGTCACCATAGCCAGCACGGGCGCAACCAGCCTTGGACGCAGAGATTTCGAGGTGCGAGTATTCGGCACCAAGGGAATGTTGTTCCTGGATCTTTGGCGCGGAAGACTGGAATTTGTGCCACTCGTTGGAGAACCCCGTGCTTATCCTGACCTCGAAGAGGAAGCAATATATCCTCATCTGGCACCAGCATTGAACCTGATTGATTCCATCCACGACCCACGCCGCAATCAGTCACCCGCGACTCTAGGGGTGGCTGCGATGGAGGTGATCGAGGCGGCATGCTGCTCGGCAAAGAGCGGAGACAGTGTTCGAGTCTCCTCTCTGATGGAGCAACCGGCATGAAGGAGTCATTTCTGCGTGGCATCACCTGGAATCACAGCAGGGCATTGCCGCCTCTTGTCGCGAGTGCGCAACGCTTTGAGGAGCTGCATCCAGGCGTACAAATTAAATGGAAAAAGAGGAGCCTGCATGAATTTGGGCATGCCGACATTGCCACTCTCGCAAACAATTTCGATCTTCTCGTGATCGATCATCCGATAGCAGGCGATGCTGAGGCAACCGGAGTCGTGACGGATCTGTTCCCACTCCTCTCCTGCGAAGAAATAGAGGACTTTCAAGAAGACTCGATTGGTCCGTCCTTTTTGAGCTATATCTACCATGACAGACTCTACGCACTGCCGATCGACGCAGCTGCTCCAGCCGCGAGCCTTCGTCCTGATTTGTTGAATCAGTTCGGTCTGGAGGAACCACAAGTCTGGGAGGATGTGGTTTCATTGGCGCGGTTGGGGTGGGTGCGCATGCCCGCATTTTCCGCCGACCTTTTTCTCAACTTGATGGGACTCTGCGTCTCGCGTGGAAGCTCCGTAGCAGCCGACCCTGAGCAACTGTTCGACCACGAGATCGCCGCTCAATGCCTGGACCAGCTTCGTGAACTCGCCAGCCTGATGCCGGACGAGATATACCGCATGAACCCGATAGCTATTTATGAGCAAATGACTGAGGAAGATACCGTCGCCTACTCTCCATTCGCCTATACATACAGCAATTACTCGCGCAACGGCTTTGGGGCCAAGCATATACGATTCTCAAATCCAGTGGCGCTGGAAAAGGATACGCCGATGCGCACGGTACTTGGAGGTACTGGAATAGCGATCTCCGCTGGCTGCAAGAATACTGCTCTGGCTCTTGAGTACAGCCTGTTCGTCGCCGGTCAAACGTGCCAGCGCACACTTTACGGAGTGTGCGGCGGTCAACCGGCGCGAAGGAGTGCTTGGCAGGATGCACTTCTCAATCAGATTACGGATGAGTTTTTCTCGCGCACTGCCGCCAGCCTTGAAACAGCTTATGTGCGACCCCGATTTCCTGGCTACGTAAACCTGCAAG
>Ga0210394_10005606_pt1 | contig 14008 bp, 7 predicted proteins | sample IncBWC12MmetaG_FD_160121 | JGI IMG/M metagenome (GOLD analysis project Ga0210394, IMG submission 160121) | Forest soil microbial communities from Barre Woods Harvard Forest LTER site, Petersham, Massachusetts, United States - Inc-BW-C-12-M | ecosystem: Environmental > Terrestrial > Soil >...
GCTGCCGCGTGCCGGTATCCACCGCACGGGAGGCGAGGCTCCGGCGCGGGGCTTGCGACGTTCAGTTGGCCGGAGCCGGATAACTATTACGACTCGGCGGATGCGAACATGATGACCATGATCGTTATTGAAGAGGCGCTGGCGGTCGAGAATATCGAAGAGATCGCGGCGACGCCGGGAGTCGACGTGCTGTTTATCGGGACCAGCGATCTGTCGTTCTCAATGGGATTGCGCGGGCGTCAGAATGAGCCGTTGTTGGACGAAAGCATCGCGAAGATTGTCGCAGCGGGGAAGAAGCACGGGAAGTTTTTGGGGCGTCCGGCGTGGTCGGCGGAGCTGGTCGAAAAGTATCGCGAGCAGGGATTTCAGTTCTTCCAATCGCAGACGGAACTGGGGTTGATGCGGCTGGGCGCGAAGGCGCTGGGGTTAAAAGAGGCACCGGTGAAGGCCCTTTACTGATGGCGTATCGCTGGTACGTGGTGGCGATGCTATGGTGCATCTCCTTTTTCAATTACGCGGATCGCCAGGCGATTTTTTCGGTGTTTCCCCTGCTCGAAAAAGAGCTGGGGCTGAGCATGGTACAACTCGGCCTGCTGGGCAGCGCGTTCGCGTGGGTGTACGGATTGAGCGGATTTTTCGCGGGGTTCGTCGTGGATCGCATCTCGCGAAAGAAGGCGATTCTGGGCGGATTATATGCCTGGAGCATCATCTGCATGTCGACGGCCTTGACGCGCGGGTTCAACGCGCTGTTCGCGTTGCGGGCGGCCGAAGGGCTGGGCGAAACCATTTACTATCCGGCGGCGGTCTCGCTGGTGAGCGATTATCACGGCAAGAAAACGCGGTCGCGGGCGCTGGGCATTCATCAAACCAGCGTATACGGTGGAACCATCGCGGGCGGATTTTTCGCGGGGCTGATCGGGCAGCATTACGGATGGCGATGGTCGTTCATTGTGTTCGGTGGGTTGGGAGTTTTGCTGGGGTTCGTGCTCAGCCGGTTCCTGCGCGAGCCGAAACGGGGGCAGGCGGATTTAGCGGAGAACGAGTCGACGTCGGCGTCCTTAAGCCTCGGCCAGTTTTTCAAATTATTGGGACGCACGCCGACCATGCTCTGCCTGATGGGTGCGTTCATTTGCTCGAATTTCGTGGCTGTGGTGCTGCTGACGTGGATGCCAAAATTTCTTTACGACCGGTTCCATATGGGACTGGCAGTGGCGGGATTGACAGCGACGATTTTCGTGCAATTGGCCAGCGTGGTGGGATCGATTGTGGGCGGATGGCTGGCGGATTATTTCCGCACGAAAACGCCTCGGGGAAGAATTTTGGTGCAAGCGGCCGGAGTATTATGCGGCGCTCCATTCGTAGCCTGGTGCGGGATGACGCGATCGGTGACGTCGCTGGTGATTGCGCTCACGCTGTGGGGATTCTGCAAGGGCATGTACGACGCGAACATTTTCGCGTCGATGTTCGACGTGGTGAGGCCGGAGGCTCGCGGCACCGCCGCGGGATTTCTGAACTCAGTGGGCTGGCTGGGCGGCGGAGGATCGGCGCCGGTGGTGATTGGATTTATCGCACGGGACAATGGATTGAGCGCGGGCATCACGGCCGCGTCGGTGGTGTACTTAATGGCGTGCGTGCTGCTGCTGATCGCGGCGGCGTTCTTCGTCAAGAACGATAGCGAGCGGATGAGATTGTCGTTGGAGGTTTCATGAGAGCTTTTTTCTTGGTAGTGACGATGGCGGCAGTGATGACTGGGGCGGGCCAGAAAAACGTGTTGGTTTATCGGGAATCGGGGCGTTTTGGAGGATGGCCTGCGAATCACGGCATCTGGTCGTGGGGCAATGAAATAGTCGTCGGGTTCAGCGCAGCGTATTTCAAGCACATGCCGCTGGATCGTCATCAATACGACAATTCGAAGCCGGAGGAGCCGCGGCTGGCGCGAAGTCTGGACGGTGGAGAGACGTGGTCGATTGAAGCGCCGAAATCGCTGCTGCCTCCGGAGCAGGGTGGAAATGCGGCGGCCGATTTGAAGGAGCCGATGGATTTCTCGAATCCGAATTTCGCGATGACGATACGCTTCATCGACAAAGACAAGGGCGCGTCGCTGATGTTTTATTCGACGGATCGGGGGAAGTTGTGGCATGGCGCGTACCTCTTTCCGACTTTTGGTCTGCAAGGCGTCGCAGCGCGGACGGATTACGTGATCGAGGGCAAGCGGCAGGCGTTGGTGATTCTGACGGCGTCGAAAACGAACGGCAAAGAGGGCCGCCTGTTCTGCGCGCGGACGACGGATGGGGGATTGAGCTGGAAGCAAGTTTCATGGATCGGGGATGAGCCGGCGGGGTTTCGCATTATGCCGTCGACGGTGAAGCTCGCGAACGGCGATTTGCTGACGGCGGCGAGGACGCATGCGCCGAACGAGACGAACTGGATCGATTTGTACCGGAGCTCGGACAAAGGCGCGACTTGGGCGATAGAGGCGAAGCCGGTGGGGTCGACCGGTGCGCATGGAGGGAATCCGCCGTCGATGGTCCGGATGCGGGACGGGCGGTTGTGCCTGACCTACGGATATCGGAGCGAACCGTTCGGCATCCGGGCTCGTCTTAGTAAGGACGACGGAAAGAGTTGGGGCGAAGAGATCGTGCTGCGGCCGGATGGGGCGTGGTGGGATTTGGGATATGTGCGGTCAGTGGAGAGGCCGGATGGGAAAATTGTCACGGTGTATTATTTCAACGATCAGCCGTCGACGGAGCGGTTCATCGAGGCGACCATCTGGGAGCCGTAAGCTGCGAAACGGTTCGCAGGGGGATTGACACTGGAATGAAAATCATGTTACTTAGAGCTAGCTGGTAGCATTTTGGGGTTTTGTGGCGGCTATCGCCACCTTGTACGAAACGTTTCGCAGTTCTGGCTAAAGGAGCCATGTTATGAGGATCTCTCGCGCGGCCTTGTGCGCCGTTGTTACTCTTGCCTCGAATTTTTCCCTGCCGTTGCGCGCGCAGGTGAACGCGACGGCCACTTTCACGGGTCAAGTGACGGATCAGAGTGGAGCCGCCATTGTCGGCGCCACGGTGAAAATTACGTCCCAAGACACGGGCATCGTGATTACCCGGCAGACTTCAAGTGACGGCAACTATACCGTTCCGCTGCTCAAGGCGGGGACGTACTCGATTGAAGTGACGGCGTCGGGGTTCGCGCCGAACACGCGCAAGAACATCACTTTGCAGATCCAGCAGGTGGGGCAGGAAGATTTCAAGCTGACCGTGGGCGGAGTCGACCAGCAGGTGACGGTGGAAGGCGGCGCGCCGCTGCTGAACACGGAGACCACCGAGCTGGGCAATGTAATCAACCGCGAGTCGACGGAACAGCTTCCGCTGAACGGGCGGAATTTTTCGCAACTGGGCCTGCTGGTTCCGGGCACGGCTCCCGGGCCGATCGGCGGCATTCGCACGCAGGGCAACGGGAATGAGACGCAGCGCGCCGGAGCCGAGATTGTGGCCAACGGTTCGCGCGGGAGCTTTAACTTGTTCATGATCGACGGACTGGACGATCGCGATCAGTCGGTGGGCACGGTGAAGGTATTTCCGAACCTCGAAAGTATTGAGGAATTCAAGGTGCAGATCGGCAACTACGACGCTGAATTCGCCAGCGGCGGGGCGGTGGTGAACGTGATCACGCGGTCGGGCAGCAACCAGATTCACGGATCCGCGTTTGAATTCTTGCGTAACAAAGACCTTAATTCCAGGCAGTTTTTCGATGGCCCCTCGGAGCCGCCGTTTCAACAAAACCAGTTCGGATTTTCGGTGGGAGGGCCGATCAAGAAGAACAAATTGTTTGCCTTCGGCGACTATCAGGGACTCCGCATTCACACGTCCAGCACGTCGATTCTAACGGAGCCGACCGCGGCGCTGCGCGTCGGCGATTTTAGCAGCTACCCTTCTAGCGACCACCCTGTCACGATTTACAACCCGACCACGTTTAACGCCACCACCAATGCGCGTACGCCGTTTGCGGGGAACCAAATCCCATTGACGCAACTGGATCCGGTGGCGGTCAACCTGCTGCAAATCCTGCCGCTGCCCAACTTGCCGGGCACCAGCAATAATTTTCGCGTGAACAACCTGGCGGCGCAGAATCAGGATCAATACGACGTGCGGGGCGACTACGTGTTTTCAGAAAAAGACAGCATGTTCGCGCGTGCCACGCACGGGACTGCGACCATCAGCTTTCCGAATACGCAGGTGCTGGTTAACGGCCAGATAAATCCGCTGGCGTTCGCGCAGGGCTCTGCCACTGCGGGTTCCCTCAGGACCAATAATGCGCCCAGCAACCAGGCCACGCTCCAGGAAATTCACCAGTTTTCGCCGAACATCAGCAATCAAATCGCGCTCGGGTATACGCGATTCGCGCTCGCTGTCGCGCCGCTCGATGAGAGCTACAATCTTGCGTCCAAACTGGGGTTGATCGGCGCGAACACCGGACCGGATTCAGGTGCGATGGCGTCGATCAGCATCAGCGGCGGATCGGGATACAGTGCGTCGAACCAGCCGGAAGTGGTCCCGCAAAATACGTGGCAGGCCACCGATACGGTTTCCTGGGTGCACGGCGCGCACTCGCTGCGCTTCGGCTTCAGCGTGGATCACAACGGATTCGGATTCTTCCAGCTTGGCGCGCCGTCGGGTTCGCTCTCCTTCACTGGCACATATACGAACAATCCGGCGAGTTCCGGAGGCACCGGAGCGGGCTACGCCGACTTTATGCTTGGCCTCCCGGTGAGTTCCAGCAAGTCGCTGCTCGGCAGCGGCATTCCGTACCTCAGCTACACCGAATACGGATCTTTTGTGCAGGACAACTGGCGCGTCTCATCGAAATTGACCGTCAACCTCGGTCTGCGCTGGGATCTGTTCACGCCTGTCTCCGAACGGCACGACCGGCTCTCCGATTTTTTCCTGAACAGCGGCACGTTCGCACTGGCCGGGCAGAGCGGAGTCTCCGCTACGATTCTGGGGACGCAGAAGCACGACTTTAGCCCGCGGCTCGGCATTGCTTATCGGGTGACCGAAAAGACGGTGGTCCGCGCCGCCTTCGGGCTGTTCTACTTTAACGAGCAAGGGGTGGGCGGTTCCAGCCGCTTGTTCATCAATTATCCGTTCGCGCCCACCTTCGCCGTCTCCTGCAGCGCCACCGTGCCCTGCCTCAGCACGTCCACCGGCATTCCGGCCGTTTTCTCGTCGAACAATCTGCCAACGGCCGTCTATCAGCCGACGCCGAATCTGACGCCGAACGTCGCGCAGTACAACTTCACGGTGGAGCGCCAGATCATTAAATCCATGGTCGCTCGCGCGGCCTATGTCGGCGCGAAAGGCGACCACCTGAATATCAACCTGGATGAAAACGTCGCGGTTCCGGGCGCGGGCGCGGTACCGGCGCGCCGGCCTTATCCGGGCTTTGGGCAGGTCTCGGCTTGGGAGCCTCGCGGCCCGTCGGATTACAACGCGCTGCAGTTGTCGCTCGAAAAACGCATGAGCTATGGCCTGTCCTTCCTGGGCGCGTACACCTGGGGCAAGAGCCTGGATGAAGGTGCGGGCGGCAACTCCTCCACGGGAGAGTCGCGGATCAACATTCAGAATCCGCAAAATCTCCGCGCCGACTATGGCCTGTCGAATTTCGACATCCGGCAGCGGTTTACGCTCAGCACGATTTATCAGGTGCCGTTCGGCCACGGACGCCAGTTCATGTCGAACGCCAACCGGCTGGTGGACGGCATTGCCGGAGGATGGCAGATCTCGAGCATCCTGACGCTGCAAGGCGGAATGCCTTTCTCGATTTCCATGGCCACGGCGACCGACAACACGGGAACGTTCCAGCGTCCGAACCGCGTTTGCGACGGCAATCTGCCCAGCGGCCAGCAGTCGATTAAGGAGTGGTACAACCTCGCCTGCTTCGTCGCGCCGCCGATCTATACTTTCGGCAACACCGGACGCAACGTGCTGATCGGGCCCGCGCTCGAAACGTGGGATCTGGGCACCGATAAGGACTTCCGCATTAACGAACGGGTCGGGCTCCAGTTCCGCGCGGAGTTTTTTAATGCCCTGAATCACCCGAATTTCGGGTTGCCGAATGCGAGCAGCGGCTCCACTGCCGCGGGCACCATCACCACCGTGATCACCAATGCGCGGCAGGTGCAATTCGCGTTGCGCTTGCATTTCTAGTAATATGTCGCGGCGAGATCGTTACGAGCACACGGATAGCAGAATCCCCGCCCTGACGGGACGGGGTTATGCCATAAACGAATAAAGATGCCAGACACAGAGCGGGAGTTGATCGCGTTTCTGAGGACCGTGGACACGGCGACGGTCTCCAACGCCATTGAGTTATTAAAGGTCCGGCCGGATGCAGAGGGCTTCGCGTCACTCGATTTAAGATGCCTGTTTCCGGAGTTTGGACCCATGTGCGGCTATGCCGTCACAGCGCAGGTGGAGACGGTCACGGAAGGCTCTCCGGAAACGGAGGAGGGATTTGTGGAGCTGTTCGAGGCCGTGGAACGCTCGCCCAAGCCAGCGATTGTCGTGGTGCAGGAGGTCGGTGGGGATCGCGACCGGTGTGCTCATGCAGGCGAAATGATGGCCAGTATTTTCACACGCGCTGGCGCCATCGGCCTGGTCTCCGATTGCGGCGTCCGCGACCTGACGGCTGTCCGCAAGATCGGTTTTCATTATTTCGCGCGCGGCGCGGTGGCCAGCCATGCCAATTTTCACATCGTCCGCACGGGCGTTCCGGTGCATGTTACCGGCGTCACTATCCGCCAGGGCGACCTGCTGCATGGCGACGAGAACGGTCTGATAACAGTCCCGGAATCGGGCCGGGAGCGTCTGCCAGCCATGGTCGATCAGATTCTTTCGAAGGAACGCGGGCTGGTCGACTTCGTGCGCGACAGCGGATTCAGCGCGTCGAAGTTACGGGGGCGGCTGTTTCACTAAACCCATGCGGATCGCTCCCTGTGGTCGCGGCTCGGAATCGGCGCTACGGTCAATCGCGCGCCCGCTGAGCCGCGACCGCAGGAAGCGATCTTCACGCGGCCTCTCATGACGTACACGATGCGAGATGTGGCGAGGCTGGCGGGGGTTTCCATCGCAACCGTTTCGGCCGTCCTCACCGGGAAAAAGCCCGTTAGCGCCGATTTGCGCGGTCGTATCGAGGAAGCGATGCGCGCGCTGGACTATCATCCCGATCACGTGGCGCGCAGCCTGAAGATGGGGTCGACCAACGTGGTTGGCATGGTTATTCCGGACGTCACGAATCCGTTTTTCACGGAGTTGATGCAGGGCGCGGAGGAAGAGGCGCGGCGCTGCGGGATGTCAGTAATGCTGTCCAACACCGATGGCGATCCGGCGATCGAGCACCACCAGTTGAACACCCTGCTTGCTCATCGCGTCGACGGGATTCTGCTGTCCTGCGCCGATTCATTCACGCCCTGGGAACGCCTGGAACGGCGCAAAGTTCCTCTGGTGTTCTTCGATAGGCTGCCGGTGGGATACCAGGGCGCGGCGGTGGCGCTGGATAATCGCGCCGCGGCGTCGGAAGCCACGCGCTATTTGATCGGCCTGGGCCATCGTCGCATTGCGATCATCGCGGGATCGCAAAAGGTGTCTCCCGGCATTGCCCGCCTGGAGGGATTTCGAGAGGCGATGGAATCGGCCCACCTTCCGGTGCGCACGCAGTATGTTCGCTATGGGGATTTTTCCATTGATAGCGGGTACCGCTCGGCGATGGAACTGATCGGGCTACCGTCGCCTCCGACCGCGATTTTTTCCTGCAATAACAAGATGACGCTGGGGCTGATGCGCGCGATGGCGGAGCAGAAAGTACGCTGTCCGGACGCCATCAGCGTCATCGGATTCGACGATTTCGAGTGGAGCGCGAATTTCAGCCCGCGCCTGACCACCATGGGGCAGCCCACGCGAGCCATGGGGCGCAAGGCGATGGAGATGCTGCTGGACCAGATCAACAAGACGGAAGATTATGTCTCACCCGGCACGGTCATGTTTGACAGCGAATTGAATATTCGCGATTCCACTGCGCCGCCTGGTTGACAAAAAGAAGTCCCCTCGAGTACTTTGGCGAAGCCGGACCAGGGGGTCCGCCCTACATTCTTCAGAATAAGCGCGATTGCAGGAACATCGTCAAGCGCCGGTCCGTATCCTGCGCGTCAGCCTCGCGGCCGGACGCCCGGTAGGCCTTGCTCAATTCGGCGAAGACCTCGCGATCCGGCCCGTAAACTTCCGCCGCTTCGAGCACGGCGACGGCAGCGGCGGGGGAGCCTTGTCCGATCAATTGCTCGGCGCGCTGCACGGCCGCTTTTCTGCGCCTCACTTCCCGAAGCCGGAATTTATCGGTCAGATACTCCGACGCCGTGAGCCGGTCCGAGCGGGGAACCAGGTCGAGACGAAACTGGACTGCGCCCACCGCCGTAAACACACAGCACACTACGGCCGCGGCCATGGCGAGAATACGCGCAGGGCGCGTTGCCAGGCAAAGCAGAGTCACCAGGCCAAGCGCGATCAGAGGCGCGCTGGAAGTCATGTAACGTTCACTGAATCCCTCTCCCCCGTGCCATGTCCACATCGACCCAACGATCGCGATTTCGAGCGTGACGACCACCAGCCAGGGCAGGATGAGCCTGGCGCTGCGGAGCGCCCCCCACACCAGGCCCCCGAGGCCGAGCAATACGAGGGGTGTCCACATAATCCATCCATCCCGTGTGGAAAACAACGCTTGTGGGAAGAATACCGGCGGGAAGACGAAGAACCCGCCGCCCTGCGGGACCGTCAAATACTTACCGTACATATATTTCCACTCCAGGAGTTGTGGAATCCACCAGAGCATGGCGACGATGCCATAAACGATACGAGAGCGGATTCGCGAGACGATACCGGCAGTTCCTGAAAACAGATCCGCCAGGATGGGCCCGCCCAGGAAGAAAATATCCTGCCACCTGGTGACGGACAGGAGCCCGCCAATCAGTCCCAATAAAACCCAGCTTCGAATATCCGTTCGGTCGCGCACTCTCCACCAGTAGGCGAGAAACACGCTGGCACAGAAGACTGTGGCGGCATGCGACATGGGAGAAAACGCATAGTATCCAACGTTGGTGCCGCAAAACGTCGCCCCCACGGCAAACAGCGCATAGAGCGCCGCCGGGCGGGGCGCGGTCCCCCAGGATTCGGCAACGTTGCGGAGGAATGTGAAAAGCGCAATCAATCCGAGACCGGTCAGCACAACGTTAGTGAGACAGTAGCCGAGGATGGCGAAGTGAGAATATCCATCCGGTGCATTGCCCGCTAAGCGGTCGAGAAGAGTCCCGGCGCCCAGAAACGGGGTGGCCAGGATGGAGTATCCAATCGCGTAAACAGAGCCATAATGCCCGGTCTCTTTGCGCATCGCGGTGAACGGACTGTCGTCGGGCTTGACGCGATGGTATTCCTCCGTGAGGTCGAAGTTCCGATGAAAGAGGATGGCGTGGCTGACGCCGAAGTATCCAGGCGGGTCGACTCCCGCAACCTTCGCGACGCGCTTGCCTGCCAGAGACAAGTTGTCGCCGAGCACAAAACCCACCGCCAGCGTGATCGCAAACGCGGCCAGCAGCCAATAGCACCATCGGGTAAACGACTTCTCGGCGGGCACATCCATCATCTTAAAGCATCAGTTAGGATGGGGGAATGAGATACGGGCTCGCACTGCTGGCGGTGTCGGCGTTGTACGCGGGTTCGGTGGAGTTCAATCGCGACGTCAGGCCGATTTTTTCGGACAAATGCTACGTCTGCCACGGTCCGGACGCGGCTGCGAAGCACGTTCCTTTCCGCCTGGATAGCGAACAGGCCGCGAAAGCCGATCTGGGCGGCGGGCGTCGCGCGATTGTCGAAGGGAATCCGGACGCAAGCGGGCTGGTGCAGCGGACGTTGACGTCGAAACCGGCGCTGCGGATGCCTCCGGTGTCCTCCGGGCTGACGCTGAGCGCGTCGGAAATCGCGACGTTGCGTGAATGGGTCGCGGAAGGCGCGAAGTGGGAGAAGCACTGGTCCTTCATCCCTCCGGTTAAGCCGGAGAAGCCCGCGTCTATTGATGTTTTCGTCCGCCGGAAGCTGGCGCGAGAAGGGCTGACGCCGTCGGCCGAGGCGGCGCGCGAGACGCTGATCCGCCGCGTGTCGTTCGATCTGACGGGGCTGCCTCCCACTCCCGGCGAGATTGACGCGTTTCTGAAGGACCGCTCCCCGAACGCGTATGAAAAAGTTGTCGACCGGCTGCTCGAATCGCCTCGCTATGGCGAAAGAATGGCCTTCCGCTGGTTGGACGCGGCCCGCTACGCGGATACCAACGGCTATCAGTTTGATGGTGAGAGGATCATGTGGCGATGGCGCGACTGGGTGATCGACACGTTCAACCGCAACCTGCCCTTCAATCAATTCGCGCGCGACCAGATCGCGGGCGACATACTGCCGAACGCAACGCTGGAGCAGAAGATGGCCACCGGGTTCAATCGCAACCACCGCGCCAATACCGAGGACGGCATCATTCCGGAGGAATATGCGGTGGAGTACGTGGTGGATCGCGTCGAGACCAATTCGGCTGTTTTCCTGGGCCTGACGATGGGCTGCGCTCGGTGTCACAACCATAAATACGATCCGTTCACGCAGCAAGAGTTTTACCAGATGTTCGCGTACTTCAACAACGTCCCGGAGCAGGGCCGGGCGATGAAGTATGGCAATTCGGAGCCTCTCATCCCCGCTCCTACCAAGCTGCAACAGGCTGCTTTGGACGCGATTGAACAGAAAGTTCGCGCGACGGAAGAGACGCTTCAGAAGCAGGAAGCGTCGATCGCTCGCGATCAGAAGCAGTGGGAACAGCGGCTTGCCGCACCGCTTTCCTGGTCGCCCACGCGCGATCTGGACACCGCGGTTTCCTACGGCCGCACCAGTCTTGCGGCGCTGTTCGACGGGAAATTGTTCGTCAATCGCGGCGCGGTCGCGCGATTCGATATCGAGAATCCATTTTCACTGTCGGCATGGATTTATTCGGACGAAATTCCCGACGGCAGCGTGATGTCCCGCATGGCCGACAATCCGAAGGGCAAGGGATTCGGCGTCCACATGGACCATGGCAAGGTCCACGTCAACTTCACCAGCACCTGGGCCGACGACGCGATTCGCGTGGAGACGGAGCGCGTGCTGGAACCGAGGACGTGGCATCACATCGCGGTGACGTACTCCGGTTCGCGCATGGCCGAAGGAGTCCATGTCTACGTCGACGGGCATTTGGAAAAAACCACTGTCCTGCTCGACACACTGTATCGGCCGTTCCGCAATGCGGGCAAAGTTTTCGACGAACCTTTTCGCATCGGCACGGGATGGGGCAAGGAGAGGCGTTTCCGCGGCCGCATCGATGAGGTTCGCGTGTACAGACGGGTGCTCGACGAGCGCGACCTGGCGGTGCTGGCGCTGGGCGAATCGGTGAACGAGATCGCACGCAAGTCCGACGCGCGGCGATCGGCGGCCGAGAAGTTTGAAACGCGCTCGGCATATTTAGCGACCGCTGCGCCCGCGGAAATTCGCAAGTTGTCGGTATATCTGGACACGCTGCTCGACGAACGCGCCAAGCTCGAGTCCAGTTTCCCGACGGTGATGGTGATGGCCGAGGCTAATCCTCCGAAGAGCACGTTTCTGCTGGTGCGGGGCGCTTATGATCATCCCGGCGAAAAGGTCGCGCCCGGTGTGCCCGCAGTGTTGCCGCCGCTGCCGGCTGGCGCTCCGAACAACCGGCTGGGATTCGCCGAATGGGTGATCGACCCGAAAAATCCTCTTTTGGCGCGCGTCACCGTGAATCGATTCTGGCAGATGTACTTCGGCACTGGGATCGTGAAAACCGTGGAGGATTTCGGTTCGCAGGGCGAATGGCCGTCGAATCCGGAGTTGCTGGACTTTCTGGCGACGGAGTTCGTGCGGTCGGGGTGGGATGGGAAGGCCTTGCAAAAATTAATCGTCATGAGCGCGACCTACCGGCAATCGTCGGAGGCGACGCCCGATCTGCTCCAGCGCGATCCGGAAAATCGATGGCTCGCTCGCGGGCCGAGGTTCCGGTTACCGGCTGAAATGATCCGCGACCAGGCGTTGAGTGCTGCGGGCCTGCTGGTGGAAAAAATCGGCGGGCCGTCGGTGAAGCCGTATCAACCGGAGGGTCTCTGGAAAGAGATCAGCATGCAGGATATGGATTATGTGCAGGGCCACGGCGACGATCTTTACCGGCGCAGCCTGTACACATTCTGGAAGCGCACCATTGCGCCGCCCGAAATGATCAACTTCGATTCGGCGAATCGCGAAGCGTGCGTGGTTCGCGAAACGCGCACCAACACGCCGTTGCAGGCGCTGAACCTGATGAACGATGTGACCTACGTCGAGGCCGCTCGCTTCATCGGACAACGGATGATGAAGGAAGGCGGCGCGACGGCCGAGGACCGTCTGCGCTTCGGCTTCCGATTAGTGACCGGGCATTGGCCGTCGAAGGCGCAGCAGGAAGTGCTGCTCGCGAATCTGCGTTATCACCTGGATTATTTTAGTGATGCTCAAAAGGTCGATGCGTATCTGACGCAGGGCGAATCGCGGCCGGACGCGACGCTCGATCGCCGCGAACTGGCGGCTTACGCGTCGGTCGCCAGTCTGTTATTGAATCTGGATGAAGCGATGACGAAGGAATAAAAATGGATCCGGTCGAACAAGCGAAGCTGCTGATGACGCGCCGGCATTTCTTCGGCCGGTCGAGCGCTGGACTGGGCGCGGCGGCATTGACGACGCTGCTGGCGGGAAAAGCCGAGGCCGCCGAAGGCTTGCCCGGGCTGCCGCATTTTCCACCGACCGCGAAGCGCGTGATTTATCTGTTTCAGCACGGCGCGCCGTCGCAACTCGACCTATTTGACTATAAGCCAGGCCTCCAATCGCGACGTGGCACGGAGCTTCCGGATTCGATTCGCATGGGGCAACGCCTCACCGGTATGACCGCGTATCAGGCGGGATTTCCCACTGCTCCCTCCCTGTTCAAATTCGCACAGCACGGCCAGAGCGGAACATGGCTGAGCGAATTATTGCCCCACACCGCGAAGGTCGCCGACGAGTTGTGCATCATAAGATCTCTGCAAACGGAGGCGATCAATCACGACCCCGCGGTGACGTTTTTTCAAACCGGATTCCAGATCGCGGGACGGCCCAGCATTGGCGCGTGGATTTCTTACGGCCTCGGCGCGGAGAGCCAGGATCTGCCGGCGTTCGTGGTGATGGTCTCGCAAGGGCTCGGTAACTCGCAGGCGCTGGCCGACCGGCAATGGGGCAGCGGGTTTCTGCCCACCAAGTTTCAAGGCGTCAAGTTTCGGTCCGGTGCCGACCCGGTTCTCTATCTATCGAACCCTCCCGGCTATTCCGACGATGCGCGCAAGCGCTTCCTGAGCGACCTGTCGAAAATGAACGAGCTGACTTACCAGCAGTATCAGGACCCGGAGGTTTCCACGCGCATCGCTCAATATGAGATGGCGTTCCGCATGCAGCACTCTGTTCCCGAACTGACCGATCTCTCCAAAGAGCCCGACTCGACGTTCGAAATGTACGGCCCGGATTCGCGCACCCCGGGAACTTACGCCGCCAACTGCATTCTGGCTCGGCGTCTGGCCGAGCGCGGCGTGCGGTTCATCCAGCTATTCCATCGCGGCTGGGATCAGCACAATAACCTGCCCAGGGAGATCCGCCAGCAGTGCCGGCAGACCGATCAGCCATCGGCGGCGTTGATTCAGGACTTGAAACAACGGGGAATGCTGAAGGACACGTTGGTGGTGTGGGGCGGAGAATTCGGCCGCACTGTGTATTCGCAGGGCACGCTGACCGAGGATAACTACGGCCGCGACCATCATCCGCGCTGCTTCAGCGTGTGGATGGCGGGCGGAGGCGTGCGGCCTGGGTTCACCTACGGCGAA
>Ga0210394_10005608_pt1 | contig 14007 bp, 9 predicted proteins | sample IncBWC12MmetaG_FD_160121 | JGI IMG/M metagenome (GOLD analysis project Ga0210394, IMG submission 160121) | Forest soil microbial communities from Barre Woods Harvard Forest LTER site, Petersham, Massachusetts, United States - Inc-BW-C-12-M | ecosystem: Environmental > Terrestrial > Soil >...
GGTGATCTCGGGCGGCTCGACGCCGACGGCTTCCTCTACATCGTCGACCGCAAGAAGGACATGATCCTGTCGGGCGCGCAGAATATCTATCCGGCGGATATCGAAGCGGTGATGCGCACGCACCCCGAGGTCGCCGACGTGGCGGTCGTCGGGGTGCGCAGTGTTCAGTGGGGCGAGACTCCGGTGGCCGTGGTGGTGCCGGCGGGCGGCGCGCCGCCGGCTGCGCAAACGCTGGTCGAGTGGACCAACGCGCGCGTCGGCAAGCAGCAACGGATTCGCGGCGTCGTATTTCGCGCGATCCTGCCGCGCAACGCCAACGGTAAAGTGCTGAAGCGCGAATTGCGGCAGGAGCTGGCCGACGTCGTCTATTAACCGGAGAAATCGATTGGCGGAGCAGTATGTGGAGATCGACTGGCAGAGCCATGATGGCCTGCGCCTTTATTCGCGCGTTTATCCGGGACCCAAAGGCCGCGCGCCGACGGTGCTTTGCCTGCACGGATTGACGCGCAACAGCCGTGATTTCGAAGACCTGGCGCCGCATCTTGAGCGGCGTTATCGCGTGATCGCCCCCGATTTGCGGGGGCGGGGTTTCTCGGCGCGCGACCCGCAAATTCAAAATTACCAGGCCGCGGTCTACGTTCAGGACATTGTGGCGCTGCTCGACAGGATGGACGCCCCGCGCGTCGCGGTCATCGGGACTTCGCTCGGCGGCATGCTCGCGATGATGCTGGGGTTCGGCCAGCCCGGCCGCATCGCCGGCATGGTCCTGAACGATGTCGGGCCGGAAATCGACCCCGTGGGAGTCGAGCGCATCAAGCAATATGCGGGCCGGCTGCCGCCCGCGGGCTCCTGGAGCGTGGCGGTCGCGCAGACTCAGGCTATGTTCGGCGACGCATGGCCGGACCTCTCGGAGGATCGCTGGCAGGCGCTTGCGCGGCGCGGCTTTCGCGCCAATGAAGCCGGCGTCGTCGAGGTCGACGCCGATCCCGGTATCGGCGCGGCCCTGCGCGCGGCCCCGGCGGCCGCCCCCGACCTCTGGCCGCTGTGGCAAGCGCTGCGCGGCATCCCGACGCTCGCGATTCGCGGCGCGCGCTCCGACATCTTGAGCGCCGCCGTCTTTGCGCGCATGAAGCGCGAGAACCCCGGATTGGAGCAACTGGAAGTCGCCAATCGAGGCCACGTGCCGCTGCTCGACGAGCCTGAATGCATCGCGGCCTTGGACGGCTTTCTGTCGCGAATTCTGCCGGCGCCGCCCGCATGAGCGCCGCCCCCGTGACCCGCGCCCCCCAAGCGGCATCGTTGGGCTACCGCTCGTATGTGCTCGTCGTCCTGGTCCTCGTGTATACCTTCAACTTCATCGACCGCCAGATCGTCGGCATCCTGGCCGTTCCGATCAAGGCGGAACTGCACTTGAGCGATTCGCAGCTGGGGCTGATGGGTGGGCTCGCGTTCGCTCTGTTCTACACCTTTCTCGGAATTCCCATCGCGCGTCTGGCCGACAGGATCAGCCGCACCGGCATCATGACGGTGGCGCTCGCGCTCTGGAGCCTGATGACCGCGCTATGTGGGTTCACCCAGAGCTTCGCACAGCTCTTCATGGCGCGCGTGGGCGTGGGCGTGGGCGAGGCGGGCGGCGTTGCGCCCGCGTATTCCTTGATCTGCGATTACTTTCCAACGAAGGAGCGTGCGCGTGCTCTGAGCGTGTACTCGTTCGGCATACCCATCGGCGCCGCCCTTGGCATCGTGCTGGGCGGCTACATCACCAGCGTCGTGAACTGGCGCATGGCGTTCTTCATCGTCGGGCTCGCGGGCCTGGTGCTTACACCGCTGCTCAAGTTCACGGTGCGCGAGCCCGAGCGCGGCGCGCTGGATCCGGTGCCCGCCGCCGCCGCCCGCGCGCCCACGTTGCTGGAGGTCATCGCCGTGCTCGCCCGCAAACCGAGCTTTTGGGGATTGTCGCTGGGGGCAGCGTCCGCCTCCATGATGGGATACGGCTTATTTTTCTGGGCACCGTCGTTCCTGGTACGCAGCTTTCATTTGACCCTGCTGCACGCGTCGCTGGGTTTCGGCGCCCTGGTACTCGTCGGCGGGCTGATCGGGATATGGTTCGGCGGTGTACTCGCCGACCGATACGGCGAGAAGCGACGGGCCATGTACGCGTACATTCCGGCCATGGCCTTTCTTGCGACGCTGCCGTTCTATGCGGCCGGCGTGTTATCGACGACGCTTTGGATCAGCTTCGCCGTGCTGCTGGTACCGACTGCGCTCGGATTGGCGTGGCTGGGCCCGGTGTTGGCGGCGGTCCAGCATCTCGTCCCCGGCAACATGCGCGCCACGGCCTCGGCACTTTTCCTGTTCATCAACAATCTCATCGGCATCGGGCTCGGCACGACGTTGATCGGCGTGGTATCGGACTTGACGCGGGCGCGCTTCGGCGCGGAGTCGCTGCGCTACGCCATCCTGGCAGGCACGAGTTTCTACTTGATTGCCGCGGCACTGCTGTTCTTCGCCGGGAGGAAATTAGCGAGGGATTGGGCGGCGTAGCGAGAAGATAAGCTATATCAGCCAATATCAACGGATGTCAGCGCGAAGAGAGCGGCCTATCTAGATGAGGCCCAATCGACCGTACCAGAATTGAAATGCGAAGTTTGTCCAAATGGATATGCTATTTGACTCTGGGGCGACCCATACCTTTCTTCCAGCAATCTCGGCCACCGCGCTGAAAAGATTGACACAGGCCAATCTGCTGTTTGAATCGAATTTGGCTGGGTACATTAGTGACCGGAAGTGCAAGTCAGAATCATTTTCGTCGACATTATTGTTGAGCATGTTTCTTGGATCAATCCGCCACTCCCCTTCTTGAATCCGGGAGTCCCAAAGATACCAAGCCTCCAACTCATGCCCCTCACTAAGCGTAACTCGACGTTTCCACCCGATTGGTACAAGGAAAAGTTCACCGTCCCTGGTAGTGTGTGACAGAGATTTAGGAAGCGAACCTTTTGGAATTCTGATACGACCATCGACTTCATCGATCGTATAGATGCCGGGATTTTCTGGTGACATTGGCAGAGTCTCGATGAAGCACGTTACCTATTCTATTGATATTTATGTATATTTTTATATCTATCTATACCTTGTGTTTGGGAATTTCTGTAGGCACAATGGCTTGTGTTGCGGGTGGTTGAGTTCGCCGCAGCCGTCCCTAAACTAATAGGTGGTTTGGACGACAGAGGGTTTGGCGCGCGGGAATCGTGCGCAATCATGTGTGGAAAAGACGTTAGTCGATTGATCGAATCGCTTAGAGCTCTCGGTAGCAGAGTAATCTACAGAACCACGAGCGGACCGCACCATGGCAAATCTAACTGACGAGATTAACGCTTATGAAGCTGCTCGATCGGATTTGGAATCGAAGTATCTCGGTCGATGGATACTCATGCACGAACGGCAACTCGTAGGCACTTACGATTGCTTTGAGAATGCGGCGGATCAAGCCGTACGACGCTTTGGGCGCGGGCCTTATCTGATCCGGCAAGTGGGTGCCCAATCAGTAACTCTGCCAGTCTCGGTACTCTATAATCCCGTCCATGAAGACAGCAACGTGCGGATACGCGAACCTAGGTAGTATTACCGGATCGCAAAGACTCGCGTTTCTTGGCCCAACGCTGCCCGTCGACATCGGTTTTGATCCGTCTTATCACCCAAGCAATAAAGCGCCGCCAACTCCCAATGTGAGAGGGTTTGATGCTCTCGTCGACACTGGCGCCAGCCAGAGCTGCATCGATGCGACTCTTGCAATGCAGTTGCAGCTACCAATAGTCAACCAGATCAAAATAGCGGGCGCGCATGGCGCTGGGATGTTGAACGTGCATGTGGCACAGCTGTACGTTCCCTCTCTTCCGCACCTTATGTGGGGCTCCTTCGTTGGTGCTGACCTAACGGGAGGCGGCCAGCCGATTCGTGCAATTCTCGGACGCGATTTCCTGCGCCACTTCAAAATGACTTACGACGGTCAAAGCGGAATGGTAACGCTTGAAGGCTGACCCTAGTTCGGGATCACATTGAGAGGTCAAAATGGGTCTTAAACTTGTCAGGATGCCCCCTTTCCAGAATCCCATTTTTGCATTTAACGAAACACCAGCTACAACCGGACGACATGTCGGTCGGTTTAGGTCAGTACATAGTCCCCGCGATATTTAGCTTTTAGCTATTTCCGCCACAACGTCGGCGTGAACAGCACCAGAATGGTGAATACCTCGAGACGGCCGAGCAGCATCGCCGCCGAGCACACCCAGGTTTGGAAATCGCTCAAGACGCCGTAGTTGCTGCCGGGGCCGACCAATCCTAAGCCGGGGCCGGCGTTGTTGATGCAAGCGAGGATGGCGGACAGCGAGGTCATGAAATCCAAGCCGCTGGCCAACTGCACGAAGATCAGCGTCACGATGCTCATGAAGTAGAGAAATACGAAGGCCAGTACCGCAAACACCACGCGATTGGCGATCACCGTGCCGCCGACCTTGAGCGGACGCACCATGTTGGGGTGTACCAGCTGATTGAGTTCGCGATGCGCCTGCTTGATCAGCACCAAGGTACGGATCATCTTGATGCCGCCGCCGGTGGAGCCGGAACTCGCCACGATGCAGCTCAAGAACATCATCCACATGGGCGCGAAGATCGGCCACTTTGAATAATCCTGGGTGTGCAGCCCGCTGTCCGTCGCAATGGATACGACGTTGAAGACTGCGTGGCGCAACGCCGTGGGGTAGTCGGCATAGCTGCCTTTGAAATACAGGAACAAGGATATGCCGACGCAGCTCGCGCCGAGCACGCCCAAGATCGCCTTCGCCTCCGCGTCCCGAAAATAGGCCCAGACTCCGCGCTGGCTCCAGGCGAGATAGTGCGTCGCAAAATTCAAGGCGGCCAATACCTGAAATACGGTCAGCACCATCTCGATGGGCAGTGAATTGAAATGCCCGATGCTGGCGTCATAGGTGGAGAAGCCGCCGAGCGCGAGCGCCGAGAAGCCGTGGCAGACGGCGTCGAACCAGCCCATCCCGGCAAACCTCAAGGAGACGATGCAGGAGGCCGTCAGTCCGGCGTATACCGCCCACAAGAGCTTCGCGGTCTGGCCGATGCGCGGCGTGAGCTTGGTGTCCTTCATCGGCCCCGGCATTTCCGCGCGATAGATCTGCATGCCGCCGACGCCCAGCATCGGCAGGATGGCCACGGCCAGCACGATGATGCCCATGCCTCCGAGCCAGCTCAGCAAATGGCGCCATAGATTGATGGATCGCGGCAGGAATTCGAGTCCCGAGAGCACGGTGCCGCCCGTCGTGGTCAGGCCCGACGCCGCCTCGAAGTACGCTTGGGTGAAATTGATGGGCAGAAAATGCCACAGCGGGAAGCCCGCCACCGCCGGCAGAGCGACCCAGGTGAGCGCGACCAGCATCAACCCGTCGCGGGTCTTGAGCTCGCGCTTGAAGCGCCGGGTGGCGAGCCACAAGGTCGCGCCGAGCAAGAAAGTCGCCAGTGCGGAGATGACGAAGGACCAGAGAGCCGCATCGAGCGCCCACACGGCGAGCACCAAAGGCGCCAGCATCGTCACGGCGAATACCATCATGACGAGGGCAAAGACGTGCGCGACCGGCAGTAAGATGTCTTTCACAAGAAGGAGGCGGAGCCTTGAAAGAGCTTTTCGACGGCTTCGATGTGCCGGCGGTCCGTCAAGAAGAGGATCAAATGATCGTCCGGCTGCACGGTGGTATCGTGATGCGCGATGATCACATCCTCGCCGCGCACCACCGCCCCCAAGGTCGTACCTTCGGGCAGGGAGATGTCTTCGATGCGGCGCCCGATGACTTTCGAGCTGTCGGCATCGCCATGGACCACCACCTCGAGCGCCTCGGCCGCGCCGCGCCGCAGCGAGTGCACGCGCACGACGTCGCCGCGCCGCACGTGCGCGAGCAGCGAGCCGATCGTGACCGTTTGCGGCGATATGGCGACATCGATCGAGCCGCTTTCGATCAACTCCGCGTACGAGGGTTTGTTGATCAGCGCCATGACCTTGTGTGCGCCCAGGCGTTTGGCGAGCATGGCCGACAGGATGTTCGCCTCCTCGGAATTCGTCAGGGCGGCAAACACATCGGCGCTGTCGATGTTCTCTTCGAGCAGCAATTCCTCGTCCGCCGCATCGCCGTGCAGTACCGTGGTGCTTTTCAGCTGTTCGGAGACTTTTCTCGCCCGCTTGCCGTCGCGTTCGATCAGTTTCACCTGGTTGCGGTCCTCCAATTCGCTTGCCAGGCGTACGCCGATATTGCCGCCGCCGGCAATGACGACGCGGCGCGCGGGCGCCTCTTCGCGGCGCATTTCCTTCATGACGACGCGAATATCCTTGCGCGCGGCGAGGAAGAACACCTCGTCGCCATCCTCGACCACCGTGTCGCCCTCGGGTTTGACGCTCTTGCCGGCCCGGTAAATGGCGGCGACGCGCGCGTCCGCCGTGGGAATGTGCTCGCGCAGGGTGCGCAGCGCCTGCCCCACCAGGGGACCGCCCTGCAGGGCGCGAATCCCGACCAAGCGCACGCGGCCATCGGCGAAATCCAGTACCTGCAATGCGCCGGGATAGCGAATCAATCGTGCGACGTGCTCCGTCACCAGCTGCTCGGGGCTGATCCAAACATCCACCGCGATCGCGTTCTCGCCGAACAGCCTGTCCCGTTCCGTGAAGTCGGCCGAGCGCACGCGCGCAATCTTCTTCGGCGTCCGGTACAAGGTCCAGGCGATGTGGCAGGCCAGCATGTTGACCTCGTCGCTGTTGGTCAGCGCGACGAGAATATCGGTGGCGGCGATCCCGGCGGCCTCCAGGATGCGCGGGCTCGCCGCGTTGCCGTTCACCGTGCGAATGTCGAGCCGATCCTGCAGATCGCGCAGAATCTCCTCGTTGATGTCGATGACGGTGACGTCGTTCGCTTCCTCCCGCGAGAGGTGATACGCGGCCGTGCGGCCGACCTGTCCAGCGCCCAAAATGATGATTTTCACAGCCGTATTACTCTACACGAACGAGATTGGCGTAAGACAGCATCAGCCACTTGGTCCCCTGTCTCTCAAAATTGACCTGGACGCGGGCATGCGGTCCGTTGCCCTCGAAATTGAGCACGACCCCGTCGCCGAATTTCGAATGCCGGACCCGGCTGCCCATGCGCATATTCGCGGCGGGCGGCTCGTCCAGGCTGCTGCTGCGCCTGACGAATACCGGCCGCGACACCTGCAAGCGCGGGCGGATTTCCTCCACCAGCTCGGGCGGCAACTCGCTGATGAAGCGCGAGGGCTGCCCATAGGTATCCACGCCATAGAGGCGGCGCTGTTCCGCATACGTGATATAAAGCTGGCGCATCGCCCGGGTCGCGCCGACGTAGCACAGGCGGCGCTCCTCTTCGAGGCCTGCCAGGTCGGCGACGGAGCGCTGGTGCGGGAACAGCCCATCTTCCATGCCGGCGAGAAACACCACGGGAAATTCCAGGCCCTTGGCCGAATGCAGGGTCATCATCTGCACGCAATCATCGTAAGGGTCCGCCTGGCCTTCGCCGGATTCCAGAACCGCATGCGCGAGAAAGGACTCGAGCGGCGATAGTTCGGCTTCGGCCTCGCTTTCCGGGGAAAACCCCCGCGCGGCGCTGACCAGCTCCAGCAAATTCTCGATCCGCCCTTCGCCCCGCTCGCCTTTTTCCTTCTTGAAGTGCTCGATGAGCCCGCTCATCTGAATGACGTGATCGACCTGATCGTGAAGCTCCAGACCCTGGATCTCATGCGCCAGCTTGTCGATCAGGGCCATGAAGGCCTGCAGCGCCAGCGCGGCTCTTTGCGGCAGCGCGCCCTGCAGGCAGCTCTGCGCGCCGTTCCAAAGGGAGGTCGCCTGGCTCCTCGCGAAATCGCGCACCGTATCCATGGTTTTCGCGCCGATGCCGCGGACCGGCAGATTCACGACCCGCTCGAACGAGGTGTCGTCCGCGCGGCTGGCGATGAGGCGCAGGTAAGCGAGCGCGTCCTTGATCTCGGCGCGCTCGAAGAAGCGCAAGCCGCCGTAGACGCGATACGGCATGCGTGCGTTGAGAAAAGCCTCTTCGAAGACCCGCGACTGCGCGTTCGAGCGGTACAGAACGGCGACTTCGCGCCGCGCGCCGCCGTGCGCGACCCAATCGCGGATCCGGTTCACCACGAAGTCGGCCTCGTCGCGCTCATTGAAGGCTGCGTACACCTTGACGCGCTCGCCATCCTCGCCGCTGGTCCACAATGTCTTGCCGAGCCGCCCGGCATTGTTCGCGATCAGGGCGTTGGCGGCCTTCAATATGGTGCCGGTTGAACGGTAGTTCTGCTCCAGCTTGTACAGAACCGCCTGCGGAAAATCGCGGCGAAACTGCTGCAGGTTCTCCACGCGCGCGCCGCGCCACCGATAGATGGACTGATCGTCGTCGCCCACGACGAACGGCAACCCTTGAGGCCCGGTCAGCAGCATCAACCACTGGTACTGAATCGCGTTGGTATCCTGAAACTCATCCACCAGGACGTGGCGAAAGCGGGTGCGATAGTGCTGCAGCAGCGACGGATTGTCGCGCCACAGTTCGAAGGCGCGCAGCAGCAGCTCGGCAAAATCCACGGCTCCGGCGCGCTGACACGCCTCTTCATAGGCTTGGTAGATCTTGATCAGCTGGCGGCGTGTCGGATCGCCGTCATCCCTGATGTGTTTGGCGCGATGACCCTCGTCCTTCTGCGCGTTGATGAACCAGAGAATCTCGCGCGGTATCCAGCGGGTCTCGTCGAGATCCAGCGCCTTCAATACCTTGCGCAGCACCCGCGCCTGATCCTCGGAGTCCAAAATCTGGAAGCTTTGCGGCAGGCCCGCCTCACGCCAATGGATGCGCAGCAGCCGGTGGGCCAATCCATGGAAGGTGCCCAACCACATGGCGCCGCTCGGCAACCCCAACAGGGTTTCGATGCGGCTGCGCATTTCGGCCGCGGCCTTGTTGGTGAACGTGACCGCAAGGATGCTGTTGGGCGAGGCGCCCTCCACCTGGATCAGCCAGGCGACCCGATGCACCAAGACCCGGGTCTTGCCGCTGCCGGCCCCGGCTAGAATCAGAGCGGCCCCCAATGGCGAGGCGACTGCCTGCCGCTGATGGTCGTTCAGCCCGTCGAGAAGATGCGATACGTCCATAAGGGCGCGGATTGTACTTGAGGCTTAAGGTGTGGGCGTGCGCGACCGGCTTTCCTCGGCAAACTCGATCAGGGCGAGCGCGAGGGACAGCACCACCGGGCCGGCGATGATGCCGATGGAGCCGAATGCGGAAATCCCGCCCAGTACGCCGATGAACACCGCCAACGCGGAGATTCTTGCCCGCCCGGAGATCAGCATGGGTCTTAGGACATTGTCGAGGCCGCCGAGCAGGATACCCCAGGCGAGCATGAAGATACCGTAGCCCCAGCGGCCGTCGACGAACAGCCAGATTACTGCGGGACCCCACACGAAGGCGGCGCCGCCCACAGGCAACATGGACAGGAGCGCGGCCAGCACCCCGAACACCACGGGCGAGGGAAGACGCGCAATCGTGAATCCGATGCCGATCAAAACTCCCTGCAGCAGGGCCGTGACGCTGGTGCCGATGACGATGGCGCGGGTGACGCCGCTCAACTGCCGGAACAGCCGTTCCTTGCGCACATCGTCGAGCGGAATCAGGCGGCGCGCCCGAGCCAGCATGCTATCGCCGTCGCGCAGGAAAAAGAACAGCAGAAACAACATGACTGCGAATCCGAACAACGATCCCAGGGCGCCGAGAAAGAAACCGCCGCTCAAGCTGGCGGCGCGCTGCAGAACCTGGCGGGTACCCGAAACCAGCCAGGATTGAATCTGCTCCGCCGAAACGCCCGCGTGCGCCTCGAGCCAGACGTTGATGCGCGCGATCCAGGGAAATTGCTGCAGATCGGAAAACGACTTGATGTCGAGTTCGGCGGCGGATTTTTGCAGTCTCTGCAAAAGCGCCGAAATCTGCGTCACGAAATCGATCGACAGTGCGCTCAGCGGCAAGAGGATGGTGACCGGCGCGAGCACCGTCAGCACACCCGCCGCAATCCCCCGGCCCGAAAATCGGCGCCGCAAGCGCAGATTCAGCGGGTACAGCAGGAATGCGAGAAACGCGGCCCAAGCCAGCGGGCCGACAAACGGCGCGAAAATCAGGGTCAGGGCGTAGCCCAAAGCGGCGGCGACGACGAGCGCAAAAATGCGCGGATAGAAGCTCGTTGCGGTCGGCATCGCGCCATCCTACCATTGCGGCCTGCCGGGAGACCCGCCAACGGAACACCAGTGATATCAATTACCGTCAACAATCAGATGGTTAACGTCGACGCCGAGCCCGATACGCCGCTGCTCTGGGTGCTGCGCGATCATCTCGGAATGACCGGCACCAAGTATGGCTGCGGCATGGCTCTGTGCGGAGCCTGCACCGTGCACATCGACGGCGCCGCGACGCGCTCCTGTGTGCTGCCCTTGAGCGCCGTGTCCGGCAAGTCCATTACGACAATTGAAGGTCTATCACGCGATCGCAGTCACGCGGTGCAGAAAGCTTGGCTCGAAATCGACGTACCGCAGTGCGGTTATTGTCAGTCCGGGCAAATCATGTCCGCGGCCGCGCTGCTCAAGGGCAATCCCAAGCCCAGCGACGCCGATATCGATGCGGCCATGTCCGGCAATATTTGCCGGTGTGGTACCTACCCCAGAATCCGCCGGGCGATTCGCCGCGCCGCGGAATTGCTCGACAAGGGCGCGCCGCAGTGAGGTCGGTTTCCGATCCGAGCCGTCGCGGTTTTCTGACTGCGACCGCCACCGCCGGCGGCGGCTTGATACTGGCGCTGGCGCTACCGAGGCCCGGCGGCCGGTCGAGTTCGGCGGCGCCGGCCGGTGCCGCGGGTCCCACCGGCGGCCAGCTCAATGCTTGGCTAAAAATAGCCGGCGACAATTCCATCACCATCATCGTCGACCGCTCTGAGATGGGCCAGGGCGTATACACCGCCCTGCCCATGCTGTTGGCCGAGGAATTGAACATCAACTTCGATGCGATTCGAATCGAGGCGGCGCCCGTGGGCGACGCGTACATCAATCCAGGTAACGGGGGCCAAGTAACCGGGACCAGCAACAGCGTGCAGGACGCATGGGACAAGCTGCGCATGGCGGGGGCAACTGCGCGCACCATGCTGATTGCGGCTGCGGCCAAGCGCTGGCGCGTGGATCCGGGAGAGTGCCGCGCCGAGAACGGCAGCATCACCAACGCACAGGGCAAGATCCTGACCTATGGTCAGCTGGCCGACTCGGCCGCGCAGCTGCCGGTTCCCAAAGACGTGAAATTAAAGCCCAAGGGCGCTTTCCAGATCATCGGCAAGCCGCGGGCGCGCATCGATACGCCGGGCAAGGTCGACGGCAGCGCCGAGTTCGGTCTCGATGTCAAATTGCCCGGAATGCTGTACGCCGCGCTCGCGCAGAGTCCGGTGCTCGGCGGCAAGGCGGCGGCGCTCGACTCGGCAGCAGCCGAAAAAATGCCGGGGGTGCGCAAGGTGCTGCGGAGCGGCAGCGGCGTCGTGGTGGTGGCCGATCATTTCTGGCAGGCGTTGAAGGCGCGCCGCGCGCTGAATATCACTTGGGATCCCGGCGCCAACGTGCAACTCGACAATGCCGCCATCCACTCGCTGTTGAAAAAAACCGCGGCAGCCGGACCCGGCCTCACGGCGCGCACCGATGGCGATGCGGCGGCGGCACTCAAGTCGGCGAAGCTCACTTTAAGCGCGGCGTACTACCTGCCGCTGCTGGCACACGCCTGCATGGAGCCGATGAATTGCACGGCCGACGTCAAGGCCAACGGCTGCGACTTGTACGTAGGCACGCAAGTTCAGCAGGTCGCGCAAACGACGGCGGCAGCGGCGGCCGGATTGGCGCCCGCCCAAGTCAGGGTCCATACCACCCTGATCGGCGGCGGCTTCGGCCGGCGCCTGGACATCGATTTCATTCCCGCGGCGGTCGAAGCCTCGAAGGCGGTCGGCGTGCCCGTCAAGGTCATTTGGACGCGCGAAGATGACATGACTCATGACACCTACCGTCCGCCGGCCTACGAAGAGGTTAGCGGCGGCGTCGACGCGGCCGGCAAAGTGATCGCCTGGAAATTGCACATCATCAGTCCCTCGATTACCGAACGCATGTTTCCGCCGGTCAAGGGCGTCGACGACTCGGTGATCGAGGCTGCGGTCAATAATCTCTACGATGTGCCGAATCTCACGGTGAGCTATTCGCGGCAGGAGATCGGCATCGATGTGGGCTACCTGCGCTCCGTGAGCCACGCGCCGAATTGCTTCGTGATCGAAAGCTTCATGGATGAGCTCGCGGCGGCCGCCGGCATGAACCCCTACGATTTTCGAATGCGCCAACTTGCCAACAAGCCGCGCCAGCGGCGCGTACTCGAGCTCGCGGCCGAACGGGCGGGATGGGGCAAGGCGCAGGCGGGCCGGCATCAGGGTGTGGCGCTGATGGAGGGTTATACGAGCCACCTGGCGCAGGTGGCGGAAATCTCCGTCGTCGGCGGTGAGCTCATCGTGCACAAGATCGTCTGCGTCGTAGATTGCGGCCAGATGGTCAATCCAAGGATCGTCGAATCACAGATCGAAAGCGGTATCGTCTTCGGTCTGTCGGCCGCGCGCTGGGGGGATGTGACGATCGCAGGCGGCAGGGTGCAGCAGACCAACTTCAACAATTACCGGGTGCTGCGCAACAACGAAATGCCCGAACTCGACGTGCACCTCGTGGACAGCGATGCGGCGCCCGGCGGCATCGGCGAAGCCGCGGTGCCCCTGGTTGCCCCCGCGCTTTGCAACGCGATATTCGCCGCCACGGGCAAGAGGCTGCGCGCCCTGCCGATCGGCACGCAAAAACTCTAAATCGACTCGAGATAGGCGACCAAGGATTGCATCTGGTCCTTGGTCAGATCCTTGATCACACCGTGCATGACGGGCGCGATGCGCAACACATTTTGAATCACCAGCAGCTGCTTCAAGAGATAGGGAGCGTGCTGGCCGGCGAGGCGCGGAAACACCGCCTGCCCTTCGGCGTGGGATCCGTGGCATGACGCACACGGCGGGATCTGCCGCGCCGGCACGCCCTCCTCGAACAAACGCTTGCCCTTGGCGATCAATGCCGGGTCGCCGGCCTTGGAGGGGGGCGCCGGCGGTTGCCCCGCAAAATAGGCGGCGAGCGCACTGATCATGCCGTCGTTCAACTGCGCCGCCATGCCCCACATGTAGGCCTGTGCGTCGGGATCCGCCCGCGACTGATCCTTGAACGCCTTGAGTTGGGTTTCGATGTACGGAGCGGTCTGGCCGGCCAAATTGGGAAACGTCGGCGAGATGCTGCGGCCGTTCACACCATGGCACGAGCCGCAGACCTCGGCAACAGTCTTCGCGGCGGCACGCTGCGTATCAGGGGTGAGGTCCGCACTCTGCGCGTAGGCGCAATACATCGACGCGCCGAGCGCAATTACAGCGTACACGCAATACGTGAAGCGACTCATTTTCATTACCTTCTCCCGCATCTTAGGCTTAACCGGCATCAAAACAAAATCCAACCGAGCAAATACAACGTGTTGTTGTCCGAGGCGTTGCGCCCCGCGCCATCATAATTCTGCTTGCTGCCATTGAATTTGTCGTAGCCCACGTACTGCAATTGCAGCTTGGTGTTGAGCCACGGCAAGTAATTCACCTCGGCGACGTAGCCGCTGGAATCGGGGCTGTTCGTTATGCTGCCAGATACCGGGACCGGAGCGGCGGGCGTTCCCGGATACAGCCCCGAGTCGGAACTGCCCGTGGTGCTGAAATATCCCAAAGAGCCGCCGATCATGCGTTGATAGCTGTACTCGCCGACCAGCTTGAAGGTCTTGAGGCTGTTGCTGCTGTTCTCTGCGAATTGATCGACGACGCTGGCAT
>Ga0210394_10005609_pt1 | contig 14005 bp, 12 predicted proteins | sample IncBWC12MmetaG_FD_160121 | JGI IMG/M metagenome (GOLD analysis project Ga0210394, IMG submission 160121) | Forest soil microbial communities from Barre Woods Harvard Forest LTER site, Petersham, Massachusetts, United States - Inc-BW-C-12-M | ecosystem: Environmental > Terrestrial > Soil >...
GCCGGGATCGCTCATGCCAGTGCCATAGATGACAAACAGGCTGCCGGGCGCGATGCCATAACTCGGCAAGCCCGGCGGTATGTTGCTGTAGTTATTCACCAGCGCGTTAACTACGGGGGCGTTCCCACCGGTACCTTTACCAGCGCAGCTGGTATTCATGCTCGAAGTGGTGTAGGTTGTAAATTCGATCGTGATGGATGTGCCGCTTTGTGCCGTAACCAGAACTTTCGCGTCGTGTTCACCGTTGGTGATAGCCATGAACAATTGGTTGACGGTACCTGGGACCGAGCTCTGGGATCCTCCGCAATTCGTGAAGTCGGCGTTGATCTCGGTCGTTCCGAACAAGGCGTAATCACCGGGGGCCCCGCTCCCTTCATCCATAAGCACGAACACAAACATCGATCCTTGCGGAATCAGGTTCGTGCCGTCCCACAGCAAGTCTCCGCCAGAATTGACGATCGTGCCCGTGTCCAGACTCACCCTCTGCCCTTGCGTAAGCGTGACCGTCTGGTTGGTAATATCGGCCAGCGCCGCGAGCGGCATAACCAGGCAAAATGCGGCCATAACAATGTAGTGAACTAGCTTGGACATAATCCCCTAAATCCTCCTTATGGATGGCATCCGGATATGCGAGAGTTTCTTCGTGAAATGATCAACACAGACCATCTCGGTTTGCGGTCGTCCGGGATTTCCATTTTAGCCTCCCGGCTTCGGACAGTATATAGCAGTTGCCTCACGGCGGGAATAGCCCGGGCTAACACGGCTAAAGCCTTTCGAGAGCATAGTTTCGACATACTTCGTCCTGTATTCGCAGACTAGCGAGTTACTGACGTTCCCTATGATATTAAGCGAGAATTCGCGCCGGAAACAGTCATTGGTCGCAATATGGGTACTGATGGGGGACTAGTCGCCCGTAAGTTGCTGTTCGGCCAAGCGCGGGCTCCCGGATTCCTGGTCCTTGTACTGCAGTTGGTACAGCTTCCAGTAGATGCCGCGAACCGCCAGCAGCTCCTGGTGCGTGCCCATCTCGCGCAGCTTGCCTTTGTGCATCACGATGATGCGGTCGGCGCGCTGGATGGTGGAGAGCCGATGCGCGATCACGATCGACGTCCGGCCCACCACCAGGCGTTGGAGCGCTTCGCTAATGCGCAGCTCCGTTTCGGTGTCGACGCTGGAAGTGGCTTCATCCAGAATGAGATAGCGCGGGTTGTGAGCCAGCGCGCGGGCAAAATTGATGAGCTGCTTTTGGCCGGTGGAATATCCGGCGCCGCGTTCGCGCACCGGCTGCGCGAAGCCTTCCGGCAAACTCTCGACGAAGTCGAGCAGATTGACGCGCGCTGCGGCATCGGCCATTTGATCGTCGGAGATGCCGGGCGTGCCTAAGCGGATGTTTTCAGCGATGGTGCCCGTGAACAAATGCGGGTCCTGCAGCACGATGCCGAAGTTGCGCCGCAGATTTTCAAGATCGAACTCGCGAATATCGATGCCGCCGATGCGGATAACGCCGCGTTGGACTTCGTAGAACCGGAGCAGCAGGCTGGCAATGGTGGTTTTTCCAGCGCCGGTGTGGCCGACCACGGCGATGGTTTCGCCGGGCTCGATGCGGAAGCTGACGTCGCTCAGCACCCAGTCCTCATCTTTGTAGGAACTCGCGCCCAACGGACTCGCCTCGGGGGCGGCCGATTCCACTAAAGTCCCTCTTTCGTCGGGGGCCGCACTCGGCGGCCTGTGCGCTTTGTAAGCGAACCAGACGTGATCGAATTCGATAGCCGCGGAGGATGCCGGAAAAACCTTGGGCCGGGCCGGCGATTGAATCCGAGCGGGCGTATCGAGAAGCTTGAACACGCGTTCGGCGGCGGCCATGGCCGACTGCATGATGTTGTACTTTTCGCTCAAATCCTGAATGGGGCGGAAGAATCGGAGGCCGTATTGGAAAAAGGCCACCACCACGCCGATTTGAAGCGCGCCGCCGCGGACTCGAAAGGCGCCGTAGGCCAGCAGCAGCGCGAGCGCCAACATACCGAGAAACTCAGTGACCGGATAAAACCATCCGTAGGCGATGATGGCGTCCTTGTAGGCTTCCATGTGGTCGCGATTGATGCTTGCAAATTCGCGGCGGCTGCGAGCCTCACCATTAAAAAGCTGGAGGACAGAGATGCCGCTGATATGCTCCTGCAAGTAGGAATTGATGCGCGCGATCGCTACTCGAATTTTGCGGTAGCTTTTTTGCACCGCCCGCCGGAACTGCATGGTGACCAGCACCACCAGCGGCATCACGGCGAGCATGAAGGCGGTCATGCTGGCGCTGAGTTCCAGCATCGCCACCACCACGAAGCTGAGCATCAGCAAGTCGCCCAGGATCATGAGCAGGCCGGACGAAAATAGCTCGTTGAGCGCATCGACATCGGTGGTCATGCGCGTGACCAGCCGGCCGACCGGGTTGTGGTCGTAGTAGGCGAGATCGAGTCTCTGGAGTTTAGCCATGATCTCGCGCCGCAGATCGAACATGGCCTTCTGGCCAACCCACTGCATCATATACTGCTCGCCGAAATCGCACAGCATGCCGAAGACTATGGCGAGGAGATAGAGGAACGAAACCTGCGCGAGGCCGGTCCAGGGGTTGTGGGACAAGAACGGATCCAGAACGGTGTGGGTAACCTTGCCGGATGGCGTCAGGTAGCGATCGATAGCCAGGGCGGTGAGCAGCGGTCCGACCACCTGAAGCAGGGCGTTGAAAAGCAACAGGATCAGGGAGAATGAAACGGTTACCTTGTAAGGACGAATGTAGGTGAGCAGACGCCGCATGAGGCGCCCGTCGTAGGCTTTTCCTAAGACCTCTTCTTCCACGTAGTTTCAGTTTAGCGTCAGGGCCTGGGACGTGGGCGATTTAAGATCTTGGAATCGTCAGCCGGTAGAGGATGGGATGGAGATGGAGGCCGAGGCCCGCCACGAAACATGTTTTCGATCGTGTTTTGGATCGCCTGGGCCATTGGTCCAAATTTCCCGCCCCCGAAGAGCAATATGGCCACAACCAGGACGACGACGAGCTCCGGAAACCCGAGATCACGAGGCCAAGCCATATCTCAGTTTAGCGTCAATGCTTCCGCTTTTCGCGTACTACCCGGAAGTGGTCAGTTTGAACTGCCCTGCTCACTTGGTGAGTCCCAGCCGACGACATAGGCCCTCGAACCTTTGATCACCACGCACGCGATCCGAGCCTGGAAACACGTAAACTGATGCCAGAAATGGTTCGCGCTCCTCGAACGCAAGCTCAAGCTGATCGAGATAGGCCTCTGCATTACCCAATCCGAGATGGGTCCAGGCGATAGGCAGAGCGGGATAGTAGCCTGATCTCCTACGCGCCTCCAGTCCTCGGAGCACCTCGACTGCTTCTCCCTTGTGTCGCGTGACGCCGGCCAGATATCCGTACATCCCTTCAATGATTGGATGGCCGGCGCCCAAAGCTCGTGCCTTGCCGGCGATGGTCCACGCTTCCTCAGGCTGCGATGTTTCGATGAGAGCCCGGGCCAGATAGGTGTATGTATTGGCAAATTCGGGTGCCAGTTCAATCGTTGTTCGGGCGCTCCCGATCGTATCGTCGTAACGGCGGGCAAAATAATGGCACTGGACAAGGCGGAAATTCACCAGGGAATCCACCGGAGCGAGTTCCAGAGCCCGATGAGCTTGTTGCAAGGCTTCGTCATGGCGGCCGAGGAAACTGCACTGTTCAGCGAAACTCGCGTAGGGATGGGGGTCAGACGGTGATAGCGCAATGGCTCGGCGATACGCGACCTCCGCTTCGTGCCAGCGCCATTGGAACATTCGCAAAAAGCCAAGCGTGCGATACGTAGTCGCGGAATTTGGGTCCAGTTCAGATCCCCGCGCCACCAGCTGCTCTGCTGCTGCCATTGCCTGACGCGGAGGCGCTGTGCCAATCAGGGCGGTCACAATATAGAGCATAGATGCGCCGTAATACGGAGACGCCCAGTGCGGGTCCGACCGCATGGCCTCGTCGAAGTATTTGAGTGCCCTCGCTATGTTTTCGGGAGTGTGCCGCTTGCCCAGGAATTGAGCCCTCTGATACGCCGCGTACGCCTCGGGCCTGCAATTCTGTTTTGGCGCGGCCGCTTTCTCAATGACTGGCGCAATGAAACGATACCCGCGTTTGGGAACCGTCTCAACGAATCGGGGACTTTCTACCTGATCGTTCAGCACGTCACGCAGGCGGCTCATTGCAGTATTCAATCCCGCCTCAAAATCGCCAAATTCCCGATCTTTCCAGAGCCGCTTCCTGAGCTGCTCGCGCGTCACAATCTGGCCGGCTTGCTCCACCAGCGCCATCAACACATGAAGCGGTTGATCGCGCAGGGGCACAGCAATTCCATGTTTGGACAGTTGAACTGTTTCGGAGTCCAATTCGAAGGCCCCGAATTGCAAGCGCATAATCAAAATCTTTCACCATCAGTAGTTTGCCTGTCAAGGTTCTTTCAAGGTGTTCATAAGGCAAACTCCTCCTACAATTGCGTGAGTATGGACGGCTATCGAGCGATCATTAGAGCGATTATCGTAATGCTGGCGGGAGTTCTCCTTTGCGCGCAGGCTCAGTGGCTGAACTATCCATCGCCGGGCACCCCCCGCACTCGGGACGGAAAGGCGAATCTTTCGGCGCCCGCGCCGCGCACGTTGGATCATAGACCAGACCTTTCAGGAGTTTGGCAGGTCGATCCGGCTGCCGGCGAGGCCGAGCGCTTGCTTGGCCACGTTCTTGACTCCGGCGTGGTCCCCGGTGACGACCCGCGGATGTATTCTAAGTATTTTTTCGACATCCTGGCCGACTTTAAACCCGATCAAGAACCTATGAAACCCGCGGCAGCCGAGTTATTTCGCAAGCACACTCGCGCCTTCCCGACCGCCAATACGGAAGCGTATTGCCTGCCTGTGGGCCTACCTCGCGCCGAACTGCTTGCGGTTCCGTTCAAGATCGCTCAAACACCGGAGTTGATGATCATGATCTATGAGGTAGATGGCACGCATCGGCAGATCTACACCGACGGGCGCAAACTTCCTGCCGACATGCAACCGGCATGGCTGGGATATTCTGTAGGCAGGTGGGAGGCTGGCACACTTGTTGTGGACACGGCGGGATTCAATGATAAGGCCCCGCTGGATGCAATCCGCCATCCTCGAAGCGAGTTGACGCACTTGACGGAGCGCTTCCGGCGGCTCGATTTCGGCCACATGGAAGTGCAGGTCAAGATCGACGATCCTCAGAACTATAGCACACCGTTCACGATCAACTTCAACCTCAGGCTGCTTCCGGACACCGACGTTCTGGAGAAGGTCTGTGCAGAAAATGAAAAGGATCTGCGTCACTTGGGACTTCAATAACCTCTCAATCACCGTCGTCGGGGCTGCGGCGAAATGCGAAGCCTCAATTAACCCGCCCCGCGGTTACGGCGAAGGATAGTTCTATCCTTGGCGACTACACGCGGTTAATTTGGGTCTTCCAAATGCTCATTTCAGCGGGTAACGAAGAACCTCCCGGAGTCTGTGGGTTTACTGATAGAATTCACGGTCATGCGGATTCCAATCCCTCTGCCCATTGATCAGCGGTCGTGATCGATCTTTTCGCACCGGAAGTCCGGCGGAATCCTTGGCCTGTCTACGATCAGCTCCGCGTGGAGTCGCCGCTTCTGCAGGTCCCCCCGCCGTTCAACGGGTGGATGGTTTTCGATTATGAAACCGTGAAATGGATCCTGACGGATCACGCGTCATTCAGTTCGCGAGTTCCCGCGCCCAATTTCTCATTCATCTTCACCGACCCGCCCGACCACAGCAGGTTGCGGAACCTCATTTCGCGCGCATTCACGCCACGCGCGATCGCCGATTTGGAACCGACAATTCGTGGAATCTCAAAAGAGCTGTTTGACAGCACCATCGCCGGCGGTCAGATGGAGTTTGCCGCGGACTTCTCTGCGCCGCTTGCAACGAGAGTCATTGCCGGGATGATGGGCATCGCACCAGAAGACTGGCCCCGTTACAAGCGATGGAACGACAAAATCCTTGGCCTGACTTTCACCCGGAGTGGAGGCGACCAGGCGCAACAGGCGATGCGCGATTTCAACAGCGTAACCAACGAGATGAGCGACTACCTGGTGGAGCGCGTCGGTGAGCGGCGAAAATCGCCGCAAAACGATCTGCTGACGCGCCTCCTCGAAGCGGAAGTGGAAAACGACCGTTTGACGCACGAAGAGATACTCGCGTTTTTCCGGCTGCTTATGTTCGCCGGGCAGGAGACGACGACTAACCTGCTCAACAACGCTGTTGTTTCCTTTCTCGACCATCCGGACCAGCTCTCGAGGCTGCGCAACGCGCCGCAACTTCTCCCGTCTGCCATTGAAGAAGTGCTGCGCTATCGGTCGCCATTCCAATGGATGATGCGTACGCCGCTCCGCGATGTGGAGATGCACGGCACGGCAATTCCGAAAGGCGCATTTGTGCTTCCGATGGTGGGCGCCGCGAACCGAGACCCTAAGTGTTTTCCGCATCCCAACCGGTTTGACATCGCCCGCGATCCCAACCCTCACGTTGCATTTGGCCACGGCATCCATTTCTGTCTCGGCGCAGCGCTGGCACGTCTGGAGGCGAGAATCGCACTGTCCGATCTGCTGTCGCGATTCCAGAGTTTTGAATACGCAGGCGATGAGCCGTGGCAGCCGCGCGAGGGCCTCATCGCGCACGGTCCTGCCAGCCTGCCGATTCGGTTCGAGGTGAAGCGGACGCCCGCGCCTGAACCGCTGAAATGACACGAAGCAGATAATAGGTTCCACTTCCCCAAGCTGTGCTGATCGCCCGCAGTAACGGCGTAGTGCTGAGTTTCGGGACCTCCTGACAGGAATGTCAAAACCGCGTTGTTAGCACGCCTCGGGACCATGGTATCTGGTGCAGGTGGGATCCACCCGCCACTTGGCGATCATTTCGCCTTCGACGGTCTCCACCAGCAGGCGCATTACGGCTCCCTTCGCGCCCGTTACAAAATGGAACGTAGACTTAGGGCTGACGAACGTGGTTTCAGTTTGCGCCGTCGAGCGTACCTTGCCTCCGTAATCCGCAATCAGGTGGTCATCCTCGAGTTGAATCCGCAAGGGCACCTTCCGCGGATCGCATAGGCCGCGGCGTATTTGGCGAGTCCGGCGGCAGGCACGGTAAGAACACCGTCCGATAGCTTGCCGACAATGTGAACCCGGTCCTTTTCGTTCTCGGCTCGGGCGCTATCTGCGACTGGGGTCAAACGTCGCCCATTCGAGAAGCGCTCAAGTGGACCGCTGCGGTGATATACTACTCGCTTCCCTGGCGGCCAAATGAAGTCCCGGCCTTGCATGTGACGGTAGAGTGAAAGGGGCCTTCGCGCACTGCTTCGTTACGTTGCGTGACAGACGGTTCAGCATGACCAAGCCCGCCCGCTTCGTACTCTGGGCTCTCGTGGCAGCACCCCTCGGGGCGCAGTGGGTAAACTACCCCACGCCAGGCATCCCACGCCTGCCCGATGGAAAGCCGAATCTCTCGGCACCAACGCCGCGCACCACCGACGGCAAGCCTGATCTCTCGGGACTGTGGGAACCTACGGGGCAATCGTCCACTGCTTATCTGGGAAACACGGTCCGCGACCCGAAGTTCGGAGACGTGAGTAAGGGGATGAAGGGTGGTCTGCCGCTTCAACCATGGGCTGCCGACCTGTTGAAGGCGCGCCGAGCGGAGAACAGCAAGGATGATCCTGACAGCCGCTGCCTGCCGCTGGGGCCCGTCAAAATGCATCTGCATCCGTTTCCAAGAAGGGTGATCCAGTTGCCAGGCATGCTTGTCATTCTGTTTGAGCGGGACACGGCCTACCGGCAGATCTTCACGGACGGGAGGCCGTTGCCCGTTGACCCGCAGCCGAGCTTTAACGGCTACTCTACGGGAAAGTGGGAAGGGGACACGCTCGTGGTCTCGACGAACGGCCTTCACGACGGCACGTGGCTCGATACCGCGGGTACTCCGCTGACCGGTGCTGCCAGGCTGACTGAACGCTTCCGCCGGCCGAGTTTCGGCACTCTGGAAATCGATATCGCAGTCGATGATCCCAAGGCCTACACCAAGCCGTGGAGCATCCACGTGACCCAGGCCTTCGCAGTGGATACGGACCTGCTGGAGTACGTCTGCCTTGAGAACCAAGACATCTCGCACTTGGTAGGCAAGTAGACCTTCCAATCGCGGATCGATCCAGTCCGTCAAGTCCGCAACGATCCTCTTAAGATAGATCCCTCCTGACGGCGAAGGGACGATCTGGGGAGGTTTCAACGGCCCCGGCAGGCGGCAGACGCGCCACTTCGCGACTAGTCGCGAGTAGCTATTGCTGCCGCTCGGCGATTATTTCGCCTTCGACGGTCTCCACCAGCAGGCGCATCACGGCTCCCTGCGCGTCCGTTACGAAACGAAACGTAGACTTAGGGCTGACGAACGTGGTTTCCGTTTGCGCCGTCAAGCGTACCTTGCCTCCGTAATCCGCAATCAGGTGGTCGTCATCGAGTTGAATCCGCACGGGTCCCTTTCCGCGGATGGTATAGGCCCCGACGTATTTGGCGAGTACGGCGGCAGGCACGGTAACAGCTCCGTCCGATAACTTTCCGACGATGTGAACGCGGTCCTTTTCGTTCTCGGCGCAGACGTATTCGATCAACTCCGACCCTGGGGCCAGAATCAAGTTGGTGTGGAGCGTCCATGGCTCTGCGTAAGCGCCCGGGTCGTTGTAGGTCAGATCAAGGCTGATATGGCTGTGATCAACGCGACGGTAACGCTCCTCGATCCGAAGTCCCTCGGTGTGGGGATTTCCGGAGTAATCCAGCCAGGTGCGGTCGTTGAATCCCAGACTTTCGACCAGCAGCGTATCGCCCTCCCACCGGCCGGTTGAGTATCCCATCCAGGAGGGGTTGGGGTCGGATGGCGGCTGGCGACCATCGAGGAAGATCTGCCGGTAGGTTAGATCCTCGTAAAGGATGACAATCAGGCTGGGCGTTTGCACGAATTTAGCGATCTGCCGGTCGAAACCGAGTGCCGGACCTCCGGGAAGGCATGTGATCGTCCAGCGATCCCTGGTCAAATTCTCCAGGCGTTGTTGACGGACTTTCTCGGTCCAGGATTGGGCTGTGGCAGGGTCCAATCCTTCGCGAACGTTGAAGAAGTAAGGGCCAAAATCCAACTGCCACGTTCCTGACAGATCGGACGGAAGCGGCGCGGCTTTCGACGCAAGGGCCGCTGCCGGGCTTGAGCCTTGACCGTGTGCGCACATCGCGCTAAGGACGGTGGCAAGAATGAAATCACGCATAGTGTTCTCCGTTGAAAGCCCCTCGTTCAAAGACATGGTGTGGCCTCAGGCAGCCTGAACGTGAGAACGTGCCCGACCGGAACGGCACGTACGTTTTGTAATCAAGGATTTGCGAGCTTCCACTTTCTCCGGCCATCCCCTATAATCGCCGCATGGCTTCGGACGTCACACCAGCGAACGTGCGGCGCCAGCTTGAGCAGGTGATCCATAGCAAGGCATTTGCATCCTCCGCGCGATCCGGCAAACTGCTTCGTTTTCTCGTGGAAGAGACGCTCAACGGCAACGCCGACGAATTGAAAGAATACACGCTCGGGGTGAAAGCGCTGGAGCGGCGCGATTCATTCGACCCTCGTACCGACCCGATTGTCAGGGCGGAGGCCTCGCGGTTGCGGACGCGGCTGGCACTCTACTATGCAAGCGAGGGCATGGCGGATGCAGTAGCGATCTCTCTGCCCAGGGGCAGTTATGTGCCGGTGTTTGAGAGTCGCTCGCTGAATCAGGCAGCTGCACCCGTTCGTTCGGACCGGCGATGGAAAATTGCAGCGCTGGTATGCGCCGCCGTGGCCGTTATCGCTGTGTGGTGGTCCTTACGTGCCAAAGATCGTAGCTTGGCGCCGCTGCAGCGCTTCGAAATTGAACTCCGATCCGGCGGATCGCTGGGTGGATCGGTCAGCTCTGACGTAGCGATCTCACCCGATGGCGCTCGGCTGGTATTCATCGCGCAGGACACCAACACGGTCGCGCATCTGTATGCGATGCGGCTCGACCAGGGAAACGCTGTGGTCCTGGAAGGAACCGAAGGAGCACGCGATCCGTTCTTTTCTCCAGACGGACAATGGATCGCGTTCCAAGGAAACGGCAAGCTGAGGAAAATTCCTGCAACCGGTGGACCGCCGGTAGTTTTGTGCAACGCTAGCGATTCTCACGGCGGAACCTGGAGCACGGACGGCAATATTTATGCTGTGCTAGATACCACGGGCAAAATCTGGCGAATTCCCGCTAATGGAGGAGGCCCCATGGTGCTGGCCGATCTTTCTCCCTCCCTGCTCGCCTACCCACAGGTCCTGCCTGGCGCGAGCGCGCTGTTACTGACCAGCGCGCTTGGGGGCGCGGATGAAACCACCATCGAGGTTCTTTCGCTGAAAGACGGAAGTCGCAAGGTAGTAGGCCGCGGAGGCACAGCCGCCCGGTATCTGCCGAACGGATACATCGTCTACGTAAGCGGCGGTACCCTCTTCGCCGTGGCCTTCGATGCGGTCCGCCGTGAGACGCGGGGCGCTCCCGTCGCGATCCTGAACGACGTGGCGTACTCGGCAACGCAGGGCTGGGCTCAGATTAGCTTTTCGGAAAGCGGTACAGCCGTGTTTCGCCGCAGCAGTAACCTGTTATCGATTGAATGGCTGGACGCTGCCGGCAAAACCGAGCCGCTGGTATCCGCGCCCGCACGATATGTTCGTCCCCGGCTATCGCCGGACGGGCTCCGGCTGGCTTTTGGCATCGCCGAAGCCTCCGGTCTGAGCTCGTGGATTTTCGACATTCGCAAGCGAACTTTAACGCGCCTCCCGCCGGGCGATGGCTCCCTGAGCCAGCCCATGTGGACTCCCGACGGACGGTTCCTTTTGTTCGGGGGCCTACGTCGGATATCCTGGCTACCCGGGGACGGAGCTGGGGAGCCAAAGCCGTTGTTCGAGGGACAGGTTCGGCAAATCCCTCTTTCCATGACGCCGGATGGGCGAACGCTCGTCTATCTGAGATTCGGCGCGGTCACGGGGCCGGACCTCTGGACCGTGCCGGTAGAATCCACGAAGGACGTGCTTCGCGCTGGAATGCCGGAAGCATTTCAGGCTACGCCGGCGTTTGAGAGCCAGGCTCGTTTTTCGCCCGATGGGCAATGGATCGCGTACAACTCCACGGTGTCGGGGTCATGGGAAATTTATGTGCAGAGATTCCCGCCGCGCGGCCGTCCTGTGCAGGTTTCAGTCGGCAGCGGCCGGATTCCGATGTGGTCCGCAACTAAACAAGAGCTATTTTACGCAACCGAACGGCAGCGGATCATGAAAGTGTCCTACGCGATTCGGGATGGCGCATTCGTCCCTTCACCACCGGTCGCGTGGACGGAAACCCGATTTGCGGACACGGGCGTCGTCCCGGCGCTGGATCTCGATCCGGATGGCAAACGCTTCGCGGCGCTGATGCCGGCCGATCCCCCCGGTCTGCAGCAATCGCCCAACCATGCAACCGTGCTTCTCAATTTCTTCGACGAGGTTGAACGCCGGGTTGCGGCACACAAGTAACCACTGGAAACGCAAAAGACAGAGGCGTTTCGTTGTCGATACGCCCAGTCCGCGGAACCTACTTCCGCTCCCTCACGGTCGCGGTTCTGTCCGACGGAATGCAAGGACTGCGTTCAAGCCGCCGAACGCAAACGAATTCGAGAGCGCGAATTCGATTTCGGCCGGCCGGGCGACGTTGGGGATCACATCCAGGTCGCAGGCCGGGTCGGGCTGGTTGAAATTGGCGGTGGGAGGCAGAATACCGTTTCTCAAAGCGAGCAGCGTGGCGGCGGCCTCGATCGCGCCAGCCGCGCCGAGCGTATGGCCGTGCATCGACTTGGTGGAGCTGACCTGAAGCCGATCCGCATGCTCTCCAAAGACCTTGCGTATGGCTGTGGTCTCTGCGACGTCGTTCGCTAAGGTCGCGGTTCCGTGCGCATTGATATAGCCGATTTGAGCGGGTTTAAGACCGGCATCGGAAAGAGCGGCAAGCATGGCTCGAGCAGCGCCATCGGGCGAGGGTTGGGTGATGTGGAAGGCGTCGGAAGACATGCCGAAGCCGATGATTTCGCCAAGGATCGCCGCTCCGCGCGCGCGGGCGCCGTCAAGCGGTTCCAGCACCAGCATGGCCGCGCCTTCGCCCAGAATGAGACCACGGCGGTCCTTCGAAAATGGCCGGCAGGTGTCGGGCGAGACTACGCGCATAGCCTCCCAGGCTTTGAGAAACCCGAGGCTGAAGAACGCTTCGCTCCCGCCCGTGATAGCCATTTCCACGGCTCCGCTCCGCACCATCCAAAACGCCTGGCCGATGGCGTGATTCGAAGAAGAGCAGGCGGTAGAGATGGTGTACGTCGGTCCAACAACTCCGGTCTCGAGAGAGATTCTGCTGGCCGCGGCGTTGCCCATGGTGCGTGGAATGGTGAATGGATTCACGCGGGGAATATTGTTGCGATACAAATTGACGAAGCCTTCGTCCTCCGTAGTTTGGCCTCCCACGCAGGTGCCAGTGATGATGGCGGTCGATTCGCGCAACTGCGGCGTCCATTCGATACCGGCGGAGGCGATGGCTTCGCGCGCGGCGATGACGCCGAACTGAGCAAAGCGATCGATGAGCCCCAGCTCCTTCTCGTCGAAGTATTGCTCTGGCGCGTAATTGGGAACCTCGGCGGCGTTGGGAAAGCGGAGCAAAGCAGGGTCGACGGCCCGGAGGGGCCTGATACCGGGCTGTCCGGCTTGTATCGCTTGCCAGAACTCGGCGCTGTTGCCGCCGAGCGCCGACATGACGCCCAGGCCGATGACCGCGACACGATGAGGCATTGTCAGGGCTTCGGTTCAGGCGCGGGCCGGAGCCTTATTTGCTTGGCCACTCTCGAGAAGCTTTGCGATTCCGTCGATCATGTCGCGAACGGAACGCAAGCTTTGCGCGGCCTCGTCCGGGATATTGATGTTGAATTCGCTTTCGACGGCGAAGAGAATATTGATGCCATCCAATGAGTCGATGCCAAGCTCCGCGAATGTACTGTCGGCGGTGATCTTCTCCTGGGGAAGATGCTGCGTCGCCGCGATAATGCTCCTGACTCGCGTGGTCAGTTCTTCGTGGGACATAGAATATCGGTCACCTTTTCGAAACGAAAGCCTTGCTCCATTAATTTTGGCAGAAGTTCGCGCACGGCTTGTAGCGTGACACCGATGTCGGGGCGCTGGTCGAGAACGCGGCCATCATGCAAACAGAGAATCGCGCCCGGGACCGCGCCGTCCATCAGCCGGGAGACCACGGCGGGCGTCTGCCGTTTCCAATCTAGCGCAATTGTGCTCCACATCACGCCGCTGAGCGAATGACGCTGCTGGGATTGACGAAGACCGAACCAGCGCGCGCCGTAGGGAGCGCGGAAATAGCGGGGCCGCTGGCCGGTGGCGCGCTCGATGGTTTCCTGCGCTTGGGCGAGCTCGCGATCGATAAAGCTGGCCGATTTGAGCGCCAGCATGGGATGCGTGTCGCTATGATTGCCAATTTCATGACCGGCGGCGGCGACTTCGCGCGCAATTTCCGGCAAGCGGCGAACATTGGCGCCGATTTGAAAGAATGCGGCGGGAGCGCGATGGCGGGCCAGGATTTCGAGCAGTTCCGGAGTTCCTTCGCTGGGCCCGTCGTCGAACGTGAGGGCGATCGACTGGCGGTCGCCGCAACCACGATGAACGGAGGGAGCGAGCAGGGAGCAGGAGGGAACTCGAACCGCGTAGGCCACCACACCAGCGGACACCGAGGCGGCAGCGCTGCCGAGGACGATTTCGATGCTGCCCATGGGAGCAGGGTAGCAGGCAGGAGGTGGGAGGTGGGTTGTGGGCGGTGGGAAAGGCGCTAAGCGCA
>Ga0210394_10005610_pt1 | contig 14002 bp, 12 predicted proteins | sample IncBWC12MmetaG_FD_160121 | JGI IMG/M metagenome (GOLD analysis project Ga0210394, IMG submission 160121) | Forest soil microbial communities from Barre Woods Harvard Forest LTER site, Petersham, Massachusetts, United States - Inc-BW-C-12-M | ecosystem: Environmental > Terrestrial > Soil >...
CGCGCAGGAGAACGGCGAGTGATCCGCTGTCTACTCTTGGTATAGGGGCCAAAGTTTGCCGGCAGATCGCGCCACGGCGCACCCCGAACGCAGAACCCAGAAGATGCCGTTGAGCACGCGCCGGTCATTTACGCGCGGCACGGCGGTCACGTGGACCTCCGTCTAGCGGCCACCTCCGAAAAACTCACCAACGGGCTTCCTAGGGGCTCGTTTTTGTTGATCGAGGCCTGCGATTTATTAATTAGAGCTGTCCTATAGTCTTTCTGTAGTGCCCCAAGTCGACGCGGAGTGCGCATGCATGTCGGCCGAGCTAATCGGAAAGTTTTGGGTGGTCATGTTATGCGCGCCGGGGATTGTTCCCGCCGTAATTTTCTATAGGCGGCATTGCAAAGAGAGGCCCCGAGGGGAGAACCGTTTTCCACTCGGCCTTTATGTCGTTGCACTGTTGATTTGCGCCTTCGTGGCATTCTGGGTCGGCGCCGGATTGGGAGTGCGTTTCGCCTGTAGCGGGCCATCGTCGGGTAACCTTTGCGGCTTGCTGGGCTTTATCGTTGTTGGACCGCTCAGTTCGATTATCGCCGTCTCAGTCCTTAGTTGGTTGATCACCTACTTCCCGCTTCAAATGAAGCGTCTCGTGCTCACCGGAGTGTTGCTGTTTCTTATCGCTGGCGGATATTACTCTCGCGGTTTCTTTCTCGGTATCGTGATGCACCAGAGTCTTTACCAGTACACGCTCCAATCCGGTAATCTCGACGATCTTCATCGCTTCGCGCCGGTGATCGAGGCGCAAATGCGCGGACTTCCTGTTCTTAAGGACGTCAGTTTGAATTCGCTGATCAAGAGCCATCAGGCGACCGTCGATGTTGACAGCCAAAAAGCAACGGCCTCCGGCGTCAAGGAGCTTCCGACGATGACGATTTCATTCAGCCTCGCGCCAAGGGTGGCGCTCGCCGATGCAATCGCCCAAATCCATGACATGGAAATCCGACTAGCGCTCCCGGCCACCATCACGACATCCTTGACCAAAGCCGAATGAGGCGTGGCCAGCCTGGCCAAATAGGTCGCCGTGCTCTGGGGCAGACAAGTTGGAGCCTCGAACCATGCCCGGTCGGGGCTCCTTTTTTGCGCGGCCCAGGGCGCAACGGGCTGCCGGCCCCGCGCCATTCATTCGCTAAGCACCCGCCGCGTATATACTCTCCAATCCCCAGCGGGAGAGGAACATGTCGTACTGTCCCCACTGCAACCGAGCGACGTTTGAGATCGAAGAAGTTGAAATAAGTGGGGTGAAGGTCAAGCTCGTGCAATGCTCTGGATGCAAAGCTCCCGTTGGCGTCGTAGGAAACAACGTCGTTGGCCAACTCATTCATGACTTGGAGCAAAGGGTGACTGAGGTTCTTCGCGTTCTCGTGTCAAGTTTGCAGAAGATGAACTCCCGTCTGGATCAAATTGAGCGGGCTACCGGAAAATAGGACGAGGCGCGGCGTGTCGCCGCGAACGTCGCCAAGCTGCCGAAGCTGTTAAAGCGAAAGACCAATGCATGACGGATCGCATCAGTGGGATTTGTCAAATAGCCGTCCAGTGCTTGCTCGCAACACCGTGGATTTCTTTAATCCGGCGCACGATAGCGCCAAGTTTCCGGTCGGCTTCGGTGAAAGCTTGCGACGCCATCCCTGACGTTTGCAAGACGACGTTTATTTTCGTCGCCGCAACCGAAAGGTCCTTGTAGAGACCCTTGAGTTCGGCAGCCTCTTCCGGGCCGATTACGGGTCGCGGTTTCGCCATCGCCGAATATTAGCCGTAAACCGGCGACTCTGCTAGATGCGCTAAAATTCGGTAGTGTCTCAGTTTGACTCTCAAGCGCCTAGCGGCTTCGCAACCGGACAGCTAATATGCGCTCATGGACGAGCCTCACCCCGCCGACGCGCTAAGGGGCCTCCATCAATTTCTCAAAAGATTGGAATCGGGCGGAACAACCATTATGCGCGAGAGCGTTGATGTCACTCACCACGAAATCCGCATCTTGAAGGGCGAAATTGCCCGTCTGGAAAGCCTCCTAACTCGGGTTAAGGCGGGAAGCGGCAATGCCTAAAGGCCCAAAAGGCGAGAAGCGCCCCGTGCTTTGCGTCCAGTTCTATTTGCTGCGGCGCTGACCCAGCGCGACGAGGCGGGGCGCATAGCCGCGAACATCGCCAAGCTGCCGAGGCTATCACGGAAGACCTAGACGGCGGACGAGCTAGGGCACGCTAAATAGCTGATACAGGCAGTTTTTAGGTGTGACGCGCGGCACAGCGCGGCGTCAGCGACTTTAATATATTTCTGGTATGACTGATCGCTTCATTGCACTGGCTCTTTATTTTCTGGCCGGGCTCTCCGTCGCGAGCTTTTTGGTGGCCGTCTTTTATATGTCTTAGGCATACCAATGAATATCAATGAAGCGGCTCTTTCGGGATGAAGCGCGACGCATCGCCGCGAACATCGCCACGCTGCCGAAGTTGCCGCGCCCGCCCAAGCCCTGAGGCATTAAACTGGGGCAAATATCCCGAACTTAAGGGCACTCTGTTCCTCGCCCTTTCTGATAGTTATGATTTGCAGCTCGGCGATACTGGCATGCCGAACGCCGGCCGGCCTCGTCAAGCCGACCCGCGAAATACCGGCTCGGCATTTCGGAGATTTTTCTCAGCTCTCTGTTCATTATTGCGCTCTTCTTTGGAAGCTCAGAGGGCTCCGCTATAATGTGGCGAACTTTGATTCCAGATGACTAGATAGGAATGACATCGGACTTGTTGATACTTGGCATCAACGCCTACCACGCCGACGCAGCAGCCTGCATCGTGCGCGATGGCGTCTTGGTGGCCGCCGCCGAAGAGGAAAGGTTTCGGCGGATCAAGCATTGGGCCGGGTTTCCGGCCCAGGCGATAGACTATTGCTTGAAGGAGGCCAAAGTCGATCTGGGCGACGTGACTCACGTCGCCGTAAACCGCAGCGGTCGCGCCAACTTTCTTCGCAAGCTCGCCTATGTCGTGTCGCGTCGGCCGAGCGCGAGCTTGCTGCTCAGCCGGCTGCGCAACCGCAAACAAGTTGCCGGCATTGCCGACGAGTTGCGCACGCTGCCGGGGCGGCCCTTCTCCGGCGCCATCGACTATATCGAACACCACTGGGCGCACCTCGCTTCGGCTTTTTATCCGTCGCCGTTTCGCGAAGCCACCGTGGTGTCGATCGACGGGTTCGGCGACTTCGCCAGTGCGGCGTGGGGTTGCGGCAGCGGCACCAAACTATCGCTCGACGGCCGGATCCTGTTTCCTCATTCGCTCGGCATCTTCTACCAAGCGATGACGCAATATCTCGGCTTTCCGCATTACGGCGACGAGTACAAGCTGATGGGGCTCGCCGCCTACGGCGATGCGTCCTGCCGGGAAGAGGTCAAACGGCTGTTGTCATTGCACGATGACGGCAGCTTTGCGCTCGACCTGAAATTCTTCCGTCATCAGAGCGAGAACATCGCCTACGAGTGGCACGGCGGCGAACCGGTCTGCGGTCCGCTGTTCTCGCAGGCTCTGGCGGACGCCCTGGGTCCGCCACGCAGCCCCGATTCGCCGCTTACGGATCGTCATCGCAATCTCGCCTTCGCGACCCAGGCCGCCTATGAGGGCGCTTTCTTCCACCTCTTGAATACGTTACAGCGCCGCTTTCGCCACGCCGCGGTCGCGCTTGCCGGCGGCTGCGCCTATAATTCCGTTGCCAACGGCAAGATCCGCGACCGCACAGGCTTCACGCAATGCTATTTGCAATCGGCCGCCGGCGACGCCGGCGGAGCGATTGGCGCGGCCTATGCCGTCTGGCATCGGGCCGGCGCCCGCACTGCGCAAATGACTCACGCTTATTGGGGACCGTCGTTTACGGATACCGAGATCGGCGCGCTCCTGGCCGACCGGCGCGCCGCGATCGAAGCCGAGCATTGCAGCGTGCGCCATCTCGATGACGAGAAAGAACTCGTCGAGATCACGGCGCGCGCCGTCGCCGACGGGCTAGTGGTCGGCTGGTTCCAGGGCCGGATGGAATGGGGACCGCGCGCGCTCGGCAATCGTTCGATCCTCGGCGATCCGCGCCGCGCCGATATGAAGAATATCCTCAATCGCAAGATCAAGCGCCGGGAATCCTTCCGCCCCTTCGCGCCCTCGGTGCTGCGTGAGGCCGTTGCCGATTGGTTCGAGCGGGACGAGGATGTCCCGTTCATGCTGCAGGTTTTTCCCATCCGCCCGGAACGCCGCGGACAAATACCGGCGGTGACCCACGTCGATGGCACCGGTCGGCTGCAAACGGTCGATCGCAGGAGTAACGCGCGGTATTATGCAGTCATTGAGTCGTTCTTCCGACTGACCGGCGTTCCCATGGTTCTGAACACGTCGTTCAACGAAAACGAGCCGCTCGTCTGCCGGCCGGAAGAGGCTTTGGATTGTTTCCTGCGCACCAAAATGGATGTGTTGGTCCTGGGAAATTGTTTGCTACGACGCGAACCAGACGCCGCCTGAACGCGGCGAGCGAATCTCAAATTAGTTAAAAAGCTTTATGCAACAATGGCTTGTTACGGTTTAGTTGCAACTTTCACCAATTAACTAAAAAGCTGTATGCAACAGCGGTGTGTTACGGTTTGATTGCAACTTCCAGTTAATATCCTGGTATAAGCGCAAATATTTATTGGCCGGCCGCCGGGCTCGCGAAAGGGCAAGCGATGTTCGATTTGGCATTTGGTCTGGTCGTCGGCGCCTGCATCGGCTATGGCGTCCGCGCATACATTTCTCACTATAAACGCATTGCGGCGAAGCGGCGGCATGGCATTACTTGAGCGGGGGCTTGACGGCGGGCCGGCGATCCATAATCGCATTGTGCGGTGACGGCAGTGGCCGTTCGCGTCGGGAGTGACCGCACATGCACCTGGAAAGACGCGTGCTGGTGACCGGGGGCGCCGGGTTTCTCGGCTCGCACCTTTGCGAACGCCTGCTCGAAGCCGGCGCCAGCGTTATCTGCGCCGATAATTATTTTACCGGTACGCGGCGCAATATCGACGGCATGCTCGACCATCATCGCTTCGAGCTGATCCGTCATGACATAACGTTCCCGCTCTATGTCGAGGTCGACCAGATCTACAATTTGGCCTGCCCCGCCTCGCCGATCCACTATCAGCACGATCCCGTGCAGACCACCAAGACCAGCGTTCACGGCGCCATCAATATGCTGGGACTCGCCAAAAGGCTGCGCGCCAAAATCCTTCAGGCCTCGACGTCGGAAGTTTACGGCGATCCCAGCGTGCATCCGCAGCACGAAGAGTATTGGGGGCACGTCAACCCAATCGGTCCGCGCTCTTGTTACGACGAAGGCAAAAGATGCGCCGAGACGCTGTTCTTCGATTATTGGCGGCAGCATAAATTGTGCATCAAGGTGGCACGTATCTTCAACACCTATGGGCCGCGCATGCATCCCAATGATGGGCGGGTGGTGTCGAACTTCATCGTGCAGGCATTGCTCGGGCGCGACATCACCGTCTTCGGCGACGGGGAGCAAACTCGCTCATTCTGCTACGTCGACGACCTGATCGACGGCCTCGTCCGATTGATGAACACGCCCGACGAGGTGATCGGGCCGATCAATATCGGAAACCCCAAAGAGTTCTCCATACTGGAACTAGCGTCGCTCGTTATCGAACTGACGGGATCGCGCTCGCACATCGTGCATCGGCCGCGGCCGCAGGACGATCCCCGGCAACGTCGCCCGGATATTTCGAAAGCCCATGACCTGCTGAAATGGGCGCCTCACACCGAACTGCGGGAAGGCCTCATTCGGACGATCGCCTATTTCGAGGAAATCCTTCGCGATGAAGCCATTCGCCCCTTCATTATCCACGAACAGGGCGCAGAAGCGTGATGCTGGGCCCAGATGCCTCGATTAATTTTCGTCAATAGATTTTTCTTTCCCGATCATTCGGCCACGAGTCAAATCCTTTCCGATCTCGCGTTTCACCTGGCGAGCGCCGGGCGCGAAGTGCACGTCGTCACCTCACGGCAAAATTACGATGATCCGAGGGCTGCGTTGCCGGATCAGGAAATCATCAATGACGTGCGCGTGCATCGGCTGGCCTCGACCCAATTCGGGCGTAGCGCCTTGCTCGGCCGCGCGATCGACTATGTGTCGTTCTACCGGTCGGTTCGCCGGCGCCTCGCCGAGCTGGCGCGCCACGGCGATACTGTCATCGCCAAGACCGACCCGCCGCTTCTTTCCGTCGTTGCCATGCCGCCCGTGCATCGCAACGGCGCACGTCTGATCAATTGGCTGCAAGACATCTACCCGGAAACCGCTACGGTGTTAGGCGTGCCTCTTATGCGCGGCCCCGTTGCCACGAGCTTGGCCGCGTTGCGCAATCGCACGTTACGTCACGCCGAGGCGACCGTCGTCGTCGGCGATCTCATGGCACGGCGCGTCGCGAGCCTGGGCGCGCCGGCGGCGAGCATCCATGTCATTGCCAATTGGTGCAATGACCAGGATATCCGCCCGATCACGCCGGATGAAAATCCGTTGCGCCGGGAATGGGGCTTGGCGGGTAAATTTGTTCTCGGATATTCGGGAAATCTCGGCCGAGCGCACGAATACGGTACCTTGCTTGGCGCTGCCGAGCGGCTGCGCGATGACGCCCGTTATGTTTTCCTGATGATCGGCGGCGGCAAGCGTTTCGAGGAACTCGCCACCGTCGTCAAACAGCGCCGCCTCGATGGCTCGTTCCGCTTCATGCCCTATCAGGAGCAGCCGACGCTGCCGTATTCCTTGAGCCTGCCCGACGTGCACTGGCTGTCGCTCAATCCGAAGCTCGAAGGCTTGCTCGTTCCGAGCAAGTTTTACGGGATTGCCGCAGCCGGCAAACCCATCATTTTCATCGGCGATAAAGACGGCGAAGTGGCGCGGCTCGTGCGGCAGCATGGCTGCGGGCTCGTCATCGCGCCCGGCGATGCCGGTATGCTCATCGACGCCTTGCGGCAATGGATAAACACGCCGGCGATGATTGCGGAAATGGGCCTGCGGGCGCGCGCGATGCTCGATGCGCAGTACGCCCGCCAACAAGGACTCGCACGTTGGCGCGCGTTGCTGGAAGGATTGTAGGACGGTATGGGCACGCAGCAAGATTTTGCAGGCATTTCATTTTTGAGTTTTGCAAACAGAAATCGGCCCAATAGCGTCGCATTGCACCGCAGAAAAACAGCGAGTCTTTTGGCTGTCAGATCATGGTACGGTAATGTCGGTCACCGACCTGCCGATTGGGGCGTGAAAGCCTTTTACTTATGATGATTATCATTGATTCTCGGTGAGTTACCAAGAAGTGGATTTTCGTGACCGCCATCACAGCCACGGCAGCAGGGTGTGGGTATCTATACTCTACGATCGTTTCAGCGGATGGAGGCAGCTATGTCGACGAACATCTCCCAAACCCGAACCACACTAACGGGATTCTTCGGCCGGCTGGTTCGGCGGTTCCGCGACGTCCGGATGGAGCGGGCGATGCTTGAGATCAATCGCCACAGGCCAGGATTTGGCAGTGTCGACCGATACTACTGAAAGCGCAAAGTCGGTGCAGTAATGTCGGAAGCAGGAATCATTGTCCGACATGCGGAATAAGTAAGATGTTGTTGGATTCAGGTGGGTGCGGCAACGCGCCCGCCTTCGCTGCCATCGGGGGTAGTTTGCTGAAGCTTTCCCATGTCTTCCATGAGGCGGGCAATGATGAGTTGAAGTACCGCAAGGCCGAAGGACCGATCTTGGAAATAAAGGCGCTTTGCCTTGCTTTCGCTCATCTCGTAGACCTCGCAGTCGCTGACACAAGCTACGGTCGCCATTCGCTTTTGGTCGCGCGCAAAAATGCCAATCTCGCCAAGGACCGCACCAGGTTCTATGATCTTGCCGAGTTCAGGAATCTGCATCGTGCCGTTGACCAGATAGTACATCCGGTCGGCCTTATCGCCTTTGTTCATCAACACCTGACCGGCTTTCACGAAACGGTGCGACATAAAGGGAAGCAAGTTCTCAATCGACAGCTCAGAAAACTGAGCTGCTCTGACTCCTTTGATAAGATAAGGCGTAAAATTTGGATTAGGCGTGCGGTGTCAGCATTTCGAACTTCTTGCGATCGCGGCGCGATTGCGCGAACGCCTGATGTCGGTCGGACCAGCCGCTCATGATCGCGTGAAATAACCGCTCACGATCGCCTGAAATCGCCGCTCATAATCAGCGAAATGCGCAGAGGGGGTTGGAAAGGCGGAAAATTCCGCTGAACCGAGCCAAGGATTACATTAAAATGTTAGCTAGGTTTGGCGCCCAGGCCACCCGGTCTTGAAGTGAAAGGAACGTGACTGTGAATTTCGTCGACATGCTCATGTATTATGCGCTGTCAAACCCGGAAAAGCAGGCCGTCATCCTCCCTGACAGGATTGTCAGTTTCGGGATGATCGGCACCGGGATTCGTTCGGTAGAAGTGGCAATCGCCGAACTATCGCTCGATTCGCGCCATGTCGTGGCTGTGCGGATCGAAAGTCGAACGCGGCATCTGATCGTCGTCAGCGCTCTCTACCGGCTGGGCATCGTTTCAGTGTCCGTTTTGGGCAATGAAGACTTGGCCAAAGCGGGGGTGAAGGTTGACGCTGTGATCAGCGACCGTAACCAGCCCTTCCCTGGTTTTGGCCGCTTGGTGTTGCTAAAGGACGACTGGTTCGAAAGGCGTTTCGATGCAGCGGCGCCGCGACCTGCGGGATTTCGCGATGAAGACGCGTTGGCTCGCATCATCATGTCATCCGGCACCACCGCCGCCCCGAAAGCCATCGGGATGAGCGCGCGCGTCGTGGAAGACCGCATTGTCACCGGCCGGCGCACGCTGGCGCTGGCGCCTTGGGATCGGATGATGTGCCTGCCGCTGCTGACGAGCAGCCTCGGCTTCGGTTCCGCGCTGCAGGCGCTGGCCTATGGCCATGCGGTCGTATTCGCGGAATCGGCGATCAGCACGCTGCAAATGATCGCCCTCTACGGCGTCGATCTCCTGGTAGCCAATCCGCAGCACCTCCAGTTCATGGTGGCCGAACATCGCAAAACCCCGATCCCCACCCCTTCGCTCAAGCTGATCAAATTCGGCGGCAACGCGATGCCGCCAGGCCTTGTGCCAGAGGTCAGGGCAAGACTGTGCAACGATATTCTGTGCGTCTACAGCTCCACGGAATCGGGGCCGATAGCGTTCGGTCATATTGACCGGATTCTTGAGCAGCCTGGATCGACGGGGTTCCTCGCGCCGTGGGCCGATGTGGAAGTGATCGGCCCGGATGATCAGCCGGTGCCGCGCGGCGTCGAAGGGCGACTGCGCGTTCGGACGGAATGGCAAGGTTATGATTTAAATGAGGGTGCCGACGCCGCGCACAGATGGATGTATCCCGGCGACATCGGCAGCATATCGGCCAATGGCATGCTCACGCTGGTCGGACGCGTTGCTGATGCGATCAATGTGGGGGATACGTTCATTTCGCCAGAGCAGATCGAGCGCGAACTCAGCGGATATCCAGGGCTTGATGATGTGGCCGTTGTGGGCATTCCCCAATCGAGCGGTCATCAGGAAATCTGGCTCGGTGTCATGGCGCAAGGCCAAGTGGACGAGCAGGCAATCAAGGACTTCTTGCTTTCAAAGAACCCGCGTTGGAAAGTATCGCGCGTCAAGGTTCTGGATCGGATCAGACGCAGCGACATGGGCAAGATCGTGCGCGCTCGGATCAGAGAGAAGCTGCTAGCCCAGTGAAAATGCCTAAAACGAAACGAAGCCGGACGCGTGGCCCGGCTTCGCAAACAATCATCCGATCTGACAATCGATCAGCCGATTGATCTAGTACTTATAGTTCACACCAAGCCGGCCGACGTTGTAGGTATTCTTGAAGCCGAAGCGACAGCCACTAAGAGGAGAAGTGCCCGTCGAGGTGCCAAGGTCAACGTAGAGCCACTCTGCGCGGACAGTCCAGTGGTTGGTGACGGCATATTCCAGTCCCGCGCCACCCGTCCAGCCAGTTCTCCAACCCGACGTGGATACAGTCAAGTCAGGGTCCCCATCGGAAGCGCCGTTCTTGACGTTCCCGTAGGCCAAGCCGCCTGTGGCATAAAGGAGCGCGCGATCGAACGCATAGCCGATACGGCCGCGCACGGTGCCAAGGCTGTTTAGCTGGGATGAAACATAATCGGGAGGCGATGGGTCAAAATAATACGCGTTTTTGACCGTCGAGAGTGCGATGTCAGCCTCGAGACCGAATACCCAAGCGCCCGTCTGGTAATTGTAACCCGCGTTGAGACCGAATAGGCCTCCGGTGCCCGCGACGCCGTACGTATCACCGGCTGAGAAGAGCATTCCGTTACTTGTGCCGCTAGACCCATCTCCTAGGTCCGTACCCGTCGTGTTTTGACTAATCAGACCAGCGGACGCGCCGACATAGAAGCCAGTCCATGTAAACGGCACCGGCTGCGGCGTATAAGGCGACTTCACCGCCATATCTGCCGCGCTGGCAGCGAACGGCAACACGCACATCGTGCTTGCAAGAAGGTACTGCTTCATCTTTTGCATTCGAAGCCCCCAAATGTAATCACCCAAACAGGCAACGGTGCATTTCTGCCCGTTCTTCTTTTGCTAAAAACAGTAAACAAACGTGGGGGTCAGCACAATCCGGGATCCGCGACTGTCTCGTTGCCATCTTTGCCCGTCGGAGCAAAGGCCGTCCTGTTTCGGATTCTGCAAATCCATATTTCCTCTGTTATATCAAGTGACTGGCAAGGGCATTCGATCGGCGCGGGCGTCAACGGGGCGTCAGCTCTTGTGGATAAGAGCTGACGATTCCTGCGCTATGTTGCCGATAAAACACACCATTTAGGGGGTAAGTGGTAACGATCTACCGGCCCCCACTGGCAGCATTGACCTGGCCGAGCCACCGGACACGGCAGTCACGGCAAGGAGAGCAGCAGAGTCAAATTCCTCCACCCGTGTGCCAGTAAGGGCAGGCGTAGGATGCGGACGACGATCAGCACTTGGGCAACCGAATGGCGGTTCGTCGGCTTCTGTCGCGGTACAGCAGGATTACCCTCGCCGCGCAAAAGCATCGGCCACAAGCGGACATCCGGGCCAATTCAAATTCTGCCTGGTGGCGATCGCCAATATCGGTTGCACGTGAGACCGATTTTTCCGCTGAGAGCATGACCGCGCTTGCGCATGCGCTGAAAATCAGCCTTGCCGTCCGATGCAAGCTTTACATCGTGCACGTCGACCACATCGTCATTGCCGACGGCCTCCCTCAAGACTGGATCAATGATGAGCCTGTTCGACATATCAAGCTGGACACGTCACACAACAATTTCGGCAACACGCCGCGCGCGCCGGCGTGCATTGCTGGAAGGACTGGAACAAGCACGGCTGGACAAGGCGTCTTAGAGGCTATTGCATGCGCGCGCGAGCGAACCCTGCGCGTGACGGTTGTGGATCGATGAGCATCGTTGGCGTCGATATCGGCGGCACCTTCACCGACCTCGTGGCTTACCGTGACGATACCATCATCACGTCCAAAACATTGACTGTTCCAGCGGACCCGACCGAAGGGATGGCCGACGCGCTTTCGCTCGCGGATTGCGATCTTGCCGCCATGGCTGAGCTCATCCACGGCTCGACCATCGCAATCAACACCGTGCTGGAGCGAAAGGGCGCTAAGACCGCTTTGGTCACCACCCAAGGCATGCGCGACGTTTACGCCATCGGCCGCGGCAATCGCCCGGACGCTTTCAATCTGTTTTTCCATCGCCCGCAGCCGCTGGTGCCGCGCGATCTGACGTTTGAGCTGCCCGAGCGCATGAACGCGGCGGGCAAGATTCTCGCGCCGCTCGATCCGGCGGCGGCCATGCAGCTTGCGCAAATGCTGACGGCGCTCGACGTCCAGGCAGTCGCGGTGTGTTTCCTGCACTCCTACGCCAACCCAGCGCACGAGATTCTTGCCGGCGAAATATTGCGGCGTGTGCTGCCTAACCTTTTTGTCACGCTGAGCCACGAAATTCTCCGCGAATTTCGCGAATACGAGCGCACTTCGACGACCGTGCTCAACGCCTTCGTCGGCCCGCGGGTCAGCCGTTATCTCAACCGCCTGGAGGACTTCGCGAAAAAATCGCGCTTCGGCGGTCAAATCGCCATCATGCGCTCGAACGGCGGCACCATGTCGGTCGGCGAGGCGCGGCGCGCGCCGGTGGCGATGATGGAGTCGGGACCGGTCGCCGGGATGATCGGCGCCGGACGGGTCGCAGAGCTTCTCGGCATCGAATGCGCCATCGGCTTCGACATGGGCGGCACCACCGCAAAGACCTCGCTGATTACCGGCGGCGTTGCGCCGATTGAGGAGGGTTATGTCATCGGCGATGCTTTCACCGGCCAGCCCATGCAATTGCCGGTGGTCGATATCGTCGAGGTCGGCGCCGGCGGCGGCTCGATTGCCTGGTGCGATGAGCGCGGCGGCCTGCATGTCGGCCCGGTCAGCGCGGGCGCCGACCCCGGACCCGCTTGCTACCGCCGCGGCGGCGAGGAGCCGACCGTGACCGATGCCGATCTTGTGCTTGGCCGCCTCAATGACGCGCGGTTTCTGGGCGGCCGCATGCAGCTCGATCGCGGACGCGCCGAGGCGGCGCTCGGCAAGGTCGGGCAAAAACTCGGCCTCGATGCGGTGACGGCCGCGCACGGCGTTGCCACTATCGTCGACAACGCCATGTCGCTTGCCGTCCGGGCGGTTTCGGTTAAACGCGGTATCGATCCGCGCGAGACGACGCTGATCGCATTCGGCGGCGCCGGACCGCTCCATGCCGTCGCCATTGCGCGAGAGATTTCGATCCCGAAAGTCGTCATCCCAAAACTTCCCGGCGCCTTCTCGGCGCTCGGCATGCTGATGGCGCAGTGGCGTCAGGATTTCGTGCGCACGCTGATTGGCGAACTCGGTAAAGTCAGCACCGACTTGGCCACGACGGCTTTTGCCGAACTACGTGCCGCCGGTGCGGCCGCGCTGGCGCGCGACCGTCTTGCTGGAGGGCAATTCAACTTCGCCGCCGATCTACGCTATCGCGGCCAGGAGCACACTATTCCCATAGCCGTGACCGGAGCGCGGGATTTGACGACCGCGACCGACGATACCCGCGCGCGGTTCGATGCGCAGCACGATCGGCGCTATGGCCATGCCGCACCCGACCAATCGATCGAGATGGTCAATCTGCGCCTCGTCGTCACCGTACCGCGCATGCAGGATTCAATCGGGCTTTGGTTGACGGCGCCCTGGCAGCCGGACGGCACGGCGCCCGAAGCGCGGCGCCCGGTCGTTTTCGCGGATGCCAAGCGCCCGATCGAGACGCGGATTGTGTGGCGGCCGCATCTTGCCGCCGGCAGCGAAATCGCCGGCCCGGCCTTGATCGAAGAGCCCAATTCAACCACGCTGATCGGTCCCGGCGATCGGGCGGTGGTCGACGCGATCGGCAATATCATCGTCACGCTTAAGCAAGGCGAAGGTCAAGAATGAAGGTCGATCCGATCACCGTCGAGGTGGTGCGCAACGCCGTCAACGCCTACGCCGACGAAATGGCGACGGCTTTGTGCAAGTCCGCCTATAACATGATGATTTACGAAGTGCGCGATTTCTGCTGCGGGCTTGTCGACAACGAAGGCCGCATGATTTCGCAGAATCAGGGCGGCCTGCCGATTTTCCTGGCCGATCTTGGCGTCGCGGTGAAGGACGGCATCGATCGTTACGGCCTCGACGGCTTCGCACCCGGCGATGTCGTGATCATGAATCACGGCCAAGTCTGCGGCCAACATCTTAATAATGTCGTGATCTACGCACCCTGTTTCCACGACGGCAAGATCGTGGCGTTCGCGGCAAGCCGCGCCCATTGGGTCGATATCGGCGGCATGCGCGTCGGCTTCGGGTCG
>Ga0210394_10005611_pt1 | contig 14001 bp, 15 predicted proteins | sample IncBWC12MmetaG_FD_160121 | JGI IMG/M metagenome (GOLD analysis project Ga0210394, IMG submission 160121) | Forest soil microbial communities from Barre Woods Harvard Forest LTER site, Petersham, Massachusetts, United States - Inc-BW-C-12-M | ecosystem: Environmental > Terrestrial > Soil >...
GACATCGTGAGACTTTCTCCGAGAGCCGGATGCGGGCAATCCGCCAGTCCGGTTCGATGAGCGGGGTGTGAAGACGGAAGCATGGTCCAGCTAGTGAGGCACCGACAGACGAAAGAGTCGGCAACGGATAGGCTGAACCTAACCCACCGCGTCACACCTCGACTCCACAACTACAGTCTCGCCGCAACTCGGTGCGATAACACCGAAAAAAACCACGGTACGGACGCGATCGACCGCAGGACTCCGCATCCACAACGAGGAGCTCCGCCAGCCACGCGCTGCAAAGAAAAGATTTGCCCACGCAATATCGGCACGGTGGAGACGTGTACGCCTTTCTGTGCGCTTTCACGGCCGCAAAATCGACCAATCCCGGTGTAATTGGTCATATTTCTAGGTACCACTCAAATCGTCCTTGCCGAAAAATTCTTCACGCTGTGACGGCTCGCGCCGCGCACAGGAGCTCGTCAGCGCGACGCAAACAATTCTCTCCAGCACAGAGGCGGAGTTTTTTCTGGCGATGATTTCTGCGACGAAAATAGTTTTGGTTTGGCAAACGAACGCACAGGCGCACTGTCTGGATGCGGCTGTCTTATTCTGGTGTTCCTCAGAACAAGGCGACACTGGAGGTGATATTTGTGCACAAATGCAGAAATACCATTGCTCTAAGAGTTTTGCATGCGCACGCGCGTATAGGCGACTTCTCAAGCAAACGGTGGTTTGCATTTGTGCACGAAAAAAGGTGGGGGTACTATATACGAATTAAAGGGGCAGACTGACGGAGCCGAAACTGTCGAGGCTGTGAAGGTGGAGATTGTGAGCAAGCGGAAGCCGGCGGGCCGGGTTCGGGGCAAGGTTCGAAGTCCGACGAGGCAGGAGCTATATGACGAGTGGCGCGCGAAGCAGGCGAAGTTGCCGCAACAGGAGCCGCCAGGGCCGACTACGTTTACCAGGGATTCGGGCGATGGTGGTGCGGGTGAGCAAGCGGCAAGAGAGCTGTTGCGCCAGGCTGCGAGCGTCCATGCCGGGAAGTTGGTCACGTCTGAGCGGCGGGATCCAAGCAGCGGAGTGGGGATCATCAGCGGGACATACGTGCCGCCGCCGATGCAAAAGCGCACCCGCGTGCCCGAGGCGCGCACCTTGGAGATCATTCGCCAGTGTCAGCTGGCACGTATGCGAGGGCGCGAGCTGACGAGCATTGCGCTCACGCACTGGCCGGGAAAATCGCCGAAGATTGCGATGAAACGCCTAGGTAAGCTGTTGTCGCAGCACGAGGATTTATACAAACGGTAGACGTACCTCGCAAGACATACCTTCCGATGAATCGGAAGGTGCACCTTCCGATAAATCGGGAGTAGTTTCTTCTTTCGACTTCGCATTCTCTCTTGCCAGAAATTTCCCCACGAGTATTCTCAACGCATGAGTCAGGCAATCGACACCGAAAAGAGCGCGCGGATTCTGGTGCAGATTCGTTTCAAGCCGGAACTGCACGAGCGCATTGCGCGTGCGGCGGATGCGGCGGACGTGCCGCTTTCGACCTACATTCGATTGGCTGTTTTGCACGTGCTCGACAAGAACGTTTCGCCCCCGCCAGGATAAACGCTGGGCACGCCGCGACCAAGGGGTGATCGCGGCGAAATTCAAAATCAAAGTGGAGATTGTGATGCCGAAGAATACTGCGCCGAAGTCTGTCTCGTCAAGTTCCGCCACGCTGCAAGTCACCATCACGGAGTTCAAATCATTCGAAAAAGGGATGTTGAAGGGATTTGCGACGGTCGAAATTCATCCGCCCGGGCTGCGATTGAAGAAGTGCGGCTACTTCATTCACAGCGACGGAAGCGGCAAGCGATGGTTCAACTGGCCGAGCGAGTCGTACATGAAAGACGGCAAGCGAGAATATTTCAGGCTGGTGGAGGCTGCGGATTCCTCAAGCCACAGCAAGCTGCAGAGCGCGGCCTTGGACGCGATCGATCGCTACTTCGAAGCGGACAGCTCCGGATCCGCGAGCGCCAAAGAGACGTTGTACTGATGGCTGACAAGATCACGCCCGAAGTCGCAGCTGGTTTCGCCAAGCTCGGCATCAGCAAAGAAGCACTCGCCGGTGAGGGCATCGAGGTTTCGTCCCCGCCCCAACAGGAATTATCCGAAATCCCCTACGAGTACAAACGGTGCGATGCAACATTTTTTCAGTTCATTCCCAAGGTGCTGCGCGTGCGGCCGCAATGGTGCGTTTGGAAACCGGTCGCGAATCCGGCGCGCAGAAAACCGGATAAACCGCCGCTCGATGCGCGCACCGGCCTGCCGGCGAAGTCAAACGATGTGCGTACCTGGCATGAGTTTGACGTCGCCTATACCTGCTACCTCAAGAATCCTGGAATCTTCGGCCTTGGTTACCAGGTCCACAAGGATGATCCGTTCACGATCATCGATGCCGACGACGTGCGCGATCCCGTCACGAGCATGCTGGATGAGCTCGGTCAAGAAACGATGGCCACGCTCAATTCCTATTGCGAGGCCAGCGCAAGCTTGCGTGGAATTCGCGTCCCGGTAATCGGGAAACTTCCATCGGGCCATCGCAACCGCAACGGCCGCAGTGGACGCATCGAGATCTACAGCGAGCGCCAGTTTTTGATTTTCACCGGACTCAACATCAATGGCGTCCTGGAAGTCTTCGATCGCCAGGCGGAACTCGAATCGCTTTACGAGCGGGAATTCCGAAATCTCGATGGATTGAAGGAGCGACCGCAAGCACAGGAGGACGAGGCGCAGACCGAAATTTTCGCAAAATGGCGCGCCCTGCCGGACGAGCGAATCATCGAGGTAGTTTGCAGTCGCGAAGATGCGCGTCTGCTTTGGACGCTCGGCTATCCGGAAGGCGCCGACAGGTCCGCCGAAGATTTCAAGCTGCTGTGCCGTTTGTCGGAATTCACCGGACGGGATCCTGGGCGCATGGAAAAGTTGTTTAGCCTCTCGAAGCTGGCGCGACCGGCCAAGTGGGGTAAGCGGCGCGACTATCGAGAGCGATCCATCGCTAATGCGATCGCCGCGACGGAAAAGGTGTGGGAGCCCGAGCAGGCACCGGTCGAAGCGAACGTGAACACCGCACAGGAGACCGAGCAGGCCCCGGTTGTGGAGGACGACGCCGACATTAACGCCCTCATCCTGGCCGACGCCGGCAATGCTGCGGTCGTGATGCAGAAGATCGGCGACCATGCGATGTATTGCAAATCGCGAAAGCAGTGGTATTTCGCCGACAGCGATGCCCGCTGGAAGCCCGACCGCACAGCGGCCATTTTTCAGAAAGTGGAGGACGTCTTTCGCAACCGCTGGTGGAAGGTGTCCACCACCATGAAGCCCGACGATCGCGAATGGAAGCACGCGCTGCGGAGTTTGAATTATCCGGCTATGGCCTGTTGTGTGAGCGTGCTGCAGCATCAGCGCAAGCTCGCTGTGCTTCCCGAGCAACTCGATTCCAATCCGATGTTGCTCGGCGTCAAAAACGGAATTCTAGATCTTGCCAAGGGAGAACTGGTAAAGCCGCGACTGGACCTGCTGGTAACCAAATGCGCCGACGTCGTTTTCGATCCTGATGCAAAGTGTCCCCGCTGGGACGGCTACCTGGCGCGCTCGCAGCCACTGGCTGACGTGCGCGTTTTCTTGCGGCGTTTCGCGGGCGCTTGCTTCCCTGGCCGACAGCCGGAAATGTGTTTTTTGTTCTGTCACGGAAGCGGCGCAAACGGCAAATCGGTATTCGCGCACGTGCTGGCCACTATTCTCGGCGACTATTATTGGCGGGCCCGGAAGGCACTACTGCTGATTCCTACGCGTGCGAATCCCGAGCATGCCAATGCGAACGATATCGCGGACCTCGAAGGCAAGAGGCTGGTGACTTCATCCGAGCAAGTCGAAGGCAGAAAATGGGATCTCGGATTTATCAAAGATTTTTGCGGTGGTGGCGAAAAGTTGCACGGGCGCGGGCTCTACAAGGATGCGGTGAATTTTCGGGCCGTAGGCAAGCTTCTGGTGAGCGCCAATTCCAAGCCTGCTCTGGACGAATTTGACGAGGCGATCACGCGGCGCTTCGCCTTCGTGCACTGGCCGGTGGTGATTCCGGAAAATGAGCGCATCCCCATTGAGAACTACACCGCGTGGCTGCTCGAGGAAGCGAGCGGAATCCTGAACTGGTGTCTGGTCGGTTTGCAGGACCTGATGGCGCGTGATTGGCGCATGGAGCCGCCCGATTCGATTAAAAATACCACCATCGCCTACATCAGCGAAGAAGATCGCGTCCGCAAGTTTTTCGATTCGGATTGGTTTTCTCCCGGAATTCCGCTTGTCGGCGACGAAGACCCGGACGCATTCACTACGCGAGAGCTCCGCGCTCGTTATCTGGCCTGGTCGGAGGAACGTGTGGCCATGCCGGCGAAGACTTTTACCGCACAGTGCCAGCGAATCTTCGGTGGTCGCGCCGTGCCCAAGCGTGACCGCTGGGTGGTGATCTTGGGTTTGCGGATGTCCACAATCGGTGCGACTGAATACGCCGAGTACCTCGCGCGGAAGGAAAAATCTGCGGAAGCGAAGAAAGACGATGACTGAAACGAACCAATTCGATTGGGCGCCGGATGCGCCGCTTCTGTTGACGAAGGAGCAGGCTTCGCAGCTCCTCAATGTATCCGTTCGCACCATCGGAAACCTGCTGGCGCGCAAGGAACTGGTGCGGAGAAAAGTCGGAGCGCGAACTTTAATTCCCCGCAGTTCCATCGAGGCGTTTTTGCGGCGCGATCACAGCACCAAATAGATTTCGGGAAGTGGCAGGACAGAGAACGGCCAGGTGACACTGGCCATTTTCTGAATTCAAAGCTAGGAGGCTCTAACAGTGGCTACACTACCAGCACCATCTTTTGAAAGCAACATCCCGCCTACTCGAGCGGATCTGTTTCCCTGCGCCGTCCGGCGTTGGAAGCGTTCGCGCCGCATGGAACTGCACTGTGAGAACTGCCGCACAGTGACCAGGCGAAACGTCCAAGCACTCAAGCGGTGCCCTGTTTGCGGTGTCCCTATGCTCGTTCTTGAGCCCGGGAAGCCGCACCGCAAAGCGAAGGCGGCCGTCTCGTGAATCCCGCACGGATAAAGCAATTCAAAAACGCCATTCGCAACGGCAGGTACTTGCTCAGCACGAACATCAGTTGCCTGCAGATGATTTGCTTTCTGGTGTCGCGCACCAATGGTGAGCTGAGCAAGTCACAGGCGGAAATGTGGACGTGGGCCCGGGAATACATGGAGCGTCTTCCCGGAGATTACGCCGCATTACTCCGGTGTGAGCGTCTCGTGCGTCGCTACGGAGTGAGACTATCCCGCTGGCATAGCCGCGACCTCATCGAGAGCGTGCTCTCTACCGTGAGGAAATCACGATGATCCCGCAGCCCCAACGGCCGGCAGCACGTTCGCCTCCTGTCCGTTTCATCTGGCGCTTTGCGGAGCGGGCTCGAGAGTCGAGAGAGATTCGCGGGCCCGCAATCTTTGAGGTGAAGGAGAACGACCATGCTTCCACAAGTGTTCCAAGATGCGCTCGCCGACGGGAAAGCCGAGGCGGAAAGAGTGATCGCCGAAGAATTGATTGCGGAAATGCGCGAGCGACTTCCACGCTTCGTTGAGCGCATGAAACGCGGAACGAATACCAAAGACCCGGTGCGCCGCGCACTGTCCGAAACCATCAACGACATTGTGCGTGAGAACCGCTCTTTCGCGTTCCGGCTCATGGTGGGATCGATCGCTCGTCAGCGTCTCTGGCGTCACGTCCGCGACGAAGTGAAACGCGAAATCAAAGGGCGCGATGTGGTCATAATTTCCGACGTGGTGGACAAGGCTCTGGAATCGTGCGCCATCGTCATTCCGTTGTATCCGCAAATCTGCCGTCCGAAGCTGCCACGGCGGATCGATGTGGCGAGATTGGTTCATCGCTACTGCAAACGAGGGTGGCAATGACGACCATGAATCCGAGACAACGGCGGGAATATTTCCGCGCGCGGCAGCGGCGCAAGAAAGCCGCTGGGATCTGCGTGCGCTGCAAAAATCCCGCTCGTCTCGGACGCACGATGTGCCTGAAACATTTGCTCTACTTGAGCAAGGCGAACCAAAAGAGGAGGCGACCATGAGCACCCATTACAGCTACAGCGGGTATCGCCAGCCGACTATGGACGAGCTGCGAACGTCGAGCCGAGAAATTGATGCCGCCATATCCGCCGCAATCACCGAATGTCGCGACGACCCGGACCTGGGCAGGATGGTGGACCGAGCGGCGTTCCGATTGAACGCGCTGGGACTCGGCGCAAGTACCGTCGAACAGATTCTGATTCGGGAGGCTCTCACCAAGCTGATCGAGGACGCATTGAATAGCGCGGCGGAAGCGCCCGAAAAAGTCGCAATAGGAAGCCTGCAGACGAACGCAACGGAGTGACCGAGGCATAGGAACATACCGCCAATCTTATGTATTGACATAACGGCATATTGGCGTAACATCTCCGGTAGGAGGTGTCTCCGATGGCAAAACAGAAGAAACCGAAAGAGGATCTGGTCATAACCACCATTCGCGCCCCGCGTGCGTTTTGGTCGAAGGTTCGCACGCAGGCTTTCAACGAGGGCATGGGCACAGGGGAACTGATTCTGAAGCTGCTCGCCGAGCATTTGAAGAAAGGAGAATCGCGATGAAGACCGAAAAGCTACCGCGTGGCATCCGCCGGCGTGGCGACTCGCTCGTGGTGCACTTCACGCGGGACGGCCGCAAAGAAAGCCGCAGCCTCGGCCGTGTCAGCGTGAAGTTCGCACAGCAGCAGCGAGCAATCCTCCTGAGGGAGATTGCCGAAAACCGTTACGTCAAACCGAAACCGCGAACCGACCTGGTTTTGTTCTCCGACATTTGCGACAAAGCGGTCAAATACTTCAAAAATTATACGCGGGCTTGGGACGCTATCGAAAGCCGCGTGGCGCGGTTCAAACAGTGGTGGCCCAAGCGCACCGCTGAAAGCATTACCGCGACGGAAATTGATGAAATGCTGCTCGCAAACGTGGCGCCGCGCGGATTGAGGTGGACGCAGTGTACCTCGAATGAATATCGAATCAGCCTTCTCCGCATATTCAAGCTCGCGATTGAGCGCGGCGAGCTGACCGTCAATCCGGCAGCGACCGCCAAACGTCACAAAATCGAAAACGCCAGGGAACGCGAGCTATCCCTCGTCGAAGAGGACGCATTGCGTGCGGTGATTCGAACGAAGTATCCGCACAAGGAACCGGAGCTTGACCTGGCCCTGCACCTCGGATGCCGGCGATCGAATCTCTACGGCCAGCACAACGGCAAACGGAAACCGATGGAACCGTTGCAGTGGGCGGACGTGAATCTCGGCTTTCGCGTCGTGACGTTCAAACGGTCCAAGTCGGGAAAGTCTTACAAGGTGCCGGTCAACGACACGGCGCTCGCGGCGTTCAAGAAACTACGCGAACGCTGTGCGGACCCGGAACAACCCACTGGCGCGGTGATTCGCAAGCCGTCGGGCATCGAGCTCCAGTCGTCACGCCGATGGTTTGAAAATTGTTTGACGGAAGCGAAGATCAAAGACTTTCGCTGGCACGACTTTCGTCACACGTTCGGCACGCGGCTGCGCGCGGAGCACGTGCAGGTGGAGGACATCCGTTACTTGCTAGGCCACGGCGCCAAATCAATTACCGAACGCTACGCGCATGTCGTCTCGGACGTGCTGCGTGCGGCTGTTGCGAAGCTGGACCGCAAAACCAACACACAAACCGAAACCGAAAGGCGTACAGAAAGGCGCACAGCCCCTGTTTTGGAGTTTTCAGCTCGCGAATCGGCCTAGGAAACTACGGTGCAAATTCTTCTGTTGCTTCGGGATGCGATGGTGGACGTGAGGGGGCTCGAACCCCTGACCTCCTCGTTGCGAACGAGGCGCTCTCCCAACTGAGCTACACGCCCATCGACTGCCTGTGAACCTAAAACTAACTACCTGGCCTTCCCGCAGGAGCGGGCCGCTCTCCCAACTGAGCTAAGCGCAGACTGCAGGAAACATTCTAGCAAAGCCGTCGAGCAGCGCCAATCATCGGGTAGGCGAAAGTTTCCGGCATTGCGGATTACACGATTTCCGGGAGCGGAATCATTGTTTGTACGGCTTACTTCTGCGGGGGACTGCTGGGATATTTGTGGCAGGAGGAACTTTTGATGCGCTATTTATTCAGGAATCTTGCGGTAGTCTTATTGACGTTGGCTTTGGGTGGTCCGGCTTTCATCGCAGGTTGTGCGGAGCATACGCGTTACTACGATCCTTATTACAGTGACTACCATACGTGGAATGGCGGCGAAGTCGTTTCCTACAACCGTTGGGAACATGAGACTCATCGGGACCACGTGGATTTTGCGAAGCGGAACGATGCGGACAAGAAGGAATACTACACTTGGCGACACAACCAGGGCGGCCATTAGAGCTTGCGTGTGTGGTGGCTGGCGCGTTGCGAAAGTCAAAGGCATCACAGAGGAAGGCGATGCGATGGGAGGTTGAGGCGCGAGGCGATATGCCGGCGTCTTGCGGACCGGTCGCGGAAGCGAAGTTGGCGCGGTGAAGTGCGCGGCTAGGAATTCAAGAGCAACTTCAAAAGCCCCACCCTTTGAAAAGCAAAGGGTGGGGCACCCTCCGCAGTGATTCTAAAGTGCGCCGATTCGCGTGACTTGTTGGCATTGCGCGGGGTTATTTTGGGTGAGAGGAGGTTGGGGAGAGTTGGGCGCGGGCGCTGGCGACGAATTTGGAGAAGCGGTGGGCTAGGGTGAAGATGCGTTCGGCTTGGCGGAGGCGGATGGCGTCTTTGGGGATTAGCTCGCCGCCGATGCCCAAGGCTGCGGCTCCGGCGAGGATGAAATTCGCGGCGGTGTGTTGATTGACGCCGCCGGAGGCCACCAGCGGAAGAGTCGGGAACGGGGCTTTCAGGGCGCGGATGTAGGTGTCGCCGCCGACTTGCGCACAGGGAAAAACTTTTACGAAGTCGGCGCCGGCTTTCCATGCGCGAGTGACTTCGGTGGGAGTGAGCGCGCCGGGCAGGACGACGACGGATGCGCCCAAAGCAAATTCTACAATTTTCATGTCGAGGCCGGGGCTGGTGAGGAATTGCGCTCCGGCGTCGAGGCACTGGCGGGCGATATCCGAGTCGAAGACGTCGCCCGCGCCGACGATCATGTTCGGGGCGTGTTTTACGAGGTGGGCGATTAGGGCGATGGCGCCGGGGACCGTCATTTCGATTTCGACGATGGGGATGCCGCCACGGGAGACGGCCTCGGCGGCGAAGAGGGCGTCTTCGGCGGAGGACAGGCGGACCGCGGGGATGATGCCGATTTCTTCGATGCGGGCGCGGACTTCTTCACGTTTCATCGCTCGGGGCCTCGGGCGTCGTGGCTCGTTGCTGCCGCGGCGATTCTATCGGAAATGCGGCGGGGCGGAGAAGGAAAAGAACTGCGTGCCAGCGGTCTCGGAACTTTTAAGGATGGTGGGAAAAAAAGTGGAATGGGAGGAGGTTTTCTGGCGCGATTGCCAGCGGCAGCAGGAGGGGTCTATTTTCAGACAGGTCTGTTCCGTGTCGTTTGTGGTCTCCTGGAGTGCTTGGCGATGGGAGTGGTCGGATGCGGAAAAAGGGAGCAGGCAGCTTTTTTCTGCGGTGCATCAACTGCTGTTGGCAGCACGCGGCCGGGAAAGACTGAGCCACAAGAGCAGCAGCAACTGGGCGCTGCTGTGCACCCGGTGATTACCACGGTGCAGGTACCGTAGTCGGTAAAGTCTTTCGATGGTCAAGGCCAGCATGGTGAGAAGCCAGCCGATCAGCAGACTGTTGGCATGATGATGACAGATATGCTCCAGGCCGTAACGACTCTTCGCGTCGTTGAAGCCTTGGTTCTCAATCTCCCAGCGGCTCTTGGCCATGCGGAATAGAGCCTGCGGGCCGGCTGTGGAACTGGCAAAATTCGTCAGCCAGTAGGCTTGCACCACCTTGCCGTCAGGCTTGTGCTGGCGATAGAAGAACACGCGCACGGTTTCCCAGTGGAGCGTCTCCCAGGGATCGAAGTCCTCGGCGTCCCACACCTCTACACGATCCGCTCCGTATTGAAAAACCGTGGCGGGCGGCCCAGCAGGAAAACGCTGCTGGGCGGCGGCCAGTAACTCCGGCAAGTTGTCTTTCAGCCGTGCCACCACCCGCAGGCCGAGCTCTCCTGCGGTGTGCAGGAACGGCGCGGTGGCAAATCCTCCATCGACGACCACATACTGCGCAAAGCGTTTTCCTAGGCTCCCCATCACCCGTCGCAACAAGCGTTGCCCGGCGGCGTACTCGCTATCGCCCGGTCCGTAGGGTTCCCCATCGCAGGGCAGCGACAGACCTGTGCCCACCACGCTGAGCATCACCAAACAGTGTTGATAACCGAGGATCTGTTGCGCAGCGTTGCGCTTCGGCCGACAGAAGTTGCAGCCCTGCTGGCTGCGCCATCCCGCGCCGCTCCCGTCCAGGGCCAGACCGATCCAGCTGCAATCGTCAAAGGCCTTGTTGCGCTTGGCGCCGCGCAGGAGCGAGAGCAAGGCTTGCCGTGTGGGAGTGGGATCGAGCCGCTCGGTGAAATAACCCAAGGTATCGTCACAGAACGAAGTGGCGATGCGGAGCGTGCGTCGCGCCGCAGAGTGCGCCAGCGCCTCGACTGCGTGAAAACTCGCTTCGCGAAGAATTTGACCGATCAGCAGGGCCCAGAGCAGAGCCGACGCCGGAATTTGCGGTTGCCGCCGACCGTCTCCCGGTTTCTTGAGGTACCGCCGGAGACGCAGACGCCGTGTCACAAAGTGGAGCAGATGACGTGGCGTCGCACGATTCATTTCTTCTTTTTCTTGCGCTTCTTGCGCTCCAGCACCAGCAGCTGGGCGTTGGCCGCCAACACTTCGCGGACCGCGTCTTGAAACTCCCGTCCGGCCTGGACCCGGCGCCGCACCTCCTCGACCCATTCCTTGGGGATGTGCTGGACACGTTTCTTTCCCTGCACCATAAAGGTCAGCGACCAGACGGGATGGCCGCGGTCCTGGGCACAATGACAGGTGGGCTTGCCGCAGCGTAGATGGGTGAGGGAAAGGGAGCCCGGGAGGGCATCGGCGGGGATCGAGAAACGGCGCAGCAACTGGAACTTGCGCTGCCGCAGTCGAGAAGCGAGCGGTCCTTGGCCTCGATGAATCATCTTAGTGTATATATACCATAAGACACGACAAGAATCAAGTCATGTCTGCGAATGCGAAAATAGGAGTCTACTGTGGAAGACTTGCTAAGAGAAACAAAACAGCGCCATCACGGCAATAGACTGAGCTAGCCCCTGTCAATCTTCCGAAACGGCTGACTGCGTGCGGGGATTGGGATTTGGCGCCGCGAGTGGAGCGGCTTGCCTACTGTCGCTAACGCTCGAACGTGGCGACGCAGAGCTGGCGAGGCAAGCCTCGCCTAGGTCGTTTTGTTGTCGGACGCTGAGCTTCGGTGAAAGAGGCGGCAGTCCAAAATGGGCTCGGCTGACGTCGTCCCAAGCTGGGGGCGCAACCCTTCGCTTCGGCACAGCCGAATCTCAGGATGAATCGCCCTACACGGCGATTCACACCCAGCGCCCCGCACGTAACGGTTTGCAAACGATCTTTCCAATTTCACAGGCACACCGAGAGTCAGCGGCGCCCAGCTAAAGCTGGCCGCGACCAAGGCAAGTTCAAAGGCACGGGCAAAGCCGAGAGCAAGTCAATGCCGCCGATTGGCTGGCTACGCTTCGAAAGATTCTTCCATTTCGGGGAGTTTGTCGCCGTCGCGGGCGATCCAGACGTACAGCGTGGGGAGCAGGAAGACGCTCATGACCAGGGCGGAGATCAGGCCGCCGACGATGACGATGGCGAAGGGACGTTGCGAATCGGAGCCGATGGCGTGGGAGAGCGCGGCGGGCAACAGGCCGAGCGTGGCGACGAGCATGGTCATCATGATGGGGCGGAGGCGCAGGACGGCGCCCTCGATGGCGGAGTCTTCGATGGAGTGGCCGCGGACGCGCAGTTGATTGATGTATTCGAGCATGATGACGCCGGTCTGCACGGAGACTCCGAACAGGGCGAGGAATCCAACTCCGCTGGAAACACTGAAATGAGTGCCGGTGAATAGCAGGGCGAGCAGACCGCCCAGCGGAGCCATGGCGACGTTGGCGAGGATGAGGAGCGCCCACTTGGAGGTCTGAAACATGGTGTACAGAATAATGAAGATCATGAACAGGGTGATGGGCAGGACAATCATCAAGCGTTTGGAGGATCTTTTTTGGCTTTCGTACTCACCGGCCCAATCGAGATGATAGCCCGTGGGGAGTTTGACGTCCGACTGAACTTTCTTCATGGCTTCTTCCACCGTGCTGCCCAGATCGCGGCCGCGCACGCTGTACTTGATGGCAACGTAGCGGGAATTCTCTTCCCGGTAGATCTCCGAAGCGCCGTCGAGAATTCGCACATCACAGAGTTGCGCGAGCGAGACACGTTCGCCGGAGGGCGCGAGCAGCCGAATATTTTCGATGGCCTCTTTGGTATCGCGAAAAGGAGCCTGGTAACGCGCGACGAGGTCGTAGCGCTGTTCTCCTTGCAGAACCTGGCTGACGGCTTTGCCGCCGACGGCGGTCTCGATGGCGTCCTGCACGTCGGCGACGTTGATGCCGTAGCGGGCGGCTTTTTGGCGATCCACGGTGAAATTGAGATTGGGCTGACCGATCACCCGGAACAGGCCGAGGTCTTCCACACCCTTGACGCTTTGCATCACGTTGACAATGTGGTCGCCGGTCTGTTCCAGCAGCTTCAAATCAGCGCCGTAGAGTTTTACGGCGAGCTCGCCTTTGACGCCGCTGACAGCCTCCTCCATGTTGTCTTCGATCGGTTGCGAAAAATTCCATATGACTCCGGGGATCTTATCGAGTTCCCTGCTCATGGCGGCGATCAGCGCGTCTTTGTTTTCGCCGAACACCGGCCGCCATTTTTCCTTGGGCTTGAGGTCAACGAAATATTCGGTGTTGAAGAACCCAGCGGTGTCGGTGCCGTCGTCGGGACGACCTACCTGGGGAGCGACCACGGTGACTTCGGGAAAGGACGCCAGAACCACGCGTGCGTCGTTCATGACGCGGATACCTTCGGTGGGACCGGTGCTGGGAGCGAGGGTGCCGCGGACCCAAATGGCGCCTTCATCGAGATGCGGGAGAAATTCCGAACCGATGACGCCGCTGAACATCAGGAATGCGGCGAGCGCGAGGCCGGCGAGAGCGGTGCCCACGGGAACCCAGCGATGTTCGATGGCCCAACGAACTCCCTTGCGATAGCGGTCAACGAGAAAGGCCATGAAGGGGTTGTGCCATTCCTGAACGCCTTTGCGGAACGCGATGCTGGATATTACCGGGGCGATTAGCATGGAGAAAATCAGGGCGCCGAGCAGAGCGAATGCGACGGTCCAGGCCATGGGCTTGAACAACCGGCCTTCCACCCGTTGCAAGGTAAAAATGGGCATGTAAGCCGTGATGATGATGCCAATCGCGTAAAACACCGGGCGCTGAATCTCGTGCGCCGCGTCGCGGATCGAGTTCATGATGGTGAGCGGGTTATGGTCGCGGCGATTCAAATGGCGGACGATGTTTTCCACCATGACCACCGCGCCGTCCACGACCATCCCAAAATCGAGCGCACCGAGCGAGAGAAGGTTCGCGGGAATGCTGGCCAGGTCCAGACAGATGGAGGCGAACAGCAGCGCGAACGGGATGGTCAGCGCGACGATGAGGGCGGCACGCACATTGCCAAGGAAAAGAAAAAGGATGACGGAAACCAGGAGAAAACCTTCCGTCAAGTTATGCAAGACGGTGTGCGTGGTGAAGTGCACCAGCTCGCTGCGGTCCAGAAAAGGGACAATCTTGACGCCGGGTGGGAGGATATGGTC
>Ga0210394_10005613_pt1 | contig 13997 bp, 14 predicted proteins | sample IncBWC12MmetaG_FD_160121 | JGI IMG/M metagenome (GOLD analysis project Ga0210394, IMG submission 160121) | Forest soil microbial communities from Barre Woods Harvard Forest LTER site, Petersham, Massachusetts, United States - Inc-BW-C-12-M | ecosystem: Environmental > Terrestrial > Soil >...
GATGATCGAGCCAGGCCAGCCATGCGTGACAATCATCGGCAACGCATTTTCATGCTTGGAGCGAACGTGAATGAAATGAATGTCGAGCCCATCGATTTCGGTGATGAAGTTCGGCACGGCGTTGATCTTCGCCTCGCACTTGCGCCAATCATGCTCACTCGCCCAGTACTGCGCGAGCTTTTGCATGGTTGCGAGCTGGACGCCTTGTGATGCGTCCGTGACCTGTTCGCGATCGGGCCACTTGGTTGCGCTGATGCGCTTGCGCAAGTCGGTGAGGTCCGCCTGCGGTGCCTCAAAGTGGAACGGACGGATAGCGGCGTTGTCGGCCATGGTTTTCTCCTTCGGAGCTGATCCAGTCTGCGTAGCGGGCAGTGCGGGTACTGGCAGGAGCGACGCGATGATGCTTGCTGCGCCGAGCTTGAGGCCTTGGCGGCGGCTTATCTGCGCGTGCCGCCCATCGAGTGGGCCATCTGCTGTCTCTTTCATTTTGAATGTCTCCACCTTCCTCTGCGATCGGCGCGCAGGATCGAGGGGCGTCGATCAATAGCCATCGACGTCGACCACAGCTTGAGCAAACGCCTGCGGAGCTTCCTGTGGCAGATTGTGTCCGATGCCGCCCTCGATGTTCCGGTGCGAATACTTGCCCGAGAATTTCCCGGCATAGGAACTCGCCTCGGGATGCGGCGCACCATTGGCGTCACCTTCGAGAGTAATGGTGGGCACGGTGATGACGGGTCCTGGGGCGAGTTGCCTTTCCAGGTCGTCATATTTCGATTCACCTTCGGCCAGTCCGAGACGCCATCGATAATTGTGGATCGCGATGGCGACGTGATCTGAATTGTTGAAGGACGCCGCGCTGCGCTCGAACGTCGCATCGTCGAAGTTCCACCTCGGCGAAGCGATCTGCCAAATGAGCTTGGCGAAGTCTTGCCGGTACTTGTTGTAGCCCGCCCGGCCGCGTTCGGTGGCAAAGTAAAACTGGTACCACCATTGAAGCTCAGCCTTTGGAGGCAACGGGATCTTGCCGGCTTCCTGGCTGCCGATCAGATAGCCGCTCACGGACACCATGGCTTTGCAGCGCTCTGGCCAAAGCGCCGCGGTGATATTGGCCGTTCGTGCTCCCCAATCAAAACCGGCCAAGATCGCCGTCTTGAGTCCGAGCGCATCCATGAACGCGATGGTGTCGACCGCGAGCACCGACGGCTGGCCGTTCCGGAACGTCTCACTTGAAAGAAAGCGCGTCGAGCCATAGCCGCGCACATACGGGACGAGAACCCTGTAGCCAGCCGACGCCAACAAAGGGGCAACATCGATATAACTGTGGATATCGTAGGGCCAGCCGTGCAGAAGAATTACCGCTGGAGCGTCGGCGGGGCCGGCTTCAGCGTATCCAACATTCAGGACGCCAGCATCGATCTGCTTCAATGAATCGAACGACGTGTGCGTCCCCTGTCGGATGGCGGGCATCTTTTTCCGCTGTGTCGTTTCAGGTTGCGCCGCACCGCCGATCATGGTGAGCTCGGCCGCGGCAATGCTCTTGACGGTTGCGCCCAAATAGCGGCGCCGATCATGGTTGATTTCGAGCTTCATCTCCTGCTCCGCGGGTCTTGGAGCGCCGGAGTCGCGCCTGAGTTCGGTCGGCTCCGGCCTTTCGTGACGGTGTTTGCGATCCGAAATTACGTTACTGCGCGGGCAGACGTCCATCACACTTTCGTGGTCGTTCCTAAGCCCGGCCTTAACACCAACCAGTCACACGCTCAGCAGCCGCTGGACCCCGTGCCCACCCTTTCGACATGGTTAAGAACGAATTGATGAGTGCGGCCGCCGCACAGTCGGAGGAAAAGCGGGGGTTGTGGCGCGACCGTCTCGCAGACCAAACGCCGGCGCAGCCTTGAATGCGAGTTAGTGCGCTAAGCACTTGAACTTGCAAGACAAGTCGACATTCTTAGAGTCCCTGCTCCTTTCAATCAATCGTCGGCCAACCCGCCCAGTAACCCGGCCAGGTCCATTTCCGCGTCTCGTGTCTGGAAGCCGCGCTTCAACGCGGCTTGGAATCGCCTTTGGGCTTCCGGGTTGCGCGCGCCTTCGCCGAAGAGATCGGAATCCCGACGGAAGTCCTCGACCGGCGCGAGCGCGATCGCATTGACGCGGTCCTTGACCGTGACGACACCAGCGGCTGGGAACTTGGCGATCCGATGAGCGAGCGACCGGACGAAATTGCCGAGCTCCTTCGCGGGCAAAGCGCGATTGATCCAGCCGTACCGCTCAGCGAGCTCCGCGTCGTAGTCCTGCGCACTCAACATGACTTCGAGCGCCCGGGCGCGGCCCATGAGACGTGCGAGGTGTTGAATTCCGCCCGCGCCGGGGCTCACGCCCGTTCCCGCCTCGGGATGACCGAAAATCGCCGACTCGCGCGCGGCAAAGCGCATGTCGCATGCCAGCACGAACTCGCTGCCGGCGCCACGTGTACGACCGTCAATCTGCGCGATGCTGACGAGTCGGCTCGCGCTCAAATAACGAAAAAGAAGGCCGATCGATGCTTCGCCGGCCAGCTTCGCCGCCTCCTCCCGGTACTCTTTGATCCGGGTCACGTCGACATGGGAGATGAAATAGTCGGGGTCGGCACTCCTGAACACGAGCACCTTGACGGCGTTGTTGGCCTCAGCTTGCTGAATGAGCGAGACCAGATCGCGGACCAGTTCCGGCCCTAAAAGATTCATGGGCGGGGCTGCAATATCCACGAACAGAACCGCTCCTTCCCTGCTCACCTTGAGCGTCTCGAAAACCATACAAATTTCCCCCATTAGATGGACTCACGCGGCTTCGATGGGGTCCCCGGGTGCGTACCCACCATCTGATCCTTCCAAATGACACAGTGGCCGCGCGGTCAGCGATCAAAAAAAGGTCCAAGGGCGCATTTGCTCGCTAATCAGCAGCTTTGCGCAAGGCAGCTTCTAGTGCGGCGTCAAGATAGCGCCCCACCTCCGTCACTCGCTCATCGCCATACTGGCCAAAGAAGGAAGATGGCTTGTCATATTCAAAAACACCCTTGCCTTGCTCGTCCTCAAATAGAACTACCCGGAGCGGCGCGTAGAGAGCAGCGGCGAGCTGATAACGGGTCATCTTTGAGGCGGTCAAAGGATTGCCGATCTCGTATTGCAGCGCATTGCGTCTGCGGCCAAAAGCCTGCAAGAGGGCACCGTGATCCCGCTGCTCGAAGATCGACAGCTTTGGCCCGCTCTCTTCGTACTCCGTCGCGTGCTTCTGATCACCGCTGCGCAGCGCCTCAGCGATACTTGCATCGAGCATTGGTAGCGTGCCTTCGAGCCTTCGGCGGACCTCCGCGAACGGACGTTCCGATAAAATCCTGATGTGCTCAACCGCGATGGTTTGCGACGCGAAAGTAGCTTGCGTGGTGGCTTGGGTCATGTGGCGCTCTCAATGAGGATCATGCATTGGGGACCGGTCTTCTCGCTCAAGGTCAAGCTCGGATTCGAATGCTGCCTTCGATCTCTTGCATCTCGTGCATCACCCATTCGCAAATGGAATTGGGTGCCTCGAAAAGACTTGTCGCGCAGCAAGCCAGCGGCGCCCTATTGCGTCGGTCCCCTGGCCCAGGCGACATGCCGCACGAGCTCGCGAAACCACGGATATCCGCTTAACCAGGAATACTCGGTAAGGAAAATTTGGCAATCAGGGTCACGGATTTCGTAGGCTTTGCGGGCGTGACCAATCGCCTCATCTTCCCTCGCCGCCGCTGAAGCCGCGACAGCGAGTGGCGCCGGCGGCATATATTCGCGACGTGCCCGGGCCTGCATTTCGCAGTAAACCGAGTCCGCGTCCATGGCTTTGCCCCAATCTGCGAGAGTCAGGGCGAGTACCGTCATGCTCCATGCGTGGCGGCCCGACATTGCCAATGCGAATTCTGCCGTCGCGACAGATTCCTCGAACTGGCCGCTAACCCGCAGAAGTTCCTGAAGGCTAAACTGGGCTATGAAGCTCTCGGGATCGAGCTCGATGGCGCGTCGGCTAGCCTCTTCGCCTTCCGCTATTTTCCCTGCTACAAGACAGGTCAAAGCATATATGGCGTGTGCGTAAGCTGAGACGGGATCCGATAGCAGCGCCACCTTCGCTTGCTCCATCCCCTCTGCCAACTGCCCCTTGGAAAGTTGGACACAAAAAAGCCCGTACCAGTCAAACGCCTGGGTGCACTTCGGATTCAGCTCCATTGCTCGAGCAAACTCGCGCTCAGCCTCCGCCCTGTCCCAAGCGCCCATCAGAGAGGCCATGGCGAGCGCATTGTGCCCCTCGGCGAGCAATGAATCCAGGGCCACCGCGCGTCGAGCGGCTTCAATCGCCTTGGGCATCGATTGCTGAGGCGGTGTAAGCCCGAAAATGCCGAGGGTCGCGTAGCAATCGGCGAGGCCGGCCCACGCCAGCGCGTAGTTCGGATCGAGCTTGACCGCGCGTTCGTAATATCCGAGGGCAGGGCGGATGGAGACGCCCCTCTTGTACAGCAGAGCGCGAGCCTTCAGGTAGGAGTCGTAGGCGTCCAGGTTCGGCGTAGCTGCCTTAACCAATGGTTCTCCACTACTCCACGGGAAAGTGACCTTCAGCCGCTGCGCGATCCGTCGCGCGATGTCCTCCTGAATCGCGAACACGTCCTTCATCTCGCGGTCATAGTGCTCCGACCAAAGATGATATCCATCGGCAGCCTTCACAAGCTTTGCGGTGATGCGTAGACGGCTGTCAGCTCTGCGTACGCTTCCCTCCAGGACAGTGCGCACGTTCAGTTGTTCTCCTATGCTGCGCACGTCGATGTGTCTACCTTTGAGGGAGAAGGAAGAACTCCGCGCCACGAGGTGGAGTTCCCTGATCTGCGCCAGCGCATCGATGATCTCCTCAGTGATTCCGTCGGCAAAGTATTCGCTCTCCGGGTCAGCGCTCATATTGATGAACGGCAGTACCACGAGGGAATCGCGTGCGACGCTTTCATCGCGAGGCGTAGCCGCGGCCGGTACACGTACCTGAGCGATGAGCCGATATCCTCGTTTCGAGACGGTCTCGATAAAGCGCGGTTGGCGGACGTCATCCTTAAAGGCGCGGCGTAGTTCGGCGATGCACCGCTTCAAGACGTCGTCGGTCACGACGACGTTGGGCCACACGGCCTGAAACAGCCGCTCCTTGGAAAGCGTCTCGCCAGGGTGCTGTGCCAGGCACAGCAACACTCCCATCACCTTGGGTTCCAGGCGAACGTTCCTATCTTGGCAGGAGATGCTATTGAGGGAGGGAGCGACCAGCCAGCTCCCTACTCGGAGGTTGTCCTTCACGGCTTTCCTCCAACTGGCTATCCATTCCAAGTATAGCTTCGACGAAACCGTCCCTCACCAAAATCGCGCTTCGATTTCACTGCTTCCTCCCGACTTTCCCGCGACGAAACACTAGAGTTCTCGTACAGGAAAGAGCCATCGGAATGATGAGCACTTTCAAGGGTGCAACGATCGAAGCTCGTCGCGGATAACCATCGATTTCCAAGTCCGCACAAACTGAAAGGAACAGGAGATGCCGAACTATACGAAGCTTTACACCCCGCAGGACAGCGCCGTCGTATTCATTGATCACCAACCGCAGATGACCTTCGGGGTCGCCAATATCGACCGCGCGCTGCTGATGAACAACGTCACGCTGCTGGCGAAAGTCGCGAAGGAATTCAAGGTGCCTGCGGTGCTGACCGCAGTCGAAACGGAATCTTTCAGCGGCTATGTCTGGCCTCAGTTGCTGGACGTGTTCCCTGGCCAGACCGTGATTGAACGCAGCAGCATGAACTCGTGGGACGACGCTGGCTTTCGGAAGGCGATCGAAGCGACCGCCCGCAAGAACATCCTGCTCGCAGGACTTTGGACGGAAGTCTGCGTGACCTGGCCGGCACTTCAGATGATCGAGGAAGGCTACACGATCTATGTGGTGGAGGACGCCTGTGGAGCGACCTCGACAGCGGCACACGAAGCGGCGCTGTCCCGCATGGTACAGGCCGGTGCGATCCGCCTGACCACCATTCCAGCACTTCTCGAATGGCAACGCGACTGGGCTAAGCGGGAGCATTACGACGCATTGATGAGTCTGTTGAAGCCCCAGGCCGGCGCGTATGGAAGCGGCATCGAGTACGCCTACACGATGGTCCATAAGGCGCCTCAATCGGCCACGGTGCCGCAGAAGGTCGCAAAACGAGGATGAGCGGACGGCCAGACATGTCGACTCCGGGAAAAAGGCCATGAAGACTTACCTCTTATCGCTCGGCGCGGGTGCTTTGGTTGGCGTGATCTACAGCCTGCTGAATGTGCGTTCGCCCGCTCCACCGCTGGTCGCGCTGGCCGGATTGCTCGGCATTCTGGCCGGCGAGCAGATCATCCCTGTGGGCAAGCAGCTGCTGGGTCCGCCGTTCCTCAGCGCCTGGCGGAATGCGAAGTCCACGTCGCATGTGTTCGGCATGCTCCCAGGGCGTCATTACCCTAACGCTGCAACCACTGCGCAGGTGGAGGAGAAGAAATCATGAATGTTCCCGACATCATTCTTCGTCGGGGTCGGTGTGAGATGTTCACAGAAACCGACACGCCGCTGTGGCGAACAGGCGCTGACCTGCTCACCTCCCGGCTCATCCGCACGGTCGCGATGCTCGGGCTGTGCGCCGCCTATCTGCAGGGGGGATTGCAGAAACTCGTCGACTTCTCCGGTGCGGTTGCCGAGGCTCAACACTTCGGTCTGCCACTGGCGCCGGTGACAGCGACGGCGACGATCGTGACCGAGCTAGCCGGGTCCGTGCTGATCCTGTCCGGCTATTACCGCTGGATAGGCGCGCTGTGGCTCGCCGGCTTCACGTTCATTGCCACGTTCGTGGCGAATCGTTTCTGGCAGATGCCGCTGCCCGATCGCTTCGGCGTCGAGAACGCGTTTTTCGAGCACCTGGGGTTGGTGGGAGGCTTTCTGCTGGTCGCGTATCTGGACTTGCGCGCAATCATTTCTTCGACGGAGGGACGCCGTGTCCAGTCTGGTCCAGCGATTCCCTCGGATCCAGACGCAAGTGACAGGAAAGGACACGCCATGACGCTGCTACAGGCCGCCACAAAGAAGGCTTCACCGGGTGCGATCCGTTCGGGCCAATTGTTTTTCCTCGAACTGAGCGGCGGCCGCATTCACTCGATGAATCCCGACGGATCCGACCGCAAGATCATCGTCACAAATGCTCGCTTTCCCGATGGCATCGCGGTGGATGCGGAGGCCGGGCACATCTACTGGAGCAACATGGGTGCCATAGGCGTCGACGACGGCTCGATCGAACGCGCCGACCTCGACGGCACGAACCGCACCGTCATCGTCCCGCAAGGCATCACGCATACACCGAAACAGATCCACCTCGACAAGGAAGGCGGCAAGCTCTATTGGTGCGACCGTGAAGGGATGCGCGTAATGCGTGCGAACCTGGATGGCTCGCAGGTGGAAACGCTCATCGAGTCCGGCCGTGGCGAGCAGGAGCGACGCGATCAGACCCGGTGGTGCGTCGGAATCGCCGTCGATCCGAAGCTTCGGAAAATCTACTGGACGCAAAAAGGTCCCGACAACGGCGGAATGGGCCGCATCTTCCGCGCGGGTATCGACATCCCGAAGGGCGAGAGCGCGGGCAACCGCTCTGACATCGAGGTGATATTCGAGCAGCTGCCGGAACCGATCGATCTCGAGCTCGATATCACGAACCGCCTGCTCTATTGGACCGACCGCGGCGACCCTCCGCGCGGTAACACCGTGAATCGCGCGCCGATCGACAAGAGCTCGGTGCCGGAGATCGTGGTGACGCATCTGATGGAGGGCATTGGCCTCGCCCTCGACGTGCGTGGTAACCGGATGTACGTCACCGACCTCGGGGGTTCGGTCTATTCCGCCGATCTCGATGGCAAGAACAAGCGCAATTTCCTTTACGCACAGGGCAATCTCACCGGCATCGCCTATGCCGAAATCCGAACCAATGTCTCGGAGAAATGAAATGACCGAAACCAAACCCATTCGTCGCATCGCCATCGTAGGCACCGGCGTGATTGGCGCAAGTTGGAGCGCGTTATTCCTTGCCAAGGGACTGCAGGTTGTCGCAACGGACCCCGCTCCCAGCGCGGAAGCCTCGCTCAGGAAATTCGTGAAGAGCGCGTGGCCGGCACTCGAGCGACTGGGCCTTTCGCCCGGAGCGTCTCAGTCCAACCTCGAGTTCACTGCGGATCTCGCCCGAGCGGTCGCCGGCGCCGACCTCGTCCAGGAGAACGGCCCCGAGCGCGTCGATTTCAAGCAGAGGCTCTACGGGCAGCTCGACGAGCTGCTGCCGCCCGATGTGATCATCGCGTCGAGCTCGTCCGGAATCCCAATGAGCCAGATCCAGGTGGGCGCCCGATCACATCCCGAGCGCTGCGTCATCGCGCATCCATTCAATCCGCCACACCTGATCCCTCTGGTGGAAATCGTCGGCGGCGCCAAAACCTCGGAAGAGACGATTCGGCGCGCGCGCGAATTCTATGACTCGATTGGGAGGCGGACAGTGCGTATCAAGAAGGAAATGGCGGGCCATGTCGCCAACCGGCTACAGGCCGCATTGGCACGTGAGGTTTATTACCTCGTGACCGAGGGTGTCGTTAGCGCCGCGGACGTCGACACCGCCCTGTCCTGGGGGCCGGGTCTACGTTGGGGAATCATGGGCAACATGATGCTCAATCACCTCGGCGGAGGCCCGGGCGGCATCGAGCACTTCTTCGAGCAGTTTGCCGGCCCGATGGCAAATTCGTGGAAGGCCCTCGGCTCGCCGGTGCTGACCCCGGAATTGCAGAAGAAGCTGATCGACAGCGTGCATGCGGAGGTCGGATCACGCTCTATCGAGGAGCTGGAGGCCGAGCGCGACGAGATTCTTCTCGGCCTCATCGAACTTCGGACAGGACCTTCGGACGCGGCCGCGCCACGCAAAGTCGCCGCTCACGCCTAATACCTCACTGACAAGGAATGTGCAAAATGAACGACATGACTATGCGTTGGGCAGACGAGTCTCAACCGGACCTGCTCACCGACACACTCGAATCGAAGCTTGCGAATCCGCAGACCGGCTCGGATTTCGACCTGCATCGGAGCGTCGATGACGTATTGAGAGACGTTGGGATGTCGACGGCTGACAGCGGCGGCAAGCTCACTTTCTACGGCCGCGATCCGATCATTCCCGCCGCACATCGGTTTGGCACTATGGCGGCGATCGGTATGGCTGCGAAGGCGGTTGGCGTCGCGGCGCTGTGGCGAGACCGGACTGGCGACGGACAGGATATCGCCGTGGATGTACGCAAGGCGTTGCGGCGCTTCTACGGTTTCTTCGATTTGAAATGGGAAACCATCAATGGGCGGCCTCCGTCGCTAGCGGACTCCCTGAACCCGTTCCTCTCCGCCGATCCGCAGCTGTTCTGGGAGACCCTGGATGGTCGGCACGTCGTGGCTATCAACATTTACCCCAAGCTGGCGGCCCGCGCGCTCAGCTTGCTGAGGTCCGGCGCCAGCAGCGAGTCCGTCCGTAACGCCATACTGCAGTGGCGCGCCGACGACCTGGAGAACGCGGCGGCCGAGGCCGGACTTCCGATCGCCAAGGTGCGCACGTTCGCTGAATTCCAGAAAGAGCTGCAATACACCGAAGTGCTTTCCAGGATGCCGTTGATCAGGGTGGAGAAGATCGGTGAAAGCGAGCCGATTCCCTTCAAGAAGCATGCGCAGAGCCCGCTCGATGGCATTCGTGCACTCGGGATGGGGCATGTGATCGCCGGCGCTGCCATGGGCAGGGACCTTGCCCTACACGGGGCCGATGTCCTCAACATCTGGCGTCCAAATGACACCGAGATCGAGGCTTTTGCCTGGGACGCACAGGTTGGAATGCGTTCGACGATCCTCGACGCCTCCAAAGAAGACCGCGCGAAATTGGATCACCTGCTGACGGATGCCGACATCTTCTTTGCCAACAAGCGTCCTGGCTATCTCGAGCGCAACGGCCTGGATGCAGAAGAGCTCTCTGCGAAAAAGCCGGGGCTTATCCATGCGCGTGTCCTTCTGCATGGCGATAGCGGCCCCTGGAAAAATCGTCCCGGATTCGATGAAGTCGGCGCAGCCGTGGCGGGGCTGTTCAGTGTCGAAGGTACACCGACAAATCCCAAATCGCCGCCGATCATTCCGATTTGCGACAACGTCGTCGCCTGGCTTGGCACGGTCGGCATACTCGCGGCGCTGCGCCGGCGTGCGGTCGAGGGTGGCAGCTATCGGGTCACCGTTTCTTTGACCCGAACCGTGCTGTGGCTGATGTCGCTCGGTATTTTCGACAAGGACTATGCCCGCGCGGCTGCCGGATCGTCCGACGAGCACACAAACGTCGCTCCCGATCTGTTCATGGCGCAGACGCCGTTGGGTACGTATCAGGGAATAACGGACCAGGTCGTGATGTCGAGGACCCCCGGCTCGTTTAGAACGGTGCTCGTGCCGCGAGGTTCGAGCAAGCCCGAATGGCTGCCGCGGTGAAAATGCCGTCTCCAAAACAAGGGTGTCGAAGTTATGACTGACGTTGCAGCACAGATGACATTCGTGCTGGTTGGCGCAGGTCCCACGGGTGTGGAGCTCGCGGCGTCCCTAGCACACCTGGTGAACGTCACCCTGCGGCGCAATTTCCGCCGCACCGATCCGTCGAAGAGCGCCATCATTCTCCTCGACGCAGGTAAGCAGGTCCTACCGACGTCCGCCGAGGTGCCGTCCCGCAAGGTGACTCGGCGGCTCACGAATTGACTATTGTGAAGGTGCTCACGAAAGGAAGGCGCGATGAACAGTCTGTTGGAGAGCGTGCTCGAGGCGCACGGCGGGCTCCGCCGCTGGAACCAATTCAATACGGTGAGTGCACAGATCGTCTCCGGTGGCGGCCTGTGGGCACTTAAAGGCTTGATCCAGGACCCGGCGCCGCGCCAGATGATCGCGTCGCTTCACGAAGAGTTCGCTTCGGTCGCGCCCTTTGGCCAGCCCAACTGGCGTACGAACTTCACGGCCGAGCGTGTGGCGATCGAGACAACGGATGGCGACGTCGTCAAAGAGCGCAGAAATCCCCGCGACTCCTTCTCCGGTCACACCATGAACACGCCCTGGGATCCCCTGCACCGCGCCTACTTTAACGGGTACGCTCTGTGGACGTACCTCACCACGCCATTCTTGATGGCCATGCCGGGCTTCGAAGTCAGCGAGATTGAACCGATAAAGGAAAGCACCGAACAGTGGCGCGGACTGCGAGTGAAGTTCCCGAAGCACGTGGTGAGCCATTGTGAAGAGCAGAACTTCTACTTCGGAGACGATTTCCTGCTGCGGCGCCACGACTACCAGGTCGACGTGGCGGGCTCATTCCCCGCGGCGCAGTACGTCGATGGCGTGGTGGACGTCCAGGGGTTCAAGATGTCCGCGCGCCGTCGCGCCTTTGTGCGCGGACCTGACCTGAAGCCGGTTCGCGATCTGCTCATGGTCGCCATTGACCTGAGTAGCTATGAGTTTGCCTGAGAAGCGCGGCGAGATCTAAGGAAGCGCTAACCGAGGGCGGCGCGACGCTCGCAGGTCATTCAAGCGACCTACCGCACCCAAGTAAGACATTGTCGCCGGGTTACCCAACCGCTTCTTCAGAATGGAGACATCCAAATGGAACCGTATGTATCGGCGGTGGTCGACCCTGTACTGATAAAGCATGCCCGGACTGCGCCATACAAACGTGGCGGTTGGGGGCCTGCAGAAGCGGACGCGCTCATCGCAGCCGACTTGCGAGGGAATATTTAGTGCTGGAGCGCTGTGCTATTGAACCGGCCCGAATCACGGCAAAACAAGGCCTTACCCGAGCGTAACTCGACAATTCATAGCACAAAGGGAAGCACGTAACGTATTGATTTTAAATCTCTTATCGGAAATCGAAGACTTGGCTACGAACCAAGGGGTCGTGGGTTCGAATCCTGCCGGGCGCGCCATTTCTGCTTTGAATTCAATGGCCTGCAAGCGAAAGTCGGCAGGTCATTTTCTTGTGCTGTCCCATTGAGCAGAATTTTCGAATCGAATGGGACAACGTACGAGCGAATCGCCTTGGGTTAAAAGGATTCGATTCGAGCGCGTTGCCGGCGACCGCCGCCGCGACTGACTGGCGGGCTTTTACGAAGCACCGATAGCGGTCATCGAATGACTCGCAAGCGGGTATCGCGCCTACTTCTCGAACTTTTCAAGTCGAAAGCCGTACGATCTCAGAAGACTTACCTCCCTCGCGCGAGCTTCAGCTTCAAGGCAAGCAAGCCGAGTGGGAGGGCCGCCGCTTCCCCCACTGAACAGATCGTATTCGGCCTTGCACGTCGCGTCGCGGTATTGAATCCAAAGGCGCTGCGCCATGGTGAGGTCCGTGATTTCGTCCCCTTGCAGTACCTTCTTAATCCGCTCATAGGTCTTGTTGAGTTTGGAGTCGGCCTCCTTGTACGCGCGATCGAAGCACTTCGCCGTGTCCATCGTGCTCCCTGCCTCGCCGCACGGGCCACCCGGTGCATTCATGCTTTGCCCCATTGCTCTATCGCTGATAGCAAAACAACAGAGTGCGATGGCTGTAGACAACCACTTCGCTACGTCATTAACCTTGTCCAAACTTCCTCCTCGGCTGGAGGTTGTGGGCTCTCGCCATTCCGGACCCTGCCGCGATAGCGCTGAGACCGGGCCGCAACTGGCGGCTTCCCATTCCGGGACGGTCCAACGCTCTCGACGCAGACCAAGCGCGCGACGTACTTGTCGAGAGCTACTTTGCTGAATCGATAGCAGCCCAGAGTGGGGCCTTATTCATAGAATAAGTGGTACCCGGTCCGATTGGTGGCCTACGTGCAGCGCGCGTGGATCCTGATCTTCTACTCCCTCGCCGCCGAGGCGTCGCTCATGGCCGTGATGATCGTCCAGGGCTATTGGGAGTCATCGATCTGGTTCAAGGGCCCACGCTGGTGCTCGGAACGAGTCCTAGTTGTGCAGACCGTCAATTGGAGTCTTGGTCTGTTGGGTTTTGGGGCATTTATCGCCGGCCTCGCATTTCTCGCCTACGTTTCGGCGACGCCCATTCCATCACGATCGAAGCTCGGCGTCAGCGCCGTCTCCGCGAGTATCGTCGACGCTGCCGAACCCAATCACCGAGAGCAGCGGTATCGGCTGCGACGCCGCAGGAGCCGAAGGTACCGGTCCCGCCGCGCCGTCTGCAGGGACCTCACGCATGAACGACGCAACGGCGTTGATATCGGGCGCGATCTGGAAGTTGGTGCCGCTGATCGTGACGGCAGCCTTCTTCTTGGCAGCGGCCGCGGCCGCCGGGGTGGCGCTCGCAAGGCAAAACCCGCAGTGGTCGAGAGCTACCAAGCAACTGGTTCATTCGGCCCTGGTGTTCGTTGCGGCGGTCCTATGGGTCGTTTTCTTTATCGCCCGTTGGCGTAGTGGCTCGTGAGAGCCACGCTAATTTCACGCCGTACCGCATCGGATCGCCGACCAGGCGCGCTGCTGCCTGACGTGGCCTCGATGGACTGACGCTCAGGAAACCGAGACGCAAGAACGGATCGCAGAGCTGGTCGCCGAGGCGAACAAACGCGGGCTGACTTCAATCAGGATGAACGTGGTGAGAACCACAGGCCAGCGGCTCAGTCGTGACATTGGCCTGGCTGCGTATTTCAGGCCATCGTAGACGGCGTTTCAGGCTGATCGTGGACGGCATTTCAGCCTGATCCTGGACGCTGTTTCAGGCTGATCATGGACGGTGTTTCAGGCGGATCGTGGACGGTCCGGGTGCGCGCAGGTGATCTTTTTGGCTGGCATAGGCTGGCGGCTTTTTTGCCGAGCCATGCCGACACCCAGGATCACGATGCGCCAGATACGAGAAGTCCTGCGCCTGCACCTGCAGGCCGGGCTCAGTTACG